>JABLTQ010004756.1_pt1 | contig 21078 bp, 18 predicted proteins | sample 7160101 | NCBI WGS metagenome assembly JABLTQ01 (sample SAMN14651228, study PRJNA627086) | human gut metagenome | isolation source: feces | host: Homo sapiens
CCCCGTAGGGGTGAGTTTTGAGCGGAGACCCTTTCGTTCTTAGGGAAGGCGGACTGCCTTAGAACTTCTGCATCGTGACATCCAGCAACAAACATAATACCAAGTCTTTCTCATGGACCGGGGTAAGCCACGATGATGAACTAAATAGAAATTTCCTCCGCATGCGCAAGCGCCGCCGATATATTCGGACAGAAATTCTCCCGTCCAACCAACTCCACGAATCCGGCCTTCTCCATAACCTTCATCGGCTGTTCATTCACATGCGAGAATACCAGCGTAATTCCCTTATTTTCACATACTTTTGTCAGGTTAAATAATGCGTTCATCGCGGTACTGTCGATTGCCGGAACACTTCGCATACGAAGAACCAGGCAGGTCGTAAAGTCTTTGACAACGATGTGCTCGATCGCATCTGCAGCACCAAAGAACAATGGCCCGGTGATCTCATAGACACGGATCTGCAGTGGAAGTTTCTTCAGATGTGCATCCACATCCGGTGTATCATCGTCCACGTAAGTCCAGCCATCGATATGCGTTTCCTCACTCATACGCTTGATGAAGAGAAGACATGCAAGCACCATGCCGATCTCGATCGCAACCACAAGATCGAACAGGATCGTGAGAATGAAAGTTGCAAATAACACGATGATATCACTTTTCGGTGCAGTGCGGATTAAGTGTACGAATGTACGCCACTGGCACATATTGTATGCTACGATAAACAGGATTGCTGCGATGGTCGGCATTGGGATCATTCCGGCGAATGGCATCAGTACGACGAGTACGATGACCAGTGTGATGGAGTGCACCATTCCGGCAACCGGTGTGCGTCCGCCATTTTTGATGTTGGCAGCGGTTCTTGCGATCGCTCCTGTGGCAGGGATACCTCCGAATAAAGCAGAGGCGATATTACCGGCGCCCTGGGCAACTAGTTCCATGTCGGAACGGTGCTTTCCGTTGATCATTCCGTCTGCGACGACGCAGGAAAGAAGTGATTCGATCGCAGCAAGCACAGCAATGGTAAATGCATTTGGAAGCGCATTTTCTATAATGTGCAGATTCACAGCCGGCAGATGAAATTCACCGGTGAGATGATCAGGATCGCAAGGCTTACGATACCAACGATCAAAGCAGCGGTATTCATGGTAGAAATATTTTCAATAAATGCTTTGAATTGTTCTGTGGTTTCAATCGGCTTTACGCCGTCCGGATAAGTGACTCCGAAGAAATCCTTTAACTGTCCGATGACGATCGTAACGGCGATTCCGGATGTGAAGCCGGTTGTGAGCGTATACGGAATGAATTTGATCAGACTTCCGAAGTGACAAAGGCCCATCAGGATCAGGAAGATACCTGCAAGGATGGTTGAAATCACGAGCCCGTCCAGTCCGTCTTTGGCGACAATACCCGCAACGATGGTTGCAAATGCAGCGGTCGGTCCGGCAATCTGTACACTGCTTCCACCAAGTGCAGAGATAACAAATCCCGCAACGATGGCCGTGAAGATTCCGGCTTCCGGTCCGACACCGGAGGCCAGTGCAAGTGCAATGGACAGCGGAAGTGCGATGATCGCAACGATGATTCCGGCGGTCACATCTTTTACAAACTGGGTACGGTCGTAAGATTTCAGTGAAGTCAGTAACATTGGTTTCAATGAATTCATGTGTAAATTTTACCCTTTCTCTTTTGTTTTATTCCTCTAAGCTATAAAAATAACTTTAAAAGTATATCATAGGAAGAAAGCCGAAGGGGGAGTGTTTGCATTTATATACAATTTTGTGGGAAATATATAGAGTAGTACGTGGAAAAAGGCTTGAAATTCATAGTACGAAAGTCTATAATATGTTGCGGGCAGTTATGATACTGCACACGATAGTTAGAAAATCAATGATAAAATTCAACAAAAAAGGCAGGTGAACAGAATGGACGGTTGCGATAGTCATGGGCGAAGTTGCAGCATAGGATGGAAATTAAAAAGTTTATTAAGCAACAGTCGATTCTGTTTGAGTTAATTGCTGTACATTTAAGAGAAGCTCTAAGCGGCAAGTTCTTGGTACAGGCATCATAGATTTCTTTTATTTCTTATCCTATTTCCCAATGAGTATTACAAGTGAATAATAGCAGTCGTTTCATGGAGGATATGATCGTTACATATCCTGCAGTGTGTTTATGGTGAAGAAAACTGGAAAATGTATATCCGGTTATAGTGCATTAGGAAAAGGACAGGAGGTAAAGGTATGGAAAACAAAGATTACACAGTCGAGATACTGGAAATCATCAGAAGTAATACATCACCAGGTATTATGAGAAGCAGACTGGAAGATTATCATGCAAATGACCTTGCAGAAGTATTTCCACAGCTGAAAGTATCAGAGAGAAGAAAAATCTGCAGAATCCTGGATCTGGACATGCTTTCTGATATCTTCGAGCATATCGACGAACAGGAAGCGGCAGAATATCTGGATGAGATGGATATCAAAAAAGCGGCAGCGATCCTTTCGGCAATGGAGACGGACGCAGTTGTGGATGTTCTGCAGATGATTCCGAAAGAGAAGAAAAATCTGCTGATCGAATTAATGGATGACGATGCCAGAAAAGATATGGCAATCATCGCTTCCTTTGATGAGGAAGAGATCGGAAGCAGAATGACAACGAACTGCATCATGATCCGTGAGAATCTGACGGTGAAGCAGGCAATGAGCAGTCTGGTAGAACAGGCAGCAAAGAACGATAACATTTCTACGTTATTTATGGTAACGGAAGATAATACATTTTACGGAGCAATGGATCTGAAAGATCTGATCATCGCAAGAAGAGAGTCTCCATTAGAAGATCTGATCGCGACATCGTACCCATATGTATATGGAAATGAGCTGATCGATGACTGTATCGAGAGATTGAAAGATTATTCCGAGGATTCCATCCCGGTACTGGATAATGACAACAAGCTTCTCGGAGTCATTACATCCCAGAGTATGGTAGACCTGGTTGATGATGAGATGGGTGAAGATTATGCGAAGTTCGCCGGTTTGACCGCGGAGGAAGATTTGAAAGAACCATTAAGAGAAAGTATCAAGAAGAGACTTCCGTGGCTTCTGGTACTGCTGGGACTTGGAATGGTCGTTTCATCCGTAGTCGGTCTGTTTGAAGAAGTGGTAAGTCAGCTTACGATCATCATGTGTTTCCAGTCACTGATCCTGGATATGGCAGGTAACGTAGGTACCCAGTCACTGGCCGTAACGATCCGTGTACTGATGGATGAGTCTCTGACCGGAAAGCAGAAGGCAGAACTGGTATTTAAAGAAATGAAGATTGCATTCTCGAACGGTTCGATCCTTGGAATACTGTCGTTTGTAGTGATCGGACTTTATATTGCATTATTTAAAGGGAAGACATTCGTATTTGCATATGCGGTATCTGGATGTATCGGAGTGTCACTGTTGTTGGCGATGGTAATCTCAGGAGCGGTTGGAACATTGATTCCGTTGTTCTTTAAGAAGATTCATGTAGACCCGGCGGTTGCTTCGGGACCACTTATCACAACGGTCAATGACCTTGTGGCAGTTGTATCTTATTACGGACTGAGCTGGATATTCCTGATCAATATGGTGCATCTGGTTGGCTAGTTTAAGTTACAGTTAGAATGATAGTTAGAATGAAGACAGATAGTCATGGACATTAAAGATTTAAAAGTATTTCATACAATAGCAAAAGAAGAAAGTATTGCAAAGGCATCCCGTATTCTCTATATGACGCCTCAGGGGATCAGTAAGATCGTAAAAAACCTGGAGGCAGAGATGGGATGCCGTCTCTTTACACGTAATAAATCCGGCATGCAGCTCACAGAAAGCGGAAGACGTTTTTTAGAATATGCGGATAAGGATATCGAAGATTATTATCAGGTGAAGAAGGATATCCTGCATATAGAACAACGACAGCGCAAAGTAGTGGATCTTTTGTCGGCATATGGAATCATCCGTATGGTGACGCCGGACTGCATTGCGGAATTTTGTAAGAAATATCCGGATATAGAATTCCATTACAGGGAGTACCCGGATCTGCAGGCAGAGCGTCTGTTTGCTGAAAATGAAGGAAATGTTGCGTTTTCCATCGGAGAATTTGATGAGGAGTTATATCATGTAGTTCCGTTGGAAACATTTCCGATCAAGCTTCTGGTAAATGAACAGGATTCGTTAAGTGAACAGGAAAGTGTGACAATTGAAGATCTGAAAAACAGGCCGCTATATATTGAAAGCAGTCAGTTTGCAATTTATCATCTGATCATGAAGAAATGTGAAGAAGCCGGGTTCCAACCAGATATCGCATTTCAGACCAGTGGATTCAGTTTGTGCCATAAGATGGTGAAGGAAAATAAAGGCATATCCGTGACGGTGGATTTTGTCTTTGATGACATGAAAGAACAAGGGCTGAGACTGATCCCATTTTCGGATGATGTGTATGAGTGGAAAGCATGTATGATTACCAGAAAAGAAGAAGCGGAGAATGAAGCAGTACAGTGCTTCCTGCAGTTTATACAGGAATGGATCGGGAAAATTAAGAGTGGAGAGATTATCCGGTAGGAACCTGAAACAGAACAGGATGGAGATAACGCATAAGAAAAAAGTTGATATAAAGTAACAAAAAGTTGCGGATAAGCCATAAATTCTACATTGTCAACAAATTGACAGTGGAAGATTTATGGCTTTTTGTATAGAAATTTTCTAAAATAGACGGATTGAATAAGTCAAAGAATCTATAGATAATCTCACTTTAACAAATAAATTTTATATAGCTATAATATAAATATATGGGCATTGGGGAATGCCCGGAGAAGATTTATTTTTAATTTATTTTAGGAGGTATTAATTTATGAACATCGGAGTAACAGAAATCAGCCCAAGAGCGGTGCAGAGAGCAGCAGAGAAGAATTTTAAAAGTGGATATTACTGTTGTGAGGCACTGATGTGTACGATCCGTGACGAATTCAAACTGGATGTGCCAAAGGAAGTCATTGCAATGTCATCCGGTATGGCTGTCGGAGCAGGCAAATCGGGATGTGTCTGTGGCGCATTCAACGGAGGTCTGCTTGCACTTGGAATGTTCTTTGGAAGAACAGAGCAGGACGGGCCAACCAATCCAAAGAGCATCAAATGTATGGAATTAGTGCATGAATTACATGACTGGTTCAAGAAAGCCAATGGAAAGAATGCTATCTGCTGCAGAGTTCTGACGAAAGAATTCAATATGGGTCAGGGCGAGCATAAAGAGCAGTGTATCTATTTCACAGGACTGTGTGCATGGAAAGTAGCGCAGATTGTCTGTCGTGAGCTGGGCATCAAGAACCTGGATGAGATTGACGAACCGGCAGAACGTCGTGCAATTGCAGATATCTAAGAAATAAAAAGATCCAGACTAGAAAGGAAGACAAGATATTATGAAAGATGTAATCAAAAAAATACCGATTCCAATCTGCGGAGTCATGCTTGGAGCGGCAGCTTTAGGTAACCTGCTTCAGAGCTATTCAGAAGGAATCCGTTATGTGTGTGGAGTGTTCGCAGCATTTCTGCTGATCCTGGCACTTCTGAAGCTAATTATGTTTCCGGGAGCTGTGAAGGAAGATATGAAGAATCCGATCATGGCAAGCGTATCAGGAACATTTCCGATGGCACTTATGATCTTAAGTACCTATGTAAAACCATTTATCGGACAGGCGGCTTATTATATCTGGCTGTTTGCGATCGCATTACATATCGTGCTGATCATTTATTTTACGGTGAAATTTGTATTTAAATTGCAGATGCCAAAGGTATTCGCAAGTTATTATATCGTATACGTTGGAATTGTCGTTGCATCAGTCACGGCACCTGCTTATGAGAAACTTGCAATCGGAAGTGCAGCATTTTGGTTTGGATTTGTGACACTGATCCTGTTACTGATCCTGGTTACATACCGCTATGTGACGGTGAAAGAAGTACCGGATCCGGCAAAACCACTGATCTGTATCTATGCGGCACCGACAAGCCTCTGTATCGCAGGATATGTACAGTCTGTCATGCCGAAATCTTACGGATTTCTGATGGGAATGTTTGTAGTTGCAACGGTGATCTACATCTTTGCACTTGTAAAAGCAATTGGCTATTTGAAGATGCCATTCTTCCCAAGCTATGCGGCATTCACCTTCCCATTTGTCATCAGTGCGATCGCTTCAAAACAGATGATGGCATGTGCAATGAATATGGGACATCCGATGCCGTTCCTGAAATATGTGGTATTGATCGAGACGATTATTGCGGTTGTTCTGGTTGTGTATACGTATATTCGTTTTATGGGATTTATCTTTGGCGGGAAGAAATAAGTTAGTGTAGAAGAAAAAAGAATGTTTGAAAGAATGATATAAAATATTGAGAGCGCCGGATGTAAGATTGCATCCGGCATTTTTATACTAAAGTATGTAAGAAAAGTTGCCGGTGCCAGGTTTTTTAGTATTCATTGATAAAGTATTCATAGAAATTACTGATAATAGCGTTTCCTTAGTTGGGTAGAAAATGTTACACTATACAAGAAAGAATATTCAGAAAGTCTCAGGCAGGAAGGATATTCATTAGAAAATTAAGAACGAAAGAAAGGTTTACAAAAAATATGGTAAAGATAGATCTGATCACCGGATTTTTAGGTTCCGGAAAGACAACATTTATAAAAAAATATGCAAAGCATCTGATTGACAAGGGAGATAATATTGGAATCTTGGAAAATGATTATGGTGCGGTTAATGTAGATATGATGTTATTAAAGGACCTGGAAGGTGAAAAGTGCGAACTGGAGATGATTGCCGGAGGATGCGACGCAGACTGCCACAGAAGACGATTCCGCACGAAGCTGATTGCAATGGGAATGTGCGGTTATGACCGGGTAATTGTGGAACCGTCCGGTATCTATGATGTGGATGAGTTCTTTGATGTATTAAGGGATGATCCGATCGACAGATGGTATGAGATTGGCAATGTGATCACAGTTGTTGATGCGAAGCTGGAATCAGACTTGTCGGATGAGGCAGACTATCTGTTGGCTTCCGAGGCTGCAAATGCGGGATGTATCGTACTTAGCAGAAGCCAGGAAGCAACCGAAGAAGAGATAAAAAATACGATAGAACATCTGAATCATGCAATGGAAAAAGTACAGTGCAACAGAAGATTCCGGGATGAGATTTTTGTAAAAGACTGGGAGACATTTGAAAGTGCAGATTATGAAAAGCTGTTAGCCTGCGGTTATGTGCCGGAGAATTACCGTAAGATGCATATCGAAGAAGGAGAGACGTTCAAATCTTTGTATTTTATGAATCTTGATAAGACAAAAAACGAGATAATAGAGACGGCAGAGAAGATATTTGCTGATAAAGAATGTGGAAAAGTATTCCGCATTAAGGGATTCTTAATGGATGACGATGATAAATGGATGGAACTGAATGCTACCCATCAGGAGATGCGGCTGGAGCCGATCACGGAAGGACAAAAAGTCGTAATTGTGATAGGGGAAAACTTAAATGAACAAAGAATAGGAACTTTCTTTGCATAAAGTGCAGAACCGGTGGTGTATTCCACCGATTCTGTAAAAATACGGACTGTATGAAATCGTTTCACGCCATTCTTATTGTGCTTCTTCGAGCTCTTTCATTCTTTTTCTGATCAGTTCTTCAATCCGTTCCAGTTCGGAAATATCTTCTTCCTGCTCAATGAATGTAGCGATCATAGCCGAAGTAGAACTATTTCCAATAATATTTTTATATTCCGCATTGAAATATACATCTCTGGAAATGAGCGGACGGTAACTGCGGCTTAATACCGTTCCACTGTATACAATATCGGCTATTTCTACCAGGTTCTCTTTTAACAGGACACGAAGAGAAGCCTGTACTGTATTAATGTTCATGGAACTTTCGGCTTTTACAATGTCGGAAGCAACCAGAGGAGTGCCTGCATCCCAGAGTATTTTCATGACGTCTAATTGTTTTTGGGACAAATTTCGTATCATTATACATTCCTTCCTTCCAATGATATCCGGGGATAATTTTTTGTTGCTCTGATATTATTATAGAAGTAAATGCTTGTGAATTCAACAAGAATATATAATAAGGTATTGTTTGATTTAAAATAAATTGACAGATTGTATATGCGATGATAGATTAATTATATAATGAAAGAAAGATGATGAAATAATCATAATGAGAATGTTAATAAAATAACTAAATAATTTTGTTAAAACAACACAAAATTAATGCATATTAACGAAAGAAAATGAAAAAAGAATTGTATATAATAGATGAAAAGCTAAAAAATGACCAAATGTCATTGAAAAAAATTGTGCACTGTGATATAGTAAGCACAGTTGAACAAAGGAGCTGAGATAGGAGAGCGAATACAAGTAATCACACGATTACTTTTAGTCGCGCTCTTTTTTTTGAAAATTATTTCAGAATATAATAGAATAAATATATAGCATAGACGTTCAGCAAATAGGAATGAGGATGGAATAAGATGAATCAGATATTTTACGATGCGGTCGGCAATAATCCGATTATTGCAGCTGTGAAGAACATGAAGGATATAGAAGTAAGTTGCACGATAGAGGAGATACAGGTGATTTTCATATTGTTTGGAGATGTCTGTTCGATAGACCGGATCGTAAAGAGAGTAAAAGATGCAGGAAAGGTTGCGATGGTACATGTAGATCTGATCAGTGGCCTGAGTCCGAAAGAAGTTTCGGTAGAATATCTGAAAGAACATACGGAAGCAGATGGCATTATATCAACAAAGCCATCACTGATCAAGAAAGCAAAAGAACTTGGGATGTATACGATCCTCAGATATTTTCTGTTGGATTCCATGGCATTTGAGAATATCAGACAGCAACAGCATATAGTAAGACCGGATTTCATAGAAGTACTTCCGGGAGTGATGCCAAGAGTGATCAAAAGAATCTGCAGTTCGATAAAGACACCGATCATAGCAGGAGGACTGATCACAGACAAAGAAGATGTGATGGCTGCATTATCAGCCGGAGCAATTGCAGTATCATCGACCAATCATCAGGTATGGAAGATGTAATGGCTGCATATGATGAAACAGAATATTTAATTGCTTATGGGGAGCAATTCAAATAGAACGCATGCGAAAAAAAAGTAACCAGTAAAAGTAAGAGAGAAATCAGGAGGAAATGAATATGGCAAAATATGTAATGGCGTTAGATGCAGGAACTACCAGTAACAGATGTATTCTGTTTAATGAGAAAGGTGAGATGTGCAGTGTGGCACAGAGAGAATTCACACAGTATTTCCCAAAACCGGGCTGGGTAGAACATGATGCAGATGAGATCTGGGCAAGTATGCTTGGTGTTGCGGTAGAAGCAATGAATATGATCAATGCAGAAGCAGAAGATATCGCAGCAATCGGTATCACAAACCAGCGTGAGACAACAATCGTCTGGGACAAAGAGACAGGAGAACCGGTACATCATGCGATCGTATGGCAGTGCCGCAGAACATCAGAATATTGTGATTCCTTAAAAGAAAAAGGATTAACAGACAAATTCCGTGAAAAAACAGGACTGGTCATTGATGCATACTTCTCAGGAACAAAGGTAAAATGGATTCTGGATAATGTGCCGGGAGCAAGAGAAAGGGCAGAAAGAGGAGAATTGTTATTCGGTACAGTTGAAACATGGCTGATCTGGAAACTGACCAAGGGTGCAGCACATGTGACAGATTATTCGAATGCTTCTCGTACAATGTTATTTAACATCAATACACTGGAGTGGGATGATGAGATCCTTAAAGAACTGGATATTCCGAAATGTATGTTACCGGAACCAAAACCATCCAGCTGCATCTACGGAGAGGCTGATCCGTCTTATCTTGGAGGACCGATCCCAATTGCAGGAGCAGCAGGAGACCAGCAGTCAGCATTATTCGGCCAGACATGTTTTAACGCAGGAGAAGCAAAGAATACATACGGAACAGGATGTTTCCTTCTGATGAATACAGGAGAAAAACCGGTATTTTCTAAAAATGGACTGGTTACAACCATTGCATGGGGATTAGATGGCAAAGTTAATTATGCACTGGAAGGTTCCATCTTCGTAGCAGGAGCTGCAATCCAGTGGTTAAGAGATGAACTTCGCATTATTGATTCTGCACCGGATTCTGAATATATGGCAAAGAAAGTAAAAGATACCAATGGATGTTATGTAGTACCTGCATTTACAGGACTTGGAGCACCACACTGGGATCAGTACGCAAGAGGAACTATCGTAGGAATCACACGTGGAGTAAACAAATACCACATTATCCGAGCAACGCTGGAATCACTGGCATATCAGGTAAATGATGTTCTGGTAGCAATGAAAGCGGATTCCGGAATTGATCTTGCGGCACTTAAGGTTGACGGCGGCGCAAGTGCTAATGATTTCCTGATGCAGACACAGGCAAATATCATCAACGCTCCGGTAAACCGTCCGCAGTGCGTAGAGACAACTGCAATGGGAGCTGCTTACCTTGCAGGTCTTGCAGTCGGATACTGGGAAAGCAAAGAAGATGTCATTAAGAACTGGGCAATCGACAAGACATTCGAGCCTAAGATCGATGAAGAGCAGAGAAGTAAGATGATCAAAGGCTGGAATAAAGCTGTAAAATACGCTTACGGATGGGCAAAAGAAGATTAAAAACTGAATAAAGATAGATAGAAAAAAGGGGGAAATTTCTATGTTACCTTATATAGCTGAATTCTTGGGAACGATGATACTGATTATTCTTGGAGACGGAGTGGTTGCGAATGTGAACCTGAATAAATCCGGAATGAAGGGCGGAGGAACGGTTCAAATCACCATTGCCTGGGGTCTTGCGGTTATGTTGCCGGCATGTATATTTGGAGTTGCATCCGGAGCATCCTTTAACCCGGCGCTGACCTTGGCACTGGCGGTCGATGGAAGCTTTGCATGGTCTATGGTTCCTGGATATATTGTGGCACAATTCGCAGGAGCGTTCGTGGGTGCAGCAGTTGTATATCTTCTGTTCAAAGGACAGTTTGACGCAACAGAAGATCAGGCAACAAAACTTGGGGTATTCTGTACCGCACCATCCATTCCGAATCTTGGTCTGAATATTTTCAGTGAGGCAGTCGGAACATTTATACTTGTATTTGCAATCAAAGGAATGGCAAATGTGCCGGAACTTACAGACGGACTTGGCAAATTTATCGTATTCGGAATCATCGTTTCTATCGGTATGTCACTCGGTGGTCTGACAGGATATGCGATCAACCCGGCAAGAGATCTTGGACCACGTCTGGCTCATGCAGTACTTCCAATCAAAGGAAAAGGAAGTTCAAACTGGGGATATGGTGTCGTAACTTTAGTAGGACCGGTAATTGGAGCTGTCGCTGCGGTATTGCTTTATGGTGCCATTCCGTGGTAGAATAATAAAAAAATAGAATAAGAGGCGTGAGAGAAGAGAGCCTGGCAGGATAACCGCATATTCGTGATGCGTTTACTTGTCAGGCTCTTTTTTCAAAAGCCTACGGGTATCAGAAGTGATGCCTGGGATATGGAAGACATATAGAAGGAGAGATGGAACATGTATGATGTGATGATAATCGGAAGTGGAGTATCCGGTTCAGCGGCTGCAAGAGAATTGTCCCGCTATAAAGCAAAAATCTGTGTATTGGAAAAAGAAGAAGATGTCTGCTGTGGAACGTCAAAAGCCAATAGTGGAATTGTGCACGCAGGATATGATGCAAAAGAGGGTTCACTGATGGCTAAGTTAAACGTCCGCGGTAATGCAATGATGGAACAGTTATCTAAAGATCTTGACTTTCCATTCAAAAGAATCGGTTCACTTGTGATCTGTCTGCGTGAAGAGGATATGGACAAATTACAGGCATTATACGACAGAGGTGTGGCAAATGGTGTATCGGGACTTCAGATTCTTAATAGGGAAGAAGTACTTGAGATGGAGCCGAACATTGCAGACAATGTATATGCGGCACTCTATGCGCCGACAGCCGGAATTGTATGTCCATTCGGATTAAATATTGCGATGGCAGAAAATGCCTGTGAAAATGGTGTAGAATTTAAGTTTGATACAGAAGTAAAAGAACTGAAAAAGGCGGAAGATATCTGGGAAGTCCACACGAATCAGGGCGTTTTCAAGACAAAATATGTGGTGAATGCAGCTGGTGTGTATGCAGATAAATTCCACAATATGGTCAGTGAAAAGAAAATCCACATAACACCGAGAAGAGGAGACTACTGTCTGCTGGATAAAACTGCAGGCGGACATGTAAAGAGAACAATCTTTGCACTTCCGAACGAATTCGGAAAGGGAATTCTTGTATCGCCGACAGCACATGGCAATCTGCTCCTTGGACCGACAGCAATCGATATTGAAGAAAAAGAAGGAACCAATACAACAAGAGAGGGACTTGATCAGGTACTTACAAAAGCAGGGCAGAATGTAAAAAATATTCCGATGCGTCAGGTCATTACATCATTTGCCGGACTTCGCGCACATGAAGACGGACATGAATTTATCATAGAAGAATTAGAAGATGCGAAGGGATTCATTGACTGTGCAGGTATTGAATCTCCAGGACTTACCAGCAGTCCGGCAATCGGAGAGATGGTTGCGGGAATTTTGAAAGAAAAGCTTCATCTGGAAGAAAAAGAAAATTTCATTGCTACAAGAAAAGGAATCCTGGATCCAAACACTCTAAGTAAAGAAGAAAGAGTGAAATTAATCAAAGAGAAACCGGCATACGGTAATATTATCTGGCGTAGTGAGATGATAACGGAGGGGGAAATTATCGATGCGATCCATAGACCACTCGGAGCAAAGTCGTTAGACGGTGTAAAACGCAGAACAAGAGCAGGTATGGGACGGTGCCAGGCCGGTTTCTGTTCCCCTAGAACGATGGAAATCCTTGCAAGAGAACTGGAAATCCCAATGTCAGAGATTACAAAGTCTGGCGGGAAATCAAGGATCATTGTAGGAGTGAATAAGGAGGACATCTGATTATGAAAACATACGATATAGTAATCATCGGCGGCGGTCCGGCCGGACTTGCGGCAGCCGTATCAGCAAGAGAAAATGGAATCCAGGATATCCTGATCCTGGAAAGGGATAAAGAACTTGGGGGAATCCTGAATCAGTGTATTCATAATGGTTTCGGCCTTCATACATTTAAAGAAGAACTTACCGGACCGGAATATGCCGGAAGATTCATCAAACAGGTGAAGGATCTTGGCATCGAATATAAATTGCATACGATGGTAATGGACATCAGTTCGGATAAAATCGTAACCGCAATGAATCGTGAAGAAGGATTATTTGAAATACAGGCAGGGGCAGTGATCCTGGCCATGGGATGCCGTGAGCGTTCCAGAGGAGCACTGAATATTCCGGGTTACCGTCCGGCGGGAATCTATTCTGCAGGAACAGCACAGCGTCTGGTCAATATGGAAGGATATATGCCGGGAAGAGAAGTCGTGATCTTAGGCTCCGGTGACATTGGACTGATCATGGCAAGACGTATGACACTGGAAGGTGCGAAGGTTAAAGTTGTGGCAGAACTGATGCCGTATTCCGGTGGATTAAAACGTAATATCGTGCAGTGTCTGGACGATTATGATATTCCATTGAAATTGAGCCACACGGTTGTGGATATCAAAGGAAAAGAAAGAGTTGAAGGGATCACGCTGGCAGAAGTAGACAGCAAAGGAAAACCGATTCCGGGAACAGAGGAAGAATACACCTGTGATACATTATTACTTTCCTGTGGGCTGATCCCGGAAAATGAGATCTCCAGAGGTATGGGCGTAGATATGAATCCGGTAACTTCAGGACCGAAGGTCAATGAAAGTCTCGAGACGAATATCGAAGGCGTATTCGCCTGTGGAAATGTACTGCATGTACATGATCTGGTGGATTTTGTATCAGAGGAAGCAAAGACTGCGGGACGAAATGCAGCAGAATATGTGAAGAACTTACAGTCAGATACAGACGATGAGGAAAAGAGCAGTAAGGAAGATGCAGCAGATATTACACTGAATCCGGTAGAAGGCGTACGCTATACAGTTCCAAGTACGATTAATCCGGCTCATATGGATGAAAACCTTACTGTGCGCTTCCGTGTAGGCGGTGTATATAAGAACTGCTATGTAAGCGCATATTTTGACGATGAACGGGTGATACATAAAAAACGTCCGGTTGTTGCGCCGGGAGAGATGGAACAGATTAAGCTTACAAAAGAACAGCTTATGAAGTATCCGGATCTGAAGACGATTACAGTAAAGATAGAGGAGGCGTAGAGGATGGAAACAGTAACAACAAGAGAACTGACATGTATCGGCTGTCCGATGGGCTGCCCTCTGACCGTGACAATGGAAGCCGGTGAAGTGATCAGTGTAACAGGAAATACCTGTAAACGTGGAGACATCTATGCAAGAAAAGAAGTAACCAATCCGACCAGAATTGTGACTTCGACGGTAAGAGTAACCGGAGGAGATGCAGATATGGTATCGGTGAAGACAAAAGAAGATATTCCGAAAGGGAAAATCTTTGAGTGCGTAAAAGCATTGAAGACAGTAGAAGTACCGGCACCGGTGCATATCGGAGATGTATTACTGAAAGATGTCGCAGGTACGGGTGTGGATATTGTTGCAACGAAGAATGTTGGAACAAAGAGTTAGTTATTAAAAGAGTTAGTTATTAGAAAGCTGGCGCAGAGACATTGCCAGTAGAAAGTTTTATGGTTATAATTCTATCTGTGAGAAAAATGAAATGGATCAGATATATAAAGGAACCGAGGAAGATAGAATGGAACCATACTACTATAGTAAAATGAACAAAGTACAGCAGGCAGCCTATCATGCCATCAGGCAGGGCTTGCTTGAAATCTCAGATTCAATACAGATACCGGGAATGGAGGCGGAGGAACTCTATAACGTGTTCTTCCGCCTGCGCCTGGATCATCCGGAAATCTTCTGGGCAACTGGATATAAGTACAAATATTATTCAGATTCGCCTAATTTCATATTCATCCCGGAATATTTATTTGATAAAAACAAAATAAAAGAACACCAGAAAGCACTGAAATCCAGAGTAGAAAAGCTCATAAGACCGGTGAAAGACAAATCCGAATGGGAAAAGGAAAAGTATGTACATGATTTTATCTGTGAAAATGTGCATTACGATAAATTAAAAAAGCCATATTCCCATGAGATCATCGGACCGCTTGGACAGGGTGTCGGCGTCTGTGAGGGAATTGCAAAATCTGTGAAAGTACTGTGCGATGCGCTCGGAATCTGGTGTATGATCGCAGTGTGCGGGAATAATCCGGAGAAAGGAATCAAATACCGTCATACCTGGAATATCGTAAAAATCGGCGGAAAATATTATCATCTGGATGCGACGTTTGACAATACTCTTGGGAACGGGGAGAAGATGAGTGACAGGCAGGCTTCAAAAGAGATCCGGTACGACTATTTCAACCTGAATGATAAAAGCATATTCAGGGACCATGAGCCGCTTATTGCTCCGGCACCAAAGTGTGAAGATGGCGAGCATTTTTATTATAAAGAAAAGAAACTGTCATTTACAAAGACAGAGGATGTATATAAAAGAGCACTGCAGACAGCGAAAAAGGGAAGAGTGTTTACATTCCACTGGCGCGGCGGTTATCTGACGAAAGCTGTTCTGGATGAACTTTTGGATCTGATCCAGAAAGCAGGAAAAGAGAAACAGAAGAATGCAAGAATCAGTCTGAACTGGCCGCAGGCGGTGATTCGTTTTGATTATGTAGAGGATCATGGTGAGGCAGAACCGGAAGTTGTGGTTGAAGAGGCGAATGAAGGAGAGAAAGAATAGTGGATGCATTTGTAATGTTACAGGAGCTTTTGGAGCAGGAGCAGTTTGAACTGATTTTTCCGGAAAAAAACGGACAGAATATTCGTTTGGTCTATCTGATGAACGATGCGGTGGAAAGCTTTCTTGTATTTCACAATGCCAGAATGACGGGGGAATACAGGGCAGATTATAAAGGAAAGATATCGGCATCGATGAGCTTTGAAGATTCAGAATACATTCTCGTGGTTCGTCAGGGAGAGTCTGTCGTCACAATATTTTTCGAAGATCTCCTGACGGATGTGCATCTGTATGACTATGGGGAGATTGGACATTTCTGGGTAAAAGAGTATGAATACCTGCGACAACTGGAATACCGTCTGGCAATCATGAGAGATAAATATGATTATCTTGGAGAGGAATATTGCACATCAGAAGAACAGAAGCTTGCGATGCTGGTAGATTTTCCACCATTAAATTACTGTTGCTATCCGGCTGTTCCGGAGCAATATATTGTTCCGAGAATAGAACCGTGGGTACCGACAGAAGAGGCAATTGCAGTGATGGAAGAGCTGGCAGTAGAGGCAGATGATAAAGGTCTGCAGAAGATATTGAAAATTTATCGGAAGCATCCAAATCCGCATATTGCAAAGAAAATTGCGGCAATGCTTCACCGGAACGCACATGCCGAAGTGGTTGATTTGTTGAATGAAAGATTGAAAAAGGCGGTGTCAGGTTATAGAAAACGTTCGTATGGAGAAGAAATGGATGCACAATGTCTGAAATTATTGCTGAAAGTGAAGAATCGTCAGCAGAAACTGCAAAAAGAAGGAAAAGAATCAGTTGTTTTAAGAGAGGAACCTTTCGAGATTGCAAAGGACAGCATCGGCTATCAGATTCATCTGATGATATGGGAAAAAGGAATCCTGAATCGAAAAGTGAGAATAGAGAGTTATTCGTTAGAAAAAGAATAATACTTTGGCATACAGAGAACTTGCCACCGGCAACTTCTCTTGCATACTTTGGTATTAAAAATGGGCATCCACACTGGATACCCAAAAGGAAAAAAGTTATGAAAAAGAAAAATGATATATATAAACTCGGTTGTTGTTTTTTTGTGAATAACCGAAGGATTTTTTAGGCGAAGCCAGATCAGATAAAAGCTGATTGATGTTTCTGATACCTGAGTGACTTCTTTGTTGTTGTTGATTATATCATACATTGTAAATGTTTCTAATTTGTGTTATAGGCCTAAAGAAAATATGAAAAATCTTAAGATAATCTGTAGGAAATCTAAAAATGGATCATAAAAGGACGGGAAGTTGCTTCCCGTCCTTATTAACATTAAGTATGTAAGATTTAAAATTAACCAACAATGCGGTATTTCTTATCTACAGCATTCAGAAGTTCATGTCCGTCTTCTGTTACGAGAACAAGGTCCTCAACACGAACACCGTATTTGCCTTCGATGTAGATACCAGGCTCGATAGAGAAGATCATACCAGGTTCAGCCACATTCTTGTTGATCGGGCTTACATCACCATATTCGTGGTCTTCCTGTCCGATGAAGTGTCCAAGACGGATTCTCCAGTACTCACTGTATCCAGCTTCGTCAATCAGATCTCTTGCCTGAGCGTCGATATCGCAGAAACGCATACCAGGTTTGATAACAGCTTCTGCTTTCTCAACTGCTGTACGAACCAGATCGTGGATAGCAGCCTGCTCATCATCTACGCTCTTGCAGTAGAATGTTCTTGTCATGTCTGAGCAGTAACCTTTCCATACACAACCCATATCGATCAGGACACATTCTCCGGCTTTCAGAGTTCTTGTCTCACTTGGTGTATGGTGCTGGTCAGCAGCGTTAGGTCCGAAGCATACGATTGTATCAAAGCTTACTCCGCTAGCTCCCTCTTTCAGGTACTCAGCGTCGATGAAGTCAGCAACTTCTTTCTCTGTCATACCTTCTTTGATGAAATTAGCAACTCTTTCCATAACCGTATCATTGATTACAGATGCATGTTTCATGATCTCGATCTCCTCAGCGTTTTTAACAGCACGAACACCGTCTACGCAGTCAGATCCCCATACAGTCTTCATCTCAGGGCAGCGCTCCTGAAGTGGAATGAGGAAACGTGCAGGCCATGTCTTGTCAATACCAAGAGTGCTCTTTGTATCGATGTGCTCCATCAGAACACCGATCTGGTCATCCATGTCACTGAACCATACTTCTTCGAATCCTGTATTTGATACATAATACAGATAGTTCAGGAATAATGTATGTTTTCCACTTGTTCTAAGTAACAGGGCATATAATCTTTCCCCAGGATTTACCATGATTCCTGTTAAAAAGCGGATGCTCAGTGGATCAGATACCAGTAACTGATCAATTCCTTTCTCTTTCATTTTTTCCAATACGCGGCTAATTCTTTCGTCCATTGTTAAAATACTCCTTCCTGTGCGTTTTGTTAAAAATCCTATCTAAGATAATAACATGAATTGGCTAAAATGACTAGAATTTTAGTGAATTTAAAGGATTAATTTTTGAAATGTTCTGACAACAATTTCTAATGTTTATCATATTGACTTTAATAGAACAATGTGATAATATATTAAAGATAATGAATGGGCATTACACAGTATGGTAATGCCCATTTTTTTATTGCTATGCATTCGTAAGGAGCATGTTGATAGCAAGGTTTATAAATACGAAGGTATACGTATAAGAGTAATTTTTTGAGAATGCTCTTGTAAAAAGAGAGGAAGAGGGTAGGAAATATGAAAGAAAAGAAAAAATTATCACTGGCTGCACAGATATTCATTGCACTGGTTTTGGCGGTCGTTGCAGGATTACTGATGCAGAAATACGCAAATTTTGCGGAAACTTATATCAAGCCATTTGGTACGATCTTTTTGAATTTACTGAAATTCATTGTCGTTCCGATCGTACTGTTTTCCATTATGTGTGGAATTATTTCCATGAAGGACATTAAAAAGGTCGGATCGATTGGAGCAAAGACAGTCGTTTACTATATGTGTACGACAGCATTTGCCATTACATTCGGACTTATTGGGGCAAATATGTTCAAAGGAGCATTTCCGAAGATTGCGACAACAGATCTTTCTTATAAAGCAGATCAGACGATCTCACTGATGGATACGATTGTAAATATCTTCCCATCAAATTTTGTATCACCGACGGTGGAGGCAAATATGCTCCAGGTGATCGTGACGGCACTGATTCTTGGATTTGGAATTATCCTTCTGGGGGAAGGTGAAAGAAATACAAGACTGGTAACAGCCTGTAATGATCTGAATGATGTATTTATGAAATGTATGGAGATGATCTTGAAGTTATCACCGATTGGTGTGTTCTGTCTGCTGAGTCCGGTCATTGCTTCAAACGGGCCGGCGATCATCGGTTCACTCGCGATGGTACTTCTGGCTGCTTATGTATGCTACATCATCCATGCAGTCGTTGTATATTCGTTTGCAGTAAAGACAATGGGCGGAATGAGCCCGTTAAAATTCTTCAAGGGAATGCTTCCGGCAATCATGTTCGCATTCTCAAGTTCTTCATCTGTCGGAACACTTCCGATTAATATGGAATGCGTAGAAAACATGGGAGCATCCAAAGAAGTATCTTCTTTCGTACTTCCGCTTGGAGCTACGATTAACATGGACGGAACTGCAATCTATCAGGGCGTGTGTGCGATCTTTATTGCATCATGCTATGGCATCCATCTGACGCTTCCGCAGATGCTGACGATGATCCTGACTGCAACGCTGGCTTCCATCGGTACTGCAGGAGTTCCGGGAGCAGGTATGGTTATGCTCGCAATGGTACTTGCCTCAGTCGGACTTCCGGTTGACGGAATCGCACTGGTTGCCGGCGTGGACCGTATCTTTGATATGGGACGTACGGTGGTTAATATTACAGGGGATGCGTCTTGTAGTATTATTGTTTCGAATATGGAACGGAAGAAAGATGCAAAGAGAGAAATCGTGAACGGTCTGTAGATCTGCAGAACCAGTCTGGATGGAGTTTTGTGGCTTTTTTAGTGTCCCTGGTGGCTCGTAATAAGAATGAAATAATAGGTGTTTCCAGTATGTGTGCTGGAAGCACCTATTATTTTTTGCTTTTTAAAGCTGTTTGGGTGTTACCCGGTAATTGGGCAAAAAATAGGACTGCATTATTTGGGAGGAGTGCAGCCCTGAGGAAAAAGTTATGAAAAAGATTTAAAGTGTTTGTTCTCTTGAACAATTCCTAGTATAGAATTGAATTGTGATAAAACTGTGATGGAATTAGGAAGAAATTGTTAACAAATTTAGAACATAAAATAAAATACGATCAGATGCACCATAAACCGGGACAGTGTTGAAATCAAAAAGTCCGGGTGTTAGAATTACAACAGATGCTATAGCAGAAGATATATAACAGAAAGATATCAAAGAACACAAGAAAGAACACAGAATAGACGAACATACATCAAGGAGGAATACACCATGCGGATCCTAATCTACGGCGCCGGAGTCATCGGAAGCTTCTACGCATCCAGATTCGCCAAAGCGGGACTGGATGTAACAGTCTTAGCAAGAGGGCAGCGGTTAAAAGAATTACAGGGACACGGTCTATGGTACAGAGGCAAGACAAGAACGCATAAAGTTGAGGTTAAGACGATCAGTGAGTTAAAGCCGAATGACCGTTACCAGTTTATTTTCCTGACTGTACGTGAGAATCAAGTAGAAGAAGCACTGGAAGATATCAGTAAGAATAAAAGTCCGAATGTTGTCACTATGGTCAATACGATCAAACCATATGGCAGGTGGGAGAAAATCTGCGGAAAAGGAAGGATCCTTCCGGCATTTCCGGGAGCGGGCGGCTGTATCGAAGGTGGGATTCTGGATGCACAGCTTCTGCCAAGAGCAATCCAGCCGACAACATTCGGTGAGATCGGAGGAAGAAAGAGCAGTAGGGAAGAAGCACTGGCATACATATTTAGAAAAAGCCACATTCCATATCAGATCGTTCCGGAAATGCATCACTGGCAGATCTCACATCTTGGCGTGATCATTCCGCTGGCAGATGCTTATTACCAGAGCAGGCATCCGGAAAAAATCTGTGCAAATGAAAAATTGATGACGCTGACAGCTTATCGGATGAAAAAGAACCTGAAGTGGATCGCCCA
>JABLTQ010033845.1_pt1 | contig 21077 bp, 20 predicted proteins | sample 7160101 | NCBI WGS metagenome assembly JABLTQ01 (sample SAMN14651228, study PRJNA627086) | human gut metagenome | isolation source: feces | host: Homo sapiens
AAATGGGCAAAATATGGCAAAAATGGAGAAAATAAGAAATATACAAATGACTGATAATAAGGAAGATAAATTCTTTTATTTTCCTATGATTTCTACGCCTTGTACCGGCTCTGGGTACAAAATTAAAGGGGCCGTCTCAAAAAAACATTGAGACGGCTTTTTTTCTCAACTTATTTTTATTTATTCTGCTATTCTTTTCTTCCTGTTGCAACAGCCTTGTTCCGTATCTGAGCCTACACCATTGCCCACAAGCCCTATCGGCCAACCGGCTTTCTTGATAACTTATCGGAGCTGTTATTTCATACCATGATACAGCGTGTGGAGCACTATCACCCGACATCGATATAAAAAAGGCCATTTATAAGAAAAATTTAGTCTTTCCCTTTGCTGAATAAATTATTGTTCGTAAATTTGCGAACACATTTGAATTATGGAAGAGAGAAAAGATTATACTACCAAACAAGAACAGTTAGCAAGATATGCTAAAGCTTTAGGGCATCCAGCCCGGGTTGCCATCATGCACTTTCTTGCCAAGCAAAGAACTTGTTATTTTGGAGATATTCACGAAGAACTTCCCATAGCAAAAGCAACCGTTTCGCAGCACTTGAAAGAACTAAAAGAAGCCGGACTCATACAAGGTGAAGTAGAAACACCCAAGGTAAAATATTGTATCAATCAGGAGAATTGGAAACTGGCGCGCCAGCTTTTTAAAGATTTCTTCGGTCAGTGTATCTGCAAATCGGAAGATTGCTGTAAATAATTTTTTTAATACGAATGTTCGTTGTTTTGCGAATTACGTTCATCTAAATATATAAACTATGGAAATTAAAGTATTAGGAACAGGTTGTGCAAGTTGCGCAGCTTTGTATGCAACAGTTAAACAAGTCGTTAACGAATTGGCTTTGGATGCTAGCATAACCAAAGAAGAAGACTTGATGAAAATTATGGAATATAACGTAATGACACTTCCTGCACTTGTTGTAGACGGGAAAGTTGTAGCAAAAGGCAAACTTGGCGCAAAGGAAGTAAAGGAAGCTCTAACCCGATAAACGCCGATAGCCATGAAACGTTTTTACATTCTTGCCATGACGTGTTTATTTATAGCTATGAGCATGGCACAAACCACTACGGATACATATGTAGAAGTACTTTACTTTCACGGCAAACAACGCTGTGCAACTTGCAGAGCCATAGAGAAATACACCAAAGATGTAGTCGACAATGACCTTACAGAGCTGGTAAAGGAAGGCAAAGTAAGGTTTAAGGAAATAGATATTTCAACACCCGATGGTGAAATATTGGCAGAGAAATACCGCGTGAGCTGGTCGTCACTTTACGTAAATCTATGGAAAAACGGCAAAGAAGAACGCAACGATATGACAAAGTTCGCTTTCAAAAATGCGCGCAACAACACGGCCGTTTTCAAAAAAGAGCTAAAACAAAAAATCCGTTTACTTCTAAAATAAAATCTCCGCACTATGGAATATTTACAAACATGGCTGGATAATAGCGAAATACCCATTATAACCGCCTTTATTCTCGGTTTGTTGACTGCCATAAGTCCTTGTCCACTGGCTACAAACATCACAGCCATAGGATTTATCAGCAAAGATATAAATAACCGTACCCGGATATTTGCAAACGGTATATTATACACATTAGGACGCATATTGGCTTACGCCATATTAGGAGCTGTACTTATCACAATCCTCCGAAAAGGTTCTGATATGTTTGCTTTACAAAAAGAAATCAGCCTATGGGGAGAGCGACTACTTGCACCGGCGCTTATTTTGATAGGGTTATTCATGCTATTCGGCCACAAGTTACAGCTACCCAAATGGGGATTTTCAGCTACCAAAAAAACAGAAAGATTAAAAGGAGTATGGGGCAGCTTGCTTTTGGGAGTCTTATTTGCCATGACATTTTGTCCTACAAGCGGATTGTTTTATTTCGGCATGCTCATTCCCATGTCGGCCATAGAAAGCGAAGGGTACTTACTTCCTATTATTTTTGCATTAGCAACCGGGCTTCCGGTCATGATTGCAGCCTGGATTCTGGCATATAGTATAGCAGGCATAGGCAAATTTTATAATAAGGTACAAACCTTTCAAAAATGGTTTAATCGCATAGTAGCTATACTTTTCATTCTTGTGGGTATGTATTACGGATTCTTATACTGGGGTGTGATATGAAGATTCTGATTTTATGCACAGGGAATAGCTGTCGCAGCCAAATGGCTCATGGCTTCCTACAATCTTTCGACACAAATATACAAGTATTTTCTGCCGGTACGCATCCCGCAAGAGAAGTTCATCCATTGGCTGTTGAGGTGATGGCAAAAGCTGGAATTGATATAAGCCGACACACTCCCACCCATGTAGCAACCTACATACATGATACATGGGATTATATAATTACAGTTTGCGACGATGCCGATAAAACATGTCCTATCTTCGATGGATTGGTTAAAAAGCGTCTGCATATCGGATTTGACGATCCTGCAAAAATTACTGGTTCAAAAGAGTTTGTCACGAATGAATTTATCCGAATTCGTAATGAAATAAAAAACAGATTTGCTGAATTTTATCATACGGAGATATTAAATACAGACCCTCAGAAATCCAGGTTATAATATTTTTCACTTGAATGTTCGTAATATAACAAACAAAAAACATAATGATGATACAAAGATTTGCCGATTGGCTAGTGTATGATATTTTTAGTTTAGAAGCCACCACTTCTTTAGGAAGAGCTGTAAATTTTTTCTTTTACGACACAATAAAGATTCTGTTATTGTTATTCGTCATCAGTATACTTATGGGTATCATCAATGCCTATTTCCCCATAAAACGATTACGCAATTTTTTGACATCACGCAAACTATATGGTCTGCAATACTTCTTCGCAGCATTGTTCGGTGCTATTACACCTTTTTGTTCCTGCTCATCTATACCCCTATTCATTGGATTTGTAAAAGGAGGTATTCCTCTAGGAGTCACCTTTGCCTTTCTAATAACTTCACCCTTGGTAAATGAAGTAGCCGTTGCCATGTTTATCGGTTCTTTCGGCATGCGCATTACTATTCTTTATGTAATCAGTGGTATTTTATTGGGCATAATAGGGGGGCTTCTTTTAGGAAAGATGAAGTTAGAGCCATATTTAAGTGACTGGGTAAAGCAATTACAACAAAACTCTACCTCTAATGCCCAAACATGGGACGAACAACACACGCCTTTCTTGCATCGGCTCCCCTCTATCATCCAGGAAGCATGGAAAATTGTAAGAGGCGTATTACTATATATTCTTATAGGTATCGGTGTTGGTGCATTTATGCATGGTTACATACCCGAAGGATTTTTCGAGCAATATATGTCAAAAGACAATTGGTTTGCTGTTCCCCTCTCCGTTATTCTTGCCATACCTATGTATGCTAATGCAGCCGGAATAGTACCTATTATTGAAGTCTTTGTTGCAAAAGGTATCCCCTTAGGAACTGCCATTGCCTTTATGATGGCTGTAGTAGGGCTATCACTGCCCGAAGCAACACTATTAAAAAAGGTCATGACCTGGCGATTGATAGGAATCTTTTTTGGAGTCATCACCTTATTTATTATCATACTGGGTTATATGTATAATATTATATTGTAAATACATTGTAACAATATATAAATAAATATATATATATGATAATCAACAGCTTACATATATATACTCTATCTATTATTAGAAACATATACAACAACCGGCAACGAACCTCTAAAATTCATTTTTATATAAATCCACTCACAAAGATTTTATAAATCTCCAATATAGGCAACTATTCATTTCCGTCTCTCAACAGATAGAAACAAGTAGTACTAAAAAAGTTACGCAGCCACGGAATATGAGCTATCAATGGTGAAAGTACACGAGGACGCAACCCAAATTTTATCTCATAATGCGGATTGATAAAGTATAATCTACGATCCACTACGACATAACCTACCTCCTTCACTATTTTCTGAAACATCTCTACCGTCGTACCTGTCTCTTTCACATCAATAAGATAGGCTATCATGGCATTGCTTTCGCCCGCCAGCTGTAATACGTATTTATACAAGAAACGTGGCAGCAAATGTACAAACGGCATATGCGATACGATACGGTTATGTGCTATCTGCTGATGCCCTCCGAAAGGCATCTGCCAAGCAGGAAAGCCTACAAAGATAATTCCACCGGGAGCCAAATACTGTCGTGTTTTCTCCATAAAATTACGCTTGTCGGCAATATGCTCTATTACATCGTGTATTAAAATAAGGTCAAACCGGTGATGCAGCTCATGTAACTTAAATATATCAGAGGCTATAAAGGTACCCTCGGCTTGCGAATCTTCGAAATATGTCTTAGCCTGCTCTATACGCAGGGCATCCATGTCTACCCCACACTCCTCACAGCCACGGCGGGCAAAAGGCAAGAGATTTCCTCCTTCACCGCATCCTATTTCAAGGACATGGGCATTCTCCCACTGTATAGAAACAGCCTTTTCTATATAAGGGATAAAATATTTCTCCGTAGTATCGGCAAGTTCATCGAAGTATTGCCTGCGGTTTTGGTGCCGGTCTTGCATGGTCTTTGCTATTATAAAATATATTCCTGCTATACGATGATGTGCGTGAGTAACACATAAATTTCGCTGTATGGCAACGTCTGAATTATAGACACATGCCGCTACAACCAACATTTATGTGACAAAAGTAATAAATTTTGTTTCTTATTTATCGATAAAGGATGAAAAACGGCCAGATTATCGGGTATGCGACAGGGGATTAACGTTTTGCCTACGAAAAAACTTGTTGTATTGTCGCTTATTGCTGTGGTAGGATAGCCGTTTTGGGTTAAAATTGTCATATTCGGCACACTTTCTCGTAGTAAATATGTACCTTCGCGCTCGAAATAACAATATTGATATGGGATATAGTTTTGGAATAACTCTCGATGAATTATACCGTGCTATCGGCAGGGAAGTATATGAGCAATGTATCGTTAAGAAATCTCTCGCCCGTATCGATGAACGCGGTCTGTTTCCAACACCATATAAGCGTGAGGACTACAAGCCCGAGGGGCGTTCACGAGGCCAAAATTTTGCTGCTTTGCAACTTGCCTGCGAAGTCATTGACGACGCAGGAAATGTCATCTCACGCGAGGGTTTCGAGTCTTTTGCCGAGATGAACGTAGAGGTATGCGACTTGCTTAATGAATTTCCTGAAGGCCACTTCTCGAAAGTAATGGTACAATTGGTTGTATTTGTCAACATCTACGAGAGCATTTCCGACAAGTATATAGAAAATCGCGTCGTCTCAAATGTCATAGAGATGCCGCTTGACGACAAGCCCAACCGTATTATTCGCGTCGACTGTCGTCAACTGCTGCATCCGCGCAAGCAATAACGCTTGACGACTTGTGTTCACGTGCATCACAGTGTAATAGAGAAACTATATTTTTTAGATTCTGGGTTTTTTAATAGGTTCATAATAAATATTACAAAATGGATAGGTATAAGGCCGGCGGTCATGTAGCCATGCTCACCGCAGGTATTGTGTGGGGGTTGATGTCCCCAATCTCAAAGATTGTTTTCATGTCGGGCGAAATATCAGGACTGACACTCGCCACCATGCGTGTTGCAGGAGCTGCCATAGCTTTTTGGATAGCCTCTATTTTTGTTCCCAACGAGAAAGTTCCGCCTCGCGACCTCTTTCTGCTCTTCATTGCATCGTTACTCTCTATAACTTTCAACCAAAGTTGTTTTATCATAGGACTTTCATACACTACGCCTATCGATGCAACCGTTGTAGCCACCACAACGCCTATCATCACTATGATATTGGCCGCTATTGTTCTCAAAGAGCCTCTTACCAGCAAAAAAGCGTTAGGCGTATTCATGGGTTTGAGCGGAGCATTGATACTAATCCTCAGTGGTGCACATGCGCATAGCAATCACACGGCTGTCAATAGTGTTTTGGGCGACACTCTCTGTTTCATTGCACAATGCTCGTTCTCTTGTTATCTGGTATTTTTTAAGAACTTCATCACCAAATATTCATCTATTACGCTGATGAAATGGATGTTTCTGTTTGCCACTCTCTGCGTTTTGCCTTTCGATATCAAAGACCTTGCCGCCATTCCTTACTCCGAACTATCTACAGCGGTATATGCCGGCATAGCATACGTCGTACTCATGGGTACATTCTTTGCTTACTTAATGATACCCATCGGACAGAAACGTCTCCGCCCTACCACAATGAGTATGTACAACTACATACAACCCGTTACAGCCTCATTGCTGTCGATTTACTGGGGTATGGACAGCTTCTCTCTCGTCAAAGCTATTGCCATCATATTAGTATTCTTAGGTGTATATGTGGTAACACAAAGCAAATCGAGAGCTCAGGTAGAAGCCGAAGAGAGAGCCTTGAAAGCAGCCGAAGCACAAAAATCTTCGCAACAACCAAGTGCATAGTCTCAAAAGGGAGCTTCCGGTATCATATTTTACAAGACAATTGGTCAACCCTATTTTTCAGATTGTCTTATCCCATTCTCCCAACAGGAAACGAGCTACACCATCTGTATCGTTACTGCCTATAATACCCGTTGCACAAACTTTCGCCTCAGCTACGGCATTCTCTACGGCATACGAACGCGATGCTATCTCAAACATCGGTATATCGTTACGATTATCGCCAAAAGCCACTATCTCCTCAGCCCCGGCAACATGAGCCAGATGCTCTATTGCCGCAGCTTTTGAGGTGGCAGCCGGATATATCTCCAAGTACCCCATATTATTGTCGGCAATATCTCTATATAGATAACACTCATGTCCCGGCAAAGCCCTTACCTCCTCATGGGCAGTACACAGCTTGTCATACTGGTCCATACAAAAGAGCAATATGGTCTGCTCTGAAAGCTGATTATAGTGAGACACCTCTACAAAACGCTTGTATGGCGAACCCATCCGTTCTGACATAAACTGTTTTTGTGCTGCCGACAACGGTGTGCGATATGCCACATGCAACAAAGAACCATGCAGGTAATATATCATAGGCAAAAGACCTTCTTGCAATAACACGTCTACCACTTGCTGTGCCACTTCACGACGGAAAAAGGCTGCCGATAGATATTCATGTCTACGCAAGTCGTAGGTCAAGGCTCCTGTCATCAGTACTACGGGCAGTTGCAACTGCACAGCCTCCATCAAAGCGACAACTGTTGCCGGAGTACGTGCCGTAGCAATAGAAAACATCATACCATCGGCTATCAACTCGTTGAGGGCAGCTGTCGTAAAAGGAGATACAAGCGACCGCGAGTTAAGCAGCGTACCATCTAAATCACTTACATACAATGTCTTATTATGCCTTTTCATTACCTTGCAAGTATAAAAAAAGACCTGCACACCTTTGTGCAGGTCTTCGCTCTTCAGGTTGGACTTGAACCAACGACCCTCTGATTAACAGTCAGATGCTCTAACCGACTGAGCTACTGAAGAAGATTCCTGCCTCGAAAGGCGTGGCAAAGGTAACGCCTTTTTATTAAACCTGCAATAGATTTGCCTCTTTTTTTTAATGAAAATCCATTTTTTGTTCTTTTATTACCCTCCCATTCCTTGCACTTTGTTTCTACCAGTAACAAAACGGAAGGAGTAGTAGCCGTCTTATTTCAACAAATAAAGTTAAAAAAGCAGCACAACTACATCATATACAAAAGCTCTCTACTATCTTCGTAATTAATTTATATCAAAGTTCTTTATGAAGCACCATCATATATTTATAATCTCTGCTGCCATAATCATAGCCAGCAGCATAACACAAGCTACTGCTGCCAATACCCGCAATAACGACAGCGAAAACTTTTCATTCTCGCAGAATCTCGACATTTATACTCAACTACTCAAAGAGCTTACCACTTACTATGTAGATACCATCGACTTGTCGAAAACTGTCAACAACGGTATCAACTATATGTTAAACCGCTTAGACCCTTATACCGAGTATATTACTGAAAAGGAAAGCAAAGACTTTTATACTCATACTACAGGCGAATATGGCGGCATAGGGTCATACATCATGCAACGCGACGGCGGTGTATTTATATCAGAACCATACGAAGGACAACCAGCCCAGCTGGCAGGCGTGCGCGCCGGAGACAAAATAATCATGATAGACAACGACACGGTTACTTCATGGAGCAGCTCACAAGTAAGCGAACGCCTCAAAGGGCAACCCAATACGCCTCTAAAACTTACATTGTTACGTCCAGGAACGAGCAATGACACTATCGTTATCAATCTCACTCGTAAAAAAATTCAGATGAATGCCGTACCATACTATGGCACCGTAGGCGATAGCATTGGCTACATATACCTCAACTCTTTTACCGACAAAGCTGCTGAAGAAGTAAAAGAAGCTTTTCTCGACCTGAAAAACAACAAACATATAAAAGCTCTCATACTCGACCTGCGAGGCAACACCGGCGGTATCATGGAAGCGGCCATACAAATTGTCAATTTCTTTATCCCCAAAGGAGTTGAAGTACTGCAAACCAAAGGTCGAATCAGACAATGGGATAAAACCTACAAGACAACACAAGAGCCTATAGATACCGATATACCACTTGCCATTCTCATAGACCGCAACACTGCATCGTCATCTGAGATTGTTTCAGGAGCACTGCAAGACCTCGACCGCGCCGTAATCATCGGAGAACGCTCTTTCGGAAAAGGGTTGGTACAGCAAACCCGCATGTTACCATATAACGGAATGCTCAAGGTGACCATCGCTCGCTACTACATTCCCAGCGGACGCCTCATCCAAGCCATCGATTACAGCCACCGCAACCCCGATGGCACGGTAGCGCGTATCCCCGACTCTCTTACCAATGAATTCAAAACCGCTCACGGGCGCATTGTTCGCGATGGGGGAGGTATCAAACCCGACATAGAACCCGAAGTAAAAAAAGGCAGTAATCTGTCGTATTATCTGATACGCGACTTCCTCATCTTCGACTTCGCCACACAATATGCAGCCAAGCACGACACTATTGCTTCGCCCGAGACGTTCTTCCTCACCGACAGCGACTATGCCGACTTCAAGGAGTTTGTGCACAAGCGCGACTTCAAATACGACAAGCAAAGCAATAAGATACTCGATTCCTTGCGCGAAGTAGCCGAGTTTGAAGGATACCTCGACGACAAGACCCGCCAGCTATGTGACAGCCTTGCCGCACAATTCAACCACGACATAGAAAAAGACTTAGACACTTTCCGCCCCGAGATAGAGGAGTTGCTCACTACCGAGATTGTAAAACGCTATTATTTCCAACGGGGCGAAATGATTGTAAGTCAGCGCAACGACAGCGACATAGATGCGGCCATAGAAGTACTCGACAACCCGGTCCGTTACAAAGAGATTCTATCGCCGTCACAGACAGAACAAAAATAGCACAATCGCACTCTGATTACCCCGCAAAGGGAATCCGCAACACCTCTCAGAGAATATATCCTACCGATATCCCTATCGAGAAGATATTGTTGCGTGCCTGTTGCAACACTGGTACGGCTTGTTTCGTCAAGTCGGGTAGATAAGCCAGATTGATGCCCAGACGAAGGTGCGAAAAATCATACGCACATCCTATCTCCGTCTTTATACCAAACATAACACTTTTATCGAAAAGCTCTTCATTGAGTGAGCTGCCCAACGGAATATCAACTTTGGGGCCAACCCCCAAATATGCATGAAAGTCATGATATGCCAACTTGAAACGGAATGTGGTATTGAAGTGCAGATTGTCGCGACGGTAATGCCAGTCTATCACATTCTCCTCAATTCCATGCTCCGCCATAATATCTATATGGTCCATACCTCCGGTAGCCATATACCCCACCTCGCTCGACAGATAAAACCAACGATGTTCCAGCCAGTCTATTCCCAAGCGACCGGTATATCCGGTAGCGGTATGGGTAAAGAAATCATACTCGTTACGGGTCATAGAGGCAAGCGTCACACCATTTTCCATTTTTATTACATGAGCTCCGAGAGGCATGCACCATCCTACAAGGCATAGCACTGCCATAATCATTTTTTTCATAGACAATATATATTGTTTACTACCAAAACAAAGATAGCCATATTTTATCAATACAACAATTCTATAGCCATACAAAAAAGGCTCTTATCTCTAACGAGACAAGAGCCTGAAGTATTTTGCAAAGTCAAAACGCTTACACATTGAAACGGAAGTGCATAATGTCGCCATCTTGCACCACATAATCTTTGCCTTCGATATACATCTTACCAGCATCCTTACATGCCGCTTCCGACCCGAGAGCGATATAGTCGTCGTACTTTATCACCTCGGCACGGATAAAGCCTTTCTCAAAATCGGAATGGATAATACCGGCACATTGCGGGGCTTTACTACCTTTTATATAGGTCCACGCCCTCACCTCGGGCTCACCAGCTGTAAAATAAGTTTCCAAGTTGAGCAAACTATATGCCGACCGTATCAGACGCGATACGCCCGACTCTTCGAGTCCCAATTCATCAAGGAACAATTTTCTTTCTTCATAGGTCTCAAATTCGGCAATCTCCGATTCTGTCTTGGCTGCAAGAATCAGCATTTCGGCATTTTCGGCCTTTATAGCCTCTCGCACTTGTTCTACATATGCATTGCCGTTTACAGCACTTGCCTCGTCGACATTGCATACATATAGTACCGGTTTGTTGGTCAGCAAGAAGAGGTCGTGTGCAATGCGTTGCTCATCCTTCCCCTCAAATACCACCGTACGGGCAGCCTTACCTTGCCCCAACGCTTCTTTGTAACGGCTCAACACCTCATAAGCCAACTTGGCAACCTTGTCACCCCCAGTCTGTGCCTGTTTCTGAACCTTTCCTATACGGTTTTCTACCGTCTCAAGGTCTTTCAGCTGCAGCTCGTAGTCGATAATCTCTTTATCACGTACCGGATTGACACTACCATCGACGTGCGTAATGTTATCGTCATCAAAGCAACGCAGCACATGTATAATGGCATCGGTCTCCCGGATATTGGCAAGGAATTTGTTGCCCAAACCTTCGCCTTTGCTTGCACCTTTTACAAGTCCGGCTATATCTACTATCTCTACCGTTGTGGGAACAATGCGCTTGGGATGCACCAGCTCCGCCAAGCGATTGAGACGCTCGTCGGGAACGGTTATAACGCCCACATTGGGCTCTATAGTACAAAACGGGAAATTTGCCGATTGTGCTTTGGCATTCGACAGGCAGTTAAACAACGTAGATTTTCCCACATTGGGCAACCCTACTATTCCGCACTTCAATGACATGATTCTATTGATTTGATTATCTATTTATAAAGCGGCACAAAATTACGATTTTTTATCGAAACGTCACAGGTACATGCTACTCAAATCGAACATGCATAACAGATAATTCACAAGAAGCTCAGATCTTGTACCCAAGATGTCGAAAAGCACAACAAACCATACACGTCTCGCTTTTGTTACCAACATGACGCAGCATTGCTCAACAATACCCATACATCATGTTTTCTATGTATCTATTATCTGGTCTTTTTCATTCCGAGGCTATTGCCCACTCGTTGTTACGCGAAATAAGGATTTTTCTTTCACATCTAGGACTTCCAGAAGCCCTTAACGGGAAGTACGACTCATGGATTTATACTGCTATCGTAGCCATAGTGGCATTTGCCGTGATGTGGATTCTACGTTTTTTCTTTTCCCGCCTTTCTTCACGACTACATCATCGGCCCAAAGGCACACTCATAAGAGAGATGACTGACAATCGGTTAGTAGAACGCTTCCTTTGGGCTTTTCCACCGCTTGTCATACTGGTTATGCTGCAACTTGCCTTCACCAGACTCTCGCCTATCATGCATTTTTTTGAGCGCTTGTGTGCCATTACAGTAGTAGGTGTCACAGTATGGAGCATCAACACATTGATAGCAGCTATATGGAATGTCATCTCGGTCAAGGGCGATATGCGTAATCGGCCTATGAAAGGATTGGCACAAATCATACAAGGCATATTCATCGCCATAGGTGTCATTATATCTATCTCTATTCTTATCAACCGCTCCCCCATAGCTCTTATAACAGGACTGGGAGCTTTTGCAGCAGTACTGATGCTAATCTTTAAAGACAGTATCCTCGGCTTTGTATCGGGCGTACAGCTCTCACAATACGATATGGTTCGCAAAGGCGATTGGATAGAAATACCCGGAACGCCTGTCAACGGCACAGTGTTAGATGTTACGCTCAACACTGTTAAAGTGCAGAATTTCGACAACACCTATTTCACCTTACCGCCATATACACTTATATCGCAATCGGTACAAAACTGGCGCGGCATGACCGAATCGGGCGGACGACGTATCATGCGTTCCTACACAATAGACCTCAACACCGTAAGATTTTGCACCCCCGAGATGCTCGACTCGCTATCGCAAATAGAACTGCTAAAACCGTATATCCAACAAAAAAGAGCCGAACAAGCCGCCGGAAATACCGTCAATACCAACGATCCAGCCGGATGTGTCAACGGCACTATCGATACCAATTTAGGGCTCTTCAGAGCTTATCTCACTCTATACCTGAAAAATAGTCCCTACATCCATAATGATGGTTATACACTTATGGTAAGGAGTCTCGAGCCTAACGAAAATGGCATTCCCCTGCAAATATACTGCTTTACCCAAACCACCGACTGGATAAGCTACGAATCGGTTCAGTCCGAAATTTTTGAGCATATCGCTGCCATCATGCCGCGCTTCGACCTCTATCCATTCCAAAACGCATCGGGACGCGACTACATTACCCAATCACTCCTCTCGGCCGGGTATCAGCTCGACCACATAGCTGGTGCACCATACGGTATGACAACCGATAACAGCACAACCAAAACCTCTATCACACCGCAGCCGTCCGTATCATCTCCTTCAACAACTGTACAGCCTCCAAAACCGTAGTAACCGATTGTATCACCATAGACCGGCGGCCTCCCACCTCTCGCAATTTGCACCGCCGTGGATTTTGTTGCAAATAATTGAGTACACGACCAAACATGTCGGATTGGTAGTATGCCTTGTGTTCGTCTCCCACAAAGTAGAGATACATCTGCCCTTGTTTCAACGACACCTTTTCAAAACCCAACTCTTTGGCAAGACGGCGTAAATTGACAACCTGTACCAAGTCGAGCGTGGTTGCGGGAATCTTTCCGAAGCGGTCTCGTAACCGCTCACAGAAAGCAGCCACATCGCTCTCTTGCTCCAACCCGTCAAGCTCTCTGTAGAGAGAAATACGCTCCGACTCTTGCGGTACATAATCGTCGGGAAGCATTAGCTCCAAGTCCGATTCGAACTGACAATCGGCAACATACTCTTTATTCTCGTTTGTTCCGTCGGCGCCATAATATAACTCGCTAAACTCTTGTGTTTTCAGTTCATCTACGGCTTCTTGCAATATTTTCTGATAGGTTTCATAGCCCAAATCGGCAATAAAGCCACTTTGCTCTGCTCCCAATAAATTACCTGCACCACGTATGTCCAAGTCTTGCATGGCAATGTGTATACCGCTTCCTAAATCAGAGAAGCTCTCTATGGCTTGCAACCGTCGGCGAGCCTCCTCGGTAAATGTTTGTTGCGGGGGTACCAGCAAGTAACAGAATGCCTTACGATTGCTACGTCCTACGCGACCCCGCAATTGGTGCAATTCGCTCAAACCAAAATTTTGCGCATTATTGATAATTATCGTATTGGCATTGGGCATATCTATGCCGTTTTCTATAATTGTGGTAGCAAGCAACACATCGTAATCGTAATGAATAAAATCCATGATTACTTTCTCAAGTTCAGCCGGAGGCATCTGCCCATGTCCTACAGCTACACGCGCATCGGGAACAAGTCGCTTGATAAGGTCGCGCAGCGTATATAGTGATTCTATCTGATTGTTTACAAAAAAGACCTGTCCATTGCGGCTCATCTCAAAGTTGATAGCTTCTCGGACAATATCCTCGCCAAATGTATGCACCTCGGTAAGAATAGGATAACGGTTGGCCGGGGGTGTTGTGATGGCCGACAGGTCACGAGCCCCCATCAATGAGAATTGCAACGTGCGCGGAATAGGTGTAGCCGACATGGTAAGTGTATCCACATTAACCTTCATCTGTTTCAACTTTTCCTTGACAGCAACACCAAACTTTTGCTCCTCATCAATAATAAGCAGTCCCAAATCTTTGAACTTCACATCCTTACCTATGATACGATGCGTTCCTATGAGAATATTCACCTTTCCATCGGCCAAATCTTTGAGTATAGCTTTCACATCCGAAGCCTTGCGAGCCCGGCTCAAGTATTCTATACGCACGGGAAATTCTTTAAGCCGTTCCGTAAATGTTTGATAGTGCTGAAAAGCAAGCACTGTAGTAGGTACAAGTACCGCCACTTGTTTGTTGTCGCAAGCTGCTTTAAAAGCCGCACGGATGGCTACCTCGGTCTTACCGAAACCTACGTCGCCGCATATCAGTCGGTCCATCGGGCGGGTACTCTCCATATCGGCTTTCACCTCTTGTGTAGCTTTGAGTTGGTCGGGGGTATCTTCATAAATAAACGAAGCTTCAAGCTCGTGCTGCATAAAGTTATCGGGAGAAAAAGCAAAGCCCTTTTCATTACGGCGAGCGGCATATAGCTTGATAAGGTCACGTGCTATGTCCTTCATCTTGCTCTTGGTACGCTCTTTCATTCGCTCCCAGGCGCCTGTACCTAATCTGTTGAGCTTCGGCGTTTCGCCCTCTTTCGACCGGTATTTCGACAATTTGTGCAATGCATGGATGCTCACGTATATGAGGTCGCCATTCTTATATATCACCTTTATCGCCTCCTGGCGCTTCCCGGCTATCTCGGTATGTGTCAGTCCGCCAAACTGCCCTATACCGTGGTCTACGTGTACCAAATAGTCACCCACCTCTATCTGCTGCAGCTCACGCAATGAAAGTGCCATTTTGCCCGACCGGGCACGGTCGCTTTTGAGATTATATTTGTGAAAACGGTCGAATATCTGATGGTCGGTAAAACAACAAACATGTAAATCGTTATCGACAAATCCCTCGTGCAGCGTACGCAATACGGGTACAAATTTTATCTCGTCACCCCGCTCACCAAATATATCTCGCAGGCGGTCGGTCTGCTTCTCGCTATCACTGGTGATATACAACCGATAACCATCGACTATCAATCGAGAAAACGACTCACTTACCAACTCAAAATTCTTGTGGTAGATACCCTGCAATGAGCAATGATACGTTATAGTGGCTTGCGGCTGCTCGAGTGTATGCTTTCCATACTCTATCCAACGGAATTGCTCTATCTGTCGGGCAAAACGTTCGGCATCTACCACTTTTTCCATGGCATGCACGTCTACCTCTTCGGTCAACAGAGCCTGTTCGGCCAACGTCTCACTGGCAACAGCCTGAATGCGGGATATTGTCCACTGCACATCATGAAAGGCAATACATGTGTTTTTTTCGATGAAATCGAGTATCGAGATACCTTTCTCTACCTGATAGCACACATTGGGTATGATATAAATCTCGTCCAGCTGTTCTCGCGACAGTTGGGTCTCGACATCAAAAGTACGTATACTCTCTACGTCTTCACCGAAAAAATCTATACGGTATGGATATTCGTTAGAATACGAGAATACATCAAGAATACTTCCTCTTACAGCATATTGGCCGGGCTCATAGACGTAGTCAACTTTTTTGAAACCATATTCGCGCAATGCTTCTCCCACAAAAGCTACATCTACCGGTTCATTACGAGTGATGTGCAGGGTATTTTTTTCCAAGACTTGCTCTTGCACAACTTTCTCGGCCAACGCTTCGGGATAAGTCACTACAAGGAGCGGTTCTTTTCTATTCAGCCTATTCAGCACATCGGTACGCATGATACCCGCCGGAGCATCAACCTGTCCATACTTAATATCACGCTTATACCCCGAAGGGAAAAATGCCACATGTTCGCCATGCTCTATCTGTTCTATGTCATGGAACAGATAACCAGCTTCGTCGCTATCGTTGGCAACAATAAACGAGGCCTGTGGCAACTGCAACAAATTAAGCAAAGCAAACGCCACCGACGAGCCTTCGAGCCCATCGAGAGAAATACGACGCATTTTCTCATCAGAAAGGATACGTGCATAAGCCTTCTGCCTCGACGAGGTATTGATAACCGATTTCAGTTCCGACAATTCCATACTTTCATAAACCTTTTCACCGTAAGACAATGATAAAATATAAATAAAATATAGATATAATACAGATAATAATTACAACATAAATCAGTGAGCATCAAGCCAATTATCAGCAACGCCATAATCAGCGACAAGTGGAACACTCAGCTGATAGGCATTTTCCATCTCTTCGGTAACAATACCGACTACCTGCTCCACCTCATCGTCGGGGACATTAAAGTCAAGTTCATCGTGTACCTGCAATATCATGCGGGTCTTCAAATGCTCGCGCTCCAACCGTTCAAAAATACGCACCATCGCAATCTTAATAATATCGGCAGCACTGCCTTGAATAGGTGCATTGATAGCATTGCGCTCTGCATAGCCGCGCACTACACTGTTATGCGAATTTATGTCGGGCAACATGCGGCGACGCCCACACAACGTTGAGACATATCCCTGCCTGCGCGCTACCTCGATACTTTGTGTCATATGTTCTTTGATTTGCGGGAAGGAATCGAAATAGCCATCGATAAGTTGCTTAGCTTCGGTTCGCGAGATGTTAAGCCGCTCGGCCAATCCAAACGCCGATATTCCATATATAATACCAAAATTGGCGGTCTTGGCTTTACGTCGCATATCGGCCGTCACTTCGGTAACAGGTACTTTATATATCTTGGAAGCTGTTGCCGTATGAATGTCTGCCCCCGAGCAGAAAGCCTCTATCATATGCCGGTCTTGACTCATATGAGCCATAATACGCAACTCTATTTGCGAATAATCGGCCGAAAGGAATTTACACCCTTTCTCAGCCACAAAGGCACGACGTATACCCTTCCCTTCGGCATCGCGAATAGGTATGTTCTGCAAATTAGGATTGCTGGAGCTCAACCGTCCCGTAGCAGTCACAGCCTGATTATACGATGTATGTATCTTGCCGGTCGACGGGTTTATCAATTCTGGCAGTGCATTGATATAAGTACTGAGCAACTTGCGTAAGCCTCGCAAGTCGAGAATCTTACCCACAATGGGATGTGCAGGACGCAAGCGTTCAAGCACCTCTTCGGTGGTGACATACTGTCCACTTTTGGTTTTCCGTGCCTTTTCGTCTATCTTGAGCTTCTCAAAGAGTACCTCACCCACTTGTCGCGGTGACGATATATTGAACTGTACCCCTGCCAGCTCATATATTTCCGTTTCGAGTGTCGCTATTTGCTGTTCCATATCGTGTGCCGAAGCCTGCAATACCTGGGTGTCTATATGGACACCGGCAATCTCCATCTCGGCCAATACCCGCACCAGAGGCATCTCAATATTCTCAAAAAGGGCCGTCATCTCTACCTTCGCAAGCTCGGGACGCAACGCCTCATACAATTGCCATGTTACATCAGCATCCTCGGCCGAATATTCACCCACAGCAGCTACAGGCACCTGACGCATCGTGAGTTGTCCTTTCGACTTCGCACCGATAAGCGTTTCTATGGCGATGGGACGATAGTGCAGGAAAACCTCGGCAAGATAGTCCATGTTATGCCGTTGCTCCGGTTGTAACAGATAGTGTGCCACCATGGTATCAAACATCTTGCCACGCACCGTCACACCGTAGTTACGCAAAACGATGTAGTCGTACTTGATATTTTGTCCCACTTTCAGTGATGCCGTATTTTCGAGCGCCGAGCGGAATATCTCTACCACAGCAGTAGCGGCCTCACGATTTTCAGGCACAGGCACATAGTAGGCTTCATGAGCCTTCATGGCAAAAGAGAGTCCCACCAGTTCGGCGCGTATGGGATCTATGCCCGTCGTTTCCGTATCGAATGCAAAGGCCTCGGAACAACCCAACAGAGCAGCCAAGTCCCACATCTCCTCATCACTCTCAACGAGGTGATAGGTATGCGGTGTATCAGCAAGAGTTGCGAATGACTCCTCGGCCACAGACTTCTCCTCAGGCTCTGTATCAAAGAGGGTAGCCTGCACGGTTTTTGTCTTAGGCTCGGCCTGCTGCTTTCCTAAAATGCGGTCGGCAAGAGTACGAAACTCCAAATCGGTAAATATTTGGCGCAAAGCATCACTGTCGATAGGCGAACGCAACAGAGCCTCTTCATCAAACGTTACCGGGACATCGGTCTTTATCGTAGCAAGGAAACGCGAGAATTCTATCATCTCTCTATTCTCCACGATGCGACGTTGCAGCGCACCCTTCAGACTGTCGGTATTCGCCAACAGATTGTCTATGCTGCCATACTCCTGTATAAGCTTTATGGCAGTTTTCTCACCTACACCGGGGCATCCGGGTATATTATCGGCAGTGTCTCCCATCAAGCCCAATATATCTACGACTTGCAGCGGTGACTTTATACCATATTTCTCACATATCTGTGATACACCAAGCACCTCATAATCGCCACCAAAGCGAGGCTTATACATAAAGGTATGCTCCGTGACCAGCTGTCCGTAGTCCTTATCGGGAGTCATCATATACGTATCAAATCCAGCAGCCTCGGCTTTGCGCGACAAAGACCCTATCACGTCGTCGGCCTCATACTTAGGTACCTCGACAATTGGAATACGGTAAGCCTTGATAATTTCCTTTATCACAGGCACGGCAAAACGTATCGCCTCGGGAGTCTCTTCGCGCTGTGCCTTATATTTCTCATAAGCCTCATGACGGAATGTAGGACCTTGCGGGTCGAACCCCACGGCGATGTGTGTAGGGTTTTCACGTCTCAAAATATCTTCGAGGGTATTTACGAAGCCCAATATAGCCGACGTGTTTTCACCTCGCGAATTTATGCGGGGATTTTTTATAAAAGCATAGTATGACCTATATATCAATGCATAGGCATCTATCAAAAACAGCCGTTTAACTTCGTTGCTCTCTTTTGTAACGTTATCATTCATATTGATATAGGTAATGCCACACACAAAAAAATTGCGACCAAGCGATTTTTGTATGCGGCGGTTTATTTTTGCCGAAAACCGGCGATAGCGCAAAGATAGGCAATAACCCGCAAACGGCCTTATTCTCTTCTTCTAAAATCCTCCGCCAGACCACATAAAAATATTGCCAAAACTACCGATAGAACAATGATAATAGAACTTAAATGTAGGTATAGTTCGGTTTTTATTGTTACTTTTGCAGCCGAAATAATCAATATGGACGCACTATCTGCCATACAAGAGCCCATTAAAGAGGAACTTGCCGAGCTAAACCGCATCTTGGCGAACCGACTGCACACGTCGAGCCCCCTCATGAACAGAATTATCGACCGTTATCTGCAATCGAAAGGTAAACAGATAAGGCCTATTCTTGTATTGTTGTGTGCTCGTATGGCAGGAGCCATCACCCCCGTCTCTATCGAAGCAGCTGCGGCTATAGAACTGATGCACAATGCCAGCCTTATACACGACGATGTCGTAGACAACGCCTCTTTTCGCCGCAAGCAACCCACAATCAATGCCCAAGAAGACAACCGCATAGCTGTTTTGGTAGGCGATTTCTTCGTGTCGTGCGCCCTCAAATGCGGTGTAGAAACAGGGCGTATGCCTATTGTTGCCATGATGGCAGCTTTGGGGCAAGAACTGGCTCACGGTGAGATAGACCAACTGGACAACGCCCGCTCTCACAAGCTCTCCGAGAAAGCCTATTTTGAGGTTATCCGCCGCAAAACAGCATCACTCTTCAAAGCTTGCATGCATGTAGGAGCCTTGTCGGTCGATGCCGATACTACAACTGCACATCGTCTCGAAACCTTCGGCGAGCTCTTAGGTCTATGCTTCCAGATAAAAGATGACGTATTCGACTACTACGAAGACAAAACCATAGGCAAGCCTACAGGCAACGACCTGCGTGAAGGCAAAATAACACTGCCGCTACTCTATGCCATCACGCATAACGACGACGAAGAAAACCGTGTCATGCGCCATCTACTCGAAAAAGAACAACTCTCTACAAGCGAGATAGAGCAACTCATAGACTACGCCAAGCGCAAGGGCGGCATAGACTATGCCAACAACTATATGGAACGTCTGCGTGCCGAAGCCACTGCCCAACTGGTCGACTTCCCGGCCTCGGACACACGCACAGCCCTACTCGCTATTCTCGACTATACCATAGGTCGCAACAAATAATAAATCTTTCCGATAAATATCATATTCCACCCAAACAGTATAGGCCGCACTTGAGGTGCGGCCTATACACATTTTCATACCCCTTTCAAGCAGGCGTGCGGGTATAATAACTGCAATACTACATGCCCTCGATATATGATACCGTGTAACCTATTATGCCACCTCCGGTACTCACAATCTCGTCATGTACAAAGATTCGTCCATAGGAATAATCTGTATAAACATTACTCCCCGTCCCTGTGTTATAACGTTTTCGCCATCTTACCACATAGCCATGACCCACAAACACCGATGCTTCATCTATCCAACCCGATGCGGGAATAGTAGTAATACCCCCTAAACCATTTACTTTACCCACTGACGCTATTTCTATTTCCTCTCTATATTCTTGATCATTATTATCAAAACCTCTAACACTTGCAACTTCGAAGTTATTAGCTTCATTAATAAAAACATTAGATATGCCAAATACAATCTTTGTACATCCATTATCTTCATTCCTCATCTTTACGGTAATACTGCCGGGCAGAGGTGTATCGGTACTACCGCCATTGAGTTCCTCTTTTTCGCAACTTGTAATGGCCACACCCAAGGTCATTGCCACCAGACACAAGGTCATAAATGTTCTTAGTTGTTTCATTTTACCATTTGTTTTAGATGCCTGCCTTCCCCT
>JABLTQ010086961.1_pt1 | contig 21043 bp, 16 predicted proteins | sample 7160101 | NCBI WGS metagenome assembly JABLTQ01 (sample SAMN14651228, study PRJNA627086) | human gut metagenome | isolation source: feces | host: Homo sapiens
CGGTACGCACGCCGCAGGGCCGTGTGCCTGAAGGCACGTGCGTTCCCGGTCGCCGGCGGGACGGCAGACGGCCGGAAAGGGCGTCCTTTGCCGTTCTTGCCGTCGTGCGGTGTGCCGGCGGGAGGGGCGGCATGGTTTATTTTTTCTCGTTCTTTTTGGCCGCGGGCGCCTTGTTTTCAGCCGGAGCCGCCTCTTCCGGCTTGTCGGCCTGGGTACGGATGCTGACCCGGGGCAGTTCGGCAAACTGGACGCTGCCCGCATCCATGCGGCTGATGATCTCAGCGGTGATGTCCATGGACGCGGGAGCGGAAAGGACGTTCTGGCGGGCGATGACGGCCACGTCGCCCTTGTCTGCGCGCCAGGCGTCGATCTGGGCCAGCATGTGCTTGCTGACCACGTCGCGGGCGGCAGCCTGTTCCAGGGCCATCTGGCGTTGCAGCAGGGCCAGGCCCTGACGCAGCTCCTGCTGGCGTTTCTCTTCGGGGCTTTTTTTCAATTCCTCCTGATAGGCGGCCAGACCGTTCTGCAGGATGCCCTGGACCTTGCCCAGATGCTCGTTGGCCTGCTGGGCGGCCTTGGACTGGCTGAGAACGCGTTCCACATCCACGCAGACCACGTCAGGGCCGGTATCCAGACAGCCGGACAGGGGCAGGGTCAGCATGAGGGCAAGGCCGGACAGGAAACGGGGAAGGTGGCGCATGGATCTCTTCCTTGGAAGGGTTGAAAGTTAATCGCCAAGCTGCATGAGCAGGCAAAGGATCATGGTCAGATGGACGCCGATGAGGATATTGATGGATGTCACAGGGCATGCTCCATAGATGCATCCGCAGTCGGGTTGTAGAGGGGCCGGTCTCCCGGAAGGTTCGAAGACCGGCCCCTGGAAAAGCGTGGCGCCCGTGACTCTCGACGGCCGCCGCGCGGTCAGCGGTGTGATGTCCAGGTGGAAGCTGCCTGCCCCCTCGCTCCGGTATGTGGCCGGTCTGTGGGGCGCCCGTGCCAACGTCCTGAGGGAACGGGAGCATGAATCAGTCGGGCCGGTCTCCCGGGAATGGGAAGGCCGGCCCTGGGAAGCGCGGCGACCGCGGTTTTTGACGGCCGCCGCGTGGGCTGATGGTTTAGAACTCGTAACGGAAGTTGCCGAACACACCGTGGCCGGTGGTGTGCTGACCGGCCTGCAGGGTGTAGTTGACGCCGAAGCTCATGGTGTCGTTACCCAGTTCCAGACCAACGCCACCCTGCCAGGTGAGGTAGTCCATCATCTGGGTTTCCACTTCGTAGGTACCGGGCAGACCGGTGAAGGCCACGTCCTGCTTGGCCTTGATGTCGCCGGCGGCCGGGATCACGCTGAAGTCGATGCGGGGCTTGAAGGACCAGCCGCTGTCCAGAGTGAAGTCCTTGGTAAAGGTCACGCCCACCGGGAAGGTCCAGATGTCCTGATGGAAGCCGTCGCCTTCCAGCACGGTGCCACCGTTGCTTTCCGCATCGAAGCCCCAGGTATTAAGGCTCATGTAGCGCACGCCGATATGCGGGATGACGTCCAGCACGCTGGTCTCCAGCTTGTATTCGGCACGCAGACCGGCGGAGATGGCGCTGGCCTGTACATCGGCTTCCAGATCGCCCATGCCCATACGGCTGTCCATGTCCTGCTGGAGGTCGTTCCAGGTGCTGGTATAGGAGACGTCGGCCATGAGGCCGAAGTTCTCGTAGTTCCAGCCGGCGTAAGCGCCCAGGCCCCAGAAGCTCATGCGGTTTTCAGTGCTGTTGAGGTCGCCGCCGCTGGATTCGGCATAGCCGCCACCGATGTTGAAGGTGATACCGGCGCGGATGGCGTTCTCGAAGGTGTAGTCGGCACCCAGGGAGACGCCGCCCAAGTTGCCGTTGAAGCCGTAATCGAGGTTGTCGGCTTCCATGCCCCAGCCGTGCTGGCTCTGCCACAGGGGGGCGATCCACAGGGCAAAACCGGTGGTGTTGCGGTCCACGATCTTGCCTTCGGCGTTCATGGCCTGCGCGCCGTCAGCGGGATTGGCGAAGCCCAGACGGTTGACAACGGCATTGCTGCCCGCGTCGGAAGCCATCTTGGTCATCTGCGGCACGGCACCGGCAAAGGCGATGCGGGCCGCACTTTCGATGGTGGAAGCGGCGGCGTTCTTGTCGGCGCCGAGGAAGCGGTTGTCAGTGGCGCGGCTCAGGAAGCGCACACCCATGGCGTCGGCGTCAACGTCGTTGAGCTTCTGGCCGTAGAGCGTATTGACCGCAGTGGCCAGCTCATGGCTCAGACCGGGGAAGACGGTATGGGCGTCTTCGCTCTTTGCCATGAAGACCGTGCCATCTGTGGAGGTCAGGGTGAGCATGTCGGAGCTGGTCAGCAGGTTGGAGCCCTTCCAGCCGGTGGTTCCGGCATCTGCATATGCCCCGTTATTGAAGGCGTTAGACGTATTGGTTGCACCGCTGATGACCGTATACTTTTGCCCGGCAACAGCGTCAGCAATGAGCAGCTTGGCGCCGTTCTCGACGTTGAGATTGGAATTCGAGGCATCAAGAGTAATGGCCGCCGTAGCGCCATTAAGGGTATTGCCGTTGACCACCAGCAGGGAGCCTTGGCCGAAGTAGGCGCCATCGCCTATGGTGTTGCCATCGATTTTTGCCACGTACGAGCCAGGCGCAGTTTCTTCATAGGTCACACCGGCATCCACGACGATCTGACCACCCGGCGTCAACTGAATGGCCTGCCCCACGGCCAGCATGGACTGGCCCGTTGCCAAAATGAATCCACCGGTGGCGGGATCCGCGGTAGTGGTAAAGCCCGCCTTCTGCGCCAGCTCCTGCAGATTGTCCAGACCGGAGGCCACATTGACGACGGAACCGTCACTCACCAGCAGTTTGGAACCAAGCTCATTGTTGGCCAGGCTTTTGATCGTGCCGTACGAAGGGTCGAAGAAAAGCACGCCGCCGGTGGCCTTCACCGTACCCAGGTCAGCAACAGCATCAGTGATACTCAACAGGCCGTTCTCGACGACCGCATTTTCTACAGTCAGGCTGGCATTGTCCACGATGACGGTACCGCTTGCATCCGCTACTTCCAGCGTGTTGGCGGCGACCTGCGTGGTATCCAGGCCATTGCCCGCCACCGAGAAGGTGCCGTCGGCCACCGTTACGTCGTTCAGGACAAGGTTCTGGGCGTTTTCATTGCCCTCAAGGCCCACGGTCAGAGCCGCGTCGCCCTCAACCTTCACGTTGGTCGTTACAGCATCGCCCTCGGCGTTGACGACACCGGTGAAACCGGCTTCGTCACCGGTCAGGGTAACTTTGGAGCCGTCCGTTACGGCCAGCGTTACGGCCGCGGCTCCCTCGGTACCATCGATCTGCAATCCCTTGGCGGTGAACTCGCTGCCGCCGGCGACCGTAATGCTATCGGTACTCAGAAGCTCCTTATCAGTGTCATGGACGTCGACGACCGAGACGATCTGATTCGGCACAGAGGGGATCGTGCCATCTGCAATGGCATCCTCGGGGGCCTCACCTGCATCTGCAACAACGGGGGCCATCGTGATGGTGACGTTGTCGTCAGTCACCTCCGCCCCCACGACCAGGGCCTGATCGTCCTCCAGCTGAAGGTTGGCATTGAGGAAGTTCAGGGTTGCGTCTTCCGGAACATCAGCCTGGCCCAGCAGGGCACCCTTGGCCGCGTTATACTGCTCCAACGTATAGTACCCGCCATTCAGACGCAGGTTCAGATTGCCCGAGGTACCGATGATGCTTTCGTCGGTGATGCCGTTGGCCGTGTTGGTGGTGGCATAGTCCGTAAGCAGCTGGCCAAAGTCCGCCACAAAGGTACCGCCTTTGATGGTCAGCGTGCTGTGCTCATCAAAAGAAAGCGAGCTGCCGCTGGCCATATCCAGCGTACCACCATTGACGAAGATCTCGCCGCCAGCCTGCGTCAGACCGCTGCCCAGCGTGGTGGTGCCGTCCGCCACGATGATGCTGCCGGCATTGTGGATGTCGTTGGCGTTACCGGCAGCGGTGTTGCCGGTGAAGGTGTTAGTGCCGTTGAAGGTGATGGAGGAGTTGGCGGCATTGAAGATGGCGCCACCAAGCTTGCCGGCCTGGTTGCCTTCGAAGGTGGAACCCGTGATGGTCATCTCGTCGGCGTTGGTGATGGCGCCGCCCTGTCCGATACCGGCCACAGCCGTGTTGCCCTTGAAGGTGCTGCCGGTGATATTGACCGTACCGTCAAAGCCGTTCCACACAGCGCCGCCATTACCGGCCTTGTTGCCTTCAAAGGTAGAGCCGGTGATGGTGATGGCGCCCTCGTTAGTGGTATCACCAGAGTCATTTCTGATAGCGCCGCCCATGCTCTTGCCGGCGTCGTTGCCCGTGAAGGTGCTGTCGGTGATGGTGACATCACCATCGCGGTTATTGATGGCACCGGCAATGGCACTGGAGTTGTTGGCGAAGGTCACGCCATCGACCGTCAGCATAGCATCGGCGGCGTTGTAAATGGCGCCGGCGGCGCTTTTAGCCGTGTTGCCTTCAAAGCCGCCCCCGTTGATGGTCAGCGTGCCGGTATTGAAGATGGCGCCGCCGAAATCGGCTTTGTTGTTATCAAAGGTGGCATCAGTGATGGTCATGACACCACCACTAGGCTTTGTGGAGTTTTTGTCCAGAGTGCCGTCATTGTAGATGGCGCCGCCCTTGCTTGTGGCTTCATTGCCGGAGAAGGTACCGGTCACCGTCACACCGGCGCCCTTACCCAAGCCATTGTCGGTATAGAAGCTGTTATAGATGGCGCCGCCCTGTTGGGCTTTGTTGCCAATGAAGGTCGCGGCGATGTCGAGCTTGGCTGCGCTGTTGTCGGCATGTATAGCCTGGCGAGTGGCGATGGCACCGCCATTCGTGCCGGAGGTGTTGTTCTTGAACGTGGTGCCGCTGATACTGGCAACAGCGGAATTGGATACGGCACCAAGAGAAATGGCGCCACCGCCGACAGCCGTGTCATCCGTCACAGGCTTAGTCCAAGTGCCTTTTTCGCCGTCAAAATCAAGCTGAGCGGTATTGCCTTCAAAGAGACAATTTTCAATCTTCATGCCACCATAGTTACCGATGGCACCACCATCGTAGACCGAGTGGTTGTTAAGGAATTTTGTACCGCTGACAGTTACGGACGACGTACCTTCAGCCGGATTGCCGATAGCACCGCCCGCCCCGCCTTGAGCGATGTTGCTTGCAAACGTTGCATCAGTGACAGTGATGGTGGCACCGCTGTTGAGGATAGCGCCCCCCCAGCCCGCTGCCGTGTTATTTGTGAAGCTCGTACCCGTGATCTTCAACGTTGCATTGGTAGCATTGTAGATGGCGCCGCCATTACCGGCTTTGTTACCGTCAAAGCTGCCGCCGTTGACGGTCAGCGTGCCGCTATTGAAGATGGCGCCGCCCCTCTTGTTGGCCGTGTTGTCTTCAAAGGTGGAACCCGTGATGGTCATCTCGCCACCATTGGTGATGGCGCCGCCCTGCTGAAGGCTATGGTCTTTCAGCATTGCCGTGTTTTTGGAGAAGGTGCTGTTGGTGATATTGACTTTGCCATTCGTGCCGTTCCACACAGCGCCGCCGTTACCGGCCGTGTTCCCGGTGAACCCGGAATCCGTGATGTTGATCTCGCCTGTGTAGTCAGTATTACCGGACATGTTGGCAATAGCGCCACCCATGCTGCCGGACGAGTTTTGATCGAACTGGCTGCCGGTGATGGTGATGTTACCATCCTTGTTATAGATGGCTCCACCACTCACGTTGGTGCTATTCTGCTTGAAAGTGGCCTTGGTAACAGAAAGACGAGTCTGTCCGGGCTCTCCGTTGGAGGGATCATGCCAGACAGCGATGGCGCCGCCGCCCTCTTCGCCGTTGCCATTTTTTCCGAGCGTCTTGTTTCCCTCGAAGATGGCTTCTTCGTCAATGGTCAGATTGCCGTATTCCAGGGCGATGGCACCGCCCCAGGTCTGAGCCTGATTGTTTGCGAACGTCGCATTGCTACCGATGGTGACAAATTGGTTGTCGCTCCGCTGCATTTCGTCCGTCAGCTTGATATAGATGGCGCCGCCACCCCAAGCTTTGCCGGTGGCCTTGTTGCCCGTAAAGGTGACGTTATCACCGATCTTGATACCGTTCAGCAGCTTGAGAGCGCCAGCGGCACCGGCAGTCTTGGAGTTGCTAGTGAAGGTCGTCCCGTTGGCGACAGACACTCCTGTGGTGGTGTAGTCCACAGTCGCCACACCGGCGAGAGTTTCTTCCGTCTGGGAGAACCCTTCATAAGTGCCTTGCAGCACCGTCCCATTGGGCACAACGCCATTGGTCCACTGTGCAGTTTCTCCGTTAGGCTTCGTCCAGCTTCCTTCAGCCCCGGCCACACCGGCACCGCCCATCACCAGCATGCCGGCCACGGCCAGCGAACCGAAGACGTTGAGCAGGTGGCACTTTTTCAGCACCGCCTTGTAGCGGTTTATCAGGTTACCGATAGCTCCCTTTGTCAGTTGCATACAGATCTCTCCCTAATTTGCGACGTCCAGCCAACAACGGGCGTCAGGTGTACAGGCAGGCTGTCAGGGCACGAGACAGGCATCATGCAAGTAATGATAATGAATACAATGCATTGCAGATGGGCTGCCCATAACAGCATTGCGTTCGCAAATGTGGGCGGCTATGATGTTCTTCAAGATGATGGAAAGTAGAACAAAATAGCGCCCACACTCTTTAGTTAGGACAGAATTCAGGTTGAGTAAACAAAAAAATGTCCTTTTATATCTGTTTTTTTGTTACTAGCTGATTTATTGTTCTTTTTGGGGTGGGGTAAGGATGAAAACATATGCAGAAACTTGGAGAACGCATCCGTCATGTACGGGGCAGAATGTCCCAGGAGGCTTTTGCCGGCCTGCTGGGCATCAGCAAGGGCGCTCTCGGTGGTTACGAGCGTGGGGAAAACTGCCCCAATGCTGATGTGATCTTAACTATTTGTAATAGATGCAAGATCAATGTCTCCTGGCTGATGTCGGGGGTGGGGGCCATGCATGCCCCGAACGACACCGGAGAGAAGGAACGGAAGGAAAACAGGCCGGGATCTCTTTTTGAGGACAGAATCCCGACGGTCGGAGAATTGTCCTGCCAGATGGCATCCGGCCAGGACTGCAAGGCAGAGAACGAGGCCCTGCGGGCCCATTGCCGCTGGTTGCAGGAGCGTCTGGACCAGCTGGAAGCCGAGCGTAGGGACCTGAATCAGGAAAACAGGCTGTTGTGGCAAAAAAATGCAGATCTCGGCGAGCGTCTTGCACGGCTGGAACAGTCACAGGAGTTGGCCCGGATGAATGCCCGCGCGTCCGGGGAAGACACGACGGCCGCCCTGACTGTCCCCCGTCGCGAGATGCGCTGCACCCGCTTGCAGGAAGGCTGCAAGACAGAGAGGGGCTAGACAGGGGCATTTGGTGCGACACGGCCGTTGCTGTGGTCAGGGCGGGCATGATGCCCGTATTACGTATCTCTTCGCTATATTTTGCTTCCCGCCACAGGGCCGTATGCGGGATGCGCGCGAGCCGGGACATGCCGGGATGCGGGCAGGGATGCGCCGGTGCCCGTGGCGGGGCGGATCTTTTTTGATGCCCTCTGCCCGGTACGGCCGCTTTGGTCGGGTATCGGGGCTGGGGGCGCGCCCGCCCTTCCCCGGCGGGCATGCCCACGGGCCGGGCCTGTCCCCATGCTCTTGACGGGACAGGCAGATATCGTACTCTGTCCGGGCAAGACCTGACATCTGGAGCACGCATGAACAGCAGTTATCCTCTGGTATTTTCCGTCACCTCGGGCAAGGGCGGCGTGGGCAAGACCAACATCTCGGTCAATCTGGCCCTGACCCTGGCGGCGCGCGGCAAGCGTGTACTGCTTCTGGATGCCGACCTCGGGCTGGCCAATGTGGACGTGCTGCTGGGCCTGCATCCCGAAAAGAACATCTTCCACCTGTTCCATGAGGGGGCGTCCCTGCGGGACATCCTGCTGCCCACGGGATACGGCTTCTCCATCCTGCCCGCCTCGTCGGGGGTCAGCGAGATGCTGGCGCTCAATTCGGGCCAGAAGCTGGAGCTGCTGGATGCCATGGACGAGCTGGAGGACGATCTGGATTTCCTCATCGTGGACACGGGCGCGGGCATCAACGACAGCGTGCTCTATTTCAACGTGGCGGCACAGGAACGGCTCCTCGTCCTGACCCCGGAGCCCACCTCGCTGACGGATGCCTATGCCCTGATCAAGGTGCTGAAGACGCAGCACGGCGTGGACCGTTTCCAGGTCTGCGTCAACATGGCGCAGGACATGAAGAGCGCCCGCGAGATGTTCGTGCGGCTCACGGACGTCTGCGACCACTTCCTTGGCGGGGTCTCGCTGGATCTGGCCGGCGTGCTGCCCCGTGACCCCGGCGTGCACGAGGCCGTGGTGCGCCAGCAGCCCTTCTGCCGCTGCCTGCCGGAAAGCCCTGTCTGCCAGGGGCTGGAAAAGATGGCGGACGCCATCCTGCGCTGGGAGCCCGCGCCCAGTGCCGACGGCAACATCAAATTCTTCTGGAAAAAGCTGCTCTACCGCTAACGGTGCGCCCTGCGGGGACGGATCCCGCGGCAGGTAAAAGGCCATAAAAAAACGGCGTCGCAAGACGCCGTTTTTTGTTGTGCATGGGCTGTCCCCGGACAGCGGGGCAAGCCGTCCTTACTTCACGGTCACCAGCTCGTATTCCACGTTGCCAATGCCGATCTTCTGGGCATGCTCGATCTGGCTGCGCCAGTTGGTCTGGGGATGGATGTCGGTGAAATGGTCGTTGTGCTCGTGGGCGCACTGGCCCAGCACGCTGGTGCTGATGGCGGGCGCGGCATTGACCGCGTCGATGCAGGCATGGTCCAGGGCAACGGGGTCGAAGCTGGCGAACATGCCGATGTCGGGCACCACGGCGGCGTCGTTCTCGGCGTGGCAGTCGCAGTAGGGCGAGACCTGGTTGACGATGCTCACATGGAAGTGCGGGCGGCCCTGGATGACGGCCTTGGTGTATTCGGCCATGCGCTCGTTGAGGATGGTGCTCTCGGCGTCGAAGGCATTGCTGATGGCGTCGAAGTTGCACACGCCGATGAAGGCGCTCTGGAAGTGGTCACAGCCTTCCAGGGGCACTTCCATCTCGTCGGTGCCCTTGAGGCCGTCGGCGATGATCATCTGACAGCCGGTGCTCAGGGGCGAGAAGCCGTTCTCCTGCGCGGCGGCCAGGTGTTCCAGGGCGTGCTTGCGGCGGCCCACGTACAGGGTGTTGCAGTCGGTCAGGAAGGGGCGTCCGCCCAGGGAGGTCACCTTGTCGGCCACCACCTTGGCAAAGTTGGGGCGCAGGAAGGACAGGTTGCCCGGCTCACCGAAATGGATCTTGATGGCCACGAACTTGCTGTCCATGTCGATGCTGTCGATGCCGGCCTTCTCGATCAGTTTTTTCAGCTTGTCCAGCAGGCCGGTGCCCACGGGGCAGCGCATGTCGGTGAAATAGACTTTGGAAGCGCTCATTGTCGTCTGTTCTCCAGCGTAGGGGGGTTGAGCGCCGCCCCGGAGGACGGCGCGGACGTTCGGATGTTACAGGCCGTACTGGCGGCCCAGCGAAAAGGCCTTGCCCAGCGGCTCGCCCACGCGGCAGTACTGCTTCTGGCCGCCGTCGTAGAGCAGGGGATCGATGCGGTACATGTCGGGCTGGCCGCTTTCGTTGAGGCAGTCGGTCTCGATGCCCACGTTGAGGATGCGGCCCACGAACTGGGTATGGCTGCCCAGTTCCAGCGTGGCCTGGAGTTCGCATTCCAGCACCAGCGGGCATTCGTCCACATAGGGGGCATCCACCACCTTGCTGCGCACGGCGGTCAGGCCGGTGGCGGAGAACTTGTCCTCCTTGGCGCCGGAGACCATGCCCGCGAAGTCCACCATGGCGGCCTGGGCCGCCGAGGGCACGCAGACCGTGAACGCCTTGCGCGCCGCGATGGCCTTGTGCGTCCAGCGTTCGGGCCGCACGGAAACGGCGATGCAGGGCGGGTTGGAGCAGCAGATGCCGCCCCAGGCGGCGGTCATGATGTTGGCTTTGCCTTCTTCATCATAGGCGGCCACCAGAAAGGCCGGCATGGGGTAGGCCAGAGTGACGGGACCAAGAGCTTTTTTCATGGCGTGACCTCCTTGTCATGCATGATGTGTTCCGCGCAACCGCTTGTGCAAGGATGGCTGTATAGCATCGCCTGCGGCCTGTCGCAACATGTGGGGAGTAACATGTTTGCTGCAAAGGTGTCATTGCCTTTTCCTCTCGACGTGTATCGCCGGGAGGGTCGCGTCCCTAGCCGTCCTCCAGGGGGCACAGGGCGTGGTGCAGGCGCGGCAGCCGGCGCACGGCCGCCAGCAGGATGCCCAGAGCCACGCAGGGGGCGGCCGCCAGGGCCAGGAAAGCGGGCCCGTAGCCCAGCAGATGGGCCACCAGCCCCCCGTAGGAGGCGCTGCACGAAGCGCCGATGCCCTGCAGGGTCATGATGACGCCCAGGCCCAGGTTGACGTGGCCGGTGCCGTTGAGCAGCCGGGCCGCCAGGCCGGGCGTGACCACGCCCATGATGCCCGCGCCCACGCCGTCCAGCAGCTGGACGGGGAGGATGGCCCACGGGCTGTGCCAGAAACCTGCGATGCAGCCGCGCAGGGGCAGGGCCAGCAGGGCGCACCAGAGCAGGATGCCGTACCCGCGCCTGCGGGCCAGGCGGGCGGCCCAGAGGGCCACGAGGATCATGGTGCCCTGGGCGATGACCACGGTGGCGGCGGTGTAGGCCGCGCCGTTGATGGCGAAGCGGGCCACGGCGGACTGGCCCAGCAGGGGCAGCATGTGGGCGTTGCCCAGATGGAAAAAGAGCATGACCAGTCCCACGCAGAGCACGGGCAGGGCCGCGGGGCCGTGCCAGAGGGCCGCGCGCTGTGCGGGTGCGGCGGCCTCCTCTTGTGCAGGGGCGAGCCCCCGGGCCTGGGCATGGTCGATGTCGCGGGGCGCGATGCCGTGCAGGGCATAGAGGCTGAGGAGCAGCATGCAGCTCATGACCATGAAGACGCCGGGCACCCCGTACCAGTAGCCGACGGCCCCGCCCAGCATGGCGGAAAGGCCGTTGCCCGCGTGGTTCCAGGCTTCGTTGCGTCCCAGCTGGGCGGGCAGGTGGGACTGGCCCGCCAGGCCCAGGGTCAGGCCGCTGATGGTCGGGGCCATGGCGGCCGCGCATACGGCCTGGACGATCTGGGCACTGCCCACCAGCAGGGGATGCTGGCAAAGGAAGATCAGGGCCAGGGCGGCCACGATGCCCAGCGAGGCCAGGGCCAGCAGCAGGCGCTTGCGGCGGGTGGCGTCGGCCAGGGCGCCCAGGGGCGCGGTGACGGCCATGCCCGCCAGACCGCCTATGGTCATGACGTAACCGATGCTGTCCGGCGTCCAGCCGTGGCTTTGCAGGAAGATGCCCAGAAAGGGCCCCAGACCGTCGCGGACGTCGGCCAGGGCGAAGCAGAGCAGGGAAAGGCAGGTCAGGGAACGTGTCTTGGCCGCCAGATCCGGCGGCAGGGCGCGAGGAACGAAGAACGACAGGGCGGACATGCGGCCTCGGTGAAGGACTGAAGGTTGGAAAACAAAAATTTTCCCCAAAAAGTCCCGCTTTGGCAAGAGCAGGGGCACACGCGGCAGGGGGGAGGCACGTCCTGGGAAGATGCCCGGCAGTGACGGCCGGGATGGGGATCTGTATCCGCCCCGCCTGCCCGGCCCGGCGCGCTGCCCGGACGCAGCGCCCCCTCATGCCGGGAGCCCTTGCCAAAGGGGGAGGAAAAGGGCTAGGAAGACCCTTTCATTTTCAGGAGAGGAGGCTGCTGTGGCATCTCCCTATATGGATGGCGTGCGCCGGGCCCTGCCCATCGTGCTGGGCTATGTGCCGGTGGCGTTCGCCTTTGGTGTGCTGGCCGTCAAGAGCAACATCCCGCCCGCGCTGGTGGTGGCCATGTCGGTGTTCCATTTCGCCGGTTCCGGGCAGTTCGTCTGCGCCGGTTTGTGGGGGGCCGGCGTGGGGGCCATGTCCGTCATCGTGGCGGTCTTCGTGGTCAACCTGCGCCACCTGCTCATGTCCGCCGCCATGGCCGAGCCGCTGGCGCCGCTCAAGCGCTGGCAGCGCTTTCTGTTCGGCTGCGAGATGACGGACGAGACCTTCGGCGTACATATCACGGCCTTCCAGCGCGGCTGGAGGCTGTGCACGGCCACGCTCTTCACCTGCAACCTCACGGCCCATGCCTCGTGGGTGCTGGGGACGGCCATCGGCGTGTTCTGCGGCGGCCTCGTCCATGACGTGAAGCCCCTGGGCCTGGACTACGCCCTCACGGCCATGTTCCTGGCCCTGCTGGTGCCGCAATGCGTCAGCCGCCTGCATGTGCTGGTGGCCATCGTGACGGCCATCCTTTCCCTGAGCCTGAAGCTGGCCGGCATGGGCCAGTGGAACGTGGTGGTGGCCACGGTGCTGGGCGCCACGCTGGGCGTGGCCCTGCTGCACCGCAACAAGAGCGCCCTGCCGGAAAAGAAAGAGGAGGACGCGGCATGATCTGGATACAGCAGCACGCGGAACTGCTTTTCTGCCTGGTGGGCTGCATGCTGGTGACGGTCGTCCCCCGTGTGGGGCCGGTCATGTACCTGCATGCCGAGAGCCTGCCCGACCTGCTGCGCCACTGGCTCTCCTTCGTGCCCGTGGCGGTCATGGCGGCCCTGCTGGGCCCGGACGTCTTCATCTATCAGGGAGAGTTCATGCCCACGCAGCACAACCTTTTCCTGATGACGGCCATCCCGGCCCTGCTGGTGGCCTGGTGGAGCAAGAGCTTTTTCGGCACCATCGCCTTTTCCATGGGCTTCGTGGCCCTGATGCGCTACCTGGGGTGGTACTGATGGCTCACGGATCCCGGCCGCACTGCCCCTTCCACCTGCGGGAGGCCCATCTGCCCCCGGCCCTGCGCAAACCGCGCAAGCCCGCGCCGCCCCTGCCGCCCCCGGCCCGCAGCGCCAGGCTGCTGGTGCGCCTGGCCGCGGAGGATACGGCCCTGTTCCGCTTTTTGCTGGAAGGCTACGACAACACGGCCTACTTTACCGTGCTTGAGCCGCGCACGGCCCTGCTCAAGCTGGTCTTTTCGCCTCACCGGGAAGAGGCCCTGCGCCGGGCCCTGGCCGAGATGGCCGGGAGCCTGGATTTTTCAGTGGAACCCTGGCCCCTGGACAGGGCCTGATACTGTTGGCGGGGAGGTGCCCGGCAGGGCGGCATCCCCGGCGTCCCCGCGCGTCGTCTGTCCGCACAGGACGGCGGCCGGACGGGAGACGGGAGTTTTTGCCATGGAGAAGGATGCCCCTTCAGGAGCGGGAGCCCGCACGGACCAGTCCCGCGTCGCCGGGGAGGACTGCGCCCCGGACGGACAGCTGGACGCCCTGCTGGCGATCCTGGCCGCCGCGAGTTTCGATGTGGAGCGGCAGGACGGGCCCGGCAGCCTGCGCGCCATCGGTGCCTTCCATCGCCGTGACGAGGCCTATGTGCTGCACCGCAAGGCCACGCTCTGGGCGGCGGAGACGCACGAGTATGTGCAGGTCCACTGCCTGCCCCGGCTGGACATGGCTGCCTGGGAACACATCCGTGACGGGGCCCTGGCCTGGGGGCAGGAGCGCATCCGGCCCCATGACGAGCACATGGCCTCGTATGTGAGCGTCATCATCCTTTGCCGGACATGGCATCAGGATGCGGCGGCCGCTGTGGAGCACTGCCGTGTCTGCAAGAGTTTCTGGCTGGGCCTGCGCGGCTGGATGCGCCTGCGCGCGCTGGCCCTCATCCTGCCTTCCGCGCCGTGGCGCGACACCGCCCTCCCCGATGCCGCCTGCGTCTGCAACAAGGCAGCCCGGGCCACCCTGCTGCCGCTGGCACGCAGGGCGTTCCCGTCCCTTTTTCCTCAAGAGCGTGCATCATGAATTCCCTGTATCTGCTTCTTGGCGGCCTGGCCCTGCTGGGGCTGGGTTATTTCGTCTACGGCGCCTGGCTGGAAAAGGTCTGGGGCGTCGATCCTTCCCGTCCCACGCCTGCCCACCAGTTCCGCGACGGCGTGGACTACATGCCGTCCAGAGCTCCGGTGGTGCTGGGCCACCATTTTTCGTCCATCGCCGGGGCCGGGCCCATCAACGGCCCCATCCAGGCCGCTGTCTTCGGCTGGCTGCCCTGTTTCATCTGGGTGGTCGCCGGCGGCATCTTCTTCGGCGGCGTGCATGACTTCGGCTCCCTGTTCGCCTCCCTGCGCAACAAGGGCCGCTCCATCGGCGAGGTCATCGCCGGCAGCATCGGCCTGCGGGCCAAACGCTTGTTCGTCATCTTCTCCTTCCTGACCCTGGTGCTGGTGGTGGGGGCCTTCGCCTCCATCGTGGCGGGCACCTTCAACGGCTTCATGACCGATGCCTCGGGCGCGCTGGTCCACAACCACGTCAACGGCTCCACGGCCACCATCTCCCTGCTGTTCGTCGTGCTGGCCGTGATCTTCGGCCTGCTGGTCTACCGTTTCGAAGTGTCCCTGGGCAAGGCGACCCTGCTGGGCGTGGCGGGCATCGTGGGCGTCATCGTCCTGGGCCTGCGCTTCCCTGTCTATGCGGGCTATGATACCTGGATGTGGCTGCTGGGCCTGTACATCCTCGTGGCCTCCGTGACGCCCGTCTGGATCCTGCTCCAGCCCCGCGACTACCTCAGCTCCTTCCTGCTTTATGCCATGATGCTGGCCGCCGTGGTGGGCATCGTGGCCGCGCACCCGGTCATCGAGCTGCCCGCCTTCACCTCCTTCGAGGTCAACGGCCAGTACCTCTTCCCGGCCCTGTTCGTGACCGTGGCCTGCGGGGCCATCTCGGGCTTCCATTCGCTGGTGGCCTCGGGCACCACGTCCAAACAGCTGAGCAGCGAGCGTGACGCCCGCCTGGTGGGCTTTGGTTCCATGCTCATCGAAAGCGCGCTGGGCATCGCCTCGCTCATCGCCGTGGGCTACATCTTCACCCAGAACGGCCATGCCTTCACCAGCCAGACGCCCACCCAGGTGCTGGCCGACGGCCTGTCGCAGATGCTGGCCTGCGTGGGCCTGGGCAGCGAGAGCGCCCGCGGCGTCACCTACGGCCTCATCATCCTGGCCGTGTCCACCTTCTGCCTGACCTCGCTGGATACGGCCACCCGTCTGGGCCGCTACATGTTCCAGGAACTGTGGCTGGCCCCGGGCCAGAGCGTGAAGGACGTGCGCGGCTGGCGGGCCGTGCTGGTCAACAAATATGTGGCCACGCTGGTGACCGTGGGCCTGGGCATGAGTCTGGGCTTTGGCGGCTATGCCAAGATCTGGCCCCTGTTCGGCGCGGCCAACCAGCTGCTGGCCGCGCTGGCCCTGCTGGCCGTGGCCTGCTGGCTCCAGGACCTTGCCCGCCGTAACGGCATGTTCCTGCTGCCCATGCTCTTCATGCTGCTGGTGACGCTCTCTGCCCTGGTGCTGGGCATCGTGGCCCAGGGCCGTGCCCTGCTGGCAGGGACGGGCGGGGCCGTGGCGGCCCTGCAACTGGTCATCGCCGTGCTGTTGCTGGCGTTGTCGCTGGTGCTGGTGCACGAAGGCTGGCAGGCCCTGCGCCGCAAGGGACGCCCTGCGGCGGAAAATGCCTAGACGTGTCTTTCCCCATAAACAGGCTGGCGGGAGGGGCCGCCTGTGAGGGGCAGGGCACCTGCCTGACGGCATACGGTAAAAAAAGGCGGATCCCTGGATCCGCCTTTTCGCGTTCTGATGTCTGCCGGTCGTGCCGGGATGTTCCGCGGGATGCTGGCCGCGGGGCCGGAGGGGCTTCGGGCCTGTCCGCCGTCACGGCGCAGAGGCCATCCTGAAGACGGCCTGCTCCGGCGCCCTGCCATCCCGGGCATCTAGTCGTTGAAGATGACCGGTTCCTTGCGCTGGGCTTCGGGCAGATGCCCCTTGGCATAGCCCAGGCTCAGGGCGCTGACGAAACTGCATTGTTCCGGCACCTTGTAGCGGGCCTTGATCTCCGGCCGGTCCATGAAGTCCTGGGCGAAGCCGATCCAGCAGGAGCCGATGCCCTTGGCGTGGGCGGCCAGCATGATGTTGGCCGTGCACAGGGTGCCGTCATACACATACCAGTGCGAGGCCGTGTCCCCGTAGACGCAGATGACGTTGTTTGCGTCGTAGAAAATGTTGTAGTTGGGGTTGTCCAGCCATTCCCTGTACTGGGCCAGCCAGGGGAAGTCCGCGAAGTTCTCCTTGAGCCAGGCCTTGATCTCGTCGGAAAGGGCGGCGATCTTTTCCCGTCCCTCCAGGGTCACGAAGCCCCAGGGCTGCATGCCCGAACCGGTGGCGGCCTTGGTGCCGACGGTCAGCAGCTCCAGGATCTCTTTTTTTGGGATGGGCCGGTCCTCATAGGAGCGGCAGGAACGGCGGGTGAGGATGCATTGCAGGGCGTCCATGAACGACCTCCCGGGTCGGAAGAAGATGGGAACGTCCGCAGCCTGCGCGGACACCCCGCCAGTATAGCGCGGGACGCCGCAAAGGTCGAGCCGGGGAGGGATCTGCCGGGCGGCAGGCCCATGGGAGGCCGGTTGTCCCCTGTGCCAGGGGCAGGGCGTCTCCGGCCTGACGTGCGGGGAGGCTGTACGGCAAGAGGATATGCCTGCGGAAGCCGGGTGGAGGCGGCAGGCCGGCCTTCCTGTGGCCGGGCCGCGACAGGGGCGCCACATGGTGGAGGCATGGGGCGGTGTTCCGCGGGATGCCGGAAGGCATCTGAATCACGGGGAGCATCACTGCTGGCACTGGACTTTATCTTGCATTTCCCGTAGTTGCGCAGGAAAGGCGCTGCCTGTGAGACAGTCCCGCCATGGCCCTGATGGCCGTTTTTCCTTCGTGCCCTGCTGGCGTACAGGCGGGCACTGCCGCCCCGTCCCATCGACGACACGGGAGGAGACGCCGGGCGAGGCGCGGGAAGATGCCGCAGCGCCGGAACATTTTACTGGAGACGACATGCAACGGACCCTTTTGGCCCTGGCCTTCCTGCTCCTGTCCGCCGTGACCTGCCCGGCCGGGCAGCATCCCCTCATCGTGACCCGGACTGCCGACGATTTCTACGCCGCGTTCGACCGGGACATCCTCATCAAGACGAGATTCTGCTCCGAACAGGCTTTTCAGGAAAGAGCGCTGCTGCATTCGGACGGCTTTGACGAACTGGTGTTCACGAACGGCACACGTTGCAGCGTGGACACGGTCTATGCCCGCACGCGTCTGCGGCGGGGGACCCATAACGTCACTATCACCCGCGAAGAGGAGGGGGTCTACCGTCTGGCGGGCTCCGAAACGCTGCTCTTCGCGTCACGGTGTTCCACTCTGGCCTTGCGGGACGAAGCCGTGCTGGAGATGCGGGACAGCCTTTCCGGCATCCTGCATCTGCATGGCGGCACCTGCCGGGTGGAGGGCGTCTTCGAGGCCATCTCGTATTGAGGCCAGGGGCCGGCCTTGCGTTTGTCTGATCCCGGGAGCGTTGTGGCCTGAGGGGCTCAGCGCCCTAGGGAGCAGGTATGTCCGGCCGCTGGAGGACAGTCTGAGGAACACGAAAAGCCGTCGCAGACAGGTCTGCAACGGCTTTTTTGTCCTGGTACCCGGAGCCGGGCTTGAACCGGCACAGCCGGTGGCCGAGGGATTTTAAGTCCCTTGTGTCTACCAATTCCACCATCCGGGCGTGGGCTTCCTTTGTAGCTGGCCGCTCCTGCGGCGTCAAGGGGCGGCGTTGCCAGACGGGGGCCGAGCGGCTACACTGCCCCAGGCTCCGCCGTCAAAGGGGTGGCCGGAAAGGCGTGCGTTTTCATGCTGTGGCGCTTTGTCCGGGCCATGCCGCAGGACTGCGGCCGTAACGGAAGACAGGGAAGCTCCACCGGGAAAGCGCGAAGCCCGTCACGGGCGGTCAGACAGCCATGACCGGATGCCCTGGGAATGCGTCCTGCCCGTGTGTGGCTGTCCGGGACGAGGTGTCCGCTCGTGCGTGCGTTATGGCCCAGTGGCGCTCCTGTAGCGTCAATTGCCCTGTCCGCTCGTGTACGGGTGTTCGTGGCCGAGGGCTCCGGCATCTGTGGGGCATCCGCTTTGCAGCGGCGGTCTTGAGGGGATGCCCCTGTGCCCTCTGGACCGTGGAGCCGTGGAGGAGAGATATGTCATTCTGGAATACCTGCATCCTGGCCTATTGCCGTCTGGGCATCGCCGGGCTTTCGCCCAAGGCGCCGGGCACGGCCGGTTCGGCCCTGGCCGCCCTGCTGGCGCCGCTGATTTTTCTGCCCCTGCCGTTCTGGGGACGTCTGCTCTTTCTGGCCGTGATCGTCGTGACCGGCGGTCTGGCCGCCACCCGGGCCGAAGTCCTGCTGGGCCGCACCGACCCCGGGGAAGTGGTCATCGACGAGCTGGCGGGCGTCTGGATCGCCCTGCTGCCCCTGGGCGCGGGCCAGTGGTCGTGGCCCGGTCTGGTCTGGGCCTTTGCCCTGTTCCGTCTGTTCGACATCTGGAAGCCCTGGCCCGTGCACGCCTCGGAAAACTGGCTGCCCGCAGGCTGGGGCATCATGCTGGACGATATTTTGGCCGGTCTCATGGCCATGTGCTGCATGCTGGTGCTGCGGGCCCTGGGCTGGGTCTAGGGGAACGCGGCTTTCGGGAGGTACAGGCCCCGTGTCCTGCCGATGCCCGCAGCTTCCTTCGCCGCGACGGGTATGGCCCGGAGGAGCTGCTTTCGGTGGCCGGGCAGCGCGAAAAAAAGCCCTCTCCCCTGCGCATTCATGTCACCCCGCGCGTTTTATGCGAGGGAGATGAGAGGAAAAAGGCGGCTCGCTTCATGTCGGATAGGGTGGGCGAGCGCCATTGGAGAAAACGAAAAAGGACGCTGCGGCGTCCTTTTTTCGTGTCTGTTGCAGAAAAATGGAGAGAAGGGATCTGCTCCTGCCCCCCATGTCTGCTTGGCGGGCTGTACGGTGCGCAACGCAGGCAAGGTGCAGGAAAACTGCACCATCCACAGGACGCAACAAAAGCGCACCTCTGTCAGTACAGTCAGGGGTGCGCTGATACAAGGCGGGGCGGGTGCGGGCTATTTCATGCGGTAGGTGATGCGGCCGCGGGTCAGGTCGTAGGGGGAGAGCTCCACCTTCACGCGGTCGCCGGGCAGGATGCGGATGTAGAACTTGCGCATCTTGCCGGAAATGTGCGCCAGCACTTCGTGGCCGTTTTCCAGCTCCACACGGAACATGGCATTGGGCAGGGCTTCCTGCACCACGCCGTCAACTTCAATGGAACCTTCTTTAGCCATATTTCCTCCAGAAAAATTCAGATAAGCGGCGAATATTTACACAGAAGAGACAAGGTCTGTCAACGCTTTCGTGTGCTCTTGCCCTTGCGGGGAGCCGCTGCGGGCTCCACGGCGGCCTGTTCCCGAGGCGTGCGGCACAGCAGCCACAGGCCCGCGGCCATGAGCGGCAAGCAGAGCAGCTGGCCCATGGTCAGCCAGCCGAAGGCCAGGTAACCCAGCTGGGCATCGGGCACGCGCACGAATTCCACGCCAAAGCGGAACACGGCGTAGAGCAGGGCAAAGAGGCCGGAGACGGCACCCGCCTTGCGTGGCCGGGCGGAGAAGATCCAGAGCACCACGAACAGCACCAGCCCTTCCAGCAGGCCTTCATAGAGCTGCGACGGGTGGCGCGGCCAGGGCCCGCCGGTGGGGAAGACCATGGCCCAGGGCACGTCGCTGACCTTGCCCCAGAGCTCGCCGTTGATGAAGTTGCCCATGCGGCCCCAGAAAAGGCCCTGCGGCACCAGCGGCGCGATGAAGTCCGAGACTTCGAGGAAGGACTTTTTGCGGGTGCGCGCGAAATACCAGAAGGCGCAGAGCACGCCCAGCAGGCCGCCGTGGAAGGACATGCCGCCGTTCCAGATGCGCAGTATCTCGCCGGGGTCGTCGATGTAGGCGGGCAGGTCGTAGAAGAGCACATAGCCCAGGCGCGCGCCCAGGATGACGCCCAGCATGACAAAGGTCAGCAGGTCGTCCACATCCACGGTCTTCCAGCCGGAGCCGGGACGGGAGGCCCGCCAGCGGGCCAGGCCCCAGCCCACGAAAAAGGCCAGCAAATACATGAGGCCGTACCAGCGCAGCTGCAGGGAGCCGATGCTGAAGGCCACGGGATCGATGGCAGGGAACTGCATCCGTCTTAGTCCATGGGCTTGGCGTGGAAGGCGCCGCTGCGGCCGCCGTCCTTGAACAGCAGACGGACGCGGCTGATGACGATGTCGCGCTGCACGGCCTTGCACATGTCATAGATGACGGCAGCGGCGGTCTGGGCGGCGATGATGGCTTCCATCTCCACGCCCGTGGGGCCGGTGGTGCGGGTCTCGGCCTCGATGCGCACGCTGGGCGGGGTGTCGCGCACCTCGAAGCGGATATCCACCAGGCTCAGGCTCAGGGGATGGCAGAGCGGGATCAGTTCCGCGGTACGCTTGGCGGCCATGATGCCGCCCACCTTGGCACAGGTCAGCACGTCGCCCTTGGGCAGGGCGCATTCCTTGAGCAGTTTCAGGGTATTGGGCGAAAGCTCCACGATGGCTTCGGCAATGGCCACACGCCGGGTGTCGGGCTTGGCGCCCACATCCACCATGGTGATGTTGCCGTCCTTGTCCAGATGGGAAAAATTGTCCTGCATGAGGCGTATCCTTGCATTAAGAGTGTGCCTTGCTGTGTAGCGCATGGACAGGCGCAAGGCAAGGCGGCCGGGGCCTGCCGGGCAGGCCGGGGGCGGAAAATGGCGGGCCGGAAATTTTTTTGCAAAAAACACTTGCCAGACAGGGGCAAATCCGCTACATACATTTCCGCGCCGAAGTGGTGGAATTGGTAGACACGCTAGGTTCAGGGTCTAGTTCTGGCAACGGAGTGGGAGTTCGACTCTCC
>JABLTQ010062873.1_pt1 | contig 20963 bp, 18 predicted proteins | sample 7160101 | NCBI WGS metagenome assembly JABLTQ01 (sample SAMN14651228, study PRJNA627086) | human gut metagenome | isolation source: feces | host: Homo sapiens
CGTTCTTCCGGTGCAGGCGGCCATCTTCAAGGACATCACCCGCTTCCGCAGACAGGCCCAGAAAGCCCAGGAACGCCAGCAGCATCTTATGGAGGCCCTGGTGCGTGCCGTGGAATACGTGGACCCCAATCTGGTTGGCCATACCCGGAAGATGCAGCATGTAGCGGAGCTGCTGGCCCGGCACATGGCGCTGGACGATACGGCCGTCCTGACCCTGCGCATGGCCTCCCAGCTTTCGCAGATCGGCAAGATCTTCGTGCCGCATCACCTGCTGCGCAAAAGCGGCAAGCTCACCCCCGAGGAACAGCAGGCCGTGCTGCAATCCTCGGAGTATGCCTTCCGCGTCCTGTACGGGATCAACTTCGGCCTGCCTGTCCCCGAAGCCCTGCATGACATGAACGAAAAGTTCGACGGCAGCGGCCCACGTGCCCTGAGGGGCGACCAGATCAATCCCCATGCCCGCCTGCTGGCCGTGGTCAACGCTTTTTGCTCCATGGTCAGCGACCGGGCCTACAGGCAGGGGATGCCCATCGGCCAGGCCCTGGACATCCTGTCGTCCAGCCCCGCCTTCGATCCCGCCATCGTGCTGGTATTGCGGGAGATCCCCGAAGACGCCCTGCGCTCCGCCCTATCTGGGGAGGACAGCCCTTCCCAGGCCTGAGCCCCAAGACCACACAAGGGGACGACGTGAAAACGCCGTCCCCTTGTCATGCCGTCCCCTTGTCATACTGTCTGCCCGGAAGCGTGCCTAGCCTTTCTCCAGGAAAGCTTTTTTGACATCCACGCAAGAGCTGGCATATACTGAAACCAAACCTGAAGCGGCCGTCAGCCCCGGAAAGACGCCGTTTTGCCTTTCCCTGCCCTGCGCTATCGCGGATGCAGCGGCCCTCTCTACGGTCGCCGCGGATATGTCCATCCTTTCCGGTTGAGGAGGATACATGAAGTTCCAGTTTGACCGTCCTGCCTGCCAGAACCTGCGCAAGGCCCTCCGCAAGGAGTGGCTGGAGACCAACGGCCTGGGCGATTACGCCTCCAGCTCGCTGGTATGTTGCAATACGCGCAAGTATCACGGCCTGTTCGTCACCGAGCTGGCCCGGCCCGCAGGCCGCTATGTGCTGCTCTCCACACTCGAAGAATCCCTGCTCATGGCAGACAGGGAGTTCTTTTTCTCCTGCCGCAAACATCCGGGCGTGTACTTCCCGCGCGGACACGAATACATGCAGGCCGCCTCTGCCGGGATTTGGCCCTCTTTCCGCTATCGTTTCGGTGACGTGACCCTGACCCGCGAACTCATGCTGCTGCCCGGACGGCATGTCCTCCTCGTACGCTACAAGGCCAGTATCGCCAGCCCCGAGACCCCGCCCCTGCGCCTGCGCATCAAGCCCCTGCTGGCCTGCCGCAACATGCATACCGTCATCCGGGCCGACACGCCCATCGACAGCAACGTCTCCCCGACCCTGTACGGAGCTTCCGTCCGCCCAGATCCCCAGCTGCCCGAACTTTTTTTGCAGATGGACGGCCCTTCCTCCTGGCAGACTGCCCAGGACTGGTACTACAACATCGAGTATCTCGTGGAGCAGGAGCGGGGCTTCCCCTTCCAGGAAGATCTGTTCATGCCCGGGATCTTCGAAGTGGACCTTGCCCCCGGCCATGCCGTCTACCTCACCGTCTCCACGGAGAGCCTGCAAAAGGAACATCGCCGGCATGATTTCGACCGGCTGTGGCAGGAAGAGAGCCAGCGCCGGATCCGGGAAGAAGCCGAGACGGACAGCCTGCAAAAGCATCTGGCCCGGGAAGGCAAACGTTTCCTCATCGCCACGCCCGGCAGCACGACCGGCCGGATCGACAGCATCGTGGCCGGTTACCACTGGTTCGGCTCCTGGGGACGCGACACCATGATCGCCCTGCCCGGCCTGACGTTTTTTGCCGGTCGCCAGGCCCTGGGCGAACAGATCCTTGCCGGCATGAGCGCCGCCGTACGTGACGGCCTCATCCCCAACGTCTTTTCCGCCGACGGCCATCATGCCTACAACTCGGTGGATGCCTCCCTCTGGTATGTCTGGGCCGTGCAGATGCTGCTCCAAGCCGACCCGCAGCGCATGGATTTTGTGAAAGAGCACTGCTGGCCCGCCATCAAGGAGATCCTTCGCGCCTACGCCGGGGGGCAGGTCCCGTTCGTCCGTGCGGACGAGGAAGGCTTCCTCGACGTGGGCGACGAGCAGACCCAGCTCACCTGGATGGACGCCGTGGTCGACGGCAGGCCCGTCACGCCGCGGTACGGCCAGCCAGTGGAGATCAGCGCCCTGTGGTACAATGCCCTGGCCTTTGCCGATCATCTTGCCCGACGCTTCGACGAGCCTCACTGGCAGGATTCCGTCGATCAGCGGGACCGCATGCGTGCCGTCTTCGTGCACCGGCACTGGATCAAGGATTACCGGGGCGACTATCTGGCCGACGTCTGGCGGGACGGCGAGCGGGACTTCCGCGTGCGGCCCAACCAGCTGTTCGCCGTTTCCCTGCCTTTCCCCATCCTGGAAGAAGACGACTACGCCCCCGTGGTCTCGCGCGTGCGCCAGTGCCTGCTGACCTCCTGCGGGCTGCGCACGCTGGCCCCCAGCGCCAACGAGTACTGCTCCCTTTATGAGGGCGGGCCCGGAGAGCGTGACAAAGCCTACCATCAGGGCACGGTCTGGCCCTGGCTCCTGGGCGCTTATGGCGATGCCCTTCTGCGGGCGGCCTGGGATGAGGAAGGCGCGGCGCGCGATCTGCTGCACACCCTGACGCCCCTTTTCGGCAGCCATCTGGGCGGGGCCGGTATCGGGAGCATCTCGGAGGTCTTCGACGGAGACCCGCCGCATCTGCCCAACGGCTGCATAGCCCAGGCATGGAGCGTGGCCGAATGCCTGCGCCTGCTGGGCAGGCTGGAAAAGGTCGCTCCCCAAGCCTATGCGCAGTGGGAAAATGCCCTGCTGCAAGGAGACAGGTAATGCGCGTCCTCATGTTCGGCTGGGAATTTCCCCCCTTCAAAAGCGGCGGGCTGGGCACAGCCTGCCAGGGCATGACCACGGCACTGGCCAAGAAAGGCACGGAGATCTTCTTTGTCCTGCCCCGTGCCGAAAGTGACCGCCCCGTCCATCTACAGGACGGCCTGACCATGTTTTCCGCCTCGGGGACCCGGGTCTGCACCCGCAGCCCCCGTCCTCGCCGCGAAGAAGACGAACGCGAGATCTGGCATGACCGCCAGTACACGGAGCTGGTCCCCGACTTCCGGGATGAGGTCGAAGAGCTCTGGCGCGAGAAACTGCATCTGGAATATGTCGACTCGCCGCTGCGCCCCTATCTGAACAGTGGCAGCTATCTGAAAGAGCACCGGGAACTCCAGCGCCTGCTTTCCAGCAAGCGGCTGGCCGATCCGGCCCTGCGGACCGTATTGCAGCATGAGGGCCCGGAACGGGAACATCTGCTGCGCGAGCTCACAGAGACCCAGGAACAGTGCGAGACCCTGACGCTGCACGGCGGCTACGGCGAAGACCTCATGAGCGAAGTCTACCGCTATGCCTGTGCGGCGGCCGTCATCGCGGGACGCCTGGGATTCGACGTCATCCATGTCCATGACTGGATGACCTATCCGGCCGGGATGCTGGTCAAACAGCTGACAGGCAAGCCTTTGGTGGCCCATATCCATGCCCTGGAGCATGACCGCAGCGGTGACAACCTCAACCAGACCGTGGCCGGCATAGAAAAGGCCGGCATGGAGGCCGCCGACCGCGTCGTGGCCGTGAGCCACTACACAAAGCAGGAGGTCATGACACAGTACGGCATCCCCGAAGAAAAGATCTCCGTGGTCCACAATGCCGTTTCCCGTAATGACATCCACAAGAGCGTGGTCATTCCCGAGCGCTGCCGTCATGAGAAGCGTGTCCTGTTCATGGGCCGCGTCACCTACCAGAAGGGCCCCGACTATTTTGTCGAGGCCGCCAAACTGGTACTGGACCGCCTGCCCCACACGCGCTTCATCATGGCCGGCAGCGGCGACATGCTGCCCAACATGGTGCGCCGTGTGGCCAACCTGCGCATCGGGGACCGGTTCCATTTCACGGGTTTTCTGCGCAACGGCGAAGTGGACCGCATGTACGCCATGAGCGACCTTTACGTCATGCCCAGCGTTTCCGAGCCCTTCGGCATCGCACCGCTGGAAGCCATGGCCTACGACGTCCCCGTCCTCATCTCGCGCCAGTCCGGTGTGGCGGAAGTGGTGCGCAACGCCATCAAGGTCGATTTCTGGAATGTGCGGGAAATGGCCAACAAGATCTGCGCCCTGCTGGTCTATCCCCTGCTGGCCGCCGAGGAAGTCCGCAATTGCCGAGAAGAACTGAAGAACATCCGCTGGGAGAATGCCGCCACCAAACTGCGCGCCATCTACGACCAGCTTGTCGCGGGGAGGAGATAGCATGTCTGCCATCTGTTTCTATTTTCAGGTACACCAGCCCTACAGGCTTCGCCACTATACTTTCTTCGATATCGGCGCCAATTCCTGGTACGAAGACGAGAACGCCAACTGCGGTATCCTGCTCAAGGTGGCACGCAAATGCTATCTGCCCATGAACGCCCTGCTGCTCAAACTCATCCGGCGCCATGAGGGGCAGTTCAAGGTGAGTTTTTCCATCTCCGGCACGGCACTGGACCAGTTCGAGACCTACGCCCCGGAAGTCATCCAGAGCTATCGGGAGCTGGTGGCCACCGGCTGCGTGGAGCTGCTTTCCGAGACCTACAACCACTCCCTGTCCTTCCTCTATTCACCTGACGAGTTCCGGGAGCAGGTACGCCTGCACGACGACCGTATCGAAGAGCTGTTTGGCGTGCGGCCCACCTCGTTCCGCAATACCGAACTCATCTATAACAATGCCCTGGCCCATGCCGTGGAAGAGATGGGGTACAAGGCCATCCTGGCGGAAGGCGCCGACCATGTGCTGGGCTGGCGCAGCCCCAACTTCGTCTACAAGCCGTCTGGGTGCGAATCCCTGCGCCTGCTGCTCAAGAACTACCGCCTTTCCGACGACATCGCCTTCCGCTTCTCCAATCATGATTGGCCGGAATTCCCGCTGACGGCAGAAAAATTCGCCAGCTGGGCCCAGGCTGCCGGGGCCGCAGGGGACATCATCAACCTGTTCATGGACTACGAGACCTTTGGCGAACATCAGTGGGAATCCACGGGCATCTTCCAGTTCATGGAGGCCCTGCCGGACGTCCTGCTTTCCCTGCCGGGCTTCAGCTTCGTGACCCCCACCGAAGCGGCGGCCATGTTCCAGCCCGTGGCCAGTCTCGATGTGCACAATTTCATGTCCTGGGCCGACGCCGAGCGCGACCTGACCGCCTGGCTGGGCAATGACATGCAGCAGGATGCCATCACGGCTGTCTATCGTCTGGAAGAGAAGGTGAAAGCCAGCCGTAACGAAGACCTGCTGCGCACCTGGCGACGCCTGCAGACATCCGACCATTTCTATTATATGTGCACCAAGTGGTTCGCCGACGGCGACGTGCACAGCTATTTCAACCCGTATGGCACCCCCTATGATGCCTACATCAACTACATGAACGTGCTGGCCGACTTCGGCCTGACCCTGGATGCCCCGCTGCCCGCTGCCGGAAGGGCTCGCAGTTAGCGCGTTTCCCGGCACGGCTGCCTGAAGGGTCATGCCCGTGCGAAGGCATGGCCCGGAAGTCATCCCCGGGGCTTTCCATGAATGCAAGGAGATCCGTCCCAATGTCACAAGATCTGTCAAACGCCACCCTTTTTGAAGTCAGCTGGGAGGTCTGCAACAAGGTCGGCGGCATCTATGCCGTCGTCAGCAGCAAGATCCTAGAAGCCCTGGCCACCTTTGGGGAAAATTATTTTCTTCTGGGGCCCGACCTGGGCAGCAATCCCGACTTTGAAGAGACCGACGAGCCCTGCTGGCAGGAACTGCGCCAGGAGACCGACAGGCGCAATCTGAGTTGCCGCTTCGGCCGTTGGAACATCCCCGGCCGCCCCAAAGTCATCCTGGTCGGTTACCGTGACCGCTACGACCAAAGCCAGCTGCTGTTCTCGCTCTGGAACCGCTACGGCGTGGACTCCATCTCCGGCGGCTGGGACTATGTGGAACCGGTCATGTTCAGCACGGCCTGCGGCGAAGTGATCGAAGCCGCCTGCAAGGCACTGAACATCCCTGATGACGGCCCGGCTCTAGCCCACTTCCATGAATGGATGTGTGGCGGCGGTCTGCTCTACCTCAAGGCCAACGCTCCCTATGTGGGCACGGTCTTCACCACGCACGCCACCATGCTGGGGCGCTCCATGGCCGGTTCCGGCTTCGACATCTACAAACAGATGCACCAGATCAACCCCAAGCATGAGGCCGGGGCCTACAATATCACGGCCAAATGCTCCATGGAGACGGCCTCGGCACGCGAAGCCGACTGCTTCACCACCGTCAGCCGCATCACGGCCGACGAGGCGGGCGTCTTCCTGGGACGTACGCCCGACGTGCTGACCCTCAACGGTCTGGACATGCGTGTCATCCCCGACTACAGCCGGGACCTGAGCCTGGCTTCGGCTTCCAGGCAGCGGCTGCTGGAGGCCGCCAGCCGTCTGTTGCGCCGCCAGCTGCCCGAGGATACCCGCATTTTCCTCGTATCCGGCCGCTATGAATATCACAACAAGGGCATCGACGTGTTCCTTGATGCCCTCGGCATGGTCAATACGGCCCTCAGCCAGTCCCAGTCCAACGTGCTGGCCCTGTGCGCGGTCATGGGCGGACACAGCGGGGTCAATGCCGACGCCGTCAGCGGTGACCCGGCAAAACTTCCCGGCCATGGCGGCTCCTGGATCAGCAGCCACCATGTCTACAACCAGCCCAATGATCCCATCCTCAATGCCTGCCAGCGTCTGGGCCTTGACAACAGGCCGGAGAACCATGTGCAGGTCATCTTCGATCCTGCCCAGCTCGACGGCAAGGACGGCTTCCTGAACATGCGCTATGACGAGGTGCTGGCTGCCTGCGATCTGGGCGTGTTCCCCTCCTGGTACGAACCCTGGGGCTATACGCCGCAGGAAAGCGCCGCCCATGCCGTGCCCACCGTCACCACCGACCTTTCCGGTTTCGGCATGTGGGTGCGTTCCAGCCAGCGCGACAAGAACGGCGTGACCATCATCTGCCGCCGCCAGACTTCGTATGACGAGACCGCGGCCAGCCTGCGCGATGTGCTCCTGCACTACGCGTCCCTGCCTGAAGAACAGTTGCAGGAACACCGGCGCATGGTGCGCCATGTGGCGGAAGGCTGCTCCTGGGAGCAGTTCTTCCCCTACTATGCGCAGGCCTACGGTCTGGCCCTGGACAAGGCGCGCCAGCGCAGCTCGCAGCCGGACGGCAGCAGCACGGCCCTGACCCGCGTACTGGCGGCCACCATGTCCACCACGCCCAACCTGCACAGTTTCACGGCCCTGACCTCACTGCCTCCGGCCATCAGCCGCCTGCGCGAGCTGGCCCACAACCTCTGGTGGAGCTGGCATCCCGAATGCCATCACCTGTTCTCGGCCCTCAATGAGGAGGAATGGGAACGCAGCAACCACAACCCCATCGCCACGCTGGAAAAAGCCACACGGGCACGGCTGATCATCGTGGCTCACGAGCAGAGCTATCTGCGGCTGTACAATCAGACCATGGCGGCCTTCGATGCCTATATGGACGAGGCGCCGCAAAACTTCGGTCCCCTGACCCCGCAACAGCCTCTGGCCTATTTCTCCACAGAATACGGCCTGAGCGAATGCCTGCCCATCTATTCCGGCGGCCTGGGTGTCCTTTCCGGCGACCACCTGAAATCCGCCAGTGACCTGAACATCCCGCTGGTGGCTGTGGGCCTGCTGTACAAGAACGGTTACTTCCGCCAGATCATCGACAAAAACGGCAACCAGACCCCGGTATATCCCGAAAACGATTTTTCCACGCTGCCCATAGAACAGGTCAAGGCCCCGGACGGCAAACCCCGCGAGCTATATATCCAGATGCCGGGCCGCCGCCTGCACGTACAGATCTGGCTGGTACGCGTGGGGCGGGTCAACCTCTACCTGCTGGACACCAACCTGCCTTCCAATACGGCGGAGGACCGCAAGATCACGGCCCGCCTGTATGAAGCGGACCGCGACATCCGCCTGCGGCAGGAGATCCTGCTGGGCCGAGGCGGCGTGAACATGCTGCGCGCCCTGGACATCCGCCCTGCCGCCTATCACATGAACGAAGGGCACTCGGCCTTCCTCATCTTCGAACGCATCCGCCTGCTCATGCAGGAGAACGGCCTGTCCTTCGAAGAGGCGGGCGAAGTGGTGCGCGGCAGCACCCTGTTCACGACCCATACGCCCGTGGATGCCGGCAATGAACGCTTCTCGCTGGAAAGCATGGAAGCCTACTTCAAGCCCTATATCCAGAGCGTGGGCATCAGCTGGCAGACCCTGGTCAACATGGGCCGCTTCGAAGGCAGCGAGCGCAACGTCTTCGAGATGACCGTCCTGGCCCTCAAATATTCCATGAAGGCCAACGGCGTCAGCGCCCTGCACGGTGTGGTCTCCCGCCATATGTGGCAGGAAGGATGGCAGGGTGTCCCGGTGGCGGAGATCCCCATCTTCTCTGTGACCAATGGCATCCATGTGCCTTCCTACGCCGGCCCGGCCATGCGTCCCCTGCTGCAAAAGCATCTGGGCGAAGGCTGGCAGGAGCTGACGCCTGATGATCAGAAGTGGACCCGCATCGCGGAAATCCCCGATGCCGACCTCTGGACGGCCCGCCAGACCCAGAAAAAGCATCTGCTGGAGGCCATCCGCTCCAGCCTGCCGGAATTTTTCAAAAAATTCGCCATCTCCTACGAAAAGCAGCAGGAGATGGCCTCCCGGCTGACCCCCGAGACCCTGGTGATCGGTTTTGCCCGCCGCTTCGCTCCGTACAAGCGCGCGACCCTGCTCTTTGCCGATGTGGACCGTTTGGCCCGTATCCTGGAAAAGAATGGACAGCCCGTCATCTTCGTCTTTGCCGGCAAGGCCCATCCCGCAGACACCCAGGGCATCGGCCTGATCCGGGAAGTCTTCCAACATATGCTGTCGCCCCGCTTCTTCGGCAAGATCTTCTTCATCGAAGACTACAGTCTGGCAGTTTCCCGTCTGATGGTGCAGGGCTGCGATGTCTGGCTCAACAATCCCCGCCGTCCCTATGAAGCCTGCGGTACCAGCGGCCAGAAGGTGGCGGTCAATGGCGGCCTCAACCTCAGTGTGGCCGACGGCTGGTGGTGCGAAGGGTACAACGGCACCAATGGCTGGACCATCGGCCCTCTGGTGGCCAAGGGCAGCCTGGGCCCTGAACAGAGCGACTATGACGATGCAGCCTCCCTGTATTCCCTGCTGGAAGACAAGGTGATCCCGCTCTACTTCGAACGTGACGCAGACAACCGGCCTCACAACTGGCTGCTGCGCGTCCGCAAGGCCATGCAGACCCTCATCGCCCAGTACAGCTCGCACCGCATGCTGCGCGATTACCTCAGTGACTACTACATCCCGGCAGCCACCAGCCATCAGGAGATACGCAGCAACCATTACGCCCTGGCCCGTCACCTGACCCACTGGAAGCAGGACGTCAGCGTGCGTTTCGGCTCCGTGCAGATGGATACCATCCGCATCGAAGGGATCAAGGAAGACAGCCTGCTGGACGGCCAGTCCCTGCATGTGGCCGTGACCGTGCATCCCGGCAGCATGAAGCTCGACGAGCTGCTTGTCCAGCTGGTGGCCGGTCCCGGTGACGGCTCCACCTTCACGGAAACGCCCGACGTGGTGGAGATGCAGCCGGAAAGCGAAAGTGTGGACGGGACCATGACCTTTGTCTGCACCTACACGCCTGACCGCAGCGGGAACCATGTGTACGGTGTGCGCGTCATGCCCTGCACCGAAGGACTGTCCTCGCCTCTGGAGACACGCCTTGTCCTGTGGGGATAAGTCACATCCATCATACCAATGAAGAACGGGGGATGCCGCCAGCGGCATCCCCCGTTCCAGTTTTGCGTTCCCTTTGCGCCTGACTTTTCCGTCAGCGGCATCTGCCTTCCCGCCGTGCGCGCACATCCGGATGATGTGCCCCGCAGGAGAGGCAGGCTGCCCCGGAAGCATCCCCCCATCCCGTTATCCGCCGTCTCCAAGGTTTACGGCCTATCAGCCGCCCTGCATCCGGGAACATCATCGAACAGCAGCTCAACCGATACAGGCGGTGGGAAGATCGTCCTTCGCAAGCACAAAAGCCCGGCAGAGAGGTCAAAGTCCTCCCCGCCGGGCCATCAGCCCTGCCGCACGGCCTGTATCGGGCTTACTGTCCCAAATGTTTTTTCAGGAACTCATAACGGATCCGGGCAAAATTGATGCCCTGCTGCCGGGCCTGACGTATCTCGGCAGCGTACAGCCCCAGGCTGCGCGGCGACAGGCTTTCCAGTTCGCAACGCAGGTAGGTGCAGAACTCCTGCCCCTGGGCGGCGCGGAAGATGCGCGGATGCTCCCGGGCGGCCTCCCGCAGGAAGAGGCTCTCCTGCTCCGTGATCTCGTCGAGATGGGGATCGTCCTGCAAGGGGGGCAGCTTGTTCCCCATACGGGCGTATTTCTCGATCATGAAATTCCTGCCGGCCTGCTCGCCTGCACGCAGATCATCGGCATAGGAACGCAAAAAAGGCAGATCGTGGACGATATGCGACATGCGCCGCATGAGCCGGAACGCCTGGGGATTCTTTTGGCAGACGGCAGGGCCGCCCTCACTGGGCGTGGACTGGAACATGCGCCATTCCCGCTCCACGATATCCCGCAACAGGGCCTGCCGTTCCGCTTCCGCCTCCCGGACCGGTGCTTGCGGCATGGTGGCCGCAGAAACAGCGACGACAGCCGCGGGAGCCGCTGGAATGGATGCTGGAGCCGAAGGCACAGGAACAGCGGCCCCTTCCTCGTCGTCAGCATAGGACAACAGGCCCGACAGGGCCCGCAGCGCCTCAAGGTCGATGACATTGCTGTCGTTCATGCTGCCCACGACCAGGGATGTCCTGCCCGCCGCGCGTCCTCCTGCGGCCAATGCCTGACGGCAGACCTCCAGATTGCGGCGGTAGCCTTCCACCTCATAGCCCCCGGTACGCCCGCAATGGGCGTAACAGGCCAGACATTCTTCAAGGATGCGCACGGCCTCTTCCCACTGTCCGGCACTGGCCAGCGCCACCCCCAGATTCCCGAGGGAAAAGGCCGTATCCGGATGCTGGCCCAGCAGTTTGCGGCGCAGGGCCACGGCCTGCCGATGCCAGGCGATGCCCCGTTCGTACTGGCCCCGCTCTTCGTTGAGACGTCCCAGATTATTGTAACAGACGGCCAGCTCCGGCACGGGGGCGGCCTGGGCTTCCCAGATCCCCTTGGCACGCAGCAGCAGGGCTTCGGCGCGGTCCCAGTGCTTCAGCTCATAATGGGCGGCAGCCAGGCCCTGCATGGCCCGCGCCACTTCCACATGTCCGGCGCCAAGCGCCGGTTCCAGACCTTCCAGTACTTCCGTGCCCAGAGCGACGCTCGTCTCCCGATGGCCGGCAAGCAGATGGAGCCGGGCCAGATTCTGCATGACGCCGGCCTTGAGCGGATCCTGCCAGCGCAGTTCTGCCCGGGCCAGGATCGCCGCTCTTTCCAGAAGCCGCATGGCCTCCTGGTCGTGATGCCGCTCATGCAGGCAACGGGCCAGCATGTCCAGCGCCAGCACGCTCTGCCCCGGAGAGTTGTCCTCCTGTCCTGCCAGTTCCCGAAAGACCTGTTCCGCCCCGGCATGGTCGCCCTGTTGCTGCATCTGCTGGCCCTGGCGCAATCGTGCATGCCATTCCTGACTGTTCATGCCTACCTCGCTTGCCGGACATGTCCGGTCTCAAAGCTCTTGTGACCCCTCACCGCGCGGAGCGGTCATTCCTGCAAAAGATCCATGCGCAGCAGTTCCGGCGTGCGGACATGCCGCATCAGCGCCGGGCCGTGATCCCACAACCAGTCGTGGGGCACGGCGGACAAGCCCTGCCGCCGCAGTTCCGCAGCCATCAGGAAGCAGATCTCCTCGACAGTGGGGACCAGGGCCCTTGCCGCGCAGCATTCGGCAGCCGGAAGGCTCACCAGACGGTGCAGCTTCTCGCAAATGGCCGGTCCCAGTACCGGCAGCCGCCCTGCCAGGGCCCAGGCCCATTTGTAGAACGGCATGTAGCGCCTGTTCAGCAGATACAGCAGGGAAAGAGTCGATTCGACGAAACGCCCCTGGGCCATGCTGGCGGCCACGGCATCGCGGCGCGCACGGCAACGTTGCAGGTTGTACTGCCCGGACTGGGCCATCTGCATGCAGCGGGCCGCCATCTTCTTCAGGCGGACGTCTTCGGGATACCCCTGCTCCAGCACGGAACGCCACCGGCTGAAGATGCCCGCCCCGTCATGGAAGACCCGGCCATTGACCGCGGCGGCAAAACGCCATTCCGGCACAGCCAGCCATTGCCTCCAGTCCTGGGGAGGCGTGGACAGGCCGGTCAGCCCCAGATAAAAATCTTCGATGGCCAGCGGCCCGACGCGTCCCCTACGCCGGGCAGGCAAAAGACGGCTGGGCATGCCCTCAAAGCTCTCGGGCAGGGCCGCGAAAGCGGCTTCGATGCGCTCGCTCTCCTGCTGCAACTGCTTGCGCGGCAGCCAGAGGCAAAAGCCCGGCCCCCAGTCGTGATCCTGCGACAGGCCATCGTCACAGCCAAAGCACTCCGAGCCTTCGCCCACAAGGCCCACAGCGGCGCGCTCCATGACATCGGGGATGCGCTGCCGCAAAAGCGGCGCGCAGTGCTCGTAAAATCTCCGGGCAAGTTCCAGTCCGCTCATGTCCATGACCCCGTTCCTGGCTGGACACCGGACTCCACCGGGCCAGCAAAAGAAAAACCGCTTTTTTCCTGAAGGCAGGTCCGCAACGCGTCCATGCCCACGCCACTTTCCAGACTCACCGGCAACCACTGCGCCAGCCCCGCTGCCTGCAAAAAACGGCCTGCCCGCGCAAGGGAAGCCTCCGGGGCATCACAGGCAGTGATGAGCCCCAGTGTGGCGCAATTGAACATGCTGGCAAAGCGGGGAGGGAAAAGGCTTGTCCGGCTGCGGGCATTCTGCAGGAAGCAGATCAGGGAACAATCCATGGCCGCCGTTATCAGGGCCGGATAGAAGCGCCGGTTCTCCAGGAATTCCCCGGGCGTATTGATGAAGGGGCCGCAATATTCCACGGCCATGACGCGCCGTTCCTGCCAGCGCCCCCCCGTCAGCAGGGAAATGAGCCGGCCTTTGCCGGAGGCCTGCTCCCCCACCAGCATGATGCGTCGCTGCACGGATCGCATACGGCCCTCCTCCGCATCAGGTACGGGTCATCTCCACGGTGTCGTAATGGAGGATGTCCCCGAAATAGGCAAGCACGCCGCAGACAGCAGCTTCCACACTGGCCACATCGCCGCAAAGCAGGAGCGAGCCGCCGAAGCGGTCCAGGAAGCCGATCTCCACAGCACCCGCCTTGGTGGCGATATCCGCGGCGATGATAACCCCTTCACTGGGTGTGATGGTCAGGATGCCGATGGCATCGCCCATATCCTCGTCCAGCCCCAGCTTGAGGTAGATGCTCCGCTGCGGGCTGGCGATGACATGGGCCAGCGTGATCTGCTTGCCCGGCACATATTCCTGGATAACCCGCTGCCGGGGTTCATCCTTGAGCTTCGTCACCCGTCATCTCCTTGAAAAGTCGTTGCAACGCCCGTCCCCGGTCGAGCGGACACAGGCGTTGCGGCAGAGGCGCGTCACACCAGCTGGGCCTTGAGATCGTCGCAGGGGGAGGGGATGACGATCTGGCTCAGTACGGGCGCGGTCTTGTTGGCCTCGGCTACACCGGCATCCACGGAAGCCTGCACGGAGCTGACTTCACCGGTCATGGTCACAAAAGCCTTGCCGCCCAGACCGGCGGCGAAACGGATCTCCAGCAGGTGCACCTGACCGGCCTTGGCCGCGGCATCGGCTGCCAGGATACAGGAGGCGGAGGTATAGGTCTCGATGACGCCCAGGGCATCAATACGCGTGCCCAGGGCCGTACCGCTCAGGGCGGGGATGACGCTTTCGTGGACATTGGGGATGAGGAACCAGTCCACTACCATGTCGCCGCCGATGGCACGGCCCTTTTCCACAGAGCTCTTTACCGCCCCGGTATCACCGCAGACGATGACCAGATAGCGCCCGGGGCAGGTCGGACGGGACAGCACGAGCCGGACTTCGGCGGCCTTGACCATTTCATCGGCCGTGTGCATACCCACGGCGACGCTGTTCAGCTCCACGCAGCCAATAGTGCGCAAATTCATGACAATCACCTATACTAGCAAGCCTTGATGGTTACGATGCCGTCCGCCACGGATTCCACGACGCCGTCGATGCTGGCGTGGACACGGGCGCCCATGGCCTTTTCGGGGATCTCGCCCAGCAGGTCGCCCACCCGGACCCGGCTGCCCGCGCTGACCACGCACTGGGCAGGCGCACCGATGTGCTGGCGCAGGGGGATGCGGACCATCTGCGGCGTGAACTCGCCGATCCAGCCGGGGTGCACGTCATACGCGACCAGGTCCAGGCGCTGGATCAGGCGGCTGGTAGGCACACGGCGGGTCTCGCGGAAAGGATTGGTCTCCAGCGCACGGCCCGTGTTCTCCCAGCGGACGCCCTGCTGCATGAGGGCTTTCTTGATCTGGGCATTGACCTCACGCGGCGAGAGCAGCATGGGGCAGGCGAACTTCTCACAGATGCCGCATTCCGAACACAGCAGGGCCTCGCGGGCCACCGGGCTGTCCGCGATCTCGCTGCCCATGAGACGCATGAGCTTGTGCGGATGCAGGGCATGTCCCAGCAGATGGCGCGGGCAGAGGTCCGTACACATGGAGCACTGACAGCAGATGCTGTTGGTGATGCGTTTGACCACGGCAGGGTCCATGACCTTGCGCTTCACCACGTTGTGGTCGGGCGGCAGCACCAGCAGGCCACTCGTGGTCTTGGTGACGGAGGAGGAACCGTCGGCGGGCAGCACACGCCCCATCATGGGGCCACCGTCCACCACGCGATAGTCACGTATGGTGGGGCCGCCGGCCCAGTCCAGCAGGTCGGCCACAGGCGTGCCCACCGGCACGCGCACCACGCCGGGCTTGCGGATCTCGCCCCCCAGGGTCACATAACGATGGGTCACGGGCATGCCATCCAGGGCGCGCGCCACGTTGTACAGGCTTTCCACGTTGCTGACCACGGCACCCACCTGCAAAGGGATGCCCCGCTCGGGCACCGTACGTCCCAGGACTTCGTAGACCAGCACCTGCTCGTCGCCGGCAGGATAGAAATCCTGGAGTTCGAAGGCTTCCAGCATCCCGGAACCTTCCCGTGCCACGGCCTCGCGCACGCTCTGCATGGCCCTGGCATGCTTGCCCTTGAGGCAGATGATCCCCTTGCTGGCAGAGACGCTTTCCATCAGGGCCTTGAGGCCGCGGATCACGGTGTCTATCTCCATTTCCATCAGATGGGGGTCGCTCATGAGCAGCGGCTCACAGGAGGCACCATTGACCAGCACGGTGTCCACCGTGGCATCGGCCTTGACGTGGGTCGGCAAACCGGCGCCGCCCGCGCCGACGACCCCGGCCTCACGGATCTTGTCTATGATCTGATTTCCCATTGCACAGCCCTTTTCGGCAATGTCTGTCACGGCACCGTCCCGGGGACGGAGCCTGTTGGGGGGACTCGGGCCGTGTGCCGGCCCGCCCGTCCCAGGGTCACGAATCCGACCCTACCACACCCTGCGCAGCAGGGAACAAATATCCTCGTGCGACGGCCGGCGGGGATTGCTGGCCGTACACATGTCCTGCAAGGCATTGGACGCCATCATGTCCAGGTGCTTGAGGAAAACGGTCTCCTCCATTTTTTTCAGCTCGCGCAGCCGGGCCGCGATGCCCATGGAAGCATTCAGGTCGCACACGGCCTTGTGCAGGCTGGCGGTGCCCTCCTCCACCGTTGAGGCAGGGAGACCGAGAAAGGCAGAAATCTCGCGATATTTGACCCCGGCATCGAAACTGTTGAACAGGATGACGTGGGGCAGCAGGATGGCATTGGCCAGGCCGTGCGGGATATGGAACAGGCCGCCCAGACTGTGCGCGATGCTGTGGGTGATGCCCAGACCGCTGTTGTTGAAGGCCATGCCCGCCATGCACGATCCCACCAGCATGGAATCACGCGCCCGCATGTCATCCATCTGGCAGTAAGCGCGGTGCAGATAGGTGAACACGTAGCGGATGGCCTGTTCCGCGAATATGGTGGTGAACGCGTTGCTGTAACGCGAGGTATAGGCCTCGATGGCATGGGTCAGCACGTCCATGCCCGTAGCCGCCGTCACATGCGGCGGCATGGTACGGGTGAAACGGGCATCGAGGATGGCCACATCAGGGATGAGCAGCTCGTCATTGAGGGGGATCTTCACCTCGTTGACCGTATCCGTCACCACGGAGATGGACGTCACTTCGGATCCCGTGCCACTGGTCGTGGGGATGGCCACCAGCAGGGCCTTTTTGCCCTCCTCTCCCCTGGCCTTCTGGGCGAAATAGGTGATGGCTTTGGCCGCATCGATGGCCGAACCGCCCCCCAGGGCAACCACCAGATCAGCCCCGCACTGGAGGAAACTGGCCGCCCCCCGGGTGACCGTCGCCAGGGAAGGGTCGGGCTCCACGGCATCAAAGACCGTCAGGCCGATGCCCTTGCGCTCCAGATGGCTCATGATCTGGTCCGCGAAACCGGATTTGACCATGAAGGCATCGGTCACCACAAAGGCGTGGCTGGCCGGCAACTCTTCCAGCGTGTCAAGAGCGTAGGGGCCATAACAAATTTTCGTTTTGCCGTAGAACTGCATGGTTGTCGTCTCCAGTGTGGGGAGGCCGGGTCAGCCCCGGACCTCCCCTGGGGAAAACTAGGCGGGACGCTTGGGCAGGATGAGTTCCACTTCGCTGTGGGGACGGGGGATCACGTGCACGCTCACCAGTTCGCCCACGCGGTCGGCGGCAGCGGCACCGGCATCGGTGGCGGCCTTCACGGCACCCACGTCGCCACGCACCATGACGGTCACCAGACCGCCACCCACCTGCACGCGGCCGATCAGTTCCACATTGGCGGCCTTCACCATGGCATCAGCGGCTTCCACAGCACCCACCAGACCACGGGTTTCAATCATGCCAAGAGCGTTCAGCATTGTATTCTCCTTGAATTTGCTTGCGAATCATGTACGGCCAAAGGCCGGGGACGGGGCGCGCAGCGCTCCGAATTATCAGTCGATATTGTCCTTGATGGTCTGCAGGGCCTTCAGGCTGGCGTCACGCAACTGTTCAGGGTCGCTGATACCGCACTGTTCGCGGATCATGACCGCCAGCTCGACGAACAGATCCTCCAGGGACGCGGCTCCCGCGATGCCGGCGGCGTCCACGGCCGGAGCGGCACCACCGGCGCAGCAGGAACCCGCGGGGGCTCCCCCGTACTGGATCCTGATACCGCGACGGTTCAGCTCGTCCTTGGCACCAGCCGTCAGGATCATGCTGCCGTCCTGATAAAAGGCGCCGCACTCCTTGCAGATGAAGTCGTCCAGGTTATGGACGCCTACCAGTGTCTTTTTCATGCTTACCTCACACCATTGGTTACAGCCCGGACAACAGCGGGATCGGGCCTCGGGATGATGACCAGATCCAGCAACTGTTCATTGAGGCTCTGCCGGGCGGCAAGGGAGGCCTCGCGCACGGCAGCCACATCCCCGGTCAGGACAAAATAGGATTTGCCGTTGATGCCCTGCCCGGCCACGAAACGGGCAACCTGCACATCCGCGCGTTTGACGGCCTTGTCCGCAGCCACCACGCCCGCCGATACCGTGCGGCATTCCACCACGGCCAGGGCATCGCCCTGGGGCTGGGCGGGAGCTTTCTTCAAGGCCGCCAGCACCTGGGGCGAAACAGGGGAAATGACGAAACTGCCCACCAGGGCCCTGCCTGAATCCGAGGCGAAGCCCACCGCCGTTTCCACAGCGGCCCTGTCGCCGGCGACAAAGATCAGGAAGCGGCCGGAACAGATGGTACTTGCCCGTACCAGATCCACCTGCGCCACCTTGACCATGCCATCGGCCAGCTCCACGCCGGCAGCGATGCTGCGGCTTTCCACGCCCCCCAGGGTGTCCATGGCTCCCCCTATTCGGGTTTGGGCTCGTCCAGGATGCCCACGATGGCCGCATCCACGGGCGTCTGGGGATTATCCAGGGCCTTGCGGGCAGAACTGCCCGTCACCACCAGCACGCGTTCCCCGATGCCGGCGCCCACACAGTCCACGGCAACGAAACTCTCGTGCGTGTTCCCGTCTGCCATGTCCACGCGTTGTACCACCATGAACTTGAGGCCGTTCAGGGCCTCTTCCTTTCTGGTGGCCCAGACGTTACCGATCACGATACCTATCAGCACGGCTCTCTCCTACAGTGTCTTGCTGATGCTGATGCCGTCCAGCTTGGCCTGTTCCACGGCAAGGGGCGTCACCACTGCCGTCTTCAGCACCTGCAGCTCGGGAGCCTCCGCCTGGACGGCCTGGCGGACATGCTCCGCCGAGATCACGTCCTCCCAGACCCGGACGTATCCAGGGCGGGGCCTGACGAAGGGGATCAGCCCAAATTCCGCCAGCGTATCAGCATGCTGCCCGTACAGGCGATACAGGGCACCGGGAGCCGTATCCGCATACTGGCGGTACTCGTAGTCCAGCACTTCCACTTCATGCCCGGCGAGCAGCAAACGCTGCACTTCGGCCATCAGGGGGCCGCTGGCGCGCCCCACGGCCAGGTCCGCCATATCATTGCAGGACAGACGGGGCAGGATACGCCGCACAGCATGTTCCTGGCCTTCCTCGCCCAGATAGCGCACCGTGCAGCCGGGCCCGAGGGCCTGCTCCACGGCAGCAGCCGCCCGTTCATCCCGGTGCCCCAGCACCAGCACGCACTCCCGGGGAGCTGTGGCCGACAGCTGTTCCATGACCGAGCTCACCACGGCACGAACCAGTTCCGAAACGTCCATAGCTCTCTCCTAGCAGCTGCAATTGAGGGCGATGCCCAAGGGCGTCACCAGGAAGGGGTTGGCCGGCTTGCAGACATCGAGGCCGGTCTCCTTGGCGATGACCTTTTCCATATCCTGCAGGCAGCAGGTGCCGCCCACCAGATACACGGCCTGCACGTCCCTGCCGGCCACATGCCGCTTGATGATGCTGGCCATCTTTTCCAGCACCGGCTTGACCACGGGCAGGATCTCCTTCTGCCGGGCAGGATCCTTTTTCAGGGCCTCCGCCTCTTCAAAGGAGATGCCGTAATTCCCGGCCAGCACCAGACTCACATGGGTGCCCCCGGTGGGCTCGTCCGCCACATAGACGACCTTGCCCTTCTCCAGGATGGAGATGCCGGTGGTACCGCCGCCGATGTCCACGATGGCGCCATCGGAGATGCCCAGCACGGCATTGGCCGCCGTGGGTTCGTCCAAGGTGGCCACCACTTCCAGCCCGGCGGCTTCCACCACGTGCTGGTGGGTGGCGCACTCGCGGGGCCCGGTGCCGGGCGGCACGGCGATGGCGGCCTTTTCCAGGCTGCGGCCAAGGCGCTCCTCCACCTGGGCCACCAGGCGCTTCACGATGCGGGCAGCTCCAGCGTAGTCCACCACCAGGCCGTCCCTGACCACCTGGGCGAATTCCATGGCGCAGGCCACAGGCTCCCTGGTGGCATTGAGCACCACCAGCACGATGTAAGCCGTCCCCAGGTCGACCCCCGCCAGCAAAGGCTCATCGGCAGTGACGCTGCCGGTCTTCTCAAGGCGCTCTTCCAGCGAGCGCACCAGGGCATCAGCAGCAGCCGTGTCCATGACCGTTCCCGCTTCTGGCAACGAGCTTGCCGGTGGTACCGGACTTCCAGCCGGCGCTGTTGCCCTCGTCGGGGTCGATATGCATGGCCAGACGGAAGGAAGGGGCCACACGCACGAGCACGTCTTCCAGGATCACCGGGCGTTCGGTATCCAGGCGCACGCTCACCCGCTCGCCATCGCTCACGCCCAGGCGGGCCGCATCTTCAGGGGCCATATGGATGTGGCGGGCAGCCACGATGACGCCTTCTTCGAGACCCACGATGTTGTTCCCGGCAGTCAGGATCATACCCGCGGAACCAGCCACGTCACCGGACTGCCGCACAGGGGCGTTGACCCCCAGGAGACGGGCATCGGTCTTGGAGATCTCCACCTGCGATGCCCCGCGCGAGGGGCCGAGGACGGCCACATTGTCCATGACGCCCTTGGGGCCGATCATGCGCACCCGTTCCTTGCTCAGGAACTGGCCGGGCTGGGAAAGCTCCCGGGCCGGGGTGAGCGGCGCGCCGAACAGCGCCAGGGCATCCTTTTCGCTCAGATGCACATGGCGGGCGGACAGTTCCACGGGGATGGCCTCCGTGGTGTTGAGCCCATGGCAGCAGGCAGGCTGCCGGCCCTGGGCCTGCAGTTCTCCCATCACGTTCTTGATGATCCCTTCCAGGACCTGCTTGATGGCTTGTTCATTCATTCCTGTATTCTCCACATGCGGACGAGAATCATCTTGCACCGCGCGGCTCGGAGCCCACGGTATCCGGGCTGCGCGCCGGTGGCGCACAGCCCGGCGGGCTCACGCTATTCGCCGATCTTGGGCAGGATCATTTCCACTTCGTTGTGGGGACGGGGGATCACGTGCACGCTGATGAGCTCGCCCACATTGCGGGCCGCGGCGGCACCGGCGAGATGGGAACCCGTACCTGGACCATCGCAGGCGATGCCTCAGATGCGGAAAAGCAGCGGGGGTA
>JABLTQ010102607.1_pt1 | contig 20922 bp, 26 predicted proteins | sample 7160101 | NCBI WGS metagenome assembly JABLTQ01 (sample SAMN14651228, study PRJNA627086) | human gut metagenome | isolation source: feces | host: Homo sapiens
AATACATGCCAGGAAAAATGACGATTGAAACAGCAACCGGACAGAACCGGCCGCCGGAGAACGAGATCCCAATCACACCGGAACTGCAGATAGAACGCTTTTTCGAAGCCCTGAACAGAGGAGATAAGGAGCGTGTCCTTGCGTGCGATATCAATGCAACAACCTATCTGTTGGATGCCCGGTATCAGGATGTCAGAATCAGGAACGGTAATTTCAATTATCAGGCAAATTCAACCGGGATCATGTTCAATCCTGGCAGTTACATGGAATGCGCTTTCACCTGGAATGAGCTGGCCCACGAGCTGATAAAACGGTTCGGGAAGAAACGGAAACCGGTCAAGATGGCGTCTGTAGATGCACTGGAGAAGAAAGAAAACGAAATGCCAGGTCCGGCAAAATGTATCACTGGAAAGAGCGGTTCGGGAATATGCGGGGCAGCAGCCTATTGCAACACGGAATTCAAATGTTGTGCTCAGTGTCCGGACGGCTGTAACAGTCGTTGCGGCTGGCTGGAAGAACGCTGCCAGCAGGTAGCAGAAACACCGGATAAAAAGCAGCAGAAACATTTTGCTGAGGACAACAAAACATCCGACCATTACGGTGAGGTCACCGCATTGCCGGATGCCTGGCCACCAGAATTGAAGGATATCCCAATTCCGACCGAAACTGAGATAATGGGATATTTGTACGATGAGGAGCGAAAACTCAGGGAAATTCTTGAAACGGAAAAAGAAGAACCCGGGATGCCGCGTATGGAGATTATGAGACAGCAGATGATTACGGCAGGCCTGAGATTAATCAAGAATCTTGTCGAAGATTGTCGAGAAGAATAAACAAGGGTGTTTTCAAAATCCAGATATATCACAAATACATAAGGGGAGGCCCTGACCTCCCCGGAAAGGGGCAGAAATGTTATTTCCAAAACCGAAAAGTAAGAAAAAGAGAATGCGCCATCCGGCCAGCATCCTGCACGATAAAAACAGCAGAACCTGTTATCTCTGCGTGACACTTCACGACAACTGGAATGAACACAGGATCCTGGATGAGCATCATGTATTTGGAGGACCAAACCGGAAAAACTCAGAAGAATATGGTCTGAAAGTATACCTGTGCCATGATCATCACATCTACGGCCCAGAGGCAGTACACAACAATGCACGGATCCGCCACGAATTACAGCGGACAGCACAGAAATTATTCGAAAAACAACACAGTCACAAAGAGTTCATGGAGATATTCGGCCGGAACTACCTTGATCCGGTAGAAATAGGGAAAATCAATGCGAGGAAGAAAAAAACTGTACAAGATAGTAGACCAGAACGGGAAACAGGTCTTTGAGGATTTGTTTAACTGTCAGCAGGCAGCAGAGAAGATCGGCACAACAAAACAAAACGTCTACCAGGCAGTAGAAAATTACGCTCTCGTAAATAAGAAATACCGGATCATCCCGGAAGACACAAAACTAAGCAGAAAGCTCGATTTTGAACTCCTGGCAGAATGGGACAGATACCGGAAATGGATGCTGAGGGCAGCAGGGAGGAGAAGATGAATAAGAGACAGAAAAAGAAGTTATTCAAGAAAAGAGCTGGCTTTTACCCACCGGGAGGCTTTAATACCTTCGGGTTCCAGATCTTCACCGGAATCGGAATGACAAAGAAGAAATGGGAGAGACTGGACAGGATGCTGGATGATCTATTTGGAAACATGGAATATGACCGGAATACCAGAAACGTAGAGAATTTTAACCGGATCATGACAGAAAGGAGAAAATAATGGAAAATACATGCAAAACCTGTATCAACAACGATGATGGCCTCTGCGATCGCAAAGGAATCCTTGTAGAAGACGAAGATTCCTGTGAGCATCATTGGCCAGTAGGGAAAAAGGTCAAAATAAAAAAACATGAGAAGAAACTGGACATCACACCAGAGCTGGCTATAGCAGCCTATAACACACTGATCCAGTTTTGCAGAAGCCAGCCGGCCAGTGAGGATGGTGCCTGCAATAGATGCGTTTTATATCAGAATTGTCCTGGTACATCGGATTTTTTGCCGGAGGACTGGAAGGAGATAAAGAAAACATGAGATTTTGTTTAATAGTAATTTCGTATGTCATGTTAGGATGGTTTGCGGTTAGAGGAAACATAATGTGGACAATAGTAATGAGCACATTAATTATTACAACATATCTGGAAGAAAGAAGGGATTGAATGAGCTATAAGAACAAAGAAGGTTATCCAGATCCGACTGAAGGAGAAGCAATCCGAAGAGCCAGCCGGATGCCGACACATATCTATAATGTCAGCTGTGCCTTAAATGCTGTGGCAGGGCTCCATGGACTTGAAATCATGGGTCTGAGAGATAAGAAAACAGGAAAAGAATGGCCACGGAGGGGGGGTGAGTAGTATGTGGGTAATATTTCTTGGTTCCGGCATGGTGTTCGGAGCCGCAGCCCTGGTGTTAGCCTGGATAGGAAGTAAAGTAATCCTGTCGATCAGGCGGCAGCAGAAGAAGTTTGAAATTGAAGATGAAACTTACAACAAAGTAAAGAAAGCAATCAAAGAAAAGGAGATCGAAAATGAAGAGTAAAGTTATTATCGGAATCGTGGCAGCAGTAGCAGTTCTTGGTGGAGGATACACAGTATCAAGGATGGATTTTATCGGCACAGGCAAAGTCGGCATTGTTTATAACTATAAAGACGGAGTACAGGATAAAGTGTTGACTCCGGGAATGCACTTTATTGCACCAATGAACAAAGTAAAGGAATTTAGTACCAGCAATGAGATCCTTGTTCTTACAAAGGACAAGAGGGATGGCAGTAAAGAAGATGATTCCTTTAAAGTAGCCACATCGGATGATGCCAGCATTGCAGTATCTTTCCAGATGAGTTACCGGTACGATCCAGATACAGTGATTGATACATACAAGCGATTCAAAGGAATGGACGGAGAAGATATCATCGAAAACCGTGTCAAAACTGTTTTGAAGTCAAAGATTTCTGAGGTTACAACTGATTATTCCATGATGGACATCTATTCCGGAAACAGATCCGAACTGAATAATGCCATTACAGAGTATCTCAACAAAGATTTTCACAAAAAATATGGCATTGAAGTCCTGGATGCTTCTATCGTAGACGTACATCCGGATAAAAAGCTGAAACAGGCTATTGATAACAGAGTGACAGCTTTGCAGGAGAAACAGCAGGCTCAGGCAGAACAGGAAAAGGTAAAAGTCCAGAAGGAGACGGAAAAGCTCCAGGCCGAGGCAGATGCCCAGATCGAACTGACCAAGGCCGAGGCAGATGCAAAGAAAGCCAAGGTCAAAGCAGCAGCCGAAGCTGAGAACACAAAGACAAAAGCAAAAGCGCAGGCAGAAGCCAATAAAGAACTCAGTGCATCCATTACAGATGAGCTGATCAAGATGAAGGAGGCAGAAGCTCACTATAAAAATGGCTGGATTACAGTCCAGGGAGCCGATGCCGTGATCGCGGATAAATAAAAGAAATGCAGAGAAAGCCGGGAGCATACACGTTCCCGGCTGAAAGCATCGAAAGGGGAGGGCAACATTGGAAACAGAAACCCAGAAAGAAAACGAAGAGAAAAAGGAATATTTAAAATCCTATCGAAGAGCAGTGAAGCGAGAAAAGGATATCCTTGACGAGATCCAGCGATTGAGGTCAGACAAGATGTTTCCTTCCGTGGTCAATGACGGAATGCCTAAGGGCAGCAGTCAGTCAGATTTGTCAGATTACATAGCTATTTTAGATAAGCAGATCGAGCTCCTGAAGGCAGAACGGCTGGAAAAAGCCAGATGTTATCAGAAAATCGAGAGACAGATCAGACAGATAAAGAACGAAGATGAGCAGGAAGTGTTGAGATTACGATATATAATAGGACTGAAATGGGAGGAAGTAGCTTTAAATATGAGTTATAGCTGGAAACACATACATAGAATTCATTCATCAGCTCTCTGCAATTTCAAGATGACATAGAATGACACACTTTATCTGTGATATCATTACAATGGATTTCAAAAGAACAGATGAAATCCTCCTTTTATGAGCACACTGCCAGGAAATGGGCCTGGCAGCAGTCATGGAACGTAGCTCAGTGGTAGAGCAGCTGACTTATATCCAGTGTGTCGGTGGTTCGAGCCCATCCGTTCCAATTTCTCTATTGTAGAGAAACTCTTAACATCATACATTTTTGGCGAAACGTTTTGTAGAAATACAGAACGTTTTTTTAGTAAAAATATAGACTTTTTGATAAGACAAACATATAATATATATATCATAAAAGCGAAATGGGTGAAAGTATGAAAAGCGCGTTGGAGTTATCGCGGTATATAATTGGATTATGCACCTCAGAAGGTGAACCTATTAGTAATTTACAATTGCAAAAAATTTTATATTATATTCAAAAAGAATTTTTAACAAGAGGAACGGAAGCGTTTTCTGACGAATTTCAAGCATGGCAGTTCGGACCGGTTATTCCATGCGTGTATCGGCAATACTGTGCATTTGGAAGCAGGTATATAAGTATGCTTTATTCAAACAAATTGGAAACTTATACAGATGCTGAAAAAAGCTTAATAGATAGGATAGTTCATTTAAAACGTAAAAAATATCCGTGGGAGTTGGTAAGAGAAACACATCAGAGTGGAAAAGCTTGGAGTATTATTTATAATAAATATGGAAATTCTAATGCAATTATACCAAAAGATCTAATTAAGAAGGTTGGATAAAAAAATGGAAAAAACTGCTGAGGATAAAACATTAAAATTACAAAAAATAATATTTGAACTTTCAAAAGATCAAAAAAGTCTAGAAAATCCGGTTCAATTAGAAAAATATTTTGAAATTTTGGAAGATATTTATTTTACAGAAAACTCAAGAGACGGGTTTAGACATTATTATTCTGATATATTTGGATGGATAACGCAAATTGACAAGGATCCATTTGGAGAATTAGGAAACTTGGATGTGTTATCTCAAAATATCGATGAAATAAAAAATGCTTACATAAAATGCGCATATAATAGAAAAAGAAATGTTTGTAAATCAATAGAAAAATTGTATGATCATATTAATCTTGACATTGCTCGTATTAATTATTTAAAAACAATACAGTCTACTAGTGAGGATAAAATGCAGATGATTGATCAGCAGGTTTTTTTATTGAAACAAACAATGGATCAAGAATTAAGTAATGCTGAAGATATTAGCAAAAAAGTTAATAATGCGTATTCAGAGTTTGTTTCAATTCTTGGAATTTTTTCTGCAATAGTGTTGGTTTTCTTTGGCGGAACATCTATATTTGCGAATGTCATTGCTGCAATGTATAAAACATCTATTTACAAAAGCGTAATTATCTGTACAATTACGGGGGAAATGCTGGCCAATGTTATTTTTATATTTCTTTGTTTATTGGCAAAACTTCTAGATAGAAGTATTGCAGCAAAAGTTGAGGAATGGGAAATATATGGAAATTCAATAAAGAGGTTTAGGATACGGTATCCTGTTGTGTTTTATTTTAATGTTTTGTGTCTTGGAATTTTGGGAATAACATGTTGCACATGGAAAATAAATAAATCAAACATTTTTGAAATGTTTGCTGCTTTATGGCGTTCTATACTTTGGGGTTCAACGATTGTTTATGATAAAAGAAGACTATTAATATATATGTGTGTAATTTGGTGTATTATAAATATAATATTTGTTTTAGCCTATCTATTTGCAAAAATAACAGATATTAACATAGGATGGCGTATTAATATTTCCCACCCTAGGTGGATAAGCATTCAAGAAACTTCCAATAACGAATTTGAAATTTACAAAGAAAATTGGCCCGAAACAGATATTTTGTTGAAGAAATATAGAAATTACAGACGGGCTAAACGATATATGAATTTAAAAATAAAAGTTGAAAAAATAAAAGTTGCTATAAAAAATTTGCCTAAACGAATATTCCTGAGATACAGAGTTATTTCGACAATAAATATTATTTTCAGCATATTAGTTATAGCGATTTTTTCGACAAAATAAACAGAAGCTATATATTCCAAGGCACCCTTCGGGGTGCTTTTCTAATGCAATTTTTCCTACAGCGTGCACGGCACCAGCGCAAATACGTTTCCATACGGCGTATTTGTGTTAACACCTCCTTTCAGCGGTGGTAATTGACTATCGCCTATGGTGCCGGCAGGACTGTAATTTACGAATATAAAAACAAACACGAATGAGAGGTGGTGAGGCTTGGCAAGAGCACCAGATCAGAGAGCAAAACAGGCCAAGGCATTATATGACAAAGGTCTGAAATTAATAGACATTGCCAACCAGTTAGGAATCCCAGAGGGAACAGTCCGAAGCTGGAAGAACAGATACAACTGGGATTGCAACGTTGCAAAAGAAAAACGCAACGTTGCGAAAACCGAAAAGAATAAAAAACAGAATCAGGAAGAGCCGTCTGTAGATGAGATTAGTTCTATTATAGAAAATCCAGAACTGACTGATAAACAGCGGCTCTTTTGCGTTCACTATATCCGTTGCTTCAATGCAACAAAAGCATACCAAAGATCATATGGATGTGACTACAGAACTGCACAAAGCAATGGGTATAAATTGCTTACAAATACTTACATAAAGCAGGAGATTCTTCGCCTGAAGCAGGAACGCCTCAACAGAGAATTCCTATCCGAAGTAGACATCTTCCAGAAGTACATGGATATAGCCTATGCAGATATCACTGACTACATGACATTCGGCACGGAAGAGGTACCGGTCATGGCAATGTACGGACCTGTGAAAGTAAAGAATCCTGAGACAGGAGAAGAGAGGCAGCTTACAAAGATTGTGAACACAGTCCGGTTCAAGAATTCTTCTGAGGTGGACGGGACAATCCTGGCAGAGGTAAAGCAAGGCAGGGACGGAGCCAGTATCAAGCTGCCTGACCGGATGAAAGCGTTGCAGTGGTTGTCTGATCATATGGATATGGCGACAGAAGAACAGAAAGCAAAGATAGAGCAGATAAAAGCTCAAACAGAACGTTTGGCAGCAGTACCGACTGATGAAGAAGAGGATGGAGTTGAGATTATAAACGATGCGGACGAAAAAACAGGTCAGAATATCGGAGATAGTGATTCCGAAATATCTTCCGGTATTTAATAACAAGACATACAAACACATCATCCTGACTTCTGGTCGTGCTGGTACAAAATCCAGTTTTGCAGCTATCCGGACGGATTATCAGATTGTAGCAGATCCACATGGATCGGCAGTAGTTCTCCGCAAGCATCACAATAAACTGCGGAAGACAGTCTATAAAGAAATGCTCAGAGGAATCAACCGTCTCCAAGTACCGAAAAATCGGTTTTACATAACCAAAAGCCCTATGGAGATCACTTATAAAAAATACAGCACCACAATTTACTTTTCTGGATCTGATGGTATTGACGATACAAAAGGTATCATTGACGAGGATAAGCCTATTAAGCTGGTTATCCTGGATGAGTTGACAGAGTTTTTCGATGATGGAGAAGGTGAGGACGAGCTTGCAAACATAGAAGCAACGTTCGTTAGAGGAAACAAGGCTGGATTCCAGATGATCTATCTATACAACCCACCAAAGAATCCAAATGCTCCAGTAAATCTCTGGTGCAAAAAAATGGAGAAACGTCAGGACTGTATTCATATCCATACAGATTATAGGGATGTGCCTACAAAATGGTTAGGACAGGACCTTATCAATTCTGCTGAAGCTATGAAAAAAGTAGATCCAAAGATGTACCGATGGACATGGCTTGGAGAACCGGTCGGAGTGGATGAACTGATTTACTATATGTTTTCTGACCGGCATAGAAAAAAGCCGGAAGAAGGCAGAACATACGATATAGCCTATATCGGAGGAGACTACGGGCAGCAGAACGCAACAACCTATCAGGCGTTTGGACTTGATACATACAAGCGAAAGTTCCCAGGCCTTGGAGAGTATTATCACAGTGGCCGAGAATCCGGAACACAGCGAAGCCCTTCAGAATATGCACAGGACCTTGTGGAATTTATGAATGATCTTCATGAAGAGTATGAAATCAAAAACTTTTATGTTTGTCTGGATCCATCGGCAAAAGGCTTACAGGAAGAAATCAGAAGGGCTACCAGAACCGGCTTGGAGTATTCTGTTCTGATCCGGGACGCAGATAATGATGTGGCACTTGGTATCAGCCGCGTACAGAAAGCTTTTGTGTTTGACATTCTCAGTATTTCACCAAAACAGGAGAATCTGACCAGGGAACTGGGAACTTACGAATATGACAAAAAATCAATTGAAAAAGGGAAGGAAGTACCGGTTAAAGAAAATGATCACGGATGCGATGCGTTGCGATACGCAGTTATGACCGCATGGAGATATATAAAACGGTGGCTTCCGGCTGAAATAGAAGAAAAAGAATACATCGTAGATATAGCGAGAAAGGAGGTTAGGGACGATGAATATTTTTAGCTATTTCCAAAAAAAAGGAATTGATACGGTAGACAGCTCTTTTTACCGGATGATTGCCTTGTGGGAAAGCTGGTATAAAGGAAAAGTCAGAAATTTTACCTTTTACAGAATTTATTCCGGACAGGGGACCTATTCGAGAAAACAGAGAAAAAGTCTTGGAATGGCAAAGAAGCTATCTGAAGATATCGCAGACCTCCTTTTGAATGAGCGCGTTCAGATTACTCTTTCTGATGAAACTACAGGAAACTTCGTGGAAGAGATATTGAAACAGAACAGATTCCTGGTACTTGGAAATGACTATCAGGAAAGAAAAGCCTATTCCGGAACAGTAGCGTACATTCCGTATCTTTACGATGCAGAAGCGGATGCAGAAGGCAGGATTCTCTCTGGAACCGGAAAGATAGGCATTGATTATGTAAGCGCAAAGGACATCTTTCCTATAAGCTGGAGCAATGGAAGGGTTACGGAATGTGCATTTACTTTCTCAAAGACAGTAAACCGAAAGAAATATGTACAGGTTCAGATACATCAGCTGGAACAGACAGAACAAGGAATGCAGTATGTGATAGAAAATAGTGTCCTGGAATGCCAGTCCGGCAGCAGGGAAGGAAAGGAACTTACAGAAGAAGAGTGGAAGCAGTTAAAGCCGTTCCGATATCTTTCACCCCGTATTGAAACGGGAACGCCGGAACCGCAGTTTGTGATTGACCGCCTGAATATTGTTAATAATGCGGATGAAGATGAAAGCAATCCTATGGGAATTGCGATATATGCGAATTCTATAGATATTCTGAAAAAACTGGATATTGAGTATGATTCCTACAACAATGAATTTGACTTGGGAAGAAAACGGATATTTGTTGCGCCTGAGATGGTCAAGAATGCAGATGGAAATCCGGCTTTTGATCCGGAGGATACGGTTTTCTATCAGATGCCTGATAACTACGACAAGGACAAAGAAGGGCTGATAAAAGAAATTAATATGGATCTCAGGGCAGAGCAGCATTCAAAGGCTATTGACGATGATCTGAATTACCTGTCTTTGAAATGTGGATTTGGAACAGAAAGATACAAATTTGACAGCTCAGGAGTAAAAACCGCAACAGAAGTAATATCAGAAAACTCTGACATGTACCGCATGATCAAAAAACATGAGATTATCCTGGAAGATGTACTGAAGGAATTGGTGCGGATCATTATCCGGCTTGGAATTGTTTTAGGGAATCAATTAGATCAGGAAACAGAGATCACGATTGATTTTGATGATTCTATTATTGAGGATAAAGAAGCAGAGCGGCAGTCTGATCGGCAGGATGTCAGCATGGGAGCCATGCCTCTGTGGGAATATCGTGCGAAATATTACGGCGAAACAGAAGAAAAGGCAAAGGCAGCAGTTCAGCAGCCGGAGGACACGGTGATTGAATGACACAGGGCGAGATTGAAAAACTCACAGTGAAAGTCAGTAATATTTTCTCAGAACTGGAAATCCGGCTCATGACGGATATTGTCCGCAGGATCAAAGAAAACGGCTTTGCAAGTGCTTCGGTAGACTGGCAGATCAGTAGACTTCAACAATTAGGAATGGCAGAAGAAGATATCCGTAAATGGATTCAAAATGCTTTGCAGGCAACTGACGCGGAAATGAACCGGATATTTTCAGATGAGGTATACAAACAGTACTATGAACAGGAGCATTTTTTTAAATTTGCTGGAATGCAGCAGGTACCATTTGAAGAAAATATTGCCCTTCAGCAGTTGATCGAAGCGATCAAGAAGCAGCTTCAGGGAGAATACCGAAATCTGACTGGCTCTATGGGATTTGCTATCCGCAATCCGGCAACGGGTAGAATACAGTCTTCACCACTGATGGATTATTACAGATCCACGATGGACCAGGCTGTCGTAGATATCAAATCGGGAGCATTTGATTATAACACTGTACTTAAGCGTACCGTGAATCAGATGACCGCATCAGGGCTGCGGTACATAGAATATGATTCCGGGCATCGGGATAGGATCGATGTGGCGGCTAGGAGAGCAATTCTCACAGGTTTCCGGCAGGTACAAGGTCAAATCATGGAGCAAGTAGCGGATCAGTTGGGGACGGATACCTATGAGGTAAGTTATCACGTAGGGGCCAGACCAACACATCAGCCATGGCAGGGTAAGGTGTGGACACGGCAGGAACTTGTTTCTGTATGTGGCCTTGGTGAGGTGACAGGCCTAAAAGGGGCAAACTGTTATCATGATTACAGGCCGTTTCCACCAGGATCGGTAAGGACTTATACAGATGAACAGCTGACACAGATGAATAAGGATGAAAATACCCCCAAAGAATATGGAGGCAAGCAGTATACCACTTATGAAGCCTTACAACAGCAGAGGAAAATGGAACGGGCCATGCGTGCCCAACGCCAGAAAATCAAACTTCTTCAGGAAGGCGGAGCAGATCCAAATGATATCATCCTTGCAAAAGCAAAATATCAGGGGCAAATGCAGACTTACAAAGATTTTTCCGAGAAAATGAAGCTCCCGGAGCAGAAATCCAGGATCATGCAAGACGGCTTGCAAGGACGGTTTATGCCAACGAAAGCAGAACAGAAAATTCTTGAAGAATCAGCGATAAATGATAAAATAAAGACAGAATTATCCAAAGCTAAGGTGAAAGGTATACCCAAAATAAATCCAGATAAAATAGATGTTTCGGAATTCACTTTTGATAATGGACATATAAATGCAGAAAGAGTACATGGAGTAACCAGATCCGAGGCAGAACAGTTTATTAAGGAATCCGATATATCGCTGACACGGTGGAATGGGCGATTTATTAATTATTATGGACCTAATGGAGCTACATATGTGGATGTGGAGAACAACAATATCCGGACAGCTTTCAAGAAAGAACAGTTCGATACGCAGACTTTAAAAATCAGGGAGGTGGCAGAGAAATATGGCATCAAAAAAGATTAATTGTCCATTGATGGAAATGGAAATCGAGGATGGAATATGTTTTGATATTCACATGAATGTCGAAGGTCTGGCACCTGATTGGACAATTCCAGACAAAGTGCTTAAGAAAACGGATTATAAGAATGTTTGTTTGAACTGTCCGAACCATAGAGATGATTGATGCCGCTGATTATAAATGATCAGTGGTATTTTTATATCCATTTTTAAGAATTGCGCCGGCGCAACAGGGAGGTAAAGATGATACGGATAAGAATTTCTTCCAGAGGAATCCAGATGCAGGGACACGCAGGCAGATCTGTGAATGGGCAGGACATTGTATGTTCCGCAATATCAGCCCTGACCTGCAATCTGATCAATTCGCTGGAAGACTTGACAGATAACAGGATCAGAGCAGAGACCGCTCCGGGAAAAACAATCATAAAATGGGAGCGACTGGACGAGAAAGGAAAGCTTCTGATAGATTCCTGGTTTCTCGGACTGATAGCTATCAACCATGAATACAACTGTATAGAGTTTATTTAACCGTCTGGGCTTGCAGACGGTTTTATTATGCCCAAAACATGAAGGCAGTAAAAGCTGTGGGACCTGACAAGGCGATGGAGGTAAAGATGAAAAACAAGTTTATGAATTTACACATTTTCGAAGAAGGCGGTAACGGTGGAGAAGGAAAACCGGCCGGTCAGAGCGGAAACAGCGGGAATGGTAACGGCAGCCAGAGTGGAAGTGCCGGGTATACATTTGAACAGGCAGAAGAGATTGCAAATAACAGAGCAGAAAAGGCATCAAGAGCGGCACTCGCAAGTTTTTACAGGCAGCAGGGCTTAAGCGAAGAACAGATCACAACTGCTATTGCGGATTTCAAGGCAAAGCAGAAGGCACAGCAGCCAGATGTGGACGCAATCACAAAAGAACGTGATACGGCACGGAAAGAACTGCAGGAGATGAAGAATGAGAAGATTCTTACAAGTAAAGGCGTAAAAGCAGATGATCTGGACTATGTGATGTTTAAAGTGAATAAGCTGGTTGATGATAAAACAGACTTTACAAAGGCAGCAGAAAAGTTTTTGAAAGAGAATCCGAAATATACAGGAGCTGGAACTTACAGGGTGTCTACTTCTACAAGATCTGATAATCAGGATACTGGTGGAAATGTAAACATGAACATCAATGACCGGATCCGTGCCGCGGCCAGAAAATAATGGAGGAAAAACAAAATATGAAAAATAAATATATGATGAATTTACACATTTTTGATACGGATGCGAACCTTATTGATCGTACCGGCGCAGAATCCCTGATTCCAATTCAGGAATCCAATGAGATCATTCAGGGGATTATCGCGCAGTCAGCAGTGCTCCAGAGAGGACGAAAACTGCCGAATATGACTTCAAAGCAGTACAAGATGCCGGTACTTGATATGTTACCAATTGCGTACTTTGTCAATGGCGATACCGGTCAGAAAAAAACAACCAAAATGGCATGGGATAAGAAGTTTATTATCGCAGAGGAGATTGCAGTTATCGTCCCGATTCCGGAAGCAGTTTTGGATGATTCCGAATATGATATCTGGGCAGAAACCAAGCCAAGAATTATCGAAGCTTTCGGAAAGAAGATTGATGGAGCAATCCTCTTTGGTGATGATAAACCCGCTTCCTGGAGAGCTGATGTTGTATCTACGGCAAATACTGCAAAGTCTGTAGTAACACTGAATACAGGCGACAATCTGTATGACAAGATCATGGGAGAGGGAGGCTCTATTGCCCTGATTGAAAACAGTGGATACTTTGTGAATGGGCACATGGCAGATATTTCTATGAGAGCCAAGTTAAGAGGCCTTAAGAACGCCAATGGTGATCCTTTATTTAAGAGTGATATGCAGAGTGGCACCACTTATTCACTTGATGGAAGTCCAATGAATTTCCCGAACAATGGATCTTTTGATAAGAGTAAGGCACTTATGATTTCCGGCGATTTTTCTCAGCTGGTTTATTCTATCCGCCAGGACATTACCTTTAAACTCTTTACGGAGGGCGTAGTCCAGAACACAGATGGTTCCATTGCATATAACCTGATGCAGAACGATATGGTTGCCCTTAGAGCGGTAATGCGTCTGGGCTGGGAGATTCCAAACCCGATTAACAGCGTTCAGAAAGATAAAACAAAGAGATGCCCGTTCTCTGTACTGAAAGCAGGAGAGTAACAGAAAGGTAAATGCCTATGTATGTAAATTACGGATATTATGAAGCAAAATATCTTTGTGACAGGGAACCGGTAGTGCTGGAGGATGATTTCCGTTTTTGGGAAAAGCAGGCAGCGAGAGTAGTGGATCAGTACACATTTGGCCGTTTGGCTTCGAATTCGGGTCTTGTGACAGGCGATGTGAAAGAATGTATATGTGAACTTACTGAACTTTTGTATCAGGCGGACAAGATCGTACAGCAGGCAGCAGAACAGGGAGGCATGCTGCAGTCATACTCAAACGATGGAGAATCCGGTACCTTTGACTTGTCACAGTCCACTTTTACGGAAGATGGCAAAACAAAAAAGATCAGGGAAATTATTCACCGGTATCTTGGAAATACAAATCTATTATATCGGGGAGTGTGACTATGAACCAGAATTACATTCATACGATTACGCTGTATAACCGGATTCAGGCAGCAGACAGTGAGGACAGAAAGGAGCACTGGAAACGGACAGTGCTCCTTAACTGCTTCTGGAAGGCACAGGTAAATACCGGATTTAACGGTACACAGGCGAGCGTACAGAATACCTACGTGACCAGGATTCCGGAGGATGAGAGATATCTTCCATATGCGGAGTATATCAAGAATCCAGAAGGATACTTTACAGTATCCCAGGGGGATATCGTGATCTATGGCGAATGTACAGAAGAAATCACAGGAGCATCTGGACAGACAGCGGCGCAGATCCTGAACCATCACAAACCGAACGCTTTTAAGGTAACCGCATTTTCCGATAATACAAAATTTCCTATAGCGAAGCATTACCGTCTGGGAGGATAAAGTATGAAAGTAAAATTTGACTGGAAGAAACCTCCTAAAGCCCTTGCAAAAGAAAAAGTTTGCGGAAAGGAAAACATGCTGTTTCTGGCAAACCAGGCAGCGAAATTCATGGATCCATATGTCCCGGCAGACAATCTGGTGCTTGCACAGAATATTTTTATTACCGCGGACGATGACTGCGGCCACATTATATATAACAGTCCTTATGCTCATTACCAGTGGGAAGGCGAACTGTATGGTCCGAATTATCCGATTACGGATGGAGGAGAAGTAGTTGGCTTCTGGTCACCGCCGCATAAGACACCAACAGGAAAAAGTTTAAAATACAGTACATTCCGGCATCCTTTAGCAACATCGCACTGGGATAAGGCGATGATGGTGGCGAGAGGATCCGATCTGGCAAAAGCTTATGAGAATCATCTGAAAGGAAAAGTATAATGACAAAACATGAAGCGGTAAAAAAATATTTCGAACCCAAAGTAGAAGAACTGGCAGGGACCTTGCTGAATTTCAACTTTTCCCCGGAAGCACCGGACAGCATTTCTTTGATTACAAATTATTCTGATAAGGTCAGGAAGAAATATATCACAGGGAAAGTACAGAAAGAATACGGCTTTACCATCATCATCGTGAAAACATATTCCTCTGAACTGGATGATCTGAATCTTGAAGCTATGAATTTTGCCCAGGCGTTTATGGACTGGCTGGATGAACAGAACGACAAGAGAGAATATCCGGATCTGGGAGAAAATTGTACGGTTGAAAAAATAGAAAACCTTCAGAATATGCCGAACTTATCCGGCGTGAACTACGAAGAAGTCCTGGCGCGTTACATGATACAGGCAAGAATTATTTATACAGAAAGGAAGTCTAAAACATGAAATTAGAGAGAGAGGCACTGAGACACTACCTTGATTCCAGCTTCAAAGGAGAAATGAAATCCGCGGTCTGGGAAGTCCTTGGAGATGATATTGAAGACATGTCCGTAGATCTGAACCCGGATACAGAGCAGAAGACCAACATCCTTGGTAAAACAAAAGTAACAGACAAAGGATATGAACCATCCATGAGCGCAGATCCATACTACGCAGATCCGTCCAAGAAGATTTATCCGAAGATCAGAGAAATTGCCATGGACCGGTTAAAAGGTGATAAGTGTAAGACACTGATGCTGGAGGTTATCGTAGAAGACACCAGTGCTGCAAAGCACCTTGCTTACGTGCAGGAAGTCCTTGTAAAACCACAGTCCTACGGCGGAGATACAGAAGGTGTAGGATTCCCATTCAATGTCCTTGAAGATGGAGCAAGAACAAAGGGATACGTTACCTCTGAATCACTGAAAACAGATTCCCCGGTATTTACCGAGGGTGCGATCGAGTAGCTTACATAAAACACAATAGGGGTGACAGAAATGGCACCCCATACTTTTTTATGCCCAAAATCAAGGAGGAACGGAATGGGAACATTAGATACGCAGAAAAAAACAAATGAGATAGTAATTGATGACGGCAGTAAAACCTATGCGATTAAGAACCGGCAGGGAAAGAAACTGGCAGAATTCCGTTTCCGCCCAGCGGATACAAATATCCTTACCAGATATGAAAACGTGAAAAAGTTCTTCGATGAGTTCAGGATCCAGGAAGATGATGATATTACGGAATGTCAGAAAAAAGTGATCGAACAGATGGATTATCTGGTAGACGCAGACACCGGAAATACATTCTTTTCGATCATGGGACCCTTTTCACCGATGCCGGACGGATCTCTGTTTTGCGAAGTATGCCTGGACACAGTGTGTGGAGTGATCAGCAAAGAGTTCGATGTACGCCTGGAGAAGGTGAACAGCCGTGTAAACAAATACACAGCAAAATACCATACTTCTTACACGAAGAAGAAACGCCGCCATGGATGACCTGTGGAGTCTTCCTAAAGCAATCGAGCTAGGTGGAGAAGAATACGATATCCGTACGGATTTCAGGGCGATTCTGGACATCTTAAAGGCTATGGCTGATCCAGAGCTGTCAGATCAGGAAAAGTCGAGGGTAATGCTTGAAATTTTGTACTGGAATCCGGAAGAAATCCCGGTGGATCTCCTTGAAGAAGCAATTGAAAAAGGAAAAGCATTTATTGATTGCGGGATCACAGGTGAAGGCAAAAGCAAGGTCAGATTAATGGACTGGGAACAGGATTCTCCAATCATTGCGCCGGCGGTCAATAAAAATGTTGGACGGGATATTCGTTCTTTGAAATACATGCACTGGTGGACCTTCCTGGGAGCTTACATGGAAATCCAGGATGGACTATTCAGCCAGGTATTGTATATCCGCCAGAAGAAGGCAAAAGGAAAGAAACTGGAAAAATGGGAAATGGAGTTTTACCGGAATAATAAGAAACTGATCGACTTGGAACAGACAACAAAGAAGCGGTCAGCAGAGGAAGAAGCAGCTTTAAACGAGCTGTTTGGAATTAAGAAGTAGTGAGGTGTTTGCGTGGCAGATGGAACATTAATAATTGATGCAGAATCAAATACAGACGGCGTAGAAGTCGGGATGAGGGACATCGAAGCTTCTGTAAAGCGCATGGCATCCACAGTCGGGAATGTTAGTGAAAAAACAAGGATTGCGATTAAGAAACAGGCAGATGCAGTTTTGAAGCTGAATAATCAGTGCAGCCAGCAGGAGAAAAAGGTAGAATCCCTGAAACAGAGGCTGAAAGAACTTTCTGATCAGAAGATTAAAACAGATACATATAAACAATTGGAAAGAGAAATTGAGAATGTTTACGAGAAATCAGCTAAGGTAGAGGCAGAATTAAACGGGTGGAGAAATTTAGGTGTTCCGGAAAATTCCAGCGGATTCAAAGCGAAGGAAAAAGAACTTCAGGAAATTTGGGATGTGATGGATAAACTTGAAGAAAAACAGAAAAAAATGAGGGAATCCGGTACCGCTTATGTTGATCCTCGAAGCCTATCCGAATATCAGAAGACAGCCTCGAAGCTCGCCACAGAAGAAATGCGGATGGATGATATGAACAACCGCCTGTCAACTTCTTTCGATTCTGTTAAGGAAAAAGTACGGGAATGCGGAGACGCAATGAACGGGCTTAAAAGCAAGGAACCTATACTGAAAAAGCTGCAGAAAGCGCTTGAAAGGCTTTCTCCGGAACTTGCCAAAAAGGGATTCCGACAGCTGGGATCCAGCATACAGGGACTAGCTCGAAATGTAGAAAATCTTTGCATGAAGATGCTGAAATTATCGGCAAGTTCTATTGCCGGCGGTATCCGGAAGATTTCTGCCGGTATCTTCGGCATCCACAAATCGGCCGATAAGAGCACAACTTCAGTCGGTACGATGACCAAGGCTGTAAAGGCTCTGCTGAAGTATGGAATTGGTATCCGTGCTTTAAACCTCCTGATGGGGAGGCTACGAAGTGCAGCAGTCGAAGGTTTCCAAAATCTTGCGCAGTACAGCGGCACGACAAATAACAGCATATCTATGCTGATGTCGTCCCTTACACAGTTAAAAAATGCTCTTGCGGCAGCATTCAATCCAATCCTGACGGTGGTTGCACCGATCCTGGCGAAATTCATCAATCTACTTTCCCAGGCGTTGACGTACGTGGGAATGTTTTTTGCGGCCCTGACAGGCCAGAAGACCTTTACAAAGGCAACGCCCGTCCAGCAGAACTATGCGGACAGTCTGGATAAAACAGCTGACAGCGCAAAAAAAGCAACGAAGGCTCTGAAAGGCTATCTCAGTCCAATCGATGAGATCAATAATTATGACAGTGGTAATGATGATTCTTCGACAGATGGAACTGGCGGCGGTGGTTATTCAAATCCAACTCCAGGACAGATGTTTGAAGAGGTACCGATCAAAAACTCTATCAAGGGCCTTGCGGATAAGATCAAAAAGCTTATTCAGCAGGAGGACTGGGAAGGACTTGGAAAGTTCATGGCTCAGGGCATCAACAAAGGCCTTAAGCATGTGTACAACGCAATCAACTGGAAGAAAGTTGGACCGAAGGTTACAAAATTCTGCAATGCGTTTACAAGAACTTTCAACAGCCTTGTCGACAATATAGATTGGGATCTCTTAGGCCAGACGGTTGGCGCTGGCGTAAATACGATTGTCAACACGCTCAATCTCCTGATCACAGGAATTGACTGGAAAAATCTTGGTAAAAAATTTGCCGAGGGAATCACCGGTTTTGTCCGGGAGGTAAACTGGAAAAATTTAGGAAATCTTCTGGGAAATCAGTTTATGATCTCCTGGGATATCTTCAATGGCATGGTACATAACCTGCCGTATGGGGAAATTGGAAAAGAGTTTGCGGATCTTCTCAATGGCACTTTCGAAAAAGTTTCCTTTGGAGAAATTGTAGACACCCTGGCAACTGGCCTGAATGGTGCTTTCGATTCTTTGTATGAATTCACTACAAATTTTGAGTGGACGGACCTGGTAGACAATATTGCAGATGGCATCAATACATTCATTGGCGAATTCAAATGGGAAGAAAACGGGCAGAAGTTAGAGGCATTTCTGGAAGATCTCTGTTCTTCTCTTGTTGATTTCGCAGAAAAAACGGATTGGGAAGAACTTGGCCGCAACATAGGAGATTTTCTTTCACAGGTAGAATGGAAGAAACATCTGAAACAGGTAATATACGCGATCAGAAAGGCTATAAAAGAGCTTTTTGATGGCTTGGAAGAAGGCGGAACCGCGGGAAAAATTGTAGCATTCTTTGGAAAGGCATTTCTTGCGGTAAAAGTTGCTCATATTCTGGGAATTGATTCTCTTGTAGGCTCGCTTGTTTCTCACATAGGAAGCAAGTTACTTGAAAAAGGAGCGGTTTCTGCTCTGTCAGGGAGTCTGACTGATCTGATAAGCGGAGGGCTTAGCGGAGCAGCTGGAGGTTTTGGATCCCTTGCGGCTTCTATGGCACCGTTGGTAGGTACAGCTGGATTGATTGCAGCAGTGACGGGCGGCGCAGTGCTTCTGACAAAAAAACTTGTCAGCCTGACAGAAGCGGCCCAGGGCGGAAACGGCATTCTTTTTCAGACTGAAGGATATCTGCATGATTACACAGGGGCCATGAGCGAGGCACATGCAATAACTCAGGATCAGGCAGAAGAACTGTGGAAATTGATTGAAGCAGATGAATCTGCAGGGAAAGCAAATAACGAGATGTACGATGACATTATCCAAAAACTTTCAGAATATGGCGTGTCCGCAGATAAAGCTAAAGGGATTCTGGAACAGTACGGAGCACAGGCCGGTGTATCAGCAGACTTCGTGGGAAACATGACAGCAAAGGTAAAGGAGCTTGGAGCTGGCTTTTCAGAAACAACCGGGAAGATTGACACTTCTTCAATCACAACAAAGGAAGCAATTAAGGGTATTCGCGATGTTCTATATGATCTGGGTATAAGTTCAAGCGAATATGCCGGTACGTATCAAGGCGTTTTGAGTGCTTTTAATAATACAAGCGGTGCAGCAACAACAGCACAGGAGGCATTTGACATTGTTTATAACAGCCTGAAGGATGCAGGTGTGCCTTTGGATGAACTGAACAAGGCACTCGCAGAAAAGTTTCCAACCGCAACAGCAACGGCAAAAGCAAGCGTAGATTCAAATATAACTGAAGCTCAGAAAACAGTAAGTAGTTCGACCAGCAAAATGAAATCAGATGCGGAATCAAACCTTGCCGGAGTAAAAAAAGCGGCTGAAGATGCTTCCGATGGTGTAAACACGGCGACTGTGACAAAATGGGGGAACTCAGCAACAGAAGTAAAGAAAAATCTGGATCAGATGAAACAGACTGCAAATCTGAAACTCGGAGAAATGCAGAAGACTGTGGAGAGCCATTTTTCAAGTCAGTACAATACCATGACAAAGAAATGGGAAAAAGCAAGTGAGAAGATCAGTCAGATCATAGTTGATATGAACGGAATGATAAATCGAAAAATGGAAAGCCTGGTTACTTCTATGGAACAGGCCGGAACCAGGATGGGAAATAAGCTGTCTGAAGGTTTTTCGACTGGTTCGGCCGGAATTGCCGGAACCCTCAATAATATGATCACAAGGATAAACCAGACGATTAGTAACATTAACGGGGCCATTTCCGATGTAGAACGTGCGTTTTCGTTCTCTTATAATGCAACAGGACCTACCGGTAAGAGCGTTCATTGGAATTCTTCTATGAGCCTTCCACGGGTGAATCCGGTGCCGTTTTTGGCCAGCGGAGCAGTCATCCCGCCGCGTAGCGAGTTTTTGGCAGTCCTTGGCGACCAGAAACAGGGAAACAACGTTGAGACGGTTGTTCTTTTGTCCCAACAAAAGCCGGATGACACCATAAAGATCGACCTGGACTTGGATCACGACAAACGCATGAGTAAATAAATTGTGAACACACCCCTTTTCTAGTAA
>JABLTQ010026158.1_pt1 | contig 20880 bp, 10 predicted proteins | sample 7160101 | NCBI WGS metagenome assembly JABLTQ01 (sample SAMN14651228, study PRJNA627086) | human gut metagenome | isolation source: feces | host: Homo sapiens
AAGCGGGAGGGCGTGGCCCTGGCCAAGCAGGGGGGCATCCGGGGCGTGGCCATCGCCAGCCGCAACGGCAGCGAGTACCTGCGCTCCCTCCCAGACGGGACGGCCTCGAACAACCTGGGGGACCTGCCCTCCTCCAGCCAGGAATAAACGCAAAAATCCCCTGGCCAGTTTCCCAGCCAGGGGATTTTTCAGCTATTTAGAAAGTACCAGCCAAAGAGGGGCGATTACTCGGCCATCTTCTTCAGGCGCTCGTACTTCTCCACAGCGTACTTCTCGGCGTTGGCGAACAGCTTCTCGGCGCGCTCCGGGAAGGAACGGGTCAAGCTGTTGTAGCGCACTTCGCCCATGATGAAGTCGCGGTAGGAAGCGGTGGGAGCCTTGCTGTCCAGCTGGAAGGGGTTCTGGCCCTCGTCAGCGCGGCGGGGGTCAAACCGGAAGTTGTGCCAGTAGCCAGCGGCCACAGCCTTCTTCTCCTCCACCTGGGAGACGCCCATGCCGCCCTTGATACCGTGGTTGATGCAGGGAGCGTAAGCCAGGATGATGGAGGGGCCATGGTAGCTCTCGGCCTCGGAGAAGGCCTTGATGCACTGGTTCATGTCGGCGCCCATGGCAACCTGGGCCACGTAAACGTAGCCGTAGGTCATGGCGATGCCGGCCAGGTCCTTCTTCTTGGTGGCCTTACCGGTGGCAGCGAACTGCGCCACGGAGCCGCAAGGAGTGGACTTGGAAGCCTGGCCGCCGGTGTTGGAGTACACCTCGGTGTCGAAGACCAGGACGTTGATGTCCTCGCCGGAAGCAAGGGCGTGGTCCAGGCCGCCGAAGCCGATATCGTAGGCCCAGCCGTCGCCGCCCAGGATCCACATGGACTTCTTGGCCAGGTAATCCTTATCCTTCAGGATTTCCAGGGCCAGCTTGCAGGCCTCGCAATCGCAGTACTTGGCGCCGGAAGCCTTCAGCTCGGCAGCATGCGCCTGCATGTCGCCCAGCTTGTCACCGAAGATCTCCTTGGCCTTGTCGGAGTTGACAAAGGCAGTGAGCTCATCGATGGTGGCAACACCCTGCTCCAGGGCAGCGATGTAGTCCTTGGAGGGCTGGTCGTTGGCGGCGCGGTCGTTCATGGTATCCAGCCACTTCTGAGCGGCCTCCTTCAGGGCAGCGTTGGCGTTGGAAGCAATCAGCTTCTCGGTCAGCTCAGCCAGACGGCCGCGAACAGCGTTCTGCGCCAGGGCCATGCCCAGGCCGAACTCGGCGTTGTCCTCGAACAGGGAGTTCTCCCAAGCGGGGCCGTGGCCTTCCTTGTTCACGGTGTAGGGAGTGGCGGGAGCGGAGCCGCCCCAGATGGAGGAGCAGCCGGTGGCGTTGGCGATGAACATCTTGTCGCCGAACAGCTGGGTGGCCAGCTTGGCGTAAGGAGTCTCGCCGCAGCCGCCGCAAGCGCCGGAGAACTCAAGCAGGGGCTGCTTGAACTGGCTGCCCTTGACGGTGGTCTCCTTGAATTTCTCGGCGACTTCCTTCTTGGCGGGCAGGTTGATGCCGTACTCGAACACGGCCTCCTGGTCGCGCTGGGAGTCGATGGGGGCCATCTGCAGGGCCTTGTTCTTGGCGGGGCAGGTGGTCACGCAGGAGCCGCAGCCGGTGCAGTCCAGCGGGGAGATGACCATGGCGAAGTTCATGCCGGGGACACCGGTCATGGGCTTGGCCTTGGTGCCGGCGGGAGCGGCAGCCAGCTCCTCATCGGTCATGGCGATGGGACGGATGACCGCATGGGGACACACATAAGAGCACTGGTTGCACTGGATGCAGTTGTCCACAATCCACTCGGGAACATCCACAGCCACGCCGCGCTTCTCGTAAGCAGCGGTGCCCTGGGGAGAGGTGCCGTCGGCGTAGTTCTCGAAGGTGGAGACAGGCAGGTCCTTGCCGTGGAAGGAGTTGACGGGGTACACCACGTTGTTGACGTAGTCCACCAGCTCGGGACGGTTGCCAGTGGCGACCTTGGGCTGAGAATCGTCCACAGCGTCCTTCCAGGAAGCGGGCACGTCCACCTTCACATAGCCGGTAGCGCCGCGGTCGATGGCGTCGTGGTTCATCTTGACAATGGCGTCGCCCTTACGGCTGTAAGACTTGGTGGCGGCGTCCTTCATATACTTGATGGCATCCTCTTCGGGGATAATCTTGGCAATGGAGAAGAAGGCAGACTGCAGCACGGTGTTGGTGCGGGTGCCCAGGCCCAGCTCCTTGCCAATCTTGAAGGCATCGATGGTGTAGAAGTTGATGTCGTTGTCGGCGATGAATTTCTTCACCTTGCCGGGCAGGCGCTCATCCAGCTCCTGGGCGTCCCAAGAGCAGTTCAGCAGGAAGCTGCCGCCCTTCTTCAAATCCTGGACCATATCGTAGGTCTCCAGGTAAGCGGGGTTGGAGCAGGCCACGAAGTCCGCCTTGGAGATGTAGTAGGTGGACTTGATGGGGGTGTGGCCAAAGCGCAGGTGGGAGATGGTCAGGCCACCGGACTTCTTGGAGTCGTAATCGAAGTAGCCCTGGGCGTACATATCGGTGTGGTCGCCGATGATCTTGATGGAGTTCTTGTTGGCGCCCACGGTGCCGTCGGAGCCCAGGCCCCAGAACTTACAAGAAGTGGTGCCAGCGGGAGCGGTATCGGGGTCCTCGGTGGCATCCAGGGACAGATGGGTCACGTCGTCCACAATGCCGATGGTGAAGCGCTTCTTGGGCTCGTCCTTCTCCATGTTGCGGTACACGGCAATGATGTCGCTGGGCTTGGTGTCCTTGGAACCCAGGCCGTAGCGGCCGGTGTACACGGGGCAGGTGGCAAACTGAGTGCCATTGATAGCGGCCAGCACATCCAGGTACAGGGGCTCGCCGATGGAGCCGGGCTCCTTGGTGCGGTCCAGGACGGAAATCTTCTTCACGGTCTCGGGCAGCACGTCCAGCAGGTACTTGGCCACGAAGGGACGGTACAGATGGACCTTGACCAGGCCCACCTTCTCGCCGGCGGCATTGAGGTAATCGACGACTTCCTCGATGGTCTCACAGGCGGAGCCCATGGCGATGATGACCTTGTCGGCATCGGGAGCGCCATAGTAGTTGAAGGGCTTATAGTCGGTGCCGATTTTCTCGTTGACCTTGTTCATGTAGTCAACCACAACCTCGGGCACAGCGTCGTAGTACTTGTTGCAAGCCTCGCGGGCCTGGAAGAAGATGTCGCCGTTCTGGGCCTGGCCGCGCAGCACGGGGTGCTCGGGGTTCAGGGCGCGGCGGCGGAACTCGTTGACAGCGTCCCAATCCAGCAGGTCGCCCAGGTCCTCGTAATCCCAGACCTGGATCTTCTGGATTTCGTGGGAGGTGCGGAAGCCATCGAAGAAGTGGAGGAAAGGTACCCGGCCCTTGATAGCGGAGAGGTGGGCCACGGCGCCCAGGTCCATGACTTCCTGGGGAGAGTTGGAGCACAGCATGGCATAGCCAGTCTGGCGGCAGGCATACACGTCGGAGTGGTCGCCGAAGATGTTCAGGGCGTGGGTAGCCACTGTACGGGCGGAAACGTGGATGACACTGGGCAGCAGCTCACCAGCCATCTTGTACATGTTGGGAATCATCAGCAGCAGGCCCTGGGAGGCAGTGTAGGTGGTGGTGAGGGCGCCAGCGGCCAAAGAGCCGTGGACAGCGCCGGCAGCACCGGCCTCAGACTGCATCTCGGTGACGCGGACCTCACGGCCGAACAGGTTCTTGCGGCCGGCGGCAGCATACTTGTCGGTCTCGTCCGCCATCACGGAAGAGGGCGTGATGGGGTAGATGGCGGCAACGTCGGTAAACGCATAGGAAACGTGCGCAGCGGCGCTGTTGCCATCCATGGTTTTCATTTTTCTTGCCATGAAATATTTTCCTCCTTTTAGGATAGTCGGAACGGATATGACGGGTACTGTTAGAGGGCTATCCAAAACTACCCGTGCTGTTTTATTCTAGCATTTTTTTCGCGGCCTGTAAAGGCATAAAAGGAGGGATTCCTCAACTTTTTGGCAATTTAACGGAAGGGGTACTTCTCCCCATTTGACATCTCCCCCACTTTCTAGTAGAATAGAAATCAAAAAACGCCGGGACATTCCCGGCCTTCTTTAGGTCCCGGCTCTTTCCCGCATGGTTTTTGAAAGGGAAAAGCCGCCTCTTAGGGGACCTGGAGCGAAAGGGGTTTTCTTGTTTTTATGGACGCAGATGGATTATCACTGCTCACCATTGTGCTTATGGCGCTTTGCCTGGCACTCTCTATTTTGTACGCCGCAGGCTCTTCCGCCGTGGATTTCCTCTCCCAGGCACAGGTGCGGCGGGAGGCCGAGGAGGGCGATGCCAAGGCCCAGAAGCTCATCAAGCTGCTCAACTGGCAGAAGGCGGCTGTAACGCCCTTGCAGGCGGGGCAGCTGCTCTTTGGGGCGCTGGGCTTCGCCTTTTGCCTGTACTCCTTTGAGGTGCCGGTGGAGGGGCTGCTTTCCGGCCTGGAAAACGGGAACCTCCGCAGGCTGCTGGCCATTTTGATTTTGACGGCGGCCTATCTGCTGGTGTTCTTCCTGTTGGGGGACTTGCTGCCGAAAAAGGGCGCCCGCAACAATGCCCTGGGCTTTGCCACCCGGCTGGCGGGGCCGCTGTGCGCCCTCCACACCTTGGCCTTCCCCTTTTTAAAGCTGTGCGCTACCATTGCCAACGGCATCCTGCGGCTGTGCCGCATTGACCCCCACATTTTGGACGACCTGGTCACCGAGGAGGAAATCCTCCAGATGGTGGGCGAGGGCGAGGAAAAGGGCGTCATCGAGGAGACAGAGCGGGACATGATTACCAACATCCTGGACTTTAAGGACACCACCGCCGGGGAGACCATGACCCACCGCACGGACATCATTGCCGTGGAGGACACGGACACCATCTCCCAGGTGGTGGAGGCCTCCGTGGAGAACGGCTGCTCCCGCATGCCGGTGTACCACGAGGACATCGACACGGTGGTGGGCATCTGCTACATCAAGGACCTGCTGCCCTATGTGGGCCGCCCGGTGCCGGAGTTTATCAAAATCACCGACCTGATGCGGCCGGCCTACTTTGTGCCGGAGACGAAAAAGTGCAGCCAGCTGTTCACCGAGATGACCGAGCGCAAGGTGCAGATTGCCATTGTGCTGGACGAGTACGGCGGCACCGCCGGGCTCATCACCCTGGAGGACCTGGTGGAGGACATTGTGGGCAACATCCAGGACGAGTACGACCACGAGGAGGAGGAAATCCACCGGATGAGCGAGACGGAGTTCACCGTGGACGGCGCCGCCTCCATTGACGAGGTGGCGGACATGGCCGGCGTGGATTTGCCCGAGGGGGACTACGACACCATTGCGGGGCTTGTCACCGAGCGGCTGGGCCGCCTGCCCAAGGCCGGGGAGCATCCCCAGGTGAAGGAGGCTGGGCTGACCATCACCGTATTAGAGGTGGAGGAACAGCGCATCGCCAGGCTGCTGCTGGTGAAGGACGCCCAGGAAGAACCAACGGGAAAAGAGGAATCGGAACGGAAATGAGCCAATCGCAGACAACCAGCCAGGAGAACGCCCTGGCCACCGCGCCCATTGGGAAGCTGCTGTTTTCTTTAGCGGTGCCTGCCATCACCGCCCAGGTGGTGAACATGCTCTACAACATTGTGGACCGCATCTACATTGGGCATATCCCGGAAATCGGCACCGCGGCCCTCACCGGGGTGGGCATCACCTTCCCCATCATCACGCTGATCAGCGCTTTCAGCTCTTTGATTGCCATGGGCGGCGCGCCAAGGGCCTCCATCGCCATGGGCGCCCACCACAAGGAGCGGGCCGAGGAGATTATGGGCAACTGCTTTACGGCGCTGCTGGCGCTCTCCGTGGCGCTGACGGCGGTGTTCCAGATTTTCCAGGAGCCTATTTTGTGGGCCTTTGGGGCCAGCGAGAACACCATTGGCTACGCCATGGACTACATGGGCATCTACGTGTGGGGCACGGTGTTTGTGCAGATTTCCCTGGGCATGAACATGTTCATCACCTCCCAGGGCTTTGCCAAAACCAGCATGCTTACGGTGATTATCGGCGCGGCGCTGAACATTCTCCTGGACCCGGTCTTCATCTTTGTCTTTGACATGGGCGTGCGGGGCGCGGCCATTGCCACGGTGTTCAGCCAGGCGGTTTCGGCGGTGTGGGTGCTGCTGTTCCTCTGCGGCAAGCGCACCACTTTGAAAATCCGCCCCCGGTGCATGGCCGTCCGCTGGAAGGTGCTGCTGCCTGTGCTGGGGCTGGGGGTCTCCCCCTTTATCATGCAGAGCACCGAGAGCCTGCTCAGCGTGGTGCTGAACACCTCTCTGCTCAAGTACGGCGGGGACACCGCTGTGGGCGCCTACACGGTGATTGCCAGCATTATGCAGGTGGTAAACCTGCCCTTGCAGGGGCTGACCCAAGGGGCCCAGCCCATCACCAGCTATAACTACGGCGCCCGGAACATGGCCCGGGTGCGCAAGTCCGTCCGCCTGCTGCTGACCTGCACCCTGACCTACAGCTGCCTGTTCTGGGCGGCTATCATGCTCATCCCCCAGGTGTTTGTGGGCATCTTCACCAGCGACCCGGAACTGATGGACACCGCTGTGTGGGCCGCCAGGATTTTCCTCTTTGGCGTGTTCTCCTTTGGGGCCCAGTCGGGCTTCCAGCAGTCCTTTTTGGCGCTGGGGCAGGCCAAGGTCTCTCTGCTGCTGGCGCTGCTGCGGAAGATCGTGCTGCTCATCCCCCTGATTTACATTTTGCCCCTGTTCTTTGGGGACAAGCTTTTTGGAGTGTTTGTGGCCGAGCCCATCGCGGACATTTTGGCCGCCGCCACCACCACGGTGTGCTTTTTGGTCTTTGCCAAGAAAAACCTGGGGAACAAATCCGGCGCTTCCAACTGAGCTTTCGCGCTGCGGGACGGCTCTTTTTGGGCCTCTGTCCTGTGGCGCAGGCAAGCAAGATCCGCCACGGACCCCAACCGAGAAAGCTACTGTGCTGGTTCCAGAAGGCCGCATGGTGCCGCAAGGAAGCGACTGACACAAAGCCAGTATGTGCACTAAGGAAGGCCCCGGCAAACTGCCGGGGCCTTCCTTTCGCTGTGTCTTATGGGTTTACAAAGGTCTGATGGAACTTCGTTAGAATGCTGGCTGCCTGGGCCCGTACGGTGGTTCCCAGGGGGTCCAGCTTGCCGGTATCTGCGTGGCCGTTGATAAGCTCGTTGCCGTTGGCCCACTGCATGGCCGTTTCGGCCCAGCCAGCTACGTCCCCGCCATCGGGGAACTTTGTCAGGTCGCCGGTGGCTGTCAGGTCGTAGCCCTTAAACTTGGCGTAGTTAAAGAGCATCTGGGCGAACTCCTGGCGGGAGATGTTCCGCTTCGGCTGGAACGTGCCGTCGCCATAGCCGGACACCACCTCGTTTTGAGAGGCCCACACCACGGCGTTGTACCACCAATCCTTGGATTGGACGTCGGTAAAGCCGTCCTCCCCGGTGACAACGGGCTGGCCCTCCAGGTTGTAGAGCATCTGCACCACCTGGCCGCGGGTCACGCTGGACTGGGGCTCAAATGTGGTGTCGCTGGTGCCCACCATGATGCCACGCTCAAAGACGTACTTCACGGCTTGGAAAAACCAGTCGCCTTCCGCCACGTCCACAAAGGGCCATTCCTCGGGGACAAAGGTCACATCGATGGTCACTTTGACGCCGGGCTGGGTGAAGGTGTACTTCCCATCCCCCGCGGGCGTCAGCGTCACCTTTTGGCCGTTGGGCCTGGTGACGGTGATTTCGCCCAGCTTATACCCTTCATCGGGCTGGGTGGTGATGGTGACCCTATCGCCCTGATGGGGCCGGGCGGGGCTGACCGTTACGGTGCCATGTTCTGTCTCCAGAATGTTGGGTGGGTAGGTGGGCCGGGTGACTGACCCACCGCCATCGCCGGGATTGCCGCCGGTGCCATCGGTCCGGTTCAAGGTGAGGCTGTAGGTTTTCCCGCCGGACTCCACCGTGATGGTGCTGGCGCCGGTGGGGATGGCAACTTCCACGCTGCCACTGTTCCCCTGTTCCGCGCCGTTGACTGTTACCACATCGCCGCTGACGAAAATCACGGAAGTGGAGGCCGGGGCATTGCCGGGCAAGGTGTAGGTGTACACGTTGGGATTGGCAGGGTCTTCCACAAAGTCGCTGAGACCCACGTTCATGTTGGTGAACCGCAGCTGCAGCCCTGTGCTGTTCGCGGGGGCATACAGCAGAATCACATCGGAGCCCTTTTGGCCAAATGTCACTTGGATTTTTTTCGTTTCCTCGCAGGAAAGGCCTGTATTCTCTGTCACAGCCTTGGTCTCCAGGGCGTTGCCGTTCTCGTCCAGCAGGACGGCCAGCAAGGTGCCCTTATCGGGCTGGGCTTGGAGGCAGTTATTCTGCAAGGTCACGTCCGCTGTGGTGACGGCGCCACTGTTGTCCAGGGCCGTGTCCAGCGTGGTCTCCTCTCCTGTGCGGGCATAGGCGCCGGTAAGTTGGACGCCCGTGCTGTTGTTGCCCTGGGCGTATTCCGCCATGGTCTTGCCGCTCTCTTTCACAAGGGCGTTGGCATAGAGGTACACGCCGCTGGCGGGGACCTCCTCTTGCTGCAAGGTGCCGGTCACATAGTTCTTCAGGTCATAGGTGACCAGCAGAGTCATGCTGCCCTGGTCCAGGCGGCTTAAAGCGCTGCCGGTGAGGGTAATGGTATTCCCCGAGCTGGATACACCGTTTTGGCTTCCCAACAAGGTGACACTGGCGGGCTGGCTGTGCTCCGAATCGCTGTAGAAACGCAGCTCCACCGTGCGGTCGGTTGCATCTGCCAGCTTGGCGGCGGAATCGTTGTACAGGGTCACCAGGACGGTACGCTTACCTTGGCTTTCCTCCACCACTTTCATGGAGGAGATGCCGATGTCGTTGTAATCCAGGTAGAGTGTATCACTGGCCAGCTGCGAACCGCCGGTGGTGATGGTATACGTGGGATTGGCAATCGTATCGCCGGTTTTATACAGCACCGTTACGCTGGTGCTGTCGCCGGGATTGAGGCTGGTTACCGAGGCGCTGTACCCACCAACAGCAACTGTGGCAGCGTCCAGCACGGTGGTGCCGGTGTTGCGCAAGGTAAAGACCACCGGTGTGAAGGAGTTGGTTTGCAGGTTGGCGTAATCCACCACAATAGAGTCCACAGAGATGGCTTGGGCCTGCATCGTCCCGCCGCCGGTGAGAAGCTTATCGGTATCTGCCGCCACCTTGTATCCTTTGGTACTGTCGTTTCCATCGGAGACAGGGACTGTTTCCGTTTTCGTCGGGTCATAGTACGTGCCAAAGATGTAGGCGCTGACCTTGCCGTTTCCATCCCGCCAGGCGCTGAAGGAATTGGCCAGTGTTCTATCGGGCAAGGTGATGAGGGCTTGGGGCGTGGAGAGGCTGGCACCGGCCTGGCACAGCTGCGCGCCGTACAGGACGCTGTGGTCTGCCTGGCCTTTCCCATTGGGGGCTGTTTCCGCCCACACCAGTGTAAGGCCGTCGATGCCGCTGCCCGGGGCGCGCTTGGCCAAGCGGAAGTCGGAGCTGATGACCAAGCCGTCCTCCTGGCTGACAGCCTTCACGCTGGCGGGCACTGTGTAGCCGCTGCCGCCGCTGTAAAGCTGCCCATCGCTGCCCACAGCCTGCAGGCGGATGTCGCCGCCATCCTGGGTGCTGTACCAGGCCAGGACAAAGTGTCCCGTGCCGTTAGCCGACACCGCTGCCGCCTGGGGATTGGTGTCCGTTTCGTCGTCGCTGGTGAGCACTACCAGGTCGCCCAACGCATCGCCCGCACCAATGACACGGTAGGCCATCTCGTAGTCGGTGGAAACGTCGTCGGCAGGGTTGCGGTCCACGGTAAAGGCCGCCAAAGCTGTGCTATCGGAAAGCATGGAAGCCTGCAGGCCCACCACGCTGCCAATGGAGCCGTTGTAGGCCATCTTGGGCTCGCTCCACGTACTGCCGTCATAGCGGCTGTAGTAGATGGCGTTTTGGGTGTCGAAGTTGAGCAGGTTTTCCGGGTCCGAGGCGTAGGCGCTCCTCCAGAACACCACGGCGCTGGTGCCATTGCTGGCGGTCACAGGGGCCAAGTCGGGCGAGGCGTTCTCGGTGAGCTGTTTCACATCCCAGCTAGTGCCCTGGTTGTTGGTGGTGGCCACCATGATTTCCGTGCTGTTGAGCAGCTGTTTCTGCTCTGCGGCGGTGAGCGCTTCGCCATCCGCTTTTTCCAAATCCTCAAAGAGGCGAATCCAGGCGGCGACGGTAAAGCCGCTGTCGCCGGAGAGGGACGGGGACATGTCGCCGTGGCCATTGTTTTCATTGTCCGTATCATCGTCAATGATTTTGCCTTCGGCGCCCACAGCGCCCGCTCGGATGCGGCTGTCAAAGTAGCTGTCGCTATTCTCATCGCTGATGTAGACGGACAGGCTGCCGTCATCGTTCACCGCGGGTTCGGAACCGGGGTTGGCGTCCTCCTGCACCACAGTGGCAGTGCCGCCAAACTGCGCCGCCCCGCTGTTCCACCGGGTTGCCCCGTTGGCGTAGGCCTCCAGGTAGGAGCGGCTGAGCAGCGTGGGCGCGCCCCTTTGCAGGCTGCCGCCGGAAGCGCCGCCCCAATAGTTGTCAATGGTATCCCACTGATTGAAATTTCCTGTCCATGTAATACCGCCGGAGCCAAGGACCGTCTCGTAAGAGATAAACAGGAACTTGGCCACAAACTTGATGCCCACTTCGCCGTTGATACCCAGGGCCTGGCCATCCATTTGCGCATCGTCCTCATTCTCTAAGTAGGTCCGGGAGAGGAAGCGGTTGGTGGAGTCGCCCGCCAGCCGGCCAAACAGGCCGATCTTTAAGGCGATGATGGTGTAGTCAAAGCCGAAGCCGCCAAAGGCATCGATATAGCCGTTGATGCGCAGGGTGGTGAGGTAGTCGTTGACCGAGTCGGACTGCTGGGCCGCGTCGGTCCAGGTGGCCAGGGTAGCCGCGTCCTGCTGGTCGGTGTAGACTGTGGCGGCTTTGTAGTCCAGCTGCAGGGCGATGCCCGCGCCAAAGGAGCCGGTGATGGGGATGGGCCCCACCCAGGCGTTGACATTGGCCTGGAAGCTGACGCCCGCGCCAGCGGTGAAGCCGCCGTTGATGGCCCGGAAACACCACGCGCGCTGGTCGGTGTCGTAATAGAACTGGCCTTCGTAGTAGCCCTCCAGCTGAGCGCCAAAGTCCAGGTTGTTGTGGGTGCCGCCCATGGCATTGAGGGTGAGGGTGTCCGCCGGGTCATAGGTGCCGGCAGCCATCTCCCCTATCTCGTTGACAGAGGGGACGCCGAAGTCCAGCTGCGGCTCCATCAGCTGGTAGTCCATGGAGAAGCCGTCCTGGGTGTAGTCGAAGTCCTGGAGGTTCAAGCTGTTGTAGCCGCCCCAAATCAGGACGTTGAACACGGAGTTGTCCTCCGACGGGGTGATGAGCACCCGGAACAAGGGGTTGGTGACTTCCTGGATGTCTCCAAGCATATCCTCTATATTGCCATTGAAAGCCCGGGTGACGCTGTTGCTGCCGCCCGCCGTAAAGGAGAAGTCGCTGTCGCCATTGCCGATGCCATCCCTAAACCGGGCCGACATATCCACCATAACGGCTGTGGCATCCACATTGACGGGCTCTACCTCTGTCAGGTCGATGACCTGGAAGGGCATGGTGACCTGCTTGACCAGCTCCCCGTTTTGGTACACGCTGGCCCGCAGGGATTCGGCGGTTTCGGGCTCCAGCCAGCCGGAGTCGGTCATGGTGGCCTTGGTGAGCACCGTGGTGTTGGTGAGAATGGGAATGGAGGCAAAGGGGAAGGTGTCGTCCTTCACCAGTTGGCCTTCGGGGACATAGCCGTTTTCCCCGGTCATGGACACGGTGACGCCGCCCTTATCGTTATCCACGCCCCACAGGGTGAAGTAGCTGGTGAGCTCTGCGTATTTGTAGGTGCTGTTGGGGCCCACTTTGCCGGTGGAATCCAGCACATTGCGCACTTGCAGCTCGCCGGAGCCATCCTCCTCGCCGTAGGACAAGGTCTGGGCGGTGAGGTAGGGCTTGTTCTCCTCGCCGTCGGGGACCTCCTCCAGCACGACAACCGCGCTGCCGGTGCGGAGGATGCGGTCGGCGGACATACTGCCCTGGACGTTCACCAGGACGGGGTAATACTGATTCCCGTTCAGGTCGCGCAGCTCGAACCAGTAGTCCAGGGCCGCGTTGGTGAGGGGGCCGGTGTAGCCATCGGCGTTGAACTGGGTGGCGTCCATGTGCACCGTCAGCTTGCCTTCCCCATCGGTTTGGTAGGTCCCGTCCGTATTGCCGGGAACCAGGCTATTGGAATCGGGGCCCATGCGCACATCTTCGCCGCAGTAGTTGTCCTCCAGGTAGACGCCGCCCCGCAGGGTGACTTTCTGGTTGGCAAAGGGCGTGCCGTCGGGCCGCACCAGGTACAGCTCCGCCTTGGCAGCGGGCACCAAGGTGATGGCGTTGAGAGGATAGAGCTGGAGCTTGGCAGCGTCCCGCTCGCCGCTGGAAAGGGCCTCTTGGGCGATGGTGCCCAGATTGGGGTTGGTAGTGTCGCCGGAGCGGAACTGCACATCGCTGGCAATGCTATCGGGCTCGTAGACAACCAGAAGGCCGTCTGCATTGGTGGTAAGAGTTCGCGCCTCGCCCTTGCCGGTGGTGTAGGTGACGGTGGTCACCTGGGCCGGGGTGGCCTGGAACATGTAGAGCTTGTCCTGGAGGGTCTCCACGTCCACGGTCACGGTGTCGCTCATGCCGGTGGCGGCGTGGGTGGCGGTGACCGTGACGCCCTGCACGTCGGCAGTGGCGGAGATGGCCATTTGGGTCTGGGGCAGGTAGGTCTCATAGGACAGGTCCTCGATGTTGTCCCACAGGCCGCCCTGGCGGTAGTTGATGGCCACGTTTTCCGCGTCACCGCTCAGGGCCCACTGGATGCCGTCCCGGAAGCTGCTCCAGTTGTGCGCATCGGCGTTGATGCTCACATACGCAATCAAGCCCAGCTCTTGGCGCAGCGCCATGATGTCATCGCTTTCCGTGGGGAGCTTGCCAGCTCCGTCCACCTTGGACGCATTGTTCAGGGAGATGCTTTCCACATCCTGGCCATTGGACTGGATGGACAGGGCATCGCTCTTGTAGACATAGAGGACCAGGGAGTCCGTGCTGGGGGCGAAGTTGGCGCCCGCGGCCTGCGTGTCCTCTGTAAAGGTGATGGTGTAGGTGTCGTAAAGGTTGTCTCCATCTACCTCGACTGGGTCAAAAGTAACGGTTCCATTGTTTTGGAGATTTGAAGTGGTGGACAAGCATCCATCGGCATTCTCCTCCGTCTTGCCGCCTGCCATGCGGGTGGCGGACAGGGTGCCGGTGGCGGAAGCGTTGTTTATAGAGTAGTTGAGCTCCAGGGTTTTCCCGTCCGTAATGGAGGTTTTGTCCGCCGTAATCCGCATCTCGGTGGGCGGGGAAAGGACGGCGATGCCGGTTGTTGCCTCAAGTGTTTGAGGCCCCGCCTGCAAAGTGACCTTTACAGTGTACTGGCTCTGGGGGTAGGTCACGCTTAAATGCTCCTTCGAGATTGTCGCCGAGGAAGCACCGTCAACGGTAATAGAAACCGGCGTCCCGGTGGCATCTGTCCCTGCATACAAATCGACCGAAATTTTAATTTGGTCGTTCGGGTAAAAACTAGAGGCGTTGGTAACCCAGGACACGGTGGCATCCTTGTCCGCCTGGATTAGGGAATCCTGGGCGTAGGGAGGGATGCTCAAAATCAGGCTGTTCCCGGCGGTGACGACGAAGGTCAAATGGAGGGATTCCTTATCATCCTCCGTAGCCTCTGTGCCGTTGTCCGCGACAAACCAGAATTCCACCTCGCCGGTTTGCGATTGGAATTGAATCGTGCCGGCTTCCGGCTTCCCCTCTCCCCCGTTGCTTACCGTGGCGACGGCTTCATTGCTGCTGTGCCACGTGCCGGTTTGGTAGGTGGCGTTATCAGGCTCAAAAGCCGCCTGGAGTTTGTAGGTTTTGCCTGCCATCTCATCCATGGCGACGGTGTACTTGTCGTCTTCCCCCGGCTGGACTGTTTGGCCAGCACCGTCCACCACAGTGGCGGTGACGCCTGTAACATCAAGCAGCGCGTCCACCGTGACGGTCTGTGTCACGCGGTTTACAGTGACCCAGCTGGGCGCAGCGGCCGTTCCCGTGTTGACCTGGAGCTGCACTGTGACGGTTTGCTCCTGGGCGGTGGGGGCGATAGTGTAGGGGTCCGCTGTGAAGGTGAAGCCGTTGTTCACAGTGTCTTCGCCCACGGTGACAGTGTGGGTTTTGGCTTCCCCATTGTCCACGGTGATGAGCAGCTGCATCAGCGCATCTTTATTATTGGCGTAAAAGTTTTGATAGGCCTCATCCTGCTTCGCGGCGATGGTGAAATGAAGCGCACCGTCGGTATATCTAACGCCCAGCCTCTCCACCGCGTTCTTCATCTGGGGTGTGGCCAGTTCGACGCCTGAGATGGGTGCGCCGTTCACCTCGTTGGTGGGGTTGCCGAAGAAATCGGTGATGCCGGTGACGCTCTGCACAGTGAGGGTGGCGTCGTCAATCTCCTTGACCTCGTACAGGAAACTGATGAACTTGCCATCGGTGGAGCTGTGCAGGTCAGACAGCTGGTACGGAGTATTATTGATTGTCACCGCGGCACCGGCGCTTGCCTTGATGTACTCATCGCCGGTGATGGTGATGGGCACCAGGTCGCCGCTTTTGTAGGTCCCCGCCGGGGCGGTGATGGTGAGGGTGGGCTTAGTTTCGTTGCCCGTCTTGGGGTCCACCAGCGTAACGGTAGTGTTGCTGGTGGTGGTTTTGGTATAATAGACGTCCTTTACGTTGGATGTATCGGTTGTGGTATCGTCGGTACCGTACAGAACATAGATAAATCTCGGCAGATATTTCAACTCTGCGTCTGATTTTTCTTCGGTTCGGAAAGCGTTAAATTTGATGTTCTTCGTTCCGCCACCCACAGTAAGGTGAATGGGAAAGCCTGAAGTCCCTACAAAACCGGTATCCACTTTAAAGTTATAAGGATACTCTCCAACTGACATCCCATTGTAATTGGCGAAAAGGCCTAAGCTGGACAGCAACGCTTCACTTTGGTTATCGCTACTTGTGATTACAAGGTCAGACTGGATTTGGAAGCGTATGGCATTATCTTCGGAAAGTTTCCCATCTATACAAGATTGGAGATAGCCGAGGGTTTTGTCAAGTTGCTGATAGTCTTCCGGCGCAGTACTCGTACTCTTAATAATATTGAACGTGGCAAAGGCCGCGTTTACTCCAGGGTCATCAGCAGTTCCCGTTTGCGTCCAGTGATTTACCAAAGTGGTTTCCTCAATGTCACGGACAAAAAAGAGGTTGTAGTCTTCTATTTTGCTGCCGTCGCCGCTTCCAAATAGAAAACCACTTGGCTCATAGAAAGACACACCGCCATAGACATCGCCAAGGGGGTCTTTAATGGTAGTAGTATTCCCACTGGGCAGATTAAAAAACTGATACGAAACATAGAGGTAGAGACCATTGTTCGGCCCATCGTCTGCACCGACAGTATACTCAAGTGTATATTCCGTATCGGGATTCATGTTTTCATTCACTGTAATGGTTTCGGCCTTTACAGAAGTCAACATGTTATTGCCTGTCATATCCATGTGGTTGGCAAAGCCGACTACTATATCTCCACGCAGTTTTTGGATGGATTCAGGTATGGCCAGCTTGAATTTCACAGAGAAGGTATCGCCTTCCTTCATAGGGACAGAGGAAGAACCGATTCCCGACGAAATGAAAGAAGCAGAGTGGTCGAAGTTATAGTCGTCTCTAACTTCCCCCTGTCCTTCCGTATCCAACACCACCTCGTTGCCGGGGGTGGTGGCGTTCAGGGTCATGCCCTGGGTTTGGAGCTGGTTTAACAGGCCGTTGAGGTTCTCCCGGGCCTTGCCGGAGAAGGTACGGCCGGAGAAATACGTCTCCTGCAGGTACTGCAGCTCCCGCTCGATGGCCACGATGGTCTGCAGGTCCTGTAGGGCGATGGGCACCCCGTCCACCTGGGCCACGCGGGTCAAGTCGGTAGAGGGGTCCGCCAGCAGGGCCTCCATCTCCTCCAGGGTATACTGCTTGCCGTCCAGGTCGATGGTCTGGTCGGTAATCAGGTTCCCGTCCTCGTCTAAAAGGCCCAGGCTATCCAGCAGCTGCTGGGCCTCTTCGGCGCTCTCGCCTGTAAAGCTTTCCAGCTTTTCAAGCAAGCTGGCGTTTTGCTCTGGGGTATTGCCCAGCAGGTCGCCCACGGCGGCCATGGCCGATACCGGCAGCATGGTAAGCACCATGCACAGGCACAGCAACAGGGCTGTCAGTCGTTTCCTCATGTCTTCTCTTCCTCCTTTGATTCGTTGGATTCTTTCCGTTTCCTGCTGTACCGTACACACAGCACGGTGAGGAGGACGGCTGCTGTAAAGGAAACCACCCCTACAAGCACATAGCCGCCCACGTCCTCGTGCAGCAGGATAGAGCCATACATGGATACTGCGGCGGAGTGCCCATATCCTGCAATGGTTCCCATCGCTCCCATCAAGGAGAGTGACAAAACCATGCAAAGGGCCGACAGACCGCAGAGGACACGCTTTTCCTGTCTGCATCGTTTTTGACGGACTCGTTTTTTTACCAATGCGACACGGGTTGCCGTATCATACATCCCCAAAAGCCTCCCTTCTGAAAGACCGGCTCTAAAAAAGCCTTTCACGTATATAGGTACAAAAAGCGCGAAAAACTCTCACCTAAAAAACGGCTTTTTTCAAATTTTTTTGTGCAGAAAACGCCACAGTCCCGGGCGCGCTTTCTGAAACTGGACGGCGCGGGCTTGGGCGCGGGGCTGGCCCGCGGTGTGATTTTCCAGCGGGCGCACTCCAAAAACACGCAAAAAAAGAAGCGCAACCGAGAAACATGCGCAGATGCTTCTCGATTCCGCTTTTAGTGAGAAAGGAGATATTTACTGGCTGCTCAATGGGTGGTTTCACTCTCCGGCGGGGAGGGCAGCGCCAGGAAGGTGCCCACCGCCTTCCCCAGGACCACAGCCAGCACCGGCAGGGCGTAGGCCGCATACTGCACCCAGCCGCCGTAGGCAATCAGCAGATTGTAGATGCCGTGGAAAATCACAGCCACGCCCAGCAGCCCACAGGTGCCCGCCGCTTTCAGCCACTTGCGCCGCCAGACATACACCAAACCATAGCCCACAATGGCACCGCAGACGATGTGCATGGCGCCCGTCCCAAAGCCCCGTATCAGCAAAAAGCCCAGGTGCTCCACCCCATACTGTATCAGGTAGCAGATATTTTCAAAGGTGGCGAACCCGGCTGCCACGGTGAGGACAGCCGGGCGTATTTTCTCCGGTTCCGGCTCGAACACAAGCAAATAGAAGAGCAAGGGCAACAGCTTTACAACTTCTTCCACCACCGGGGCGATTTCCGCTGTGGCGTTAAAGGCGCTGGCACCGTAGAGGGCGCCGAGGAAGGTGTTCACATAGGCCGCCACCAGGCAGCACCCCATACCGGCAATGGTGAAAAGGAAAAAGCGAAGATATTTGCGGTCCATGCAGAAAGCTGCCATCAGCAGCGGGCCGGCAATGCATACAAAGACATTTTCGATATAGGTCATGTCCGCACCGCCTTTCGCACAGCCGGGAACAGCGCCAGCAGGGAAGCGGTCACGGCAAAGTCACACCAGAAATAGGGGTTTGCCAGGGTATCCCCCGCCCAGGGGTAACTGGTCAGCCACAGGCAGTTTTCCAGGCAGAGGAAGGCCAGTAGCACCAGGGAGAAAAACAGCTTCTGCCGGCTGCGGCTCCTCCCCTGCCACACAAGCCCACGAATGGCACCCCAAAACAGGAGGGCCATCAAGGCGCCGATAATGAGGTTGTACAGCACGTCACCGATGCTGATAAAGTAGGCGGTCAAGGGGATTTCTATCACCAACGCTAGCCAGGGCAGCCGGCTGTGCAGGGCGCGCTCCTCCTTGTCCACCAGGCTGTATTGCAGCAAAAGCAGAAAGAGGAAGCAGCTAATCCACCCGATGTCCGACACGTAGAACATGGGCGGCGCGTCCGTGACAAGCAGGGTGTACAGCAGCCAATAGAGCAAGCCAAACCCAAAGCAGCCGTAAAAACAGCAGAGGAGGAAATAGGGCTGCCTGCGGCTGCGCAGGTAGAACACCCCGGCAAGCACGCACCCAGACAGCGCCGCCAGCAGCTGCGTCAGGTTGTCAAGGAACTCTACCATCGTCCTCCCCCTTCTTCCCCCCTTTTTTCCCAAAGGCCTTCAGCTTAAAGCACAGGATGGTCACGCAGGCCCCCAGCAGGAATGCTAAGAAACCAACGATGACATACCCTGCCGCAGTGCCGCTGAATATGCTCGCCGCTGTTTCATACCCCTCATAGCCGCTGGCGGAAATCCCCTCTAAAACACCTGGCAAGGCAAAGGAAACCCCCACGATGACAGCAAGGCTGGCCGCCACAGAGGCCAACGCTATCACGCGGTCCCGCCGCTGCCGCTTCTGCCGCCGCAGCTGCGCTACCCGCTCCTTGACGGCGGCCACACGTTCCTCGTTACTCCGCATGGGTAATCCCCTCCTTTTTCAAAAGCTCCCGCAAGCTTTGCTTGCCGCGGTAGACCATGTTCGTAACCTGCTTGACGCTTTTCCCCATCACCTCGGCCACCTGGGCGTAGCTGAGCCCCTCGAAATAGGCCAAGTACAGTGCCTCGCGATACTCTGCCCGCAGCTGGCCCATGCACAGGTGGAGGATGCGGCTGCGTTCCCTGTCCTTGACCACTTCCTCCAGAAGGGTTTTCCCCTCTGGCTCCTCGCGCAAATCCTCCAGGCTGAACACAGCGGGCCGCCTGCTTTTGTGCCGCAGGGCCGCGTGGCGGGCCGCTTTATAGAGGTAGGCCTTGAAGCAGCCCTCCCGGATGCGGGGGCGCTTTGCCAGCAGATAGGAAAAGGCCTCTATCATCAGGTCCTCAGCCTCGTGGATATCGCCCAGGTAGCCGTCTATGTACAGGGTGAGGGCGCTGCCATACCGGTCCATCAGCGCGGAAAGCCCCGCCTCGTCGCCATGCAGATAGCGGCGGTATAGCTCTTCATCGGTCATGGCTGCAGCCTCCTTGTTCGATTCTGCGTAAACTCCGGGTGCTCCGGCAAAGCACACCAAACAGGGCGCTACTGTAGAAACGGTAAAACCGCCTGGGCCCTTCGGACAGGCCCATGTACCTCTTTCTGGAACCATGCTCTTGCATACCCGCACCGCCTTTCCGGCCCATCTTCTGCGCTGAAATACCCCGGCACAGAACATGGTTTTCCCTTTTCAACCTCTTTGCACGCAAACCAATTTACAGTACATTATATACGAATGGCCTGGCAGTTTCAAGGTAGGTGATGGTTTTACGTCGGTTCGAATCCCGCCAGACGGGTGCGGTTTCATTCAAAAACGTCACGCCGTGACGGGCCTTTTTCGGCCCTCAAAACGCGAAAAAAGCCCGGAATTCCGGGCTTTTCTCGTACCTGCATCATTTTTGGCAAGTAAACCTGGAGCGGGCGAAGGGAATCGAACCCTCGTATTCAGCTTGGGAAGCTGATGTTCTACCATTGAACTACGCCCGCGAATCAATTTTTGAATGCTTGCTTATTATAACGCCCCGGAAGGAAAAAGTCAATGAGGGAAATGAAATTTTCCACGGGGAGGGCTGCGGGGCGCTCTCGTGAAGATAGTTCACGATAAAGCGCAAATTGTGTCGAAGCGCTGGCTTTTTTGTCGAAGCTATTATATAATACATATTGCGCTTTGAAAGCGTCCTTTGTGTGAAACGGTTGTTTCCCGCAAAACAGGGCATGCTGGAAGAGAAGGCCGCCGGAAGGCGTCTTCGAAAAAAGGAGAAGTGAGAGTAGGTTTCCATGGCGAAAGGTTTTGGCGGCACAAATAGTTTCTTAGCGGAGCGCCTACGGCAGGCTCGCCTGCAGGCAGGGTACTCTCAGCAGAACATTGCGGACGCCCTCAACGTAAACCGCGCCACTTACACCTACTACGAAACCGGCAAGACTTCCCCCGACCCTGTCACCTTGGGGAAAATCGCCCGCATCTGCGGGGCGCCCATTGAGTTCTTCTTTGAAGAGGAAGACACCCCTAACAGGCCCCTGTTCCTTACGGACAGAGAGCGCTGCCCCAAGAAGCCCTTTCCCAACCCCAACAAGATTGGGGAGCTCACCCCAGACGAAAAAAAGCTCATTGCTTTGTTGCGCACGTCGCAGACAGTTTCCGCCAGTGAAACCGCGAATTGGGTGATAGCGCAGCGGGAGTCCCGCAACGACAGGTGAGAAAAATTTTTCCGGTTCGACAAAATCCCCTTCCCTTCGCGGCTAAAACCTGGTATACTAGGGTACGCCGCTTGCAGATGGCGTTTTTGTTTTTCAAAAGGTGATAACCGCTTCCGTGGTTCTCATAAATATTTGCGCTCGTAGCTCAGCTGGATAGAGTGACAGACTCCGACGGTTCAGGCCGTCCCAGTTGAGACATCCCGAAAAAGCCAGTGTTTATCGGGCTTTGCGGATTTGGTGGAGAGAAAAAATCCTGCCGTTGACTACTGTTTGACTACTATTTTTCAAAAAGGTGACTACCGCTCCTGCGGTTCTCATATATATTTGCGCTCGTAGCTCAGCTGGATAGAGTGACAGACTCCGACGGTTCAG
>JABLTQ010073167.1_pt1 | contig 20833 bp, 14 predicted proteins | sample 7160101 | NCBI WGS metagenome assembly JABLTQ01 (sample SAMN14651228, study PRJNA627086) | human gut metagenome | isolation source: feces | host: Homo sapiens
GAATGTCGGGTCGGCTTTTGGGTTCAGGTACTTCATGGGCTTCTGGGTTTGCTGTTCTTCTGCGGATGTTCTCATGGCTGTGATTCTTTTCTGTTAAGGTTGCGGGCAAAGATAGTGAATGGCGGTCGCAAAGGCAAATGAAACGCGAAGTTTTTCGATTCTGCGTTCAATCTTCGTGGGGTAAAGGAGCGGAAAAGGCAGGAATCTGTATCTTTCCGTATGGCTCTGTCGACAGCTCTGCGTATTTCATCGACGGATTGGCATATAAAGACGATGCTTGGGAATGATGCGGACGGCTTTTCCGTTTTGCTGTATCTGTTTTCGTATGTGTTGGACAGTTTTTCAGTCGTTGCATGATGAAGCCAGGCATCTTCTATGTTTGTTAATGAATGAAAAAATAAAGGGGTAGGGGTTTCTTTCTTTATTTTTTATATATAATAAGGTGTAAAACGGCTTTCGTGGTTCCGTTCGTGGTCTACCTGTCGCTGTAATTTGTTGACTGATAATTTGTTATACGTGACTTTCGTGGTTCCCTTTTGATTTTTAGCTTAAAAATAATATTGGTTTGGTTAAAAGATGTTTGATAATCTCTGAAAAATGAGCCGTTATCTGAATGCATTTGACGGCTCATTTCATTCAGGATGACGGCTCACATTAAAAAAATGTCCCGTTATCTTTTTGGCATTCTGACGTTTCCTGTTTTCCGCGGAGATAAAGATTTCAAGATTTTTTTGAGGATGTCGTTTTTGATTCTGAAATATATTTATTATATTCGCAACTATTGGAAAAACACTTTATAAGACTCGTAAGATTTAATGCCGATGTAATATTTTTGAAAATTGGATATTTTTGTCCCATCAAGTGAATGATTTTATACCGTTCTCTTGATGCAATACTGTAAATTTGTGCTTATGACGTTTTAAAACCTTTATTTAATGTAAATTGTAGAGATATGCAAACCGAATTCCGAATTGATTTAAGGAAGAGGGTTCTCAGTTTGTTGCTGTTGACCTTATTCTCTTTTACCGCGGCTTTCGCTCAGGTTCTCGTGAGGGGAACTGTTATTGACGAAACCGGAGAAACAGTGATCGGGGCGAGTGTCATGATCAAAGGCACCACCCAGGGGACAATTACGGACATGGACGGCAAGTTCTCGTTGAACGTACCCGACAAGAAAGCCGTACTTGTTATTTCATTTATCGGTTATCAGAACCAGGAAGTGAAAGTGGATCCTTCCAAACCGATGTCTATTCTGCTGAAAAGCGATTCCGAGCTTCTTGATGAGGTGGTGGTAGTCGGCTATCAGGAAGTGAAGAAGCGTGACCTGACCGGTTCGGTGGCGAAAGCCAACATGGACCAGCTGCTCAACACGCCGGTCGCTTCGTTTGACCAGACTTTGGGAGGACGTATCGCCGGTGTGAACGTGTCTTCCAGTGAAGGTATGCCGGGCGGAACGATGAACATCGTTATCCGCGGTAACAACTCGTTGACGCAGGACAACTCGCCGCTTTACGTAATCGACGGATTTCCCGTGGAGGATGCGGCGATGGCTTCTACCATCAACCCTGCCGATATCGAGAGCCTTGATATCCTGAAAGACGCTTCCGCTACCGCTATTTATGGTGCGCGCGGTGCGAACGGTGTCGTAATTATTACTACCAAGAAGGGTAAGATCGGAAAAGCCCAGCTTACTTACGACGGCAGCGTAACGATGTCGAATGTGACGCGCAAGATTCCGATGATGGACGCTTACGAGTTTGTGAAGCTGCAGGCAGAGATGTATCCGGAACAGGCTACATCTTCCTCCGGTGGTTACCTGATGAACTGGGAAGGCAAGCAGTGGACGCTGGACGATTACCGCAACATCGACCAGTATGACTGGCAGGACGAAATCTTCCGCACTGCATGGCAGCACAGCCACAACCTCCGCCTGACCGGTGGTACGGAAGGTGTCCGCTACAACGCTTCACTTTCTTATTATGACCAGCAGGGTATCCTGCTCGAAACGGGCTACAAGCGTATGCAGGGCCGTATCAACACGGTTGTGCGCCGCAACAAGCTGAACATGAGCATTACTGCCAACTACTCACGTGCTATTCAGACAGGTTCTACTCCTTCTGAAAACTCTTACAGCGGTATGAACAACCTGTTCTACAGCGTATGGGGATATCGTCCGGTCACTTATCCTAACAAACCGTTGAGTTCGTTGATGGATAACGCGATTGATGATGCGCTGAATACCACGAATGACTATCGTTTCAACCCGATTCTGTCGTTGAAGAATGAATACCGCAAGAACTATACGAACAACTTGCAGTTGAACGGATTTGCAGAATATGAAATTATCAAGGGACTGAAGGTAAAGGTGTCTGCCGGTTATACTTATGATGCCCGCAAACAGGATCAGTTCAACAACTCCAAGACGCGTTACGGAGGTCCTACTTCAACGGACAAGGTAAATGCGCAGGTTGTACGCAATGAGCGTCTGACGTGGTTGAATGAAAATACGGTTACTTACCAGGCTAACATTGCCAAAAAGCATTTCTTCAACGCACTGGCTGGTGTAACTTTCCAGAACTCTGACTATGAATACTATTCGTTCCGCACCATCCATATTCCGAACGAGTCTTTGGGAATGGCAGGTATGGCGGAAGGACAGGGAAGCACCATCAGTTCGTCGAAGAGTTCGTGGTCGATGCTCTCTTATCTGGCCCGCCTGAACTACAATTTCAAGTCGAAATACTATGCTACGGCATCTTTCCGTGCCGACGGTTCTTCCAAGTTCAGCAAAAACAACCGCTGGGGTTACTTCCCTTCAGGTTCTGTTGCATGGACGTTTACGGAAGAAAAGTTCATGAAGCCTTTAAAGAAGGTGCTTTCCAACGGTAAGCTCCGTCTGAGCTGGGGTCTCACGGGTAACAACCGTATCGATGAATATGAATACTATACCCTCTTGCAGGTGCTGAAAGATAATATAGGCGACTATATTTCAAACGGAAGCATTCCGAGCGGTGTCTATCCTTTCAATAATGACAATACGAATGTGGGATCAGTTCCTACCTCTATCGTTAACAACAACCTGAAATGGGAAACCACCGAGCAGTGGAACCTTGGTTTGGATTTGAGCTTCTTTGATGACCGTATCAACTTTACCGGAGATATTTACCGCAAGACCACGCGCGACCTGCTGCTGGAAGCTTCACTCCCGTTGAGTTCAGGATTTTATAGTGCAACCCGCAATATCGGTAAGGTACGTAACGATGGTATCGAACTGAGCCTGAGTACGGTGAACATCAAAAATAAGGACTTTAGCTGGACAACAGACTTCAATATTGCGTTCAACAAGAATGAGGTGCTTGAACTTTCGGAAGGACAGAGCACATTGCTGAGCGCCGTCAACTTCGACCAGAACTATAACTCTCAGTCGAGCTACATTGCACAGGTTGGTCTGCCGATGGGCATGATGTATGGTTATTTGTACGAAGGTACATACAAGTACGACGATTTCAACAAATCGGGCGATACCTATACGCTGAAGTCGGGCGTACCTTACTTCTCTACCGAAACCAATACGCAGCCGGGTATGCCTAAATATAAGGACTTGAACGGTGACGGAATCATCAATTCAGATGACCGTACGATTATCGGCCGTGGCTTGCCTATCCATACCGGAGGTTTCACCAACACCTTTACTTATAAGGGATTCGACCTGAGCGTGTTCTTCCAGTGGTCATACGGCAACGACATCATGAATGCCAACCGCCTGTTCTTTGAAAGTTCGAACAACCGTTCGCGCGAGCTGAACCAGTTTGCGAGCTATGCTGACCGCTGGACTCCGGAAAATCCGGACAGCGATATTCCGGCAGCCACCAACTCTTCTTCCAACCGTGTGATTTCTTCACGCATCATCGAAGACGGTTCGTTCCTGCGTCTGAAGACGGTGACTTTGGGCTATACGTTCCCGACCAAACTGATACAGAAGGCAAAACTGAGTTCGCTCCGTGTCTATCTGGCAGGACAGAATCTGTGGACATGGACAAGCTATTCGGGATACGATCCTGAAGTGTCTATCCGTAACAGTGCGCTGACTCCGGGACTTGATTTCTCGTCGTATCCGAGGGCATATACTATAAGTTTTGGAGTAAGTGCGGGATTCTAATTGCATCTGTCTAATCATTCATCAGAATATATCATATGAAAAAGTTTAAATATACTCTATTGCTCATGATGTTCGGCGGGATGTTTGCTTCGTGCAACTTCCTTGACAAGGAGCCGACCAAACTGACATTGGAAAATTATTTCAATACGGCGGAGGAGGCAAACTCGTTCCTTACGGGTATCTATGCCATACTCAGCCAGTCATCCTTCTATGGAGCTGACTACATTTATCTGGTGGGAGGAGATGACCTCTCTCATTATGGCGGTTCCGGGCGTGCGCCTGCCACAAGAGGACTGATTTGTCACAACGCTACAGTCAGCGACCCGGCAGTAACGGGTTTTTGGTATACCCTTTATTCGGGTATCAACCGCGCGAACATATTTTTGGAAAATATCGACCGTGTGACTGATATTGACGATGCGACAAAGTCGCAGTACATAGCAGAAGCCCGTTTCCTCCGCGCGTTCTATTATTTCAATTTGGTGCAGTGCTGGGGCGACGTGCCTTTTAAGACTTCGTCCACTCAAGACGTTTCCGGCCTGGACTCTCCGCGCACCGACAAGCAGCAGATTTATGACTTTATCGTGACGGAAATGAGCGAGGCTGCGGAGAACGGTTTGCCGGAGTTCGACTCCAGCGACCCGGGACATATTTCAAAGTCGGCTGCATATGGGATTCTGGCACGTGTCTGCCTGTTCCGTGCCGGTGAGCATTATCGGGACAGCAATGCGCCGAGCGATGAAACGACGCTCCGTTCATATTTCCAGCAGGCGAAAGACTTTGCCTTGCAGGTTTACGGAAAACACCAGTTGGCAAGCGACTATTGGCAGGTGTTCATCGACATGTGCTCAAACCAGTATAACACAGACGGCAGTGAAAGCATCTGGGAAATTGAGTTTGCCGGAAACAACACTTCGGATGTAGTGGCTGAAGGACGTATCGGAAACATCATCGGTTTGGCGGGTCCTGACCTGTCGAACAGTTCAGACGTGACTGGCTCTGCCGATCCGGGGTACGCGTATGAGTTTATCTTCTCTACGCCGAAACTTTACCGCCTGTATTGCATGGATGTGAATCATAGTTTCTCCAACCCGTCCAATAATATCCCGACAAGCTATACGATTGACGATTTGATGGGGCTGCAGGTGAATTATGCTTCAGGCACAGCGGATGAAAAAGCTGCAGCGTGGGATCTGGCGAAGTTCAAGGTAAAAGACCGCCGCTTCTTGTGGAACATTGCGCCGTTCGTTTATGTTGAAGGCGGCGGAAAGAATACGGGAGTGACAGGACGCAGATTCTATGAAGGAAATTATTTTGTCAATGCGTCGACTGATGAAGACGATGAAGCCAATCTGCTGAATGTCTGGAACAGCTATGATAACGGACGTTCTTATTCGTATACTTGTTCGTCTGCGCAAGAGGCTGAACTGGAAGAACAGTATCCGGGATTTGAGTACCGTGAGGGTGACTACATGTATAATTCGACGAGCAGCTCATGGCAGGAATCCAGCGTAGGAGATTACACTTACAGAAGCGGAAATAATCATTTCACCGCGAATATTGCCCGTGCGTGTGCGAAGTTCCGCCGGGAATACGAGGCTGACAAGAAAGACAAGAACTTTACTTCCATCAACTTCCCGGTATTGCGCTACTCGGATGTGCTGCTGATGCTGGCTGAAGCGGAGAACGAACTGAACGGTCCTGCAAATGCCATCGGTTATCTGAACGAGGTAAGACAGCGTGCTTTCGGCGGTGATGCAAGCTACAATCTGCAGGAAGGGCTGACCAAGGACGAGTTCCGTCAGGTGCTGAAGGACGAACGCGGACGTGAGCTTTGCTTTGAAATGTTGCGTCACTTCGACCTGATCCGTTGGGGAGAACTTTCTGAGCGTATGAGTGAGCTGGTAGAGTTCGCGCAGATTGGAGGTGAATGGAATCAGGGACCGAGCAATGTGTACACTTATTTCCAGCTGGACGATACGTACAATTATTTCCCGATACCGGATGCCGAGTTGTCTGTGAACAAGGCCATCACTTCAAACAATCCGGGATGGTAATCTATCTGAGTTAAAACACTAATAAAGGATTGAATCAATGAAAAGATATACCTTATATATGTATGCCTTCGCTCTGTCGGCTTTCGCACTTGCTTCTTGCAGCAAAGAATTGACAGAGGGGCTTGACGATGTGAACATTGGCGTTGTAACCGATGATAACGTGATGTACGACGGCATGATTGTGACGGCGAAGAAAGGACAGCCCGTAGAGTTCACCATTAACGGTGAACCGGACTTCGTGACTTTCTATAGCGGCGAACTGGGACATCAGTATATTTACAAAGACCGCACTTCTGTTTCGGCGGATGATGTCGTTTCTTCTGTCTTGTCGTTTACTGTTTATACGAGCACCACTATCTATGCGGATGACAATAATCGCCGCAACAATTGTATGGATATATTCTATACGATGGATGATGCGGAAAACGGATTCGAGGCTTTCCCGGGATTGGTAAAGAATGACATTGTGGCCGATTCGACTACTGTTGTCCAGTTCTGGAAAGACGGGAAATGGCATGAACTGGTTGACCGGGATGAGTTTGTCGGTATGGGACAGAATGTTGTAGCCGGAAACTCATACGAACGGGATGTAGTCAATTACATTGACAAGAATCTGGTGCTTGCTTTTGCGTACAATAAGGATGAGTGGGAAAATCCCCATTTCAATGAAACGGATGCTGTGAATGTCGCACAGCCGCGCTATAATTTCGCTTCGATGAAGATCACGAATACGCTTCGCAATGGACAGACTACGGAACAGTTTGCTTCTGATTTTGTGCTTACCGCAGTCAATATGCATCATGAACGTGACACTGCATATTATCAGGACTGGAAAAGCACGGTGAGCTATCTGCCTGAGGACAGCGGTTACGGAACAGTGACGGCCAATGTGGCAGGACGCTGGAATCTGTCGAGCGCAAGTTCTGGTAGTTTCTATATCCACGGAACGGCAAACGATTCGCATTGGAAATCTTCGTGGCTTGTTTCTGATCCGATCAACATTCTTGCATGTGAACCCGATCAGGGCGTGAGCGTCAAGAACATTTCGCAGGACATGCCGACTTATTCGCACACATACGAAAATGTAGGAACCTATACGGCAACTTTCGTAGTGACCAACGGCAACTATAAGCATGAGGATCGGGGAGTATACCAGATTGTAGTCAATGTAACCGAATAATCTTTTAAAACGAATAATTTATGAAATACATAAAATCATACTTGTTTTTAGTCCTCACCGCTGCGCTTGCGCTCACGGGGTGCAAGCAGGATGACTTGCAGGACGATGTGGACGCGCTGGCTAACCGCGTGGCCATTCTGGAGGAACAGGTGAAGCTGCTGAATGAGAATCTGGAAACGATTTCCTTCGTGCTCAATTCAGAGAATAAGACCATTCAGAGCGTGACGCAGAGCGGAAACGCCTATACCCTTACGCTCAGCAACGGGGAAACGCTTACTTTGAACATCGGTGTGCAGGGGAGCATTGACGTTCCAGAAATCCCGGAAGATGCGGAATACAATTCATTGATTTCCATCAGTGAGGATGGCTATTGGGTGATTCGCGGCGAAAAGACCGGCCATAAGGCCGTTGGACAGCCCGGCGCTAACGGAAGCGGTTATCCCGAATTCCGTGTGAACGACGGAAAGTGGCAGGTGCGTTTCCTTAGCGATGACGGAGAGGTAACCGAAAATTGGGCGGATGTAGAAGGTACGGCCAACGCGAGTATAGGCGAAATCGGTGACCAGCTAATAGCTGGCGTGGACACTTCCGACCCTACCAGGCTGACCATCACCTATTATACCAACTATTCTGAAGGTACAACCGAAGAGGTTTCTTTGCCTATCGTTCCCGGTTTGATTTGTCAGATTGTTACGGAGGATCTGTTAGACGATGACGGTTATTTGCAGATGGAAGCAGGGACGATACAGACCCTCTCCGTGAAAATATCGGGAGGCACTCCCCAACTGACTTATCCGTCGGGATGGCGCGCCACTATTGAAGACCCGGAATCGGACGGCGTGTATGAACTGACCATTTATTCTCCAGCCGAGGATGCTGCTACGGCATCCGCTCAGTCGCGCGTTTCCGCCAACAATACGGAGGATGTAACGGTGCGCGTACAGAGCGGCATGTATTGGGCTGTAGACAAGGTGAAGGTGAAAATCGGTTCGGATGAGCCGGTAGAGCCGACATACTCTTCTGTTTATGAGAAGTATCAGGCAGAAGGCATCACCATCGGCAGCTATACGCTGAACAGCGAATCGGGGATGAATGTAACCGAAGTGACTTCAGACCAGACAATTAGCGACGCCCCGTCGGGTGCATACTTTATCAATGAAGGCGTTACGGTGACTTTCTCAAACGTCAATATTAAGGATAATCTTATTTTGATTTCCAATAGCATTGACGGAGGAAAGGCGAAAGTGACGGTTAACAATACGTTTAATGCAGCAACAGGTGGAATTGAAACAAATCTAATAGCTCAGAATATTGAGTTTACAAGAGAAGGATTGTTTATGCAGTTAGCTGCTGGGAGGAAGATTGAAAATCTGATTCTTGATGGTTGTAAAGTAACGATGGGTAATTCCAATAATTTATTTAATGGACATCAAGGAGATGATGATGCTATTGAGAACATAGAGATATGCAATAGCGATATCCACTTTAATCAAGATAAAGGTGGAGGTGGACGTATTTTGAATTTTGCTCCTAATACTGGTTCTACTGACAATAACGTGGTTAGTGCGAATATTACATTTAAAAATAATATTATTTATGGTAACCAAACATTTAGCATTAATGGAGCTTTGCTTACAACTACTTTGAATAACGATTATCCGGGCTCGTATAAGGGAAGTCTTCTTGTTGAGAATAATACTTTTGTTAATTATGCTCCAGCAAATGGACTTGTCCGTAGTAAGATGGATAATGCGGCAACTATTAAAATTGCCAATTGTTTGTTCTGGGATGGTGTTTCGTCTTCAACTGTGAGGATGGTAAATTTGGAGATTAGTAGTGATATTGGTCTTCCTGCTTCTCTTGCTTTTGAAAATATAAAGTGTTACTCTTCTACGGCATCTTATCAGTATCTGACGAGAGTTCCTTCTTCTGGTTATGATCAATATCAGGGGGGGGGAATACGATAACAGAAGAAAGTGAAGACCCGTTTAGCAATATGAATTTCTTGACAGGGACATTCACCAAGAAAGCCGCTTATGCTAATTGCGGTGCCCAACGCTAAAACCTAAAGAATTATGAAACGAATAGCAATAATATTACTCAGCATGATTCCCTTGTTCACGTTCAATGCGTGCGACCAGAGGGATGACATACAGGCCGACGTAGATGCACTTAATGTGCGTCTTGACGAGCTGAACACTCAACTTGAAGGCATGAACACAAGCATCAACGCTTTCTATGACGTGGCTATGCTTCAAGACAATATCTTTGTGACGGATTACTCGCAGAGCGAGAATGGCGATTATACCCTTACACTCAGCGACGGCACCTCCCTCACGATTTTCGGGGGAAAGCCAGCCGAAGAAATCCCTGCAATGGGATTCCGTGAGGAAAACGGCGTGTGGTATTGGACTTACACTATCGACGGTGTGACTTACGACTTGCAGGACGGGGACGGTAATCCCGTGCAGGCTTCCCCTACAGACGGAAAGGACGGCATGACTCCCACCATCTCCGTGCAAAACGGACGCTGGGGCTATACGATTGGCGACGGGGAATGGACGGAGATTCCGGGCAACTACGGTATTGCCGATGTGGATAATATTCCGAACGGCATGTTTGCGGATGTAAAGATTAAAGAAAGCAATTCAAACATTCTTGTTTTCACTTACGGTGACGATGAGTTGGAAGTGGCTTTGCTCGGCGGTCTGGCTATGACCTTCGCCACGCAAGGCACACCTGCAACGGCGATTACCGCAACAAGCGTAGTGGCAGGCTCAAGCGTCACGCTGAACGCTGCCCTCACTGAAGTGGAGTATGTGATTATCGATCCGACACCCCTTGGAGTGAGCTTGGACGAAACGGATGCCCCCGAAGGCGGACATCAGCTTACCGTTACGGCTCCTGCCGGGCTGGCGGCTGGCAGCTATACAGTCTATTTCCAGATATTCTCGGACGCAGGCTACAGATTAGTTGTTCCGTTGAAAGTGACGGTGACGGCGAATGTCTGACGTGAAGGTATTGTCATTCCGATTATTCCTTTTTGTCATTCCGAGCGAAGTGAAGAATGGCAAAAAGGATAGAAAGACAAGAAAGGTTGGCAAGCCGTAGGGAAAGAATTTACAAAACTTACAAAAATTATAAACAGATATGATTATGAAACGCTATAAATCATTCATCCTTCTCGGAATGCTCGCATTGTCGTTCACGGCATGTAGCACGGACGATTTGGAACAGAATATTGATGCGCTTGCTTCGCGCGTGGAAGACATGGAGAAGCAGGTGCAGACTTTAAATGACAACATGAACGTGATCCGCGTGTTGCTGGACGGAAACAAGACCATCCAGACCGCTACTGAAGATCAGGCAACGGGCACATGGACGCTTCTTCTGAGCAACGGAGAAACGCTCACGCTGACTCAGGGAAACACGGAAGGAGCCGTTTATCCGGAAATTACAATCAGTGATGACGGTTATTGGGTAATTGAGGGAGTGAAGAGCGACCGGTGCGCTGAGGCTGAAAACGGACAGGCCGCTACTGTTACCCCACAATTCCGGATTGTGGAAGAAAGCGGTGCCAAGGTATGGCAGGTGTCGTATGACGGTGGCGGCACAGACGGCACATGGGTGTATGTGACGGATGAGTCAGGCAATCATGTGAAGGCTACAGGCACAGGCATAGGCACGAATCCGATAAAGGGCGTAACTCGTGAGGGTGACAACCTCAAAATCACGTTGTCGGGTGACGGAGCATACACTATTCCTATTGTTGAAGGGCTGGTATGCCGGATTGTAGAGCCTGAAGGTATGGAAAACGGTACTTGGTATGTAACCGGAACGGGTGAGTTTACAGTTACAGTAAGTGATGATGCCGGTATCGTGGCCCGTGTGGTAGCTCCTGTCGAATGGAACGCTTCAATCACAGAATCTGGTGCTGAAAGAACCGTAAGCGTAACTGCTCCTGCCACTCCGAGTGAGTGCGTATTGGCAGTGGAAGTGACTAAAGGAGTCAATACCATTACGGATGAGATTGTGGTTCGTACAAACGTAGGCGAAGGTGGCTATTACGCCGACTTCATGGCCGGACTGGACATCCAGATTGGGAATGTGAAGATTAACAAGAAGATGTTTGGTGAGGATGTGACGATTAAGCACGTGACTTCGGATGAAACCATAAGTAGTGCCAGTAGTGGTGTTTATTTTGTAGGAAGTTCAGCAACATTAACCTATCAAACGACGAGTGTTCAAGCTGATCAGCCTTTGATCTTAATAGGTGATGATTCTGATGATAAAGGTAAGGTGGTGTTTAATAGTTCTGTTGCGCTTAATGGGAATACGTTGTTGTTCAAGGATATTGAAATGACAATGACAAGTTATGATGCTACAGCCCGTGGGCGTTTTTCTTTGGCTGATGGTACATCCGCTCCTACTATAATATTGGATGGTTGCAAGGTGGTAGTAGGAGAAAAAGCAAATAGCTCTTTTGTCGCTGTTACAGGTAGTACTGGCTTAAAAGAATTTAGTTCATATAATTCTGTATTTGAGATTCAGTTGCTTACACAATATCGTATTTTGAATGTGAGTATAAATACTGAGACAGATGTTAAGTTAGAAGATGTGCGGATGGTGAATAATGTATTGTATGCTCAGAATGGAACAAATGTTCAATTTTCAGTGCTTTGGTTGCATAATAATAATGTATCTATGGATGCAGGGGCTGATAATCTTGTAGTTGAGAATAATACATTTGTAAATTTGCATTATGCTTTCCGTGGTATCTTTAATGGGGGTAATATGAATCAACTGATACTTAAAGATAATATCTTTTATTTTGAATCCTCTAATACAGCGAATGTTCAGTTGCTTCGTACACGTGGTGGTGCTCCGAGTGGGAATGATGCTCCTCCGGGAATTCATAATGGATCGATAGTCGCTCAGTCAGGAGAAATTAGCCATAATATTGGTTATAATGGTAGTGAAAGTTTGGCTTTATGGTCAGGGAATGCTCCTCTTGTTGGAGCAGAGTCACTTTTGTTGAAGGACGATATTTTTAAAACTTCTTCTGGGGGGAAATTTATACCTAATGATGCTTACCAAGATTATGGTGCGCATATAGAGGGTATAACTACGGAGTGATGCCGTTTATACGTGAATATAAGGATTTATAATCCAAAATAATCAGCCGTCCCGACGCTTCCAATGAAACGCCGGGACGGCTTGCGTATGTTGGCGCCACATAGTAATTCCGGATGCTTATTAAGATTGCAGTACTTCTGCGGAAGGATTGAGAGGCGATAATGCTTGGATTGGATGTAGGTCTTTATAGAAGAAAATAGTGTAAGTTACATAAATTCTTGTTTAAAAGATTATGAACTTGGCATAATTTCAGTACATTTGTAATGTAAACAAAGAAAATGAGCCATGACAATAAAAGAGACAGTCGGATGGTTCGGTTCCATTTTTGATGTCAATAAAGGTGAAGGCCAGGAAAAGGGAGATTTCCGTGTCGGCCGGACTTCTGACATTGAGAGGGTCAGGGCAGAGGACCGTACCGTCAACCTGCTCGGATTCACCAGATGCGGCAGTCCGGATGTGGCCGGAAGGCTGGTTGAGGCTATGCGGGATGATGGCTTTGGAACCGAAGAGGGGCGTATAGAGGACGGCGAGTCTTCCGTTTTTGTGTATTTGTATAGAAGAAGACCCTGAGGATTATGTTGGACGAGAAATTGAAATCAGTGTATGCCGCTGAGATATTCAGGCTGGCGGAAGAGAGAAAGGACGAGAACTTTTATAATTCAAGCGCGGAGCATGCCGCTATCGTGCACCGGGCTTTGGCTAAATATGCCACTGAGTATATCGACATATTCAGTAGCAGCATGTGTTCTGACGTGTCGAACAATGCGGAGTATTGCCGTCTGATAAAGGCATTTCTCGATACGGACAGCAAGCGTTCGATCCGAATCATTCTGACCGATTATTCGGACAGCTTCCTGAAGACTGACATCGCCGGAGTGCTCGCGGGATACCCGTCACAGGTTTCGGTGAAGAGTTATAATGGAAAGGTGATGTACAAAGGGAAGCCTGCGCATTTTACGGTTTCTGACGGTCGTGCGTTCAGGCTTGAAACCGATATAGACGCGCGCATGGCGTTCGGTAATTTCAATTCACCGGGACAGGCCGGTGCCTTGGAGAATGTTTTTGACAAGATATTCAAATCCAGGCTGGTGGAAGATGTCCGTCTGAATTAGGAATCTGTTTTTTGTGTCACTATGCTGGAACTGGTAGATTTCAATGACCTGTTTGTCCTTGCCGTCGGCTTGTCGATGGCGTATGTGATTTTTGAAGGCAGGAGAGAGTATTCCTTCTTTTATGTCTTGTCACGGATTACCGAAACGCTGAAGTATTGGGTGCTGGATATGAAAACTAAACCGCAGCAGAAGGAAGAGGCGATAATCGCCAAGATAGACTACTATCTGAAGTCCGGACTTTTGAAGGACGAGACAAAAGGTGCGCTGGATTTGGTTAGCCGGAAAGCGAAAGAGGTTGTAGGCAAGGTGCATGAGCTGGAGGCATGGAGTGAACGTAAGCTGAGGTTCCATACGAAGACATCGTTCCTTTCTGTCATTTCGTATGACTGTTTCCTGTTCGGTCTGTTCGTCCTGTTTGCCGGAGTGTTCCAGCATAAGTGCGGTACTTGTGTGGACGGTCTGCTGGAGGTGATGCTCTTGTCCGTGTCTGTCCTGCTGCTCCACTGCCTTTGGTTCGAGCGGTTGGAGATGGATTGCCGGTGGAAGAGAATCCTCGGCCCGGGTCTTGTGTTGCACAGTTTGATTTTTGTGGGTGCATTAACATGGGGTACATTTCATAGAGAAATAACTTTATTGCCTTTTCTTGATGCAGGTGTATTGCCCGTCTATTGTGCGGTTGCATGTTTTATCGGTTTCATAGCTTATCTGGTGATGAATATTTTGTCGAATATTGTGCTGGCTGTAATAATCTCGGTCAAAATATCTTTGTTAAAGATATCGGAGAATGCAGAAACGCACAGGACTGATATGGAGAGGTATAGGGAAGAGTTGGACGATATAGACAACAGGCTGAAGGAAGATGATTTGTCGGAAAATATTAGTGTTACCCCTGACAGTGTATGTACGGACTGACGAGCGGGTGGAAAACATGAACAGATTACCTTAAACGACTTGACTTTCCGGAGTACTGACCGCCGGCCAATTTTCTGTTTTATTCTCTGTTAGTTTATTGATCAGACCTTTCTTAATGGTGTTTCAGGAAGTCCCCATTTTTCTTAGACTGAAGGTTGTACGGCCTTATATGTCATAATTGTACAAAAATAGGTGCTTTATTTTTCATTAATAAGATTTCGGCTTCTCCGGTGTTTTCCAGTGTTGGAAAAATATATTAAATTTGTTCAGTCTGAACGGCTTCCGGAAGCCGTCCGAACGATTTGCAGGACTTGGTAAAATTAGATACTATGAGTGTAAGATTCTTGAAAAATTGGATGTGGTGCTTGGGCTTGCTGGTTATGGCGGCATGCTCGGACGAAGAAGTGGTTCAGGACGATGCGCCTGTAATACCGGAACAGCCGGCGGAAATAGCTTCCGTTATTGACCAGTATAATGCGGATATTGCGGCGATGCAGGCGCTTTTTGAGGGTGATGCAGAGGTGGTGAATTATACGCAGGAAGAGTCTGGAGCCTATCGCTTGGAATTGAGTGACGGGAAAATCGCGACTGCCGTTTCCCGGACGGAGGACGATGCAGACATTCCGTTGTTTGGCGTGAACGAAGAAGGCTATTGGACGGTACAGTTGAACGGAGAAAGTGGTTTGCTGACTGATATGGCCGGGAATTCAGTTCCGGCTTTGAGAAAAACAGGCAAAGGTGTGTATACTCCCCAGGTTGCCTTGGGCGAGGACGGCTATTGGCAGGTTTCTTTGAACGGCAATCAGTGGAAGCGGCTTTCTGATGCTCCGGCTGCTGACATGACAGGAAAGACCTCTGCCAACTTTTCTCTGTACAAATCGGTTGAAATGGATGGCAGCGGTCAGCTTACATTGTCGTTGCGCAACGGTGAAGCGTCTGTGACGGTTGATGCGAGTGCGTCATCTTCTGCTGAGGCATGGAAGAAGTTTGTGATGGGCAGCGAGGACAATGTATTGCTTGACTATTCGTATGCCGGATATATGCACGGTGAAGTGGCTCCTGCCGACGGATTTGCATGGGGGTATAAGGTGTATAATGTTTTGGATTATGGCGCTGATCCCACAGGAAAAGAATCTTCAAGGGAAGCTTTGCTGAAGATATTAAGGGAAACACAGTTTTTTGGTAGCAAGGATGAAAATTTAGGAGGGGATGACGGATGGAAGAATCGCGGCAAGGCTGCGAATATGGTCGTTTATTTTCCTGCCGGAAGATATATTCTTCATAATAATGATGACAATGATTCCGGTGGCGGTACAAATGCCGCGACTGATGAAGATGGGAACAACCGGAGCACAACCATATTTGTCAGCGCAAGCAATTTTATCATTAAGGGAGATGGGCCAGAAAGTACAGTCCTTGTGATGGAAACTCCTAATTTGGCGACAGATGTAAACAATACGGGTTCTTCTCCGGAGTTAATCAAGATTGGACAAACGAACAGTCCGGATGCGTCCAATATGAAACTGCTTGCAAGCGTGACCGGTGATTCGCCTAAAGGGGCATTTTCTGTGCAGGTAGACAATACGTCAGATATAACTGTCGGCAGTTGGGTGCAGTTAAGGTTGCGTAGTCATGACCCTGAACTTGTAAAGCAAGAAGTCGGACCGATTCCTTTGGGCAGTAACTGGACGATTAATGGCAGCGGAGAAGACGAAGGAGTTAAAGTAACGGAGTTTCATCAGGTAAAGTCAAAGACAGCTACATCGGTTACTTTTGTCGAACCTATTATGCATGAGGTAAATCATGCGTATGGTTGGGAAATAAAGGACTATAAATATCTGGAGAATGTAGGCGTTGAAGATTTGGCTTTTGAGGGCAATGCTTTGGACGGCTATTCACATCATGGTGATGATTATGGCTCGGCGGACAAACAAAAACTGGGTTGGCAGTATGATGGAGCATATAAGCCCTTAGTCCTCAGCCGTGTGGTCAATTCGTGGGTGCGAAACGTGAAATTTACCAGTGTTAGTGAAGCGGTAAGCATCAATGAATCTGCCAACAGTTCTGCATATAATATTGTGATTGACGGGACTCGCGGGCATTCGGCTGTCCGTTCCCAGCATTCTACGCGTGTCTTTATTGGTGCTGTCAAAGATGCAAGCACAGGCTCGGATGCTAAAAATAATCCTTGTGAGGGACAGTTCCACAGCTGTGGCGTGTCGAAGCCAAGCATAGGTACGGTTGTCTGGAATTGTGAATGGGGAAAAGACGCTTGTTTTGAGTCGCATGCCACTCAGCCTCGGGCTACATTGATTGACATGTGCAGGGGCGGATTGGTGCGTTATCGTGCAGGTGGTGCTGAAGAAGAGAATCCGAACCACTTGGCAGACTTGACTTTATGGAACTTGTATGTAACAGGAACTTCGAATGCGCAAGGAAGCTGGGGAACGGATTTTAAATGGTGGGCAGCTGATGACACGTGGTGGAAGATTTATCCTCCGATTGTGGTCGGTGTACACGGCGCTTCTGTTGATTTTACGGATGAGCCTGATCAGCTGACTTATGAAGAAAGTACAGGCGCGATGGTTACTCCGGAGTCGTTGTACGAAGCCCAACTGGAAAGACGTCTGGGATATGTCCCGGCATGGTTGAATGCGATAAAATAGTCTGACATGTTGGAAGGGAAGTGGATGAAAAGAGGATTCCTGTATGCCTTCTGTGCGGCTGCGCTGTTGCTTGTCGCGCCAGGATGCAAGGATGATGCGGTGGAAGATTCCGGTACGCCTGATACTCCGCAGGCGGAAGACGTGTTTTCTCAGCTGAACCGTGATATCGCAGATATGCAGTCGCTGGCTGAAGGCCATGTGAAAGTGCTGACTTGCTTTACGGAAGCGGACGGCAGCGCGGTGATGGAACTGGACAACAACCATGTTCTGAATATATATGCCGAACAGGAGAAGGTCAATTCTGTTCCTCTTGTCGGCATAGACGGGAATGGCTATTGGACGTATGAGCTGGACGGAAGCTCCGGAACGTTGGAAGGGAGTGACGGACAGCCGGCACCTGCATTGAGCTCGACGGGCAAGTCTGCGGTGACTCCCCAGTTCCGTTTAAGCGACAAAAGATACTGGGAGGTTTCATTTGACGGAGGAGAATGGAAGCAGTTGAGTACACGTCAGGTGTGGGATGTGGACAAGGCGGGCAAATCCGCTTTCTCTCCGTTTGCTTCCTGTTCTGTTGACGGGGATAAAGTGACAATATATCTGCGCTGCGGAGCGTATGAAATAAACGTGCCGGTTGAAGGCAAGGCGACTACAGACGCGTGGAACAAGTTTGTGGCCGGTGCGGACGGCAATGTGCTGCTTGACTTTTCGTATGCCGGATACAGGCACGGTGAAGAGGCTCCTCCGGAAGCTGCGTGGGAGCGTGTAAACGTCAGACAATGGATGGATGACTATAAAGTGGGCGCGCGTCAGGCTTTGCTGGATATTATGGCAAAGTATGGGCTGGACAAATCTTCGGGCAATGGAAACGCCAATGTGGTAATCTATTTCCCCGCGGGCGATTATGTGTTGCATAACGAAGACGACAATACGAAGGATGACAATAAAACCTCTGGTGACACGGACAGCCGGGGAAATAATACGAGTCATGCGATTACGATGTTTGGCGGGAACTTCGTGATTAAGGGTGACGGGCCGGACAAGACCCGACTTATCATGGAGACCCCTATGTTGCCGAATGACAACAGCATGTATTCGTCGCCGACTCTGATTACCATCAAGCACAATTCGTTTCTGACGAGTGATGTCTATGACGTGACGGGAGGTGCGGCAAAAGGAACCTTCAGTGTGGAAGTGGCCAATGCAAACGCTTTCAGCGAGGGTGAATGGGTTTGTCTGTATTTGCACGACAACAGCCCGGAGCTGGTGGCACAGGAACTTCAGCCGTATGAATGGGAGTCTACCATGACAAACATTTCGGAAAAGGGCGTGCAGGTGGAAGATATTCACCAGATTGAAAAGATTGAAGGCAACACGGTGACTTTCAAAGAACCGATTATGCATGAGGTGGACCCGCAATGGGACTGGCAGTTGCGCAAGTACAGGCATTACGAGAACGTGGGTGTGGAGGACTTGTGTTTTGTCGGCCATTCGGTGTCCGACTTTAAGCATCACCGCAGCTGGGAAGACGACGGTGCCTACAAGCCGATCAATTTCATGCGGCTTGTAAACTCGTGGATGCGCAGAGTCCGGTTTACGAGCGTAAGCGAGGCGGCTTCCATCATATCGTGCGCCAACTGTTCAGCATATGATATTGATATTGACGGAAATGGAGGCCATGCAGCGATCCGCTCGCAAGGTTCGAGCCGTGTGTTTATCGGTGCGGTCCGCGACCGCTCCAATCGTCCGCTTGCCGACCAGTGGTCTTCGTCGAATATTGTGGAAGGAGCAGGGCAATACCATGCCTGCGGCGTTTCCAAGCCGAGCATGGGTGCCGTAATCTGGCGTGTTTCATGGGGAAGCGACGCTTGCTTTGAGGCGCATGCAACCCAGCCGCGAGCTACGCTGATCGACTGCTGTACGGGAGGTTTCATGCAGACGCGCCAGGGCGGAGATGCGGAGCAGGTGCCTAATCATCTGGCCGACTTGACCATCTGGAACATGAATTCCATCAATTCGCCGGCTCCGAAGGGCAACGGAAATGTAGGAACGGAATTCGACTGGTGGCGTTCGGGATGGAAGTATTGGAAGATTCTGCCTCCGGTAATTGTAGGCTTCCATGGAGAACCGGTAACCTTTGTGCAGGATCAGGTGAAGCTGGATGAGAGCAACGGTACGCCTGTGGAGCCGCAGTCGCTCTACGAAGCGCAGCTTGAACGTCGCTTGGGATATGTTCCAGCCTGGTTGAATGCATTGAAATAAAGTCATGGAAGTATGGAGGATGCATACCTGGGAGGCTTCCTTCATGCTTTGGGAAAAGCAATCTTTTTAGTCCTTGCAGCGGCTAAGAGAGTTTTTGTATTTGTTATTGTACGAACCGTCGGTGACGCACAGACCGTTGCCGACGGTTTTTTGGGTTATTGTCTGTCGATGGGGCAGGATGGGAAAAATCCTGCAATTGCCGGAATTTGAGCCTTACGGAATGAAATTCATCGTTCCTTTTTGTTATATCTGCCGGATTCTGTATATTTGCGTTATAACGGCAATTTTCAGGACATTACTGCTATGGCAAAATTCATCAACCCTTTTACAGACGTGGGCTTCAAGCGCATTTTCGGTCAGGAGATCAACAAGGACCTTCTGATTGATTTTCTCAACGCATTGCTGGAAGGCGAGCGTCATGTGGAGGATATCCATTTTCTGGACAAGGAACTTCTTCCGGAATTCGAAAACGACCGTGGTCTTATTTATGACGTTTACTGTACAGACTCGAACGGCGAGCAGTTTATCGTAGAAATGCAGAACCGTGAGCACGTCAATTTCCGGGAGCGTACGCTTTACTACCTCTCTCAGGCGATAGCCCGTCAGGGCGAAAGGGGATCGGACTGGAAATTCAGCCTGAAGGCTGTCTATGGAATATTCTTCGTGAACTTCCGTTTGACAGACCTTCCGAGCAAGCTGCGCACAGACATCGTTCTTGCCGACCGTGAAACTCATGAGCAGTTCAGCGACAAGATGCGCTACATTTTTCTGGAGCTTCCTTCGTTTGACAAGGAGGAGTCTGAATGCGCGACAGATTTTGAACGTTGGATTTATGTATTGAAGAATATGGAAACATTGAACAGGTTGCCTTTTAAGGCGCGCAATGCCGTTTTCAAAAGACTGGAGGAGATTGTTGACATCGCTGCCCTGAGCAAGGAGGAACGGATAAAATACGACGAGAGCATCAAGGTCTACCGCGACCAGCTTGCGGTGATGGAGTTCGAGCGTCAGAAAGGCCTTGCGGAAGGTTTGGAGAAGGGCCTTGCGGAAGGTCTGGAGAAGGGCCTTGCGGAAGGGATAGAAAAAGGTATGGAAAAAGGGAAAGAAGACGTGGCGCGGAATCTCAAGGAGATGGGGCTTGACGTTTTTTCCATATCCCGTGCTACCGGACTTTCACCTGATGTCATTGAAGGATTGTAGTATGCTGGAGAAGAGGCATTGAACGGGCTGCCTCCAAGGCTGCAATGCTGTGTTTAAGAAGGGATATTCAGTAAATATAACAAAATTAGCCAACTAATTCATACACAATGTATTGCGAATTAGTTGGCTTTTTTGTATCTTTAGATATTCCC
>JABLTQ010136178.1_pt1 | contig 20759 bp, 16 predicted proteins | sample 7160101 | NCBI WGS metagenome assembly JABLTQ01 (sample SAMN14651228, study PRJNA627086) | human gut metagenome | isolation source: feces | host: Homo sapiens
AAGGAGCGGTTGAGAGTGCCCTAAGCGCTTACGGGGCGAGCTCATCGCCCGCATGGACGCCGATGACGTCTGCCATCCGCAACGCCTGGCCCTCCAGGCCGCCTGGATGGCAGCCCATCCCGAAACGGGCCTGCTGGCCACGCGGGTGCATTTTGGCGGCGACTGGGAGACGGCGCGCGGCTTTGCCCACTTCGTGGACTGGCAGAACGGCCTGCTGGATCATGAGGCCATCAGCCGCAACCGCTTCCGCGATACGCCCGTCAGCCATCCTTCGGTCATGTTCCGGCGCGGGCTGCCCCAGCTGCACGGCGGCTATGCCGACGGTTTTTTCGCCGAAGACTGGGAACTGTGGCTGCGCTGGCTGCACGCCGGTGTGCGCATGGCCAAGCTGCCGCAGGAACTGCTGGTCTGGAACGACCCGCCGCACCGGGCCACCCGCAGCGACAGCCGCTATTGCGAGGCCGCCAACAACCGGTTGCGCGCCCTCTGGCTGGCCCGCTGGCTGGAGCGCCACAACCCCTGGCATCCGCAGGTCTATCTGCTGGGCGCGGGCAGGGTGGCGCGCCGCCGTCTGGCCCCCCTGTGGGAAAGGGGCGTGCAGGTGGCCGCTTTCGTGGACATCGACCCCAAAAAGATCGGGCAGAACGTGCACGGCGTGCCGGTCATCGGCCGTAACGGACTGCCCGGGCCGGGCCGCTGTTTCCTGCTCAATGCCCTCACCGCCCACGGTGCCGACGAGGACGCCGCCCGCTGGCTGGCCGCTGCCGGCTACGGTCCGGGACAGTGGCTGCTGGTCTGAGCGGTCCCGGATGCGCCCCGAAGCGTGAACCGCTGTCCAAAAATTGACGGCTCCTGTCTCGTTCTGTCATCTCCTGCCCCGATGGCCGTGCATTTTTCCCTGGATGCACGGCTTTTTTATTTTTTACATAATATTTTGAAATAATTTGTTTTTCATAAAAACACATAAAAAATATCATAAAATTGTTTGTGCAGATGCGAAGACTTTGCGAATTTTGTCACCAATACCCTTTGACATAACCCCTTGTTGAGGGTATTTTATAAAAGCTTTGAACATCACACCGTCCAGAGGGAGGATACGGTAATGTTGGACCTTAATATCACCTTGGTTTTCCAGTTGGTGAACTTCTTCATTGCACTGTACGTGCTGAACCTCCTTCTGATTCGCCCCATCCGCGAAATCATCCGCAAACGCAAAGCCGTCATGGACGATATGTCCGGCGAATCCGAATCCTACGAATACCAGGCCGAGCAGCGCCTTTCCGACTATGACAGCCAGCTGACCCGCGCCCGTCAGGATGCTGGCCAGAACCGTGAAAAGGCCCGCGAAGCCGGCGCCGCCGAACAGGCCAGCCTGGTAGCTGAAGCCCAGAAGCGCGCCCAGGAGATCATTGCCGAGACCCGTCGCAACCTGCAGGCCGAAGCCGATGCTTCCCTGAAGGAGCTGCGCGGTCAGGTCGCCACGCTCTCCGGCCAGCTGGCCGAGCGTGTGCTGCGTGGCTAGTACGCCGTTTCTGCCACTGTGCCACGCGCGGGCTCGGTGGTTTTTCGGGCGGTCTTCGGACCGCGAGGGTAAAGAATCAAGAGAAACCCAATCAAGGGGGTGGGCTTTGAGCAAATGGAAACACGCTGGGCTGGGCTTGACGCGAGTTATGGTGCCTGTCCTTGCGCTTACGCTGCTTTTCGCCGTGGGGGCGCAGGCCTCTGAAGGGCATGACGCGCCGCGCTGGGGCGACTTTGGCTGGCGTGTGCTCAACTTCATCATCTTCGCCGGTATCCTGTGGTACTTCGTGGGCGGTCTGGCCCGCAAGTTCTTCTCCGGCCGCCGCGCCCGCATCAGCCAGGACCTCCAGGATCTGGAAGCCCGTCGCGCTGAAGCCCAGAAGCGCCTGGATGAAGTGGAAAAGCGCATCAGCAACCTTGAGTCCGAACGCAAGGCCATCCTCGACGAGAGCCTCGCCCAGGCCGAAAGCGTGAAGCAGGCCGTCGTCGAAGAAGCCAAGCGCCAGGCCGAACAGATTGTGCAACAGGCTCGTCGCACTGCCGAGAACGAAGGCCGTACCATGCTGGCCGAAGTGCGCGCCGCCATTGCCGATGAGATTGTGGACGCAGCGGAAAAGGTTCTGGCTGAAAAGCTGACCGCCGCCGAGCATGAAAAGCTCATTACCAACTCCCTCAACAAGGTGGTGCTCCATTGACGGACGCGATAGTTGCTCGCAGATATGCCGGCGCCATATTTGCGCTGGGCAAACAACAAGGGGATGAGGCCCTCTCGCGTTACGGGAGCGATCTCGCCGCGCTGGGAGACATGCTTGCCGCCTCGCCGAAGCTGGACGCCGCGCTGAAAAGCCCGGTCATCAGCATCGATGAAAAAAAGGCTGTGATGGGCAAGCTGCTCAAGAAAATCAAGGCGGACAAAACCGTCAGCAACTTCTGCCTGCTGTTGGCCGACAAAGAGCGTCTGGCTTATCTCGGCGAGATTGTCGGCTGGTACGGCAAGTTGCTTGACGACGCCAAAGGAATTATCCGTGGTACGCTCACTACCGCCGTGGAGCTTACGGATAACAAGCAGGCCGAACTCAAGGCCGAGCTTGAAAAGAAGGCGGGGGCGAGCATCGAGCTTGCCTTTGATGTGGATGCTTCCATCCTTGGGGGCGTGGTGCTCAAGGTTGGTGATCGAGTGCTGGACGCAAGTCTGCGCGCGCAGTTGGCGATCCTTCGGGAGACATTCAAGAGGGGTGAATAGCACATGCAGATCAAAGCTGAAGAGATAAGCAAGATCATTGAAGATCAAATCAAAAACTACGAGCAGCGCGTAGAAATGAGCGAAACCGGCACCGTGTTGTATGTCGGTGACGGTATCGCCCGCGTCTACGGGGTTCAGAATGCCATGGCCATGGAACTGCTGGAATTCCCCGGCGGCGTCATGGGTATGGTGCTCAACCTCGAAGAAGACAACGTGGGTGTCGCGCTGCTCGGCTCCGATGTGGGCATCAAGGAGGGCGATCCTGTCAAGCGTACCGGCAAGATCTTCTCCGTGCCTGTGGGCGACAAGGTTATGGGCCGCGTGCTCAACCCCCTTGGCCAGCCCATCGACGGCCTCGGCCCGGTCGAAGCCGAAGAAGTCCGCCCGGTGGAAATCAAGGCCCCTGGTATCATCGCGCGCAAGAGCGTGCATGAGCCCATGCCCACGGGTCTGAAGGCCATCGACGCCATGACTCCTATCGGCCGCGGCCAGCGTGAACTGATCATTGGCGACCGTCAGACCGGCAAGACCGCCGTCTGCATCGACGCCATCCTGGCCCAGAAAGAAACCGACATTCACTGCTTCTACGTGGCCATCGGCCAGAAGAAAGCGTCTGTCGCCCTGGTGGCCGACACCCTGCGCAAGCACGGTGCCATGGAATACACCACCATCATCTCGGCCACCGCTTCCGACCCGGCTCCCTTGCAGTACATCGCGGCTTACACCGGTTGCACCATGGCCGAGTACTACCGCGACAACGGCAAGCATGCCCTGATCATCTACGATGACCTCTCCAAGCAGGCTGTGGGTTATCGCCAGATGTCCCTGCTGCTCCGTCGTCCTCCCGGACGTGAAGCTTTCCCCGGTGACGTGTTCTACCTGCACTCCCGCCTGCTGGAACGCGCTGCCAAGGTGAGCGACAAGCTCGGTGCCGGTTCCCTGACCGCCCTGCCCATCATCGAAACGCAGGCCGGCGACGTGTCCGCCTACATCCCGACCAACGTGATCTCCATCACCGACGGTCAGGTGTACCTGGAACCCAACCTGTTCAACGCCGGTGTGCGTCCGGCCATCAACGTGGGCCTGTCCGTGTCCCGCGTGGGTGGCGCCGCCCAGATCAAGGCCATGAAACAGGTTGCCGGTACCATGCGTCTGGACCTGGCCCAGTACCGCGAACTGGCCGCTTTCGCCCAGTTCGGTTCCGACCTGGACAAGGCCACCAAGGCCAAACTGGAACGCGGCGCCCGTCTGGTGGAACTGCTGAAGCAGCCCCAGTACCAGCCCATGCCCGCCCAGGAACAGGTGGCTTCCATCTACGCTGCTACCCGCGGCTACATGGACGACGTGCCGGTGGATCAGATCCGTCGCTTTGAAAGTGAAATGCTGGCCTTCATGCGCGATACCCGCAAGGACGTGCTGGACGCCATCAAGGATAAGAAAGTCATTGATGAAGCTGTGGAAAAGGCGCTGAACGAGGCGATTACCGCCTTCAAGCAGGGCTACCAGGCTTAACGCCGGGGGATACCCATATGCCTTCACTCAAAGACGTAAAAATGAAAATCGTGGGGGTCGGCAAGACCAAGCAGATCACCAAGGCCATGAACATGGTGGCCTCGGCGAAACTGCGCGGCGCGCAGGCCCGCATCGAACGCTTCCGGCCGTATGCCGGCAAGTATCGCCAGGTTCTGGCCGAGCTTGCCCGCAAGGTGGAGGGCACTGCCCATCCGCTGCTGGCCGAGCATGAGGAAAAGAAAAACTGCGCCATCGTGCTGGTCACGTCCGACCGCGGTCTGTGCGGCAGCTTCAACGGCAACATCATCACCACGGCCCTGAAGCTCGCTGCTGACAAAACCAATGCCGGCATGAAGGTCACCTTCGCCTGCATGGGCCGCAAGGGACGCGACGCTGTGCGCAAGGCCGGCTACGACATCATGGTCGCCTACGGTGACCGTATGGGCAGCCTGGACTTTTCGCTGGCCAGCTCCATCGCGCAGGAAGTCATTCACGGCTACGAAACCTTTGCTTTTGATGAAGTCTGGATGGTGTACGGCGAGTTTGTGTCCATGGGGCATCAGCCCCCGCGCACACTGAGCCTGCTGCCCCTGGCTGCCCCTGAGGCGGAAGCGGAAGAAGGTCAGGAAGCTGCCCACTGCGAGTACGTCTACGAACCGCAGGAAGAAGCCCTTCTGGCCGAGCTGCTCCCCCGCTACATCAAGGTTCAGGTCTACCGGGGAATGCTGGATACGTCTGCCAGTGAACACGCTGCGCGTATGGCCGCCATGGACAACGCGACGCGTAACTGTAACGAGATGATCAATACGTTGACCCTGCTCTACAACAAGACACGGCAGGCTTCCATCACCAGCGAACTCATCGACATCGTCGGCGGCGCAGAAGCGCTGAACGGGTAACAGGAGCCAAGCATGAGCAAAAACATTGGTAAAATCGTCCAGGTTATCGGCGCCGTCGTGGACGTTGAGTTCAGCGACGGACACCGGCCTGATATCCTGACCGCCCTGGAAATCAAAAACCCCAACAACAGCGACGCGCCTGACCTCGTCTGTGAAGTGGCCCAGCACCTCGGTGACAACGTGGTGCGCACCATCGCCATGGACGCCACCGAAGGTCTGGTGCGCGGCATGGAAGTTGTGGATACGGGCAACCCCATCATGGTGCCCGTGGGCAAGGCGGCTGTGGGACGTATCCTCAACGTTATCGGCCGTCCCGTGGACGAGATGGGCCCGGTCAACGCTGAGAAGTACTACCCCATCCACCGTCCCGCCCCCGAGTTCACCGAGCAGAACACCAAGGTGGAACTGCTTGAGACCGGCATCAAGGTCGTGGACCTGCTCGTGCCCTTCCCCAAGGGCGGCAAGATGGGTCTGTTCGGCGGCGCCGGCGTGGGCAAGACCGTTATCCTGATGGAAATGATCAACAACATTGCCAAGCAGCACGGCGGCTCCTCGGTGTTCGCCGGCGTGGGTGAACGTACCCGTGAAGGCAATGACCTGTACAACGAACTGAAAGAAGCCGGTGTTCTGGAGCGCGCCACGCTGGTTTACGGCCAGATGAACGAGCCTCCGGGAGCCCGTGCCCGCGTGGCCCTGACCGCCCTTGCCTGCGCTGAATACTTCCGCGACGAAGAAAACCAGGACGTGTTGCTCTTCATCGACAACATCTTCCGCTTCACGCAGGCCGGTTCGGAAGTGTCCGCTCTGCTGGGCCGCATGCCCTCGGCCGTGGGTTACCAGCCCACCCTGGGTACTGACCTGGGTGCCCTGCAGGAACGCATCACCTCCACCAACAAGGGTTCGATCACCTCCGTGCAGGCCGTTTACGTGCCCGCTGACGACTTGACCGACCCCGCCCCGGCTACCACGTTCTCGCATCTGGACGGTACGCTCGTGCTTTCCCGCCAGATCGCCGAACTGGGTATCTACCCCGCCGTGGACCCGCTGGACTCCACCTCCCGCATCCTCGACCCCAACGTCGTGGGCGAAGAGCACTACAGCGTGGCCCGTCAGGTGCAGATGGTGCTGCAGAAGTACAAGGAACTGCAGGATATCATCGCCATCCTGGGCATGGACGAACTGTCTGACGAAGACAAGCTCACCGTTGCCCGTGCGCGTCGTATCCAGCGCTTCCTTTCCCAGCCCTTCCACGTGGCCGAAACCTTCACCGGTACCCCCGGCCAGTATGTGAAGCTGGAAGACACCATCAAGGGCTTCAAGGGCATCCTGGAAGGCAAGTACGACCATCTCGCCGAATCCGACTTCTACATGCTGGGCAGCATCGACCAGGCCGTGGCCAAGTACGAAGCCCGCATCCAGCAGGAAGCTAATTAAGGAGCGCCCATGAGCATGCTGCAACTGGAAGTGGTGACACCTGACAAGACCGTTGTCAGCGCTCAGGTGGAAATGGCCGTGTGCCCCGGCGTCATGGGTGAGTTTGGCGTGCTGCCGCATCACGTCTCCCTGCTCTCTGCCCTCAAGATTGGCAACCTGCGCTATACTGAAGGCGGCAAGCAGCACAACGTGTTCATCTCTGGCGGCTTTGCCGATGTGAACAACAAGGTCCTGACCGTGCTGGCGGAATCGGCCGAACTGGCCGAGGATATCGACACCGCCCGCGCCCAGGCCGCCAAGGAGCGCGCCGAAAAGCGTCTGGCCAGCCAGGCCGAAAATGTGGACCATACCAGAGCGGAAGCCGCTCTGCAGCGCGCCATCGTGCGCCTGCATGTGGCCCAGTTGCGCTAGCGGCAATCAGTCTCCTGATCAAAAACAAGCCGCATTGCGGGAAACCGCAATGCGGCTTTTTCGTACCCCAAAATTTTTATACAAAAAATTTTTTGTTATACAAAAAATAGTTTACAAACAAAGGGCTACCCCGTATATTCACCTCATGGAGTCCCACATGGACAAGAAAACCCTTCTGGAAAATTTGTGCAGGATCGCCGACGGGCTGGTCGCTTTTTGGGGGCGTGATTACGAGATCGCCATCCATGACCTCAGCCGCCTTGAATCCTCCCTGGTCCATATCGCCGGCGAAGTGACCAAAAGGGCCCCCGGAGCACCGGCGACCGATTTCCTCATCGACCACCTGAGCCGCTATGCCGCCGATGCGCCGGATGTACGCCCCTACCGGGCCCAGGGCCGGCATGGCGAACCCCTGCGCGGGTCACTGATCTACATCAAGGATGACAAGGGCGTGCCTGTCTTCGCCATGTGCATCAACCAGAACATCTCCCGCCAGATGGCCGCCATCGCCGCCCTGGAAGACCAGATCCGTACGGCCCCCGCCGAAGACAGCCGAAACGACGGTACCCAGGAGACCTTCGCCGCCACCTCGGAAGAGACCATGGAAGCCATCGTCCGCAAGGTGTTGCAGCAATTCGGCAAGCTCCCCACGGAGCTGGACAGGGAAGAGCGCATCGCCCTGATAGCCCAGTTCGACCAGCACGGAGCCTTTCGTTTCAAGGGTATGGTCGAACACATCGCCTCCATCATGGGCATCTCGAAATATACGCTCTACAGCTATCGCAAAGCGTGCCGCCAGGGCCCGGCCAACGGCCCGCAGCATCCCGAACTGCCTTCATAACACGTGGAGGACTGCTCCACGTAAACATTTACTGGAGGTGCTTCATGCCAGTCCCGAACCGCCCCGAGAGCGAATACAACGCGGCCCTCAAGATGTGGGGAGGAAAGTGGGGGGCAGCCATCCCCCTGCTCCTGCTCATCTGCGGCCTCTTGTGGCTGTCCCTGCACGGGCCGGCCACGCCCAAGAACTTCTGGAGCATCGGCTTTGCCGCCATCTGCATCGGCCTTTTCCTCTCCAGGACGCCCAAGGAATACTGCGCGACCATCCTGCGCGGGTTCAACAACAAGAGCGTCGGCGTGCTGTGTGCCTCCTGGATCTTCGCCAGTGTCTTCGGCCAGATCATGCAGGCCGGCGGCATCATCGAAGGGCTGCTCTGGTTCGGGCTCAACGTGGGGGCCCAGGGCAGTGTGTTCACCGTCATCACCTTTCTGGCGGCCATGCTGTTTTCCCTGGGCACCGGCACCGCCAACGGCACCATCCTGGCGCTGACGCCCGTCATGTTCCCGGCCGGCGTCTTCCTTGGGGCGGATCCCGCCTTCCTGGCCGTGGCCATCCTCTCTGGCGGCGCCCTGGGGGACAGCTACTCCCCCATCTCCTCTTCCAACATCACCGTCGCCTTCACCCAGGACGCCGACATCCAGAAGATAACCCGGACCCGTGCGCCCCTGGTCTTCACGGCCGCCGCCATCTCCGCCATCGTCTTCGCCTGCTTCGGCGGGGGCGGCACGGTCTCCACGCCGCCCCAGTTCGCGGCCTCCATGTCGCCCACCTGCCTGCTGCTCCTGCTCGCCTTCGGGATCGTTATCGTGGCCTCTCTCCTGGGGCGCCATATCATCGAATCCCTCACCTGGGGCATTGCCGCGGCCATCGTCATCGGCCTTGCCATAGGCCGCCTCAGCCTGTCGGATCTGCTCCATCCCGTGACCACCGGCGGCATGAGCAGCGGCCTGCTCGAGAACGGCGTGAGCGGCGTCACGGGGGTCATCATCTTCATCCTCTTCATCCTTGGCGTGATCCAGCTCGTCATGGAAAGCGGCATCATGGAAGACATCGTCAACTGGGTGCAGAAGACCTTCATCAAGACGGCCCGTCAGGCCGAGATCACGATCATCGCCTCCACGGTGCTGATCACCATCCCCATTTCCGCCAATGTCCCCGCGGAAGTCCTGCTGGGCACGACCTTCGTCAAGCCCCTGTCCCAGCGCTTCGGCATCGCCCCCGAACGCGCCGCCGACCTGCTGTGCTGCTCGGCCTGCACGATCTTCTACATGCTGCCCTGGCACATCGTCTGCGCGCTCTGGTTCAATACGGTCAGCCATGCCGCCGCCGAATACGGCCTTGCCAGCCCGCCCATCACCTCCGCGCTCCTCATGCCCTATGCCTGGGCCCTGCTGCTCGTCCTTTTCCTTTCCGCCATCACGGGATGGCAGAAGCGTATCCCGACCCAAGGTCTTTCTTCCAAGGAGCAAAATGATGCCGTCTCCCGCTAACCTCCTTACGGATTTCATCCTCAGGCAGACGTATGCCGATCTTCCCGGACCGATCCGCCACCAGGCAAAGCGCTGCCTGCTGGACAGCATGGGCGCCCTGTCCGCCGGTGCGGTCACGCCGCTGGCCCGCCTGACCGCCCGCACGGCTGAACGTTTTTTCCAGGGCGGGGAATGCACCCTGATCGCCAGCGGCAAGAAGGTCTCCCCCCTGGGGGCCAGCATGGCCAACGGCTTCGCGTCCAATGCCCTTGATGTGGAGCACGGCTACCGGCCCGCCCAGGGACGCCCCGGCGCGGCCCTGACGCCGGTGATGCTGGCTGCCGCCGAGATGGCGGAAACGCCTCCCTCGGGCACGGACATGCTGGCTGCCGTGGCCGTGGGCTACGAGGTGGGGATGCGCTCCGGCATGTACTGGAACCGGGATCATGCCCGCGTCTATACTTCCGGCCTCTGGGGCGCCATCGGCGCCGTGGCTGCCGCCGGCCGTATCCTCGGCCTGGAGGCAGACGTCCTGCTCCAGGCGCTGAACTGCGCCGATTACCACGGCCCGGTAGGCTTCATCGCCCGCGGTGTGTCCACCCCCTGCATGGCCAAGGACGGCGTCGGCTGGGGGGCCCATACGGCCATGATGTCCATCCTGCTGGCGCAGGCCGGCTTCACTTCCCCCCTGCTGGATTTCGACGCCGCGCTGGCCGAAGAACTGGGAAGCCGCTGGCGCATGGCGGATCTGTACTTCAAGCCCTACTGCTGCTGCCGCTGGGCACAGGCCTCCATCGCAGGCGCGCTCAAGATCGTCAGGGAAAACCGCCTTGCCGTCAGCGACATCCGCCGTCTTGTCATCCATACCTTCTCCAAGGCGGCATCGCTCAGCCGCGAGCACCCCACGCATACGGACGCGGCCCAGTACAACATCACCTACCCCATCGCCGTGGCCCTGCTGGACGGCCAGATCAGCGGGGCCCAGGTCCTGCCGCCGCGCATCTTCGACAAGGACGTCCTGGAGCTTGCCGACATGATCGAAGTGGTGGTGGAAGACCGCTTCGAAGAGCGCTTCCCGGCCCGGACGTTCTCCGAAGTCTGCATCACCACCACGGACGGCAGGGAGCTGCGGTCCGGGGAGCTGGAGCCCCAGTGGGAACCTGCCGACAGCCCCTCCGATGAAGAGCTGCTGGACAAGTTCACCCGCCTGACCGCCCCCGTCTTCGGTGAGCAGGAATGCGCCCGCATGCGGGAGGCCATCTGGCATGCGGAAGATCTGGACAATGCGCTGGACATCTGGCCGCGTACCCTTGCCCGCCATATCGAGGAGTAAGCCTATGGACATGATCCAGAGCACAGGGGCCCCGGCGGCCATCGGTCCCTATTCGCAGGCCGTGGATACCGGCAGCACCGTCTACCTGAGCGGCCAGATCGGCCAGGACCCCGCCAGCGGGCAGATCGTCGCCGGCTTCAAGGCCCAGACCATCCGGGCTCTCGAAAACCTGAAAGCCGTGCTTGCCGCTGCCGGCATGACGCTCGAAAACATGGCCCAGGTCGATGTTTTTGTGACGGACATGCGCAACTTTGAGGACTTCAACGCCATCTATTCCACCTACTTCCCCACCTACAAGCCGGCACGACTGTTCGTCGAGGTCCGGGGGCTCTGCCCGGGAGCAGAGGTCGAGATCCGCGGTATCGCATGCAGGCGGTAGCCCCGCCGGCATGAGACCGGCCTGCCCGGGAACGGTTCCGCACAACTCCGTTCCCCGGGCAGGCTCCATCCCCCTCCCCCGGGCGGACACGGGGGGCAGCATGGACTTTGGCCCTGTTTTGGCTTATCAAGATACTCTTCAATCTTCGTAACCCAATGCAGGATATACCATGCCCAGTCTGGATCATATTCGCAATTTCTGCATCATCGCCCATATCGACCACGGCAAGTCCACCCTTGCCGACCGCATCCTTGAGCTGACCAAGGTCGTCAGCCAGCGCGAGGCCCGCCAGCAGTACCTGGACAGGATGGATCTGGAACGCGAGCGCGGCATCACCATCAAGGCGCAGACCGTGCGCATCCCCTATGTGGCCGCTAACGGAGAGGAGTATGAGCTGAACCTCATCGACACGCCCGGACACGTGGACTTCAACTACGAAGTTTCGCGTTCCCTGGCCGCCTGCGAAGGCGCGCTGCTGGTGGTGGACGCCACCCAGGGCGTGGAGGCCCAGACACTGGCCAACGTCTACCTGGCGCTGGACCACGACCACGAGATCGTGCCCGTGCTGAACAAGATCGACCTGCCCAGCGCCGAGGTGGACCGCGTCAAGGAAGAGATCGAGGAAGCCATCGGCCTGGACTGCACCGACGCCCTGCCCGTGTCTGCCAAGACCGGCCTGGGCGTGGACGCCGTGCTGGAAGCCATCGTCCACCGCCTGCCCGCGCCGGGCGGCGATCCGGACGCCCCCCTCAAGGCCCTGATCTTCGACTCCTGGTACGACAGCTACCAGGGCGTGGTGGTGCTCTTCCGCGTGGTGGACGGCCGGGTGAAGCTGGGCGACATGGTGCGCCTCATGAGCACCGGCAAGGAATATGAAGTGCTGCGCCTGGGCGTGTTCTCGCCCGAGGCCACGGACGTGAAGGAACTGCACGCCGGCGAGGTGGGCTTCCTTTGCGGCAGCATCAAGTCCCTGGGCGATGCCCGCGTGGGCGATACCATCACCCTGGCGGCCAATCCGGCCACCGAGCCCGTGCCCGGCTTCAAGGAAGTGAAGCCCATGGTCTTCTGCGGCCTCTACCCCTCGGAATCCGACGATTACGAGAACCTCAAGGCCGCGCTGGAAAAGCTCCAGCTCAACGATGCCGCCTTCAGCTTCGAGCCCGAGACCTCCCAGGCCCTGGGCTTCGGCTTCCGCTGCGGCTTCCTGGGCCTCTTGCACATGGAGATCATCCAGGAACGTCTGGAACGCGAATTCGAGGTGGACCTCATCGCTACGGCGCCCTCGGTCATCTACCGGGTGGACACCACCGACGGCAAGACGCTGGAGATCGACAACCCGGCCCACCTGCCCGACTCCACCAAGATCAAGGCCCTTTACGAGCCCTATGTGAGCATGGACATCCACGTGCCCAACGAATACGTGGGCAATGTCATGAAGCTCTGCGAGGACAAGCGCGGCACCCAGAAGAACCTGCACTATCTGGCCGCCAACCGCGTGGTGGTGACCTACGAGCTGCCCTTCGCCGAGATCGTCTATGACTTCTTCGACCGGCTCAAGTCCTGCACGCGCGGCTACGCCAGCATGGACTACCAGCCCATCGACTACCGCGAATCCGATCTGGTGCGCCTGGACATCCTGCTCAACAGCGAGCCCGTGGACGCCCTGGCCGTCATCGTGCACCGCGACCGCGCCTATACCTACGGCCGCTCGCTGGCCCTCAAGCTCAAGCGCACCATCCCGCGCCAGCTCTTCCAGGTGGCCATCCAGGCGGCCATCGGGCAGAAGATCATCGCCCGCGAGACCGTGTCCGCCTTCCGCAAGGACGTGACCGCCAAGTGCTACGGCGGCGACATCACCCGCAAGCGCAAGCTGCTGGAAAAGCAGAAGGAAGGCAAAAAGCGCATGAAGCGCATGGGCAACGTGGAGCTGCCGCAGGAAGCCTTCCTGGCCGCCCTCAAGGTGGGCGACGAGTAAGCGGCGTTTTTTGTACGGACGTAAAAAGGCCACCCCGCAGGGTGGCCTTTTTTCATGCATCACGACCGGACAGGGCCGGGCAGCACATGCTGACGGCCTTGCTGGCGCCCGCCCCCTCCCGGCCGGTCCGTCAGCTGGCGGCTTTCTTCTTCCCGGCCGGAGGACGGGGCATCGTGCGCCGGGCCCGGCGTTCCGCGGCGCCGAACACGCATTCTTCCCGCGCCACGGGCAGGGCGTCCTCCCGGATCTTGCGGCGCTGCCGCCAGGCTTCCAGATGCGGCTTGCCGTAGAGCACGCCCTCACGCGGTTCCGGGGCCTCCGGCACCTTGCCGTAGGAAGGGGGCAGGTGCTCCGTCTCGCGGGAAGAGGCGGGCAGCTGGGGGCCACGCAGGGCCGCGGGCCGGAAATATCTGGTGGCCCAGGTCAGGGCCAGCACGTAGGCGGCCGCGAACAGGCTGGCGGCCGTGTCCCACGGCGGGGTGGCCGAAAGGGCCAGGCGCATCATCAGCGTGCCGATCACGAAGCCGGAATTGCGGAACACGGCATGGAAGGACGGCATGTAGCGCTGCGAGATGAGGACCAGCGCGATGTCGGCGAAGATCAGCACCGTATAGATGGTCTCGAAAAAGCGCATGTCCTCGCCGGTGTGGATATGGATCCAGGCGTCCCGGATGCCGATGCCCAGGAAGATGGCGAACAGCGTCAGCGAGAGCAGCTTTTTGCTGATGACGAAACGCATGCGCATCTCCGGGCTCTGGATGTAGGCATAGCTGGAAGCCAGCCGCCCGTAGATGCCCAGGGCCACGAAGATCCCCAGGGCCCCCAGCGCCGTGACCGCGATGTGGATGACGGGATCGAGGTTGCCGGCGATGCTCACCGGTTCGGGCAGGTGTGCCAGTTCCTTGAAGGCATTGCGCAGCAGGATCAGGGCCAGGATCTCGAACTGCTTGCCCACGGACCGTGAAAAGGACGTGGAGATGATGAAGATCAGGCTCATGACCTCCAGGCCCAGGATCAGGGTGAAGGCCAGCTGGATGGCGCTGAAATGGCTGTGGGGCGTCAGCTGGGCCAGGGCGGGCGGCAGCATGCCCTGCCGCTTGAGCTCCACGCAGCACAGGGCCGCCACGTAGATCCAGAAGATGACCAGCGCCACCTTGCGCTGGACGTGGGCACGCTCCCAATTGTGGTGCAGCCAGTCAAAAATATCTGTGAGCCATTGCAGCTTGAGCAGCATGGGGAATCTCCTTTCCGGGGATCAGGTGTGGCGCACAGCATCTTTCAAGTTCGGGAAAATGTAAAGAGGACAAGGCATGGCAGTCATGACAGGAATCGTTCCTGAAGCTTTTTTCCCCGCCTTGTGCCACAACGGCCCCAGCATGGGGACGCGCTTGCCTTGCGCGGCCAATAGCAGTAAAAAACAAGGTTTCTCCACTTGTGCATCCGGCCCGCCAGGTCCGCGCACAAGGAAAATGCAGAAGACAACGAGGTACCTACGCCATGGCTCACAAGGGTCCGCACATATCCATCTCGCCTGACTATGTGGTCAACCGCATCCTGCGTATCAATATCGACGACTTCGCGGAGTGGCCCGAGTCTGTGCGGCATCTGGCCATTGCCATTGCCGAAGAACTGTTCCTGGTGGCCTACAACCCCTTCATCAACGTGGAGACCGTGCGCAACAGCGTGCACGCCCGCTTCGAACGGGAATCCATGGCCCTGGCCCACTATTTCGCCAACGCCATCGGCGAAGGCATCACCATGTTCTGGTCCGCCTACGAGGCCGAACGCAGTTTCCGCGAAGAACTGATCTCCGCCCTGCGCAACATCCTGCCTGGCGAGTGCATCCTTTCCTCGCCCTCCGCCCTGGTGGCCTCGGCCACGGACGCCACGGACCTGCGCATGGAACTGCCCCTGCTGGTGGTGGAGCCCGACAGCGCCGAACAGGTGGCGGCCCTGGTGAAGCTGGCCAATGACATGAAGTTCGCCCTCATCCCGCGTGGCGGCGGCTCCGGCATGACCGGCGGCGCCGTGCCCGCCCGCAAGCGTACCGTCATCGTCAGCCTCACCCGCCTGACCAAGATCGGCCCCATCGACCTTGAGGACATGACCGTCACCGTGGAAGCCGGCGCCATCACCCAGAACGTCATCAAGGCCGTGGATGCGGCCGGGGCGCTCTTCTCCGTGGACCCGGCCTCCAAGCAGGCCTCGTCCATCGGCGGCAACGTCTCCGAGAACGCCGGCGGCCCCAGCGCCTTCGAATACGGCACCACCCTGGACAACCTGCTCTGGTGGCGCATGGTCACCCCCACGGGCGAGATCATCAGCGTGGAACGCGAGAATCATCCCCGCCACAAGATCCTGCCCGAAGAAACGGCCGTGTTCGTGGTCAAGGACATCAGCGGCGGCGTGCGCAACGTCATCCACCTGCGCGGCGACGAGATCCGCCTGCCCGGCCTGGGCAAGGACGTGACCAACAAGGCCCTGGGCGGCCTGCCCGGCATGCAGAAGGAAGGCGTGGACGGCATCATCACCGAAGCCTGCTTCATCATCCATCCCAAGCCCAGGTTCAAGCGCGTCATGGTGCTGGAATTCTTCGGCCGCTCCATGCACCCCGCCGCCGTGGTGGTGCGCGAGCTGGTGGGCCTGCGCAACCGCATCCGCCAGGAAGGCGACTACGCCCACCTGTCCGCCCTGGAGGAATTCAACGCCAAGTACGTGCAGGCCATCGACTACAAGCGCAAGTCCCAGAAGTACGAGGGCCTGCCCATCTCGGTCATCATCCTCCAGGTGGACGGCGACGACCCCTACCTGCTGGACAAGTGCGTCAACGACATCGTCTGCGTGGTGGAAGAACAGGACAACGTGGACATCATCGTGGCCCAGGACGACAAGGAAGGCGAGCGCTTCTGGGAAGACCGGCACCGCCTGTCGGCCATCGCCAAGCGCACGTCCGGCTTCAAGCTCAACGAGGACGTGGTCATCCCCATGGACCGCATCCCGGATTTCGCCCTCTTCCTCGAACAGCTCAACCTGGAATGCACGGCCCAGGCCTACCGCTACGCCTTGCAGGAAGTGGGCCGTCTGCCCGGCTTCCCCATGGAAGACAAGGAATTCAACCGCGAGTTCTCCTTCGCCTCCAAGGTGGCGTCCGGCGACAACCCGCAGGCCGAGCTTTCCGATACCGAGCTCTGGAAGCGGGCCGAAGCCTTTTTGGCCGGCATGGGCCAGAAGTATGCCCATCTGGACAAGAAGATCTCCAAGATCCGCGATTACATGGAAGCCAGCCGCATCGTGGTGGCCAGCCACATGCATGCCGGTGACGGCAACTGTCACGTGAACATCCCGGTCAATTCCAACGACGCCCACATGCTGGAAGAGGCCGAAGAGACCGCGGCCCGCGTCATGGCCGAATGCCAGGAGATGGGCGGCGAGGTCTCCGGGGAACACGGCATCGGCATCACCAAGATCTCCTTCCTCGGCAAGAGCAAGATGGACGCCCTGCGCGCCTTCAAGGAACGCGTGGACCCCCGCGACGTCATGAACCCGGCCAAGCTGGTGCATCGCGAACTGCCCGTGCGTCCCTTCACCTTCTCCTTCAACCGGCTCATCAACGACATCCACGCCAGCGGCCTGCCGGACAAGGAAAAGCTCATCAGCCTGCTGTCCACGGTGCAGGTCTGCACCCGCTGCGGCAAGTGCAAACAGGTCTGCTCCATGTGCTATCCCGAGCGCTCCATGCAGTACCATCCCCGCAACAAGAACATGGTGCTGGGCATGCTGCTGGAGGCCGTCTATTACTCGCAGGTCAACAAGGGCACCATCGACGACAACCTGCTGCGCTGGCTGCGCGACCTGGTGGAACACTGCACGGCCTGCGGCCGCTGCCTGGCCAACTGCCCGGTCAAGATCCCGTCCGGCGAAGTGGCCCTGACCCTGCGCTCCCTGCTGGAGCACGAGAACGCCGGCGGGCATCCCATCAAGAAACGGGCCCTGGAGTGGCTGGTGCAGGACGTGTCGTCCCGCGTGCCCAAGGCGGCCAAGATGGCTTCGCTGGGCCAGAAGGTGCAGAACAAGCTGCTGGGCATGGTGCCCTCCATGTGGAAGCAGCGCATGCAGAGCCCCATCTTTGCGGGCAGCGGCCCCAAGATGGGCTATACCAACCTTTATGAATCCCTGCGTCTGCACCGCGGTTCCGTGTTCGCGCCCAGGGAAGTGACGCCGGGCATGCCCTGCGTGCTCTACTTCCCCGGCTGCGGCGGCTCGCTCTTCTATGACCGCATCGGTCTGGCGGCCATCATGCTGCTGCTGCACACCGGCCACGCCGTGGCCGTGCCGCCGCGCCACCTGTGCTGCGGCTATCCCCTGCTGGCCGCGGGCATGGATACCGAATATGAAGACAACATGGCCCAGAACCGCCAGTATCTGGCCTCCATGCTGCGCAACCTCGTCAAGCAGGGCTTCGACGTGCGCTACCTGGCCACGGCCTGCGGTTCCTGCCGTGACAGCCTGGCCCGCATGAAGCTCGACGAGCAGTTCCCGCAGCTGGAACAGAAGGACGTGAGCCAGATCGTCCTGCCCCTGCTCCAGCACGAGAGCATGGAAGCCCCGGTGGCCCCCGGCACCAGCGTGCTCTACCACGCGGCCTGCCACTGCGAATGGGCGGGCGTGCCCACCCTCAAGGGACAGGCCCAGCTCACCGGCGCCCTGGAACAGCTCTGCAAGGTCAAGGTCAGCACCATCCCCGGCTGCTGCGGCGAATCCGGCATGGGCGCCGTGACCTCCCCCACCATCTACAACCTGTTGCGCGCCCGCAAAAAGGAACGCCTGGCCCAGGCCTTCGAGCCCCAGCCCCAGACCGGCGCCTGCTACGCCGGGCCCATCCTGGTGGGCTGCCCGTCCTGCAAGATCGGCATCGCCCGCTGCCTCATCCAGCTCAAGGAAAAGCACCCCGTGCTGCATGTGCTGGAATGGCTGGCCAACCAGGTGGACGGAGAGGACCGCCGCCAGCGCTTCCGCCGCCGGGCCAACGAGACCCGCGGCGACGTGCGCATCGTCCAGAGCTAAACGAGAGATGACACTGATATGAGAGGGGAAGGGGACGTTATCGCTGCTGTCGCTGTCCGTCGCTTCCTCCATGGCGCCGGACACGGCCCTGCGGGCCACCTCCGGCGGGCGTCCCCCTCCTCTCCCATGCTCCCCCATCCTTCGAAAAACGCTCACAGGAGCCTGAGGGCTCCACGGCCCTGCCCGCCGCCATGCGCTGCCGCATGACGCACAGGCCCAAAGGAAACGCCATGGAAAGAAAGGAAGTCACCCGCATGCTGGTGGGTGTCCGGCCCCAGGGGCAGGGCACCATCCGCGTCGTGGGCGCCAAGCTGCACGGCATCGTGGTCACGGAATCCAAACTCAACTACCACGGCTCCATCACCATCGACACCGACATCCTCGAAGCGGCCGGCCTGCTGCCGCTGGAATACGTCTACATCTGGAACAAGCACAGCGGCTCCCGCATCGAGACCTATGTGCTGCCCGGCCCGCGCGGCAGCGGCGTGGTCTGCCTCAACGGCGCCGCGGCCCGTACCTGCCAGGTGGGCGACGAGATCATCGTGGCCTCTTCCCGCGAGATCCCCGTCAGCGACTATCACGAGGGCTTCTCCTGCCGCGTGCTGACCTTCGACCAGAACGGCGGGCTGCCCAACCGCGTGGCCGAAAAGCTGGAATACCGCGTGGCCGCCAAGGACGACGGCACGGAATTCGTCATCATGGACATGGGCACCGGTCAGGAATGGATCGGCTAGACAGGCTGTTTTGACATGAAAGGGAAGGGAGCTTGACCGCCGCTGCCGCTCCTGAGGCTTCCGGCGGGAAAACCTCCCCTTCCCCCTCATGCTCCCCCATCCTGCAAACGGCGCGCACAAGGGACCTGGCGTTTCCTCTGCGCCGCCCCGCTGATGGCCACCGCCCCCCCATGACGGCAGGACACCGCGGACACGGCCAGCCTCCCCTTCGTGCCTTCCCCATCTGCCCCGCTCCCCACAGCACAGGAGCCCACCGGGCATTGCCCCGCTCTTTTCCCACCGGGCCCGCTCCCCCGCAGCACCGGGGGACCATCCGGACGCGCGCAGTCTGCCGTGCCACATCACCTGCCCATCCTTCTGCAAAAAGCGCGTTGGGGGAGGATGGGGGCTCGGGGGGAAGGTGGGCCCCCTGTGCGCCAGCCAAGGGTCCCTTCTTCCCCCGAAACCATCCATGTCTGCCCTCCTGTCCGCACTTGCGAAAGCAGCAACGGATTTTTATACTTGCATGTTGGCCGGGCGACCGCATGGCATGCCGCCATGTCCCGCGGCCCGGGGCCGAAAACGCCCGTCACGGCGCGAGAGCGCGCGTTCCTCCCCTGTTCCGGCAGGAGCCATGCACGCGGGGAAACGCTGTCCACGCGCCTGTCCGGGCCCGTTTTTCACTATCTCACCGCTCCAGCCGAGCAGCAGAGGAAGTTATGAGCTATACCAAGGAAGATGTCTGGAAATATCATGCGGAGCCCCGCCCCGGTAAGGTGGAAGTGCTGCCCTCCAAGCGGGGCGAGACCCAGGACGACCTGACCCTGGCCTATTCGCCCGGCGTGGCCGACGCCTGTCGCGCCATCGCGGCCGATCCCGCCGCCGCGGCCAGCCTCACCGCCCGCAGCAACCTGGTGGCCGTGGTCAGCAACGGTACGGCAGTGCTGGGCCTGGGCAACATCGGCCCCCTGGCGGGCAAGCCCGTCATGGAAGGCAAGGGCATGCTCTTCAAGATGTTCGCCGACGTGGACGTCTTCGACCTGGAGCTGGCCACCACCGACCCCGACGAGCTCATCAACGTGGTCAAGACCCTGGAGCCCACCTTCGGCGGCATCAACCTGGAAGACATCAAGGCCCCCGAATGCTTCTACATCGAACAGAAGCTCAAGGAGATCATGAACATCCCAGTCTTCCATGACGACCAGCACTGCACCGCCGTCATCTCCGGCGCGGGCCTCATCAACGCGGCCCATATCGCCGGCCGCAAGATGGAAGACATGAAGGTCGTGGTGGTGGGCGCCGGCGCCGCCGGTATCGCCTGCGCCAACTTCTATGTCAGCCTGGGCGTCAAGCGCGGGAACATCTGGATGTTCGACAGCAGGGGCCTGATCCACAAGGGCCGTCAGGACACGCTGCATCCCACCAAGGTCGCCTTCGCGCAGGAAAAGGACGCCAGCCTGGCCGAAGCCATGCAGGGTGCCCATGTGTTCCTGGGCCTGTCCAAGCCCGGTCTGGTCACGCAGGACATGGTGCGCAGCATGGCCCCGCATCCCGTGATCTTCGCCTGTGCCAACCCGGTGCCCGAGATCACCTACGCCGAAGCCAAGGCCGCCCGTGACGATCTGCTCATGGGCACCGGCCGCTCCGACTGCCCCAACCAGATCAACAACGTGTCCGGCTTCCCCTTCATCTTCCGCGGCGCCCTGGACGTACAGGCCACGGAGATCAACGAGGCCATGAAGCTGGCTGCTGCCGAGGCCCTGGCCATGCTGGCCCGCGAAGACGTGCCCGAAGAAGTGAGCAGGGCCTACGGCGGCAAGAAGTTCAGCTTCGGCCCCGACTACATCATCCCCAGCCCGCTGGATCCGCGCATCATCGAATGGGTGACGCCCGCCGTGGCCCGTGCCGCCATGGAAAGCGGCGTGGCCCGCGCCCGCATCGAGGATCTGGACGCCTACCGCGCCG
>JABLTQ010068824.1_pt1 | contig 20639 bp, 16 predicted proteins | sample 7160101 | NCBI WGS metagenome assembly JABLTQ01 (sample SAMN14651228, study PRJNA627086) | human gut metagenome | isolation source: feces | host: Homo sapiens
GATGTCTTATCGAGCATTTTGGCAACGCAGATGCCGTGCCGCAGCCGCCGAAGCGGTGCTTAAGCCGTAAGGCGGGAATTGTGCGGTGTTGCCCTTGTTTTGCTGCCCGCCAGACAGCAGGGTGATGCCGGCCAACGGTTCATTCTTCCATCCACTTTGCTAAAAATGCCGCGGCAATGTTTACTGCGCGGGCGGTCTCGGTATCAGGGGCTGCATCCTGCGGGCGGCCGGTCAGCAACACACCGCCTTCCACATCCCCCTGCACCACAATGGGGCAGACGCACAGCAGCACCGTTTCCCCTTTGTCAAAGGCCGTAATGCGGCGGGCAGCGGTTTCCGGCGCGGTGTAAGGGCCGCGCATGGCCAGCAGCCGGGCGGCGGCATCGCTGATCTGCCGCCCCAGCAGCTGCCCTTTCCCCGTGCCGGTGGCGGCCACAATGCTTTCCCTGTCACACACCAGCACAGGGCGGCCCAGGTTTTTGGCCAGCACCTCGGCATACACCCCGGCCAGTTCGCCCAGCTCCACCAGCGGGGAATATTTTTTGAACACCACCTGCCCATCGGCAGCGGTAAAAATTTCCAGTGCATCGCCCTGGCGGATGCGCTGGGTTCGCCTGATCTCTTTGGGAATGACCACCCGCCCCAGCTCATCAATCCTGCGCACGATTCCTGTTGCTTTCATTGGGGTATCCTCCTGCCCTTCCATATTCTGTACAATATACCTATTATATGGAAAGTGCGGCGGTTTATGTATGGTTCGTGCCTGTTTTTTGTCAGTGCTTTATCCAGCCCTGCCAGCAGGGCATCACGCTGAACGGCTTGGCAATGTGGGCGTTCATGCCTGCTTCAAACACCTTTTTGCGGTTCCCCTCAAAGCCATCTCCATTTTGGAAATATTATAACGGAGCGCCGCGTAAATTTCAGGATATTGGTTTTCTGCCCGCAAATAGCCGCCCGCACATTGTCTGCAGCCTTGCCGCCTGTACTATCCGGGTGGTATACTGATACCAATCTATTTTGTGTGCCCCGCACACAGGGAACGAGGCTCCGCTATGGCTGAACTGCTGCAAACCACTCTGTGCTACCTGGAACAAAACGGCTGCTATCTGATGCTGCACCGCATTAAAAAGAAGAACGACGTCAACCACGATAAATGGATCGGTGTGGGCGGCAAGCTTGACCCCGGCGAAACTGCCGAAGCCTGTGCCCTGCGCGAAGTGTGGGAGGAAACCGGCTTGACGATGCAATCCCCCGCCTACCGCGGCATTGTGGATTTTACTTGCGAGCCATGGCCCGCCGAGCGGATGCACCTGTACACCTGCACCGATTTTACCGGCACGCTGACCGACTGTAACGAGGGCACACTGGAATGGGTGCCCAAACCCGAAGTAGAGAACCTGCCGATCTGGCAGGGGGACAAAATTTTCCTTCGGCTGTTGGCGGAGGGCGCACCGTTTTTCCATCTGGAGCTAACCTATCACGGCGATACCCTGGTGCAGGCGGTGCTGGAAGGCGAGACACTGCCCTGCGGTTGAACAGCCATTATAATAAAGAAATAAAATAAAAGCATGCGCAGTTTTTCGGGCTTTCCCCAAAAACGCACATGCTCTTGTTTTTATTGGTTATTTCAGCAGCCCGAAATGTTCCAGCGCATTCCAGATGCCGTCCTTATCCACATCGGTGGTAATGTAATCCGCCGCGGCACGGGCGTCTGGCCAGGCGTTGCCCATGGCAACCCCGATCCCGGCAAAAGCAAGCATCTCGGTATCGTTGCCGCCATCGCCAAAGGCGATGCTGTTTTCCCGCGTAAGACCCAGATGATTGAGCGTTTCCTGCAAGCCGTTCACCTTGCCGCCGGTTGCGGGCAGGATATCGACAAATTCTTCGCTCCAGCGCACAGCGCGGCAGCCGGGCACGTGAGCCATGAACTCCGGTTCCTGCTCGCTGCTCAAAAATGCGCTGAGCTGATACGTCGGGTAGGTAAAGCAGCGCTGGGCCGGATCGATGGTTTCCTGCGGGATCTCTTTCAAAAAGTTTTCACACAGGGCATTGGTGCGATTCATGTAAGCGGTATCCGCTTCCACAAAGGAAACCGCAATATCTGTTTTTTCCAGCCAGGGCAGCAGCTCGCGCAGTCCCTCCTGCGGCAGCGGGTGAGCGTAAAAGCAGCCGTCCTTATCCCGGCAATATTGGCCGTTCATCATCACCATGCCGTCAAATTCAAACGGCAGATCCTTTTTCAGGTAATGCAGGTGGTACGGCGGGCGGCCGGTTGCCAGGTAAAGCTGCACCCCTTTGGCGCGCAGAATGTTGAGCGCCGCCACGGTGGATTCCGGCAGGTGGTGATCCGGCGGCAGCAGAGTGCCGTCAATATCAAAAAAAGCAATGCGAATATCTCTGTTTTCCATGTTATTATTCCTGTTTCAGCTGTCGGCCCATCATTGTAGCCAGCGCATCGCGGGCGGCCAACCGACCGGACAGAATATCATCCACCGCATTCACGATGGGCATTTCTACCTTATACTTTTTCGCCAGCTTGCAGGCTGCGGGCAGGGCATTGATGCCCTCCACCACCTGACCGACCTCTTTTTTGGCGGTTTCCACATCCTTTCCACGGCCAATCAGCATGCCGGCATGCAGGTTTCGGCTGTGCATACTGGTGCAGGTCACGATCAGATCGCCCATACCGGAAAGCCCGGCAAAAGTTTCGGCCTTGCAGCCCATGGCCACACCCAGGCGGGCCAGCTCGGCGTTGCCGCGGGTGATAAGGGCAGCCTTGGCGTTATCGCCGTAATCCAGGCCCATCGCAATGCCAACAGCCAGCGCGATCACATTTTTGACAGCGCCGCCCAGCTCCACGCCGCGGCGGTCGGTGTTGGTATACACGCGGAAGGTGGGGGTGGTAAAGATCTGCTGCACCTTGCGTGCGGCGGCTTCATCCGGGCTGCCCGCCACGATCAGGGTGGGCATATCGCGGGCCACTTCCTCCGCATGGGTGGGGCCGGAAAGCGCCACCACATTGCAGTGGGTGTGTTTGCCATCCGCGGCCAGCTCCTGCTCAATGATTTCGGACATCGTCATCAGCGTTTTTTCCTCCACGCCTTTGGCCACATCCACGATCAGCTGCCCATCCGGGATATGCGGTGCCGCCTTGCGGGCGGTGGAACGCACAAAAACCGAGGGCACCGCAAACAGCAGCACATCACGGTCGCCGCAGATTTCTTCAATATCCGCGGTATAGTGCATATCGGCAGGCAGGCACATGCCGGGCAGGTTGGGGTGAGCATGGGTCACGCTCATGGCTTTCAGTTCATCGGGCAGGGCGCTCCACATGGTAACGTCACAGCCGTTTCCTGCCAGCATGCGTGCCAGCGCGGTTCCCCAGGTTCCGGCACCCAGAACACCGATTTTGGTTTTGGTCATCGTATTTGTTCTCCAATCGTTTATGGTATCAGGTACGCCTTCAAGCTGCACCTTAAAAGTGCCCCGTGCGGTTAAACTGTTTCCACCTCTCAATCAAAGAGTGGCGGCGCGGATCCGGCTTATCCGGCAGGTCCAGCACAAAGCGCTCATAGCAGTTCACAATGCGTGTCTGGCCGTACTGATGCTCCCGCGGGATGTTGGCTCCATAGGTCAGGTGGATATGCCCGTGCAGCATCAAAGCCGGGTGATAGGTATCCAAAATTTCATTGAACACCGTAAACCCGCGGTGCGGCAGGTCGCTGAAATCCCCATAGCCGTGCAGCGGCGCATGGGTAACAAGGATATCCACCCCGCCCGCGTGCTGGATCTTGCTGCGCAGGTGGCTGATGCGGCGTTTCATTTCCGCTTCGGTAAACTGCCAGGCACCGGCGCGGTAACGGCAGCTGCCGCCAAGGCCCACAATGCGGTAGCCCTTGTACCAGTACAGGTCATCGTCAATGCAGATCGCACCGCGGGGCGGTTCTCTATCATAGCTGGCATCATGGTTGCCGTGTACATAAAGCACCGGAACCGGCGCTGCATCGGACAAAAAGTTCATATAATGCCGGCTCAGGTCCCCGCAGCCGATGATCAGGTCGATATCGCGCAGCTTGCTGGGCTCATAGTATTCCCACAGGTACTTGCTCTCTTCGTCTGCCACTGCCAGAATTTTCATAGATCAGCCTCTTTCTCTGCAGGGAGCCGGTCGCGGTGGATGCCCTGCATGCGGTACATGGGGCGGGCACAGTCCATCAGTTCGTCAAATTCCGGCAGGTGGCCCTCCACTGCATCGCACAGCCAGTCCATATGCAGGATCTGCTCCGGGGTAAAGCCGGTGCGGCCCTCGTTCATCACAGTACCGTTCTGCGCGGTAATATAGCAGGCAAACGGGTCAATGCTGCCCGCAATAATGCCGCTGCGCAGGATGTTGGCCAGGTGGCGCACATCATGGGGCAGCTCGCGGCTGAGCAGCACATCCATCACACCGCTGTTCATGCCCCACCAATAGTTGACGGCAGTACCGTCGGTGCCGGATTTATCGCGGGTCCAGCCGCCATCCAGCACGGTGCGCACCACGTTTTCATAGAACTGGCCCCAATGCCAAAACGGCGAAGCCAGATCCATCAGCGTGCCGCCGGGGCTGATGCGGAAAGTTCCGAACTCTCGCGCAGGGCGGAACGGCGTGGGGGTATCGCGCCCCGAGATCACCGTGATGCCCTGCTTCTGGAAGGCCTGGATCGGGTCCCCCGGCAGGCAGGACCATTGCAGGCTGACCTTAACGCGCGGGTTGACCATCCGCGCGCCAAGGGCAAACGCATTGATGTTGGCCGGAACGCCAAAGGTGGGCGTATCCGCCACATAGCCCACGCGGTCCTCCCGCGCCACAGCGGCAGCAATGGTGCCGGTGATGAACTTTGCCTCATACACGCGGCTGTAATAGGTGCGGATGGAAGCATACGGCATATCGACCGAGCAGTTCAGGATGCGCACATTCGGGTGGCGCAGCGCCGCGCGCAGCGAAGCCCCCACCAGTTTTGGCGAGGTTGTAAACACCATATCCGCGCCGTCCTGGATGGCTTTTTCCACCAGTTCATCGGCATTTTTGCCCGGCTCTGCGCCATGATAAGCCACGGTTTCCACCTTGCCGGCAAACACCTGGTCCAGCTGGGTACGGCCAAACTCGTGCTGGCTGGTCCAGGTAGAAGTTTCCGGCGTGCGCTCGTTGACAAACGCTACTTTCAAGTGGCTGGGCTCACTGCGGATCCCCGGCAGGATGCGGTCCAGCAGGCTGTTCTTTTTGGCCGGGGCGGACGGCTGGGTGCTGAGCTTGACCGGTTCCGGGCGCTCCAGCGCCAGAACGTTATCCCACACAGCGTCAATAGCTGCGGCAAACTGGGCGGGACTATAGGTTTTCAGCTCATCCAACTTATACAAGCGGAGCAACAGCAGCATAACATCCGCCGGGGTGGTGCGCATTTTATCGCCGCCGTGGGCATTATAAGCCTTGGTGATCCAGTTCATCAGGCTGACAACTTCCGCCTTATCGTCTGCGGTCCACTTTTCATCCGGCGCTTTGCCCAGCGCTTTCTGCAAGCGAGCAAAGCTGCCCTCCTGCGTAAAGTGCAGCCGGTACAGCCCGCACAAAGGGTAATACTCCATGAACTCGTAATATTCACGAATTTCCGGCGTATCATTGAACCGCGGCACAACGCGGGTAACGGTGGCAAAAATAGAATCCGCGCCAAAATATTTCAGCACACTGACACGTTTGTTGCCCTCTTGGACATAAAAGCGGCCCATGTACTCATATGCTTTAATGGCATCGTGGATGCCCTCTTCCATATGGGCCATGCACAGGGAAAGCCACTTGCTGGCAAACTCAGTGTCTTCGGGCAGCAGCGGCATAAAGTTGGAAGCAAACGCCATGGTGCGGCCGGTGGTTTTGGTGCCTACCACATAATCCAACGGTATTTCAATGGTGCCAAGCGGTATCTGGCTTTCGGTATCTGTTTTTTCCAGCAGTTCATCCAACGCAGGCAGATAGGGGTATTTGCCTGCCGCTGTCTTTTCACGGTAATCGCGCATGCCCGATCTTTGAGCGCGGTTGTATTCATCTATGGCTTCTATACGCTGCATCCTGTGCCTCCTGCTGTTGTGGTTCCGTCATTTTTTCTTATTCTGTGGGCATGTATGTTGTAATTATACCATATCCCGCAGGGCTTTGCACCCTTTTTATGCCGGAAACCGGCATCCTGCCCGCTTGACATAAATTTTACACAAAACCTGTGGTGCAGGTCTTGCGGCACATCGCGGATTCTTGTATAATAAAATTTGTATGCAAATTTGACATCAATCAACTGCGAGGTACTGGAATGCTTAAGAAATACCTGACTGTATTTTTTGTTTCGATGGTTCCCCTGATCGAACTGCGCGGCGCAATCCCCTATGGCGTAATTTTTGGTCTGCCGCTGTGGAGCACCTACATCATTGCCATCATCGGCAACATGATCCCGGTGCCGTTCATCTTTTTGTTTGCGCGCAAGATCCTGGAATGGGGCGCTGACAAACCGGTGATCGGCAAGTTTTTCACTTTCTGCCTGGAAAAAGGCCACAAGGGCGGCCAAAAGCTGAAAGCCACCGCCGGCCGCGGCCTTTTTATTGCTCTGCTGCTGTTTGTGGGCATTCCCCTGCCCGGCACAGGCGCATGGACCGGCACCCTGGCCGCCAGCCTACTGGATATGGATTTCAAGGAAAGCGTTCTGGCCTGCATGGGCGGCGTTCTGCTGGCAGGCTGCATTATGGGCGTACTGAGCACTTTGGGCATTTCCGCTTTTGGTGCAATCGCCGGTTGATTTTTTCCCTGATTGTATATGACAAAAAGCAGCCTCCGCGGAGGCTGCTTTTTGTTATTATTTTACTGGGCCGTCTCTTCCTGCCTGCTCAACAGGATGCGGTCATTATCCAACCGGCGGCCCACATTTTTGGCGAACTGATCCAGCAGGCCGTCCACCGTGGTGTTGGCGCGTTCTTCCCCGCTGATATCCAGCACAATGTGGCCGGAATCCATCATCAGCGTGCGGTTGCCCAATTCCAGGGCGGCGTGCATGTTGTGGGTAATCATCAGGCAGGTGATGTGGTTTTCGGCCACAATTTTCTTGGTCAGCTCCAGCACCTTATCTGCGGTGGCGGGGTCCAGGGCCGCAGTGTGCTCGTCCAGCAACAGCAATTTGGGGGTAACCAGGGTGGCCATCAATAGGGTCAGCGCCTGGCGCTGGCCGCCGGAAAGCAGGCCGACCGGCTGTTTCATCCTGTTCTCCAGCCCCAAGCCCAGCTGGACCAGCCGATCGGTAAACAGTTCGCGGTCCGCCTTGGTAATGCGGGAAAACGGCGAAGTATGGGTGGAAGCGCGCAGATAGGCCAGGGCCAGATTTTCCTCAATGGTCATGTTGGGAGCAGTGCCTTTGAGCGGGTCCTGGAACAGGCGGCCAATCGCCTTGGAGCGGCGGAAATCCGGCTGGAAGGTCATATCCACCCCATCCAGCAGAATGCTGCCGGTATCCGGAATAAAGCTGCCTGCAATGGCATTGAACAAGGTGGATTTGCCCGCGCCGTTGGAACCCACAATGGTAGCGAACTCGCCGCTTTCCATATGCAGATTGATATCGGTCAGCGCTTTTTTCTCGTTCACCGTACCGGGGTTAAAGGTCATACTGACATGGTTCAGATCAAGCATGGGTCTTGCCCCCTTTCTGGCTGACGGCACGGCGGCGGCGCAGCGCAAGGTTCTTTTTCAGGGCCGGGGCCGCAATGGCCAGCGCCACAATGACGGCAGAAATCAGCTTCAGGCACTCGCTGGGAACATTGGCACGCAGGGCCAACGCAATGATAAAGCGGTAGATCACGCTGCCCGCCACAGCTGCAGCCGCTTTGACCCACATACCGCCGCGGCCAAACAGCGTTTCGCCAATAATCAGCGAAGCCAGACCAATGACCACCATGCCAGTGCCCAGGTTGATATCGGCGGATTTCTGGTACTGAGCCAAAACCGCGCCGGAAAGCGAGGTCATGGCGTTGGAAACGCAAAGGCCCACCGTGATGGTGAACGCCGTGTTGATGGAGGAAGCGCGCACCATATCCGGGTTATCGCCGGTAGCGCGGATGGAAAGACCAAGCCGGGTGCCAAGGAATAAAATCAGCAGCGCGCAGGCCACGACTGTGACCGTGACGGCAACAATGAGTTTATAGGGAGATTTTTCGCCAAACAGGGCGCGGGCCATAGTGAACACTGTCTCAGTTTTCAGCATGGGAACGTTGGAAGAAAAGCCCATGATGGCAAGGTTTACGGTGTAAAGCCCGGTATTGGTAATAATACCCGCCAAAATGGACGGCACGCCCAGGTGGGTTTGCAGGAACGCGGTGACAAACCCGGCGCAGGCACCGGCCAGCATGGCCAGCACAAAACCAAGGAACGGATGCCCCGCCACTGCGGCGGTAGCCGACACGGCACAGCCAAGGGTGAACGCGCCATCGGTGGTCATATCGGCAATATTCAGCACACGGAAACTCAAAAACAGTGCCATGGCCACAAGGGCGTAAATAAAGCCCAGCTCCAATGCGCTTTGCACAATGGCAAGGGTAAACATAAGCGTTGCTCCTTTGCGTATAAATAATAAGTAATAAAGAATAATGAATAATGGCTGTACGCCGCCCGCGGCGGCGTTTTTAATCAGGTATGCAGCTCCGGCGGGCGTTTTCGCTTGCCGGAGCTGCATTTCCTGCTTTATTGTGGTACCGCAGGCACCACACCTGCATTATTCTTTTTTCATTATTCTCTATTCATTTTATCACTGCTGGGTGGTAACTTCCACAACCTGGCTGGCCATATCGCTGAAAGCGGCGTAATCAATGCCCAGAGCGGCGGCAGTTTCGGTGTTGACGGTGATGATGCCGCCATCCATTACATGGTATTCAGGAACGTTGCCGCTTTCCAGGATATCCAGCACCATATCAGCGGTGTAGGTGCCAAGTTCGGTATAGTTGACTCCGCAGGTTGCAAAGGCACCGGCAGTAACAAAGCTGTCGGCACCGGTGTAGAACGGGATACCCGCTTCGGTCAGCGTCTCGGAAACAGCAGCTGCGGCGGCCATAACCACGTTATCGGTCGGGGTAAACACAGCGTCAGCCTTGCCCACCATATTGGCGGCGGCGCTCATGATTTCATCGTTGGTGTTGCCGGTGCCTTCCACATAAGCAATGCCCTTTTCATCCAGGTAAGCCTTTGCTTCGGCAATGGGGGTGGTGGAATTGGCTTCGGAATTGGAGTACAGCAAGCCAACAGTCTTGACATCCGGGTTGATTGCCAGCATCATATCCAGGATGAACTGGGTGTTCAGCGCGTCAGAAGTACCGGTGACATAATCCAGGCCGGTGAGGTCTGCAGCGGCAGGGTCGCTGATGGCGGCGTACACAACAGGAATCTGATCTTCGGCGCAGGCATTGGCCATGCACTGAGCTGCCAGGGTGGCAATGGGCACCACCGCATCATATCCATCGGAAACCACCTGGGTGCCGATCTGGTTCAGCGTGGTAGCGTCGTTCTGGCCGTTGAAATCTTTATACTCAATGGTAATGCCCTTTTCGGCGGCTTTGGCGTCCAGCTCTGCTTCCACAGCGGTGCGGATCTCATCCAGGCTGGCGTGATCCAGCTGCTGGACCACCGCAATTTTGTAAGACTTGGCGGTATCATCTGCGGCAGCAGCTTCGCTGCTGGAAGCTGCAGCGGTATCGGCGCTGGAGGCAGCGGTAGAAGTGGTGGCGGCGGTGGAACCGCAGGCGGCGAGGGTGGCGAGCATAGCGGCGGCGGACAGAACAGCAACAAACTTTTTCATGGTAAAAGCTCCTTTTTATCATTCACATTTAAGGTGTATCGGCGGTTTGTTCCCGGCAGTGCCGGGGCGGGCAATCAGTTTGCCCGGCGCCATCGCTCCCGCATGGTGGTAATGCTTTGCTTTTTCATGGTGTTACTCCTGTTTGTGGTCTGTGCCGGGTATAACAAAAAGCCCTTGCACAGAAATAGCTTTCTGTGCAAGGGCAGATCAATCAAATAATCTGTGGTGCCACCTTGCTTGCTGTGCCATAAACTGCACAGCCACTCTGCGGAGAACTAACATTCCCCTGCCCTGTAACGGAGGCTTCCGTCAACGGATACTCAGCCCAGCTTTTCCCCGTGCCCTCGGCGAACCATTTATCCACTCCGCTTACCACCCCGTTCCCAGCATCGGGGGCTCTCTGTGCGTGCGCCTGTGGTTTTACTTTCGCTTCATTGGTTTAAAGTATTTATAGCACAAAGGCGCGGCCTTGTCAACGGGGAATTTTAATTTTCTGTGTCAAAAAGTACAATCAGTTTTTGGCAATAATCCATAAGCGGCTTTTCTTCGGCCTGCACTTCGGGCTTGATCAGGCCGTTCTGCTCGGTGTAAGGGGTGTCCTCGTTGTCCAGCGCCAGGAACAAATCCGCCCCTGTGGCAATAAATTCTTTGCCCGCAGCTTCCGCCAGCGCGTTCAGATCGTAATAGTCGTTCTCGGCATCATCGCCCAGCAGGCCGTTGCTGCCGCGCTGGGTATAGATCGTCAGCATGGAGCAGACTTCGCCCTGCACGGGGGAGCCTTCGCCGTTCAGCAGCATGCCGAAACGGCTGTAGTTGGCAATATAATTGCCGTCCTTCCAGGCACTCTGGGTCACATGGCCGTTGCTCAGCTGGCCAAAGAATTTATCGTCCGGGTACTGGCGCAGCACAAAGTTCATGTTGTCCATCATGGCAAGGTCGTTGCGGTCCAGCCTGCCCTTATAGGTGGTGTTCACCTGCAGGTTGGCATACAGCTGCTGTACCTGGGCATAGGCATCGCCAAAATAGTCTGCCATCGCATCGGGCTGTTCCTCCATAGCGGTCTTGAACAGCTGCAGGGCAGTCGTCATATCCTCATCCCGCAGGGCCTGCACAAAGTCCGCAATGCTCTCTGCCGGTTCGATCTCCGTATCTGCCAAAGCCAGCAGGCCATACATCGAAACTACGGTATTGCGCTCGGTGCCCAGCCCTGCCACATGGATAGTGCCGCCCTGCTGGCGGTTATACTGGTACAGCCAGCGCCAGTATTCAGCTTCCGCATCCGCACAGCTGCCCTGCAGCTTCAGGTAGTGGTTCAGCCAGTTTTCATCGCCCGTGCGCAGGTATTGCTCCAGCACCTGGGTTTCGCCCACGCCGGTTTCCACCAGCTGAACATTCACCCCCTGCTGTTCGTGCAGGTACTGGAACAGCGCCTTGCGCATGGCAGTGTTCTGCGGCTGTCCGCGGGTTTCTCCGGCCAGAAACACGCGGTAATCCGCATTACCAAAATCGGCATCTTCCAGCGGATAATCCCAGTAAATGGGTGTTGTGTTGTCTTTCAGGTAGGTGTGGACGGTGTCATTCTTTTTGCTCTGCACTTCCACGGTTTCGGGCACAGCGGTTTCCTCACCGTCAGCCGTTTCCGGGGTAGCGGTACCGGCGGCAATGGCTTCCTCTGCCGTCATATCAGTATACAAAAAGTTCTGCAAAACCGCAATGTTGGCAGCCCAATCAGGATCCATCATGGGGCGGTCATCCATGCCGTTGCGCACGCCATAGGTGCCCTGCACCGGCATGGTCATCTGGTCTGCTGTCACGCCCAAAAAGCTCGGCAGCTGCACCATCAAGGCAGCGATCTCAGTTTTTGTAAAGTTGGTCTGCACCACCGGCAGGGCGGTGTCCAGCAGGTCGTTCAGCTCGGTGACCGAAGCGCTCTTGATCTGGTTCAGCACCGCCTGGATGACGGTGCGCTGGCGGGCCACGCGGTGCCAGTCATCATCAATGGCGCGCAGGCGGGCATACTGCAATGCGGTATAGCCGTCAAAGTGGTTCCAGCCTGGTTCCACCTTCTTGACGATCAGCATCGAGTTGGAGGGAACCTCCCAGTTCAGCGCCTTGGCTTCGTCCTCAGTCAGGTTCAGGTCGATGCCGCCCACGGCATCCACAATCTGAACAAAGGAGTTAAAATTGAACCGCACATAGTGGTCCACCTGCACGTTGAAGCAGTCTTCCACCGTATCCATCGTCAGGCGGACACCGCCGTAACGGAAGGTGTGGGTGATCCAGTCGTACTGGCCCTCGTACCCATCCAGCAGAATCGGCACACCGGTGCCGCGCTCAATGGAAACCAGTTTAATGGTATCATCCTTGATGTTCAGGGAGCACAGAATTAAACTGTCCGCGCGGGCATCGGAGCTGAACTCCGTGGTGGCTTTTGTTCCGTCCAGCTCGTTCAGATGGGTAAACGCATCCCAGTCGTTCACGGCATCGGTGCGTTCATCAGTGCTGACCAACAAGATGTTCAGCACATCTTCGTCCGCAAAGGGGCTGCCCTCCGGCATCTCCATTTCGTCATTTGTGGCCTGGGTCAGGCCGGTGGTATCCAGGTCCTGGTCCTCCTCGGCATCAACGGTGCCAACGCTATCCACCGTGCCGTCATCGTAATGAATCAGATCCAACTTGCCGTTAATGTACAGCACCGCCAGCAGCACCAGCACCGCCAGCGCCGCAGCAAACACCGCCAGCAGTTTCAGCCACAGGGGACGTTTCTTTTTGTCCGGCGTTTCCGGTGCTGTGGTTTCCGCCTTGGGTTCGTTTTCAGTTCCCGGCTGGGCCGCATCCGCGGCCGGTTCGCTTTCCGGCTGCGTCTGCTCCGGCTGGGCCTGCTGCTCCGGGGCAGCAGACTGCATCTTGTTTTCTTCGTCCTTCATAACTACTTTCACCCTTGTTGTTTTTGGCCGCGCAAACGCCGCAAGCCCGTCCGTATCCCACAGGAATAATAGAGAAAAGCCAACCCCGCAAAAATGCTGACCGTTAAACTGCGCCAGGTAAACCACCCGTGCTGGATGGAATGGGTGCGCAGCAGCGCCAGCCACACCGGTGCCATCAGGGCGGTAAGGCCAATGGGCAGCGCGCGCAGCAAAGCTTCCTTATTGCGCAGGCAAAGCAAAAACGCCGCAATGCACAAAATAACCACCAGCACCACCGGCCACAACAGCCCGCGCTGGCTTAATGTATCCCCCACAAAGCGGAAGATGTTCCCCCAGCTCAGTTCCATGCCGTGCCAGGTATCCGCCGTGGTGCGCACCCCGGCCTGGTGGATGGCATCGCCGATGATATCCTGCCCGGTAATCAGGGTGGCCAGCACCCATTTCAGGCCCCAGCACATGGCATAGCCTGCCCCCCAGCACAAGCTGCCGCCGATGACCGGCAGACACTGCCTGGCACCGGATGCCGCCCGCTGCGGCAGGCAGCACAGCCACACCGCCACCGGCAGCCCCAGCGTGATGATGGGGGTAACCAGCAAATCACAGAACGCCGTACAGGTACCCAGCACCACCAGGGCAATGCTCAGTTGCCCGGCGCGGCGCGGCCTGGCCAGCACCCACGCACAGCCCGCATACGCAATACAGAAAGTGGTAAAATACTGCACCTGATGCGGCACCCAGAACACGGTAACCGCCAGCTGGCTGACGGCAAACCACACCATGGCCCGCAGCCCACACTGCCGCCGCAGCTGCCACAAAATAACCGCCAGCAGCGCAAACAGCACCAAATACTGCACCACGCGCACACCGGTGATGGACATAACGCAGAGCAGCGGCCGCAGCCAGATCAGGTAGCCGTGCCAGTACCGCGCATAGGAGAACGGCACCAGATGCACTGCCTTTTGGGCACCGGTGGCCAGCGGAATGGTGCGCTCGCAATAGACAGCAAGGTCACTGGCCATCGTTTCAAAGTTATCCACGTTATAGGCCGTTGCGGTCATCATGGCGGTCAAGGGATTCTGCTCGCCCATGGCGGCCGCTTCAAACAGCATGATGGTATCGGTATAGTTATCCATCTGGAACAGCTTAAAGCCGAAATATTCAGGGTAAAGCCCCTCCTGCTGGATGGTTTGGGCTGAATCATACACATGTTCCAGCACCGGCTGGGCCGGCAGCGCGCACGCCCCCAGCAGCAGCACAAACAGCACTGCCACCGTGGCTGCAAACGCCGCCAGCAGCTGCAGGGGCGTGGTGTGCCGCACCGTTGGGTTTGTTTTGATTTCCTGCATAGCATTCCTTTTCTTTTGGGAAGATTGCAAAAAAGTTACAAATCTTTTTTGGTTATTATACCGTATTATTCCGCCAGTTTCAATAGCGCAGAACTGCCGAAAGTTGTGAAATCCCCATCACAAAATTTGCACATTCCCGTTACCGGGCGTCCGCCTGGCGCGAAACGGAGAGCACAATGCCCATTTCGCCCAGCAGCATCATCAAACTGGTACCGCCGGAAGAAAAAAACGGCAGGCTTATGCCGGTGTTGGGGATGGTGTTGGTAACAACGGCAATGTTCAGCACCGCCTGCAGCACCACCTGCACCACAAAGCCAACGGCCAGCAGCGCACCGAATTTATCCCGCGCGCGCACTGCAATGGACATGCCGCGCAAAAACAGCAGCAGGAACAGCACCACCGTCAGAGCCGCGCCCACAAAGCCAAGTTCTTCACACAGAATCGAAAAGATAAAGTCGTTTTGCGGTTCCGGCACATAGAGGTATTTCTGGCGGCTGTTGCCCAGCCCCAGCCCGGCCGCGCCGCCAGATGCAATGGCGTACAGGCTTTGGATGGTCTGGTGGCCTTCGCCCAGCGGATCAGCAAAGGGGTCCCGCCAGGAGGACAGCCGCCTCATGGCATAGGGCACCAGCTCCGGCAGCAGCACCACCGCCGCCGCAATGGCCCCGGCCCCGGCAATGCCTGCCAGGGCAAACCACTTTAAGCCCGTGCCGCCCACAAACATCAGCACCGCGCCGATGCCCAAAATCAGTAGCGTGCCGGACAGATGCGGCTCCAGCAGCATCAGCACCGTAACCGCCCCCAGGATAACCATAAAGGGCAGCACCCCGGTTGCAAAGGTCTGCATCCTGTCATGGTTGAGGGAGATGATGTGGGCAAACACCAGCACTACCGCAAACTTGGCGATCTCGCTGGGCTGCAAGGTGCCCAGCCCCGGCAGCACGATCCACCGCTTGCAGCCGTTATATTCCGGCATGAACAGCACGATTGCCAGCAACGCCAGCGATACCCCCATGATTGGCCACGCCAGTTTGTGCCAGATGTGGTAATCCACCAGACTGGCCGCGTACATGGCCGCCGCACCAAACGCCGCAAACAACAGCTGGGGGCGGATGTAGGTATAAGCATCCCCGCGCCGGTACAGCGCCACCGCATACCCGGCTGAAAACAGCATCACCAAACCATAGCACACCAGCAGCATCAAAATGATCAAAAACCAGATATCCGGTGCCGGCTGCCCGGCCAGCCGCTTTTTGATGACCGTACGGGCCAGTGCCGCTTCTTCTTTCAATCCAAAAACCCCCTTCCCCATCCAGCGTGCAGCGGTTTATTCCGCCACACCCTAGTATATGTACGGGAACGGGGGCTTAATCATTCCTGGGTATATCCAAGCTTACTGGGCCTGATCCGGCAACAGAACAGCGGTCACACAGACAAACGTGCCGTTTGTGCCGCCGGTGCTCATCAGGGTCAGGAAGGTTTCCTTATCACCGGGGGTATTGCCAGTATCAAACAGGCTGCGTTCCTTAATGCTCTGGCTGAACTCCGCATAGCTGTAATAATCCGAAAGTTCCCCATAGCTGGCGGGGGTAAAGGCATTCTCGGTGCCTGCGGCATCGGTATTATACACTGCCACAGCACGGAAATGGTAGGTCACATCACTCAGGTACAGGGTGAACTCGGCATTCTGGCTGAAGTTTGTCTGGTCCGTCAGGCTTGCCAGCGAGGCATCCGCGCAGGAAAGCACCGTGTTGGACGGCATGGAAGCGTTCAGATAGTTGGTGCCGCTGATGGCAGCGCCATCGCCCGGCTGGGAGCCGCTGTACACCAGCTGGCCGTTCTGGCCGGGGAACGCAAGATAACCGATAATTTTTTCGTTTTCTGCCGCAGCGGATTTCAAATATGCCTGCGCCTGGGTATCAAACTGCTCTGTGCCGTAATTTTTATAGGCAGGGGCTTTCACGGTGCATCCACGGGTCAGCCCCAGCAGCACCGCAGCACCCACCAGAACCAGCAGGGCAATAACAGCCACTGCGGCAATCGCTTTGCGGCGGTGGCGGCGCTCGGCACGCTCGATCATGGCAAGGCTGCGGTTGTGGATGGCATCCTGTTTGGGTTCCTGCTTTGCTGCCAGGGGGCGCGGCACTGCCGGTTTGGCTTTGCTGCGGCCAGGGAAGGTAATGGTGGGCTCTTCGTCCTCCCCGTCATCCTCCCCGTCATCCTCATCGTCTTCAAACAACTGGCTGGCGGCGCGCTGGAATTCATCGGTGCTGCGCGGCGGGGCTTTTTCGTCCGCCTTGCGGGCTGCTTCCAGCGCGGCGGGGTCCAACCCTGCCGAAAAATCCGGGATATCATCATCCAGGATAGAAGCTTTTGGTTTCGGCAGGTTGGCGGGCGTTTCCGGCTCCGGCAGGGGTTCCGGCTGCGGTGCAGCGGGCGGTTCCGGGTTGGGCTGCTCCTGCTGCTTTGCTGCCTGCTGAGCCGCCATGGCCTGCTCCAAATCTGCACGGGAAATTTTGATGGTGCGGGTGGCACACAGTTCCAGGTCCGGGTCCAGCTCGCTTTCTGCGGCGCGGCGGGCGCGCGCTTCGGCGGCAGCCTGCGGGCCTGCGGTGCGCAGGTCCAGCGGATCCGGTGTTGGCTGCGGCGCGGCAGGCTGGGCGATGGGGCGTTCAAAGGTAATGGTCCCGGTGGGGGTAGCCTGCGATTTGGGTTCAGTGGGCTGCGCATCGTAATCGGGGACCGGTTCTGCATCGTAGCTGTCCGGGGCGTTGGGCTTAACCTCCGGTTTGGCCGGGGCAGCCTTGCGGCGCAGCGTAAAGCGGAAACCTGGCCTCGGCTGGCCTTCGCCGCTGACCAGCAGCAGCGGGCGCTCCCGCCCCGGCTTGAAGGTAATAGCGGAAGGTCCCAGGTGCATCCCCAATGCACGGCGGCGGGCCAAGTCCAGAATATGGTTGGCGATTGCCATATCGGAGATTTCGGGGCTCAGGGCACAGGCTGCCGCGCCGATGCGGCTGCACAGCAGCACAAAAGGCGCCTGCCCCACTGTTGCGGGCATATACACGGCGGCATAATCCGCATTGGCCAGCAGCAAAGCGCTTTGAGCGCGGCCTGCAGCGGCCTGAACCATATCGCCGGGGAACTTTTTGAGCAGAGCTTCCGGCGCGGCAATGCGGCGGGCGTTCGCCGGGTTCAGGTAGGTCTGGTTGCCAAAATCGAACGCTGCTTCGCTGTGCTGCAGGCCGCGCAGGGCGTTGCCCAACAGGCGGCCGGTGGCTTCGTCCGCCGCAACAAGCAGGCGGCGCTTTTTCAGCAGGGCATCCAGCGCGGCCTGAGCCAGGGTGGTATCCTCAAAGCCATAGCAGGCATCGCCAAAGCGGGTGCGCAGTTTCTGCACCCACTTTTCGCAGTATTCATCCGCCATTGCCTGGGTGGGGGCTGATGCCTGCACGCAGACAAGGTATTCACCATCGCGCTCCTGCAGGCGCAGGCTGGGGCTGCCCTCGGCCTGGGCGTTCTCAATGATGGAGTTCATCTCCGCTTTGGAAAGCCCAAACACACGCAGGATTCGCATTTGGATTTGCAGCATTAAAACACCCCTTTGGTGGAAAGTTGAAGTTAGGAGTCAGGAGGAAGGCGTTAGGAGTTTTGCCGTGTCACAAAGTTGGCAGAAAACAAATTAGAAATTAGGAATGAGGAATTAGTAATTGGTGGGTGGTTTTTGCTTTCTCATTGCCTATTCTTTCTCATTGCCTATTAAAGTTATTGTTAAATATCAAGGGTTTCGGGTTTGACATCTTTGGAGGGGACGGGGTGGGCGTTTTCGGGAGGGATATCAAGGGCCATGCGGCGCAGAAGGTCCAGGGCGTACAGGGCGGCGCGGGTGCGGATGATGCTGCGCTCGGCATAGCCGCCGAGTTCCAGGCGCATCAGCCAGGCTTTGCCGCTGCGGGCATCCGCACCGGCCAGGTAGACGGTACCTACCGGTTTGCCCGGCAGTGCGCCGCCGGGCCCGGCAATACCGGTAATGCCCACGGCCAGATCTGCTCCCGATGCCTGCAAAGCGCCGTAAGCCATCGCCACGGCCACCGGGCCGGAAACCACGTTATACTGTTCAATCAAAGTCGGGGCAACACCCAGCAGCTTTGCCTTGGCAGCTTCGGCATAGGTCACAAAGCCATAGCCGAACACCTCGCTGGAGCCGGGCACATTGGTGATTTTTTCTGCCACAAGGCCGCCAGTGCAGCTTTCCGCGGTGGCAGCATGCAACCCTTTTTGCTGCAGCAGGTGCACCACAGTGTATTCCAGCCCCGGCACATCCACATCATACGCATTGGGGCCCAAAATCTTGCGGAACTCCGCAATGCGGGCATCGCAGGCCGTTTCGGCTTCCGCCTCGGTTGCGGCGCGGGCGGTCACACGGATCTCGCTCTCGCCGGTTTTGCAATAAATGGCTGCCGTGGGGTTTTCGCTGGCGAACAGCGGGGAAACCTTGCTGGCAATGCTGCTTTCGCCCCCCAGCACCCGCAGCGTTTTGGAGTGGATGGTACAGTTCTGGCGCTGCAGCAGCACCGGGCGGATATCCTCCGCCCACATGGCTTTCATCTCGCGTGGAACGCCGGGCATCAGCACGGCAATGCAGCCGTCATCCTCGAACCAGGCACCGGGTGCGGTGCCATGGGCGTTGGGCAGCTTGTGCCCCTTGGTGGGCACCATGGCCTGCTTGCGGTTGTTGGCCGTGGGGGTGCGCCCGCCGCGGCCGGTACGGGCAAAAAAGTCCACGATCTTCTGCCATTCTGCTTCATCAAAGTGCAGGGTATCGCCAAAGGCTTCAGCCACGGTCTCCTTGGTCAGGTCGTCCTCCGTGGGGCCAAGCCCGCCGGAAAACACCAGCAGATCGCTGCGGCTTTTGGCTTCCTTTACCAAATCACGCAGGCGGCCAGGGTTATCCCCAATCACATGCTGGTGCAGCACGCTGATGCCCAGTTCCGCCAGTTCGCGGCTCAAAAACTGGGCGTTGGTATTGACAATATCGCCAAGCAGCAGCTCGGTTCCTACACAAATGATCTCCGCAGTCATGGTCTGTTCCGTCCTTTATCCAAGGGTAATTTTTATCTGGCGCTGTTAAAACTCCGGGTCATCCCCGATGCGGATGGGGATTTTCTCCACAGTTTCCGCCGCAATCCGTTCCAGCTCTGCCAGGCCGGGCATTCCGGCTTCGGCGGCTTCGATCTCCGCCAGGCTGGGCTTGGTTTTGGGGTGCGACGGGGTAAAGATGGTACAGCAATCCTCATACGGCTCAATGGAGGTATCAAAGGTGCCGATCTTGCGGGAAATAGCAATGATCTCGGTCTTATCCATGCCGATCAGCGGGCGCAGAATCGGCAGGTTCTGCGCGGCGTCGGTGCAGGCAATGGCCTGCATGGTCTGGCTGGCAACCTGTGCTAGACTTTCGCCGGTAATCAAAGCTTCCATCTCGCTCTGGTCGGCCACCAGTTTGGCAATGCGCAGCATGCTGCGGCGCATGAGCACGGTAAACAACACATCAGGCGCATTATCGCGGATATACTCCTGCGGCTTGGTATAGGGCACCACAAACAGCTGGCAGTTGCCGGTATATTCTGCCAGTTCGCGGGCCAGGGCGCGCACCTTCAGTTTGGCGCGCAGGCTGGTGTACGGCGGGCTGGCAAAGTGGATGTGGTGCAGTGCAAGCCCGCGGCGCGCCATGCAATAAGCTGCTACCGGGCTGTCGATGCCGCCGGAAAGCAGGTTCAGCGCACGGCCGCTGGTGCCAACGGGCAGGCCGCCCGCGGCTTCCACCTTGGGGCCATGGATATATGCGCCTTTATCGCGGATTTCCACCATGATTTCCAGCTGCGGCTCATGCACGTTCACCCGCAGGTGGGGGTGCTTGCCCAGCAGGTAAGCGCCCAGTTCGCGGCACAGCTCCGGGCTTTTCATCGGGAACGTTTTATCCGCGCGCTTGGCTTCCACCTTAAAGGTGCGGATGCCGCGCAGCGTTTCGCCAAGATAAGCTTCCGCCGTGGCGCAGATCTCGTCAAAATCCTTGCTGCAACAAGCAGCGCGGCTCATTTTGACAATGCCAAAAATTTTGGAAATACGGCGGAACGCTTCGTCCATGTCCAGGTCATCTTCCAGTGGCTCAATGAACACGGTGGACTGCGCCTGGGTCACCTTGAATTTGCCCAGGTCTTCCAGCCGGTAGCGGATGCTTTTGGCCAGGCGGGCTTCAAATTTGCTGCGGTTCAGGCCTTTCAGGGTCATTTCGCCCTGATAGGCAAGGATGATTTCTTTCATGTTTATGGCAAACCTTTCGTGTCTGGTGTTATGGTTTCATTCAATAGCGTTATGGCAATACCGCATAATTCTAAGTGCCGATACGGCGAGCGAGGTGCGGCAGATGCCAAGCCAAAAGCGCAGATAATACTGGAGTCTTATCGAGCATTTTGGCAACGCAGATGCCGTGCCGCAGCTGCCGGAGCGGTGCTTAAGCC
>JABLTQ010053793.1_pt1 | contig 20592 bp, 10 predicted proteins | sample 7160101 | NCBI WGS metagenome assembly JABLTQ01 (sample SAMN14651228, study PRJNA627086) | human gut metagenome | isolation source: feces | host: Homo sapiens
GGAACCTTGATGGTTGCTGTGTCGTTTCCTTCCATGCTGGATGTTCTCCACTTGTTAGAGTTCGCATTGCAGTATTCCCACTGATAAGTTACATTCTCCCATGAAGTCTCAACCGTAAATTCTGCTGTCGTTCCTTTGGCTGCTTCTACACTTACAGGCTGAACCTTGATTGGTTTCTGCATGGTTACAACGGCTGTCTCTGAGATCAGCTGTTCCCCGTCTCCGTTTGTTACCACGCAGCGGTATTTCTGACCGTCTCTCCAGTTTGCAACCGGAACTTTTACAGTTGCTGTATCGCTTCCTTCCATTACGGAGGTTCTCCATTTTGTAGAATTTGCATTGCAATACTGCCACTCATAAGTCAGTCCTTTACCTGTTGCTTCTACTGTAAATTCTGCTGTCTCTCCGACAACTCCTTCTACGCTTTCCGGATTCTTGACAATTGCGAATTCTTCTGTTCCTGCAATCTCATCCTCTGATAATGCTCTGTTATAAACCTTTACATTATCATAAGCGCCCTTGAAATATCCGTCAGCACTGTAGAATGATTTTCCAAGATATGCTTTCAGATCTTTTCCAAGATCTGTAACATCTGTTGACATTCCTGTCTTTTCTGCAATCTTTTCGCCATTCAGATATAATGACATCTTTCCTGCTTCTTTTACGATTGTAATATTCTGCCACTCATTCAACAGAGTCTGGTCAACACTCTGGTCGACTCCCTGTTCTGCACTCCATGAACCGGACGTGATCACACTCTTGATGGATCCGGATTTCTGACGCATGAACAGGTATTTGTTACTGTCTTTACCAACTGCAAATGTAAAGAAGTTACCGTCTACCTTTTCCGGTTTTACGTCCATGGAAATGGTGAATTTGTTTCTTCCGTCGAAGAATCCTGTCGGAAGGGAAGCGAATGTTCCGCTTGTTCCATCCAGATATAATACGTTGCTTCCGTTTTCTTCTTTTACGGCTGCATTTCCGTTCAGTGTACCGTCATTATTGTGTCCACTGACATCTTTGATTGTTGTTCCATCTGTATTTTCAAAATCATAAGAAAGAACCGGATCTTTTTCCTCTTCTTCTGTATTCTCCTGAACAAGATTGGTTCCCCATTTTGCCATTAAAGCATTGTACTCTTCCTGCGTTACAGGGATTGGTGTACCATGTCTTGCACGGCTTGGCATCTTATAGCTGTCCGGTTTTGTGAATACACCGGAAGACAGGTCATCGGATACCAGTGGGTAATATCCACCGCCGCCATAGTTATCGACTAACAGACACCACTTACTGTTTCCATCTGTATCCTGTGAGTTGAACTGGAAGATTGTCGGACCTTCTACCCACTGGTTACTGTTCAGGGAATCTGATGCAATATGTTCCCACTTGCCAAGAAGTGTTGCACATCTTTCTACATATACCGTCTTTGTCTTTGCACCGAGGCTATTCGTACTTCCGCCTTCATTCTTGGTGTATCGGTAGTACATCTGGTCATCGTTATTATAGATGATCGTTGTATCGATACTGGACTGATCCATATCGATATAAACCTGTGGCTCTGTAAATGTGTAGAAATCTCTTGTCTTAGAGTAATATAATCTCTGTTTTGCATAGTTGTCACCAGATACTTTTGATGCCCAGAATACTACATATTCACCTGTCTTATAATCATATGCTGCTTCCGGTGCCCATGTACATCCGGCTCCGATAGAAGCACTTACTTCTACCATGCGCTCGTCAGACCAGTTTACAAGGTCTGTAGACTCCCATACCATCAGGCTCTGGCTTCCTGCAGTCTGTGCTGCACCCCAGCCATTTCCACCGTTGATCTTCAGGTCTGTTGCGATCATATAGAACTTATCACCTTCTGCAGAACGGATGATGAATGGATCACGTACACCCTTTTCTCCAAGTGTAGATGTAAGTACCGGTTTGTTATCGTTCAGATCCTGCCATTTCAGTCCATTCTTACTTGCTGCGAAGTAGATCTGCTCTCCGTCAGAATATCCTTCACCTGCGAAATATGTAAAGAAGTATGCACTATAATCATCGGCTGTCTTCGCCTTTACTGCTTTCTTAACTGTAAATATAAAGTCTTCTGTTGCTGTTGCATCGCCCAGTTTCAGTGTTGCTGTCATTGTAACATCGGTATCTTTATCCGGTCTTGTTACAGTTCCTGCCGGTGTTGCATCATAGCCTTCGTTCTCATGAGACTGTACGTCCACGATCTCCGGCTTATCGGTTGACCATGTTACGGCAACGCCATCCCCTGCTTCTGTAGGAAGTGTGATATTTCCATATACAGCCTGATTGGTTGTGTTATATGGAAGTGTCAGTGCTTCTTTTGCTTCTGCAACTTTTGCTTCATCGGAATGATCTTTCTCTGTTGCAGATAATTTGAATGATTTTAATGTTCCCTTGTAAGCCGGGTCCGGGCTGTACAGGGATTTTCCGATATATCCCAGTGCAGTTCCGTCTGTTCCTGCTGAGATGATGTCCTGGATGGAATATCCACTGTCTGTTGTCTCGATCAGTGTATCATTCAGGTATACGCTTACCACACCTTCATTGAATTCATATTTTACAGTATTGTAAGCATTCTCTGTAATCTTTCCATCCTGTGCAAGAAGGACTTCTTTGGATCCGTCTTTTAATCCCGCACGGATATTTCCGTCTTTGCTGTTACCATTTCCTCCCTGTGTCGGGCAGAAAAATACATAGTTTTTTACATTTGGCCATTTGTCAACTTTGTTACCAAGACAGAATAACCACTGGTTTCCCACCTTTTCTGTCTTAAATGTAGCTTCGATCGTGAAGTTCTCTTCTTCGATCAGTCCGGCCGGAATCTCAACATATTTTCCGGAATCTCCGGAGAAATTCAGAACGGTTTCTCCATCTTCCTCTGTGAAATCTGAATCTGTGAGTCCTACCAGTTTTGCATTATTTCCGTTACCGGAAATGTCTGTAAGCGTTCCGTCTGCATGTGACATATCATATTCTGCCATCACTTTCTGCTCCGGGGTTCCGCTGTTTCCTGTGACACTGCTTTCTTCTGCTTTTACAGAAAAAGCCGGAAGCAGTGTCACTGCCATTGCCGCACTCATTATGAGTGCAAGAAATCGTCTTTTCATAGTTTCCTCCTTTTTCATTTATTTTTTAGGGAATGGAACTTAAGGATCTCCCTTTTACGTTCTGTCCCATTCCCTTGAATTACAAATGAATTTACTGGGTAACCGTCAGTGTCGCTGCATCTGATATCAGCGTATTGCCTTCTGCGTCTTTGATCACGCAGCGGTATTTCTGTCCGTTTCTCCAGCTTCCAGCTTCCACTTTAATTGTGTCCGTCTGGTTTCCTTCCATAGAAGATGTTCTCCACTTGTTGGAAGATGCATTACAGTATTCCCACTGATAGGTAAGGCCCTCTCCGATTGCCTGTACCTTGAATTCTGTCATGGTTCCTTTTGCTGCATTCACACTTACCGGCTGGCTTACAATAGCCAGTCCGGCCGGAAGCTCTGCCACTTTTACTGCCACAACGGCAGATGTAACTGTCTTTCCGTTTTTATCGGTTACGATACAACGGTATTTCTGTCCGTCTCTGTATTTCTGTACCGGTACTTTTACGGTATCTGTCTTGCTTCCTTCCATAGAAGATGCATACCACTTGCTGGAATTAGCATTGCTGTATTCCCATTTATAGGTCAGACCTTCTCCGGTTGCTTTTACTGTAAATTCTGCTGTCTCTCCGATTTTTCCTACATAGTTCTTCGGATTTTCTGTAATTGCAAGTTCTTTTCCTTCGCCACTGTTATCTTCAACAGTTACCTGAACCGTTACATTCTTGTAAGCGTCATTTAACTCTTCTTCGTAGCTCATGTTCAGAATCGGTGTTCCGTCTGCTGCCCAGTGTACACGTTTTACTCTTGCATGACGGCATGGGTCATACAGAGAGCTTGCGCTTGACCACTGGCACTGATTCTTGTAACACTCTTCCGAACGTGCATGGTATACGAATACTGCATTTCCATTCTCATCTACGGTAAATGAATTGTGCCCCGGTCCGTATTCTCCCGGTACATCTGCGGATGTAAGAACCGGATAAGCGGTCTTTGTCCATGAATCCGGATCCATCAGATCTGCGTTTTCATCTGCGGTCAGAAGTCCGATACAATATTCCGGACCTGTTCCGGCTGCTGAGAATGCAATAAAAATCTTTCCATCATGTTTCAGGATCGTAGGTCCTTCATTTACACGCTCTACATTACGTTCCCATCCGTATTCCGGAGTTGTAAGCATGATAACTTTTCCCTTGCCTTCCCAAGGTTTGTCCGGGTTGATCTCCTGCATGTAAAGTGCAGACTGTCCGATAATGTCTGCCCAGATCACATAATGTTTTCCATTATGCTCAAAGTATGTCATATCCAGTGACATGTGTTTGAAGTATGCGGATTCTTCGCTTGTAGCTGCGTGAATCTCTGCAGTTCCGTCTGCCTGTACCCATGAAGATGCATCGTATGGATCATCTCCCTGGCATACCAGGACATATGGTCTGATATTCCAGATGTTGCCGGAATCGCCGGCTGCAAAGAATACATACCATTTTCCTTTGATCTTATGAATTTCCGGTGCCCAGACGTGTCTTGCCATCTTGCCTGTAGATGGTGCTTTCCAGATTGTAATCTCTTTTTCCAGTCCGCCTTCTGCGTCTGAAAGTCCCTGGATCGTATCTGCCTTACGCAGGATAATTCTGTCATAACCGTTGTCCGCATTGTAGAATGCCGGATAAGAAGCTGTGAAATAATAAGCTTTTGTATCTTCGTCATACTTGATCTGCGGATCGGCTCTCTGCTCGATCAGAGGATTTGTATACTCGGTCTGATTAACTGTACCATTTACGGTATAAGTACCTGCTTTACTGAAATCAATGCCGTCTGTATTCCATGTAACTCCCATATTGGCAGTAGAACCGTCACTGTAATATGCTGTAACAGATTCTGGAAGTTCTACGTCTTCCCCGCTCTTTACAGTTACATCTTTGACTTCGCTGATTCCTGTATTGGTTACTTTTGTGAATTTGTTAATGATCTTATCATATTCTGCTTTTGTAACACCGATCACATTACCGGTTACAGCACCCTCTGGAATTGTCTGGATTCCTTCGGTTGTTTTTTCTGTATAATCGTATGCCTGTGGTGCTTCCAGTGTTGTAAGATCTTCTGTCAGGTTCGAATATTTTACTCCGTTGCATGTCCAGTTCACACGGTATGCGCCGGCTTTTGAATCATATACGACCTGTGGTGATAACGGATTACCGATATCTGTATTCGTCTCAACCATTCTCTCTCCTGTATAGGTAAGAAGGTCTTCTGAGTCATACATATAGATTGATTTTTTGCTGTTGCTCTGTGTTGCTGTGAATCCGAAGCTTCCGTCTGCCTTTCTGAACAGATATGGGCTTGTAAAGCGGATTCCTGTCGTTAAGTTCTTATTGCCGTTATTGGTATCAATGGTTGCAAATAAGATTCCTGTGTTAGAGTTCAGTGCTGTAAAGTTTGCTCCGTCCGTGCTGTATGCAAGATGCAGACTTCCGGTCAGGTCGTTATTACCGGTTACATAACTCATGATATAACCGTAGAACTCTTCCATTACTTCGATCTTGAATGGCTTTTCTACTGATTTGCCATTCAGGCTTAAGGTTGCTGTTAATGTTACCTTCTGATTGCCTTTTCCGCTTTCCGGTCTGGAAACGATTGCTCCCGCATCGGAAAGAACACTGTCATCAGATGATTTCCATGTGATCGTGCTTCCGTATTTTCCTTCTTCCGGAAGTTCTATATCTTCGGAAATGACTTTCGCAAGCTTTAACTGTGCTGCAGCTTCTGCAAGGTCTTCATCCAGATTCCATGGAACAACAGTTACTTCGAATTCTTTCGTTACTGTATAACCGTTCAGGCTTAAAGTTGCTGTCAGTGTGATTGTCTCAGAAGTCTTTCCTTCTTCCGGACGTGTTACCTTTCCTTCTGCAGTGATCACAGAAGCTTTGCTGGTCTCCCAGCTTACGCTCACACCATTCTCCAGTGTTGCCGGCAGTGTAAGGTCTTCTTTTACTGCACTGGTATCACCGATGGAAAGTCCGTCTTTTGCTGCTTTTAATACTTCGTTATAGTAATCACTTTTCACCTGTTTGTAAGACTGTGCTCCATCGTAGATCTTTACTTCTTTGACACTTCCTTTATAGAACATATCAGAATAAGAAGATTTTCCGATGTATGCAAAAAGGTCTGTTCCGAAGTTCTCTACTTTGTTCGTAATTTCTACTGTACCGATCTTCTGATCGTTGTAGTATCCGGTAATGCTGTTTTCTGTAATAACAGTTGTGTATTTTGCCCAGTCACTTCCCGTCTTCGGTCCTGCAATACCATATGCGGAATTTGTCGGAGAGATACCATATTCTGTATTGTACGGTGCCGATTCATTCACACTGTTTGTAATAACGGACTTCATCTGTCCGCTTAAGTTTGCCGGATTTAAAAGCCAGTACTGTGTCGGGAAACCATTGCTGTTCTTGTCATTTCCAAAGAACATTGCTGCATAGTTACCGCTTCCTGTCTGGTTCTTAAGCCATGCAGAGATTGTAACAGTATTTTTGCCATCGAACATTCCCTTTGGAAGTTCTACATAGGCTGCGTCACTTCCGGATGCTCCGCCAGGAAGTGAAAGACTTCCGTCTGTGAAGATTCCGTTCTGTCCTTTTAATTCTGCATCTCTGTCATTGCCGGAAGCATCTTTGGTATCCTTTTCCAGTGGATAGTAAGCAAGATACGGAACATCGGCTGTCTGTGCTTCTGCTACCAGAACTGTGAAGTCCTTTGTAACCGTGTAGTCGTCCACAGATAATGTCGCTGTCAGCGTTACTTCCTGTGTTCCTTCTACATCTTCGCCTCTTGTAATCTCACCTTTTTCATTCAGGATCTCCGGATTGCTGGAAGACCAGCTGATCTTTACGCCGCCGTCAGATGTTGGCAGCTGGATGTCATCCGTGATCGCACTGTCATTGGCAATCGTAAGGTTCTCTTTTGCCATCTCAAGTGCTTCTCCGGCATATAATTCTTTTACCTGTGCTTCGGTCAGTTCATTTTTATAAATCGCAAGCTCTTTTACGCCGCCTTTATAGAATTTGTCCGGATAAGAAGATTTTCCAATGTATGCAAGAAGATTCTCTCCAAAATTTTCTACCTTATTGGATGTCTTCACGGTACCAATCTTCTGGTTGTTGTAATATCCGGTAATGCTGTCTTCTGTGATTACCGTTGTATACATTGCCCAGCTGCTGTCCGTTGTTGGTCCGCTGATTCCATTAGAGGAATTCGTCGGAGTGATTCCGTATTCCGTTGTCCATGGATTACCTGCTGATACCGAATTAGTGATGACACTCTTCATCTTGCCACCTTTACTTGGATTCAGCAGCCAGTACTGTGATGGATATCCGCTGCTGTTCTTGCCTGTTCCAAAAAACATTGCTGCGTAGTCCCCGGCACCGGTCTCATTCTTTAACCATACGGAGATGGTCAGTGTGTTCTGTCCGTCGAACATTCCCTGTGGAAGTTCCACATAGCCGGCGCTGCTGTTTGCTGCTCCTCCCGGAAGATACAGTGCTCCGTCTTTGAACGCTGCACCCGTTCCTTTCAGTTCTGCATTCTGCGCCGTCTCATTGCCCGAATGATCCTGTACATCTTCCGTAAGCGGATAATATGCAAGATATTCGAGGTTCTCATTCTCTGCCGTATCCGACAGAGGAGCCGCCTGGACTACACTCGATGCAAGCATAGTCCCAAGCAAAGTAATCGATAATAAGCGTCTTATCTTTCCCTTTTTCATAAGCTCCCTCCTTATTATTTTACGCTGACTTTAATCTTCGCCAGCCCTTCTTTTCCTACCTTTGCAAATACAAACGTAGATCCTTTTCCAACGGCCGTGATCTTTCCATCTTTTACGGTTGCCACTGTCTTATCCGCACTCTTCCAGGTCATCTCTTTTTCCTTTGGAGTTACAGTCGCTTCCACCGTTTCGGAATAGCCTTCCTTTAGTGTTACTGCCTCTTTTGAAAGTGTGATCTTCACCGGGTTAGTGATACAGTCTACTTTCTTATTGATCGCTTCTACCGCATCTGTATCCACCGTCGGTACTTTTGAAAGACTGTCTGCCCGGATCAGTGCCTGATTCAGACTCTCTTTCTGGCTGTCTGTCAGTGTGTTATCTTCCAACTGATCTTTGATCTCATTTTTGATGTCTTCCAGCTCTCTCTTATCGCAATCGATATATTCAATCTTATGATAATTATCCACTGTCGGATCTGCGTTGTAGGTATCGATCAGAGTATTGTATTCTTCTGCCGTAACAGGGATCATCCCTCCATGGCATCCTACATCGCCGCCAGTTCTTCCGTATCCGCTTGTCAGTTTCTTTACGCTGTCCGCTTTCGAAAGATCAGTTGTTGTATATGGTTCATACCGCACACTGCTGCTGCCATAATAGTCGATCATGATGCACCATTCGTCACGGTCATTGAACTTAAACATTGTCGCCCCTTCATAGGCTCCTTTTTTTGCTTCCATATTCTTCTGGGAAATGTACTTGAAATGGTTACCTGTACTTTCGTCTTTGAACCAGTTCCATACTACCTCCGCTTTCTGGAAGTCATTTAATCCGTTCAGGTCTCCAAGGCTGGAATAATTTTTCCCATTCATCGTATATGAAGTGATCCTGTTCGGATCTGAATTGTCATAATCAACGTCTGGATCTAATACTGTATCCGCACTCATAAGTTCAATGTGGTTATTCGTCTCATCTTTTACGACACGGTACAGTGTTCCATATGGATTTCCGTCTTCGTCCGCTACCCATAACTGGGATGTATCAATATTGCCATATCCGTCATTTGACGATACGAGCTTTCCCCATTTCTGATAGAAGGCTTCTTCCTCATACATCTTCGTCGGTCCAAAGGTCTTGAAATCTTTTGTCTCGTTGCAATATAATCTGTTTCTTGCATATCCGTCTGTTCCCACACGACAGGACCAGTACACAAGATAGTTGTCTTTTTCCGGATTATAGACTGCTTCCGGTGCCCATGCTGCCCCGGCATCAATCTCGTTTCCTACATCAATGTATCTTCTTTCCCAGTGCACCCAGTCTTCCGTCTCATATACGAAAAGCTTTGTACTTCCGGCACTTGACATCGTTCCCCAGTTTCCTACGGAATTGTTGCTCAAATTGCCGCCGTACTTGGATGCCATCGTATTCAGATCTGTTGCCAGAATCCACACCTTTCCGGAATCTTCTTTTCTTGCACCTCTGATAAGGTAAGGATCACGCACACCCTGATCATTCCCTTCAAATGGGAATAATACCGATGCATCTCCGGATGTGGTTGACTTTATATCCGTACCGGCTTTCACTGCGTAGTTGTGTGTGCCCACAGTCTCAATATCGTCCGCATAATCGGTTCCCACTTCAAACAATGGGTGAAAACCATTCAATGCTGTCCAGTTCAGTCCATCTTCACTTAAGAAGAAATGAAGCTGCTGTACATCGGAACCTTTTACATTACCAAAACACACATAGACATATCCGGCTTTGGTATCTGCAGAAGTTCCTTCTGCGATCGTCAGATCAAAGCTCTGCTTTGTCGTGTCACTTCCATTCGTGACCGTTGCGTTCAGAGTAAATTTATAATTGCCCTTTCCTGCATATGGGCGTGTTACTTTTAACTTATTTCCCTTTACCGATACATATGCAGGATTGGCATCTCCTACACTGTAGCTGATCTTTGCATCCGGTGCACCTTCAATACTGTCCGGGAGTGTAAGATCACCGGTCAGGAGCTGATTGATCTGCGCTTCTTTGATTGTAAGTTTTGTATCTGCTGCCATCGCCCGGCTGCCCGCTGCCGGCCCCGCAAGTACGAGGGCCGTAACAGCTGCCAGACCGAAGGAGACTGCTTTCTTTACATATTTTCTTTTCATAGCATTTCTCCATCTGTTTGTTTCGGTTGACGGTTTATTTTACAGTCATAACTGCCACATCTGAAACTACGATTCTTCCGTCGGTTCCTGTTATCACGCAGCGGTATTTTTGTCCGTTACGCCATGTTGCTGCAGGTACAATCAGATTATTTGTCTGATTTCCTCCCATGGAAGAAGTTCTCCAGGTATTAGAGTTGGCATTACAATATTCCCACTGATAGGTTGCATCTTCTCCGGTACCTGCTTTCAGTGTGACTTTGAATAATACAGTATCACCTTTTGCTGCAGTTACGCTGACTGGCTGTGTCTCGATCACCGGTGCGGTCACTGCTGCACCAATCGTAACTGTTGCTGTATCAGAAATTACCTGGTTGCCATATCCGTCTGTAATCACGCAGCGGTATTTCTGGCCGTCACGCCACTTTGCTACAGGTACGCTGATAGATGCTGTCTGGCTGCCTGTCATGGTAGAAGTTCTCCAGGTATTAGAGTTGGCATTGCAGTATTCCCACTGATAGTTCAGGTCTTTTCCTTCTGCTTCTACAGTTAATACGGCTGTTTCGCCCACCACACCTTTATAGCTTTCCGGATTCTTAGTGACCTTAAGTTCTTCCTTTGCACTGTCTGATCTAACATCCAGTGCTGTCGAATATTCTACGGCATAGCCGTCATATTTTGCTGTAACGATTGCTGTAACGGTTACTTTTCCTTCTTTTAATGCAGTTACGGTTCCATCTACATAAGTAGCTGCACTGTCGTCGCTGGATACATATTCAACATCAACCATGTCCTTTACACTGTCCGGAATTGTGAACAGTTTTTCGCTTTCGCCGACTTTCATTTCTTTCGTGGTCTCCGGTGCTTCCGGATCGATTACGCTGAATGGATCTACATATTCTTCTACATAGGCAAGACCTGCAATGGCTTTGTTCAGTTTGGTATATGCCGTATCTACTTTATCAAAGCTGTCTGCATCTTTTGCTTCCTGAATCGCTTCTTTCAGGCGGTCTGCCGATACGGTTGTACAATATGTTGTATCAATTGACTCTGCGGACTTGATCAAAGCATCCAGTTCTGCACGTTCCAGTGCTTTTACTGTTACTTTGATCTCTTTGGATGCTTCCAGTTCTCCTGATTTTGCTGTTGCGATAAGTGTAACTTCTTTGGACTCTGCCGGGCTTGTTACGGTTCCGTCTGTTCCGATCACACTCTCATCAGAACTTGTCCATGTGATCGTCATGCCGTTATCTTCTGTAGGAAGTGTCAGGTCATATTTTACATTATCCAGACTGTCGTTCTTTCCAAGCAGGTTCTCATCTGCAACTGCTTTTTCCAGTTTTTCCTGGAGTATCTGGGTATAATCTGCTTTGTTCTGTTCCTGTACTTCTTTTTCTGTCAGTGCAATGTCGTATACATTGACTTCATCGACCAATCCTTCGAATTCTGCATCCCAGTTGGTAACTCCAAGATAGATTCCCTGATTTTCTCCGTCTAACGGATCATTGGAATCATGTGTTCCGAGTTTGATGCCATCTACATAAGCAGTTACCTGTCCGCTCTTTCCGGACAGTGTGATATTGTGCCATCCTTCTGTATCAATCTCCGGGGACCAGAATGTAGACCACTTGTAGCCATTTCCATTTTCCCAGATCTTGCATGTGTTCGTTCCGGTCTTTTTACCGGATACTGCCAGCCATTTTTCCGGATTGTGATATCCGAGGAACAGTACGTTCTGGTTCTCTGCCAGTGTTCCGTCCGGTTTTACCCATGCAGATACCGTGTATTCTTTTCCGAGATTCTCTTCATCCAGTTTCAGTCCGTAGTCTCCTAATCTTACGGCCTTTCCGCTCTTACCTTCTTCGTATACAACATCTTTGGAATAAGCCGCCAGCTTTGTTGTAACTGCTGTTGCGTCCTTATCTGTAATACTGTTCGTCAGATTGTCTTCGAAAGAGTATGTTGCTTTCAGGTTCTCTTCCAGTCCGCTCTTTACTGTAACTTCTGTCACAGCTTCTTTGGTCGTACTGCCAAGCGTAACCTTTGTTGTGATCTTTGTTGTTCCGGCTCCGGTTGCGGTAACCTTTCCAGTCTCGTCTACGGTTGCAATATCCTTATTATCGGTCACATATGCAACAGAAGGATTTGCTTCTTTTACTACCGCCGGCATCGTTACTTCGATGTTCTCTTCTCTTCCGACAACCATGTTCAGAGATTTTGTTGCTTCAATTCCGTTTTTTTCAAGAAGGCTCTCTGCTGAAGAATCATCATATAACTGATATACTTCTCCTTCTGTCAGAGTCTTGTTATAAACTTTAATGTCATCTGCAGATCCGGTGAATTCTCCGTCCCAGTTTGTAACACCGACGTAAATGTCCTGGTTGCTTCCGGTCAGTGGTGCACTCGTCTTATTCTCTGCAGTCTTCTCTCCGTCTACGTATACTTTAACATTATCTTTGTCGCCGGTAATTGTTACACAGTGCCACTCTGCACTGAGGTCTTTATTTGCCCATTTCGTCCAGCTGTATCCGTTACCATTTGCCCAGATCTTGGTGGTACTGTTGTTATTTCCATCACCTGCAATAGCCAGCCATTTTTCCGGATTATGGTATCCAAGGAATAATACGCTCTGGTTATCGCTGATATTTCCATCCGGTTTCAGCCACATAGATACTGTGAAGTTATCTCCCAGATCCTGCTGGTTCAGTTTCAGTCCATAATCTCCGAGTTTTACAGCTTTTCCGCCGTTTCTGTCTTCTGTGTAGGTAACAGTTCCGGAATAATTACCAAGACCTGTTACGATTGCAGATGCAGCGGTTCCTCCTTCTACATCATTCTCCAGTGTTTCATTCTCAAATGTCCACTCACCTACCAGTCCGTCCAGACTTGCGGACTTTGCAGCGAATGCCAGATGCGGTGGAACCATCATGGTAATTACGAGTGCACCTGCAAGTGCTGCAGACATTACTTTTTTCCGTTTCATAGCAATTTCTCCTTTCCATCAGGACCTTTTATTTCTTTTTATATGCGGAATCAACAACTGTGATCTGAATATTGTCAGTCTTCTTCTCGCCGTTGTATTCATATGTCACTTTCAGTGTCTTTTTACCTGTCGTTGTCATGTCAATCTTATCTGCATTCGTTGTATAATCCGTAATTTTAACCGTTTTGCCTGTCTCAAGATATAACTGAATACGGATATCGTTTGTCTTCAGTTCCTCTCCGACTGTGTACATACGTTTTGTCTTTCTTGCTTTTCCTGATTTAATTTCTGTATCTGTAGATACAAAGAATGTTGCGTCTTTGTCAGACGGATCCTGTGTCATGGAAAGGACTCCGTTTTTACTTGTCAGATAATAGCCAGGATATTTGACACTTTCAAATGTAACACCGCTTCCGTTAAATCCTTTTAAGGTACGGAATGTCATGCTCTCGGCTTCGGCTGTTGTTCCTTTCACATCCTGTGAAAGTACCGGTGTGATCACACCGTTCTTCGGATCCTGTGCCGTGATATAAAGTCCCGGTTTGTTGTTCGACTCAATTGATACATATTCGTCTTTCTTGCTGGATTTACCAGGATTGATCTCCCAGCTGCTTTCTTCTCCATCTTTATAAAAATCAACCTGAAGTGCTTTTCCTGTGATCGGATAGTCTGCGTCCAGCAGTGTATTCACGAATGATTTGTGAGAAATGTAATTGCCATCGGAATCTGTAATCTGTGATGCTGTTCCGGTAAGTCCTGTTGCGGTCTTTTTGATTGGATCGATCGTTCCGTCTTCATTGATCGTAAATGGCTCACAACATGCAACTCTGCGGTATCCGCTTCCGTGTGGAAGGCTTCCGTCATGATATACGAAATATGTCTGTCCCTTGAAATCAAATACTGCCATGTGGTTTGTGTTGGCTGTTGCAGAAGGTTCCATAATGATTCCACCGAACTCCCATTCATTGCTCATGATGTCATCGGTCGTAGCATATGCCATCTGCTCTCTCCAGTCACATGCAAAGAACATATAGTACTTGCCATAATAATTGCCGTTTTCATCCTTCTGACGGTAATACCATGGTGCTTCCGTATAAGTATGTCCCTGTAAATTGTTAATCTTTCCGATTACGATATCATTTCCTTTGCCGTATCCGACAGAAAGATTATCCGGATTACCATCCTGATCCTTTATGGATATCATGTCTTCATTCAATTCACATACGAAGAATCTTGTATTTCCCCATCCAAGATATCTGTGTTCGACACCATTTTCATCGGTTTCGACCCATACCGTCGGGTCGATGTCTTCCCATGAATGTACGCTGTTCGCGGTCTGGCTGTTACTTACCAGCGGTTTCTGATTCACATCTTTAAACGGACCTGTCGGACTGTCCGAAACACCGACTCCGACTCCTTTTCCATCTGAAAACTGTGTACAATAATAGAAGTAGTACTTTCCATCAGAACCTTTTGCCACCTGTCCTGCCCAGGCCTCATGGTTATTACCTCCTTTGATATCCGAACTGTTCATGATCTTGCTTTCATATGTCCAGTTTTTCATGTCTTTGGAAGAATAACATCTCCAGTCCGGCATCCAGTAAGACTCATTGCTTGAGGTATCGTGTCCTACGTAGCAATATACGGTGTCGCCGTCAACCAGAACCGACGGATCTCCGCCGTAAAGAATGTCCCCGTTCTCATCAAACCCAAGCATCGGGTTGCCGGAGTTACTCTTTTTCAATGTCTTCGTCTCGACATTGTCTTTCGCATATACCAACGGTGTACACAAAGATACCGATAACACCGCTGCCAATGCTCCTGTTAGTAATTTTTTCATCTCTTTTTTCCTGCTCCTTTCTTTTTGCTTTTCTTCTTTTTACTTCTGCTCCTTTCTTTTTCGTTTCATATTCACCCGGGATTGCTCCCATGAAACTCTGATTCTCGAATCCCGGCATACGCTTCCTTCTCTATCACACAATACTTTCCCTCTTCTTCCAAAAAAGTATCTTTAAAATGAAATAACACACCTGTAGCCGGTGTAAATGTCATCTCTCCGAAATAGATTTTTCCATCTGCCAGATATAGATCCACTCGTACAAACGGGATTCCCTCTCCCAGCTTTTCCGCCATACTGATCATCTCTTCCAGCTCATCTGGCCGCTTTATGGACTCTCTGTCAACCTCTGTTCCTTCCACAACATCCAGTTCCTTCCAGTCCCTGTCAAATACATTCTTATATCTTTTTCCATCTTTTTGATTGCACACAAGAATAAAGCGGACTTTCCCGTTACTACAGTGAAATTTATAATCCGGAAGTCCGCCTTCTGCTTCTATATATTCTTCACAGATGATCCGGCGCCTTATATCGCGATAATGCATTTCCAGTGATAAATAAGCTATATGAAAACTCAACCAGAAATGCATCATTTTTTTTAATCTTCTCTGTTCATTTTTATCTAATTTGTTTTTATCCACACATACGTAATTCATATCACAACCATGTGTAGCTTTTAATACGAATTTTTTCGGAAGTCCGTCAAATGGAACTTCTTCTGCTTTGTCATACACACCCAGAAGAGGAACCAATGTATCTTTATATCCCTTTTGTTCCACAAACTTACGGACTTCATATTTATCCGTCAGCAGACTTCTCATCTTTCCATCCGTATTGTATTCCGTCCACAGAATTTTCTCATTCAGTTTCCTCGGACAATTCAGATCAATTTTTTTATGGAAATGAATTCTTGTCTGAATCTCTTTCGTCCTCTGGATGCCGAATATCTTACTCATTCCATAGTTCCATGCCATTACAGCTCCTCTGTAACACCATTTCCCATAATAGCCTATCCTACTCACACACCATCACTCCATTTTTAGAAAACCTTCAGTCTGGCCGCATACACCATCCGCAATACAAAATCCGGCATAATCCTGGCAATCTTAAGCCCGGCCTGTACCATCTTTGCTTTCCGGGACAACTGCCCCTTCCACCTCTTCATTGCTTCTCTGGCTTCTGCCTTATTTCCCGCAAGAATACTGGTATATATATATACTGTCATCTTCATATTGTATTTGCGCTGAATCATTGCAAGTTCTTCTTTACTATGTGCAGAATCTTCAAGCTCTTCTTCCAGATTCTTTATAAACGCATCTGCTTTTGCTACTTTTACCCTTGTTCTGGCATTCGCTTCTGCCATCCTGTGATAATTCACACAGACTTCGGAAGAATATGCAACCTTCGGATTATTTCTGGCTACTCTTGACCACAGATCAAGATCCTGTCCGATCTTTTCTCCCGGTCTGAATAATCCGGCTTTTAAGACTGCCGATGTCCGGATCACGGTCGCCGATGTCCAGACAAAATCATAAGCATACTGATAGGTAAGCCAATAACTTTCAAGACATCCAGTTGTCGGAGTCAGTCTCGCTGAATAATGGCTTTTCCCATTTCCCATATCTACTCTGTACGCAGTGACATACATATCACTTTCCGGATATTTTTCTATAAGGTGATCGATCGTCTTCAGATAATCAGGTTCCCATTCATCATCTGCATCCAGAAATGCGATATATTGTCCTTGCGCATGTAAGATTCCTGTATTTCTTGCAACGGATACTCCCTGATTCTGCTGATGGATGATTGTTATATTTTCACTCTTTATCTTCCTGGCTTCTTCAAGCGAGCAATCCGTCGATCCGTCATCAACCACGATTACCTCATAGTCTTTAAAGCTTTGTTTTTTTACACTTTCCAATGTCATGCGGATACAATTTTCTTTATTATATAAAGGAACCACAACGCTGAATCTCATGCAGTCTCTCTCTCCTTTATCATCTTATACGCTTTGTTTTCTGCTCTGTTTTCCGTCTTGCTTTCTGTTACGACACCTTCCGAACTTTCTTTCATAAAAAGGACTTTCACTGTTGCCAGAATCAGACGCAGATCCATAAGTACCGATGCTTTTCTGATGTAATAAGCGTCCATCTGTGCTTTCTCAATGGCCGGTGTATTATATCTTCCATAAACCTGTGCAAATCCTGTAATTCCGGCCTTTACCTTCAGACGCATTGCAAATTCCGGATTTTCTTCTGTGTATTTTTCTGCCAGCTCCGGTCTTTCCGGTCTTGGTCCCACAATGCTCATATCACCTCTTAACACATTGATAAACTGTGGAAGTTCGTCAATTCGTGTCATGCGGATCCATTTTCCAACCGTTGTAATTCTGTCATCTGATTTTTCTGCCAGTCTTGCTTTTCCGTCTTTTTCCGCATCCATCTTCATACTGCGGAATTTGTAAATTTCAAATATCTTTCCATCTTTTGTCAGCCTCTTCTGACTGTATAAAACAGTTCCTCTGTCCTGTGCTTTAATCAATCCGGCTGTTATAAGCATAACCGGCGATGCCAGGACCAGCCCCACTACCGATATACAGATATCCATCATTCTTTTTACCAGCTCATACACCGGTCTTTCATTCTTATTTCCAATCTGCAGCAGCATAGTACCATTTACAGACACCGACTTCATGCTGCACATCAGTACATCTTCCATTTCTGGTTTCAGATAAACTTCTATTCCATTTGTAGCACAATACCGGAGAATCTGATCCTTCTGTACTCTGTCAATTTCCTGCAGGATAACAAGATCCACATCTTTTAACTGTTCTAAATTCTGCGGTGTAACCTCAAGAACCCGGATCCACATTTTTACATGAATCCAGTCTGACATATGTCTTAAGTCTTTCATTTTCTCAAACATTTCACTGTTTCCATAGAGAACAGCTGCCTCTTTCTTTCCATACAGATGGCACATAATCTGGCTGCTTCCCAGTGTATATATAGCTGCAAATGCAGTCTGTGCCACTAACTTAAGAAGCATCATCCAGATATCATTTATACTCGTTTTTGTAACGTATCCTGTCAGATATGTAACTGCATCCGCCAGAAACAATGCAAGCCCCTGCGAATATATCAATTCCATGCTTTTCTTTGTCTGTGTTTCAAAAGCTTCATATGTACGAGCCATAAAGCAGTATACAATTACAAAAAGAAGTAGTTGATACAGCATATCTTTGCCGGATATATATCCGGTATGCCCCCCCACAAAGATAAAGGCCATTCCTGCAATATTAAAAACTTTAAACAGTCTTTCCATTACATATTTTCCCATAGCTGCATCCCTTCTTCATCATACGTTAACTATTTGCTGATCGTAACAACATTTCCCTGATCGCCTTCTGTTAACACAACGTTTCTGTCTTCGTAACTCCAGCTTGTCTTATCGGCTTCCTCAGTACCATCCGCTCCAAGCTGTTCTGAAATTGCATTAACCAGAGAATCTTTTGCAACAGACGGGAATGTAAGCTGCGCACTTGCTACATTTCCATCTTTGCTTTCTACAACAATCTTTACATCTGCTCCAAATAACTTTGTATCATAAGAAGCTGCTGCCTCTTTTGCTCCCAGAAGTGCAATCATATCCGCATCTGCTCCTCCGACTTTTGTCACGAGATCAGCCATCTGGAATGTATCTTCTGCAACATTTAACGCATCAGAGCTTTCCACTACTTCACCTGCATCCTGTGATTCTTTTTTGGAATCTTTCTCCTCTTTCTTTTCATTGCTTTGTGTTGTCTTCTTGTCTGGCTCTGCTGCTTTTTTATTATCTGAACCGCCACATCCAACTATGGACATTACAACAATTGCTACCGCCATTAACATTGCAAAACATTTCTTTTTCATTTAAATTTCCTCCTTCAACCATATATTTTGCACAATTTAATTATGATAAATGATATATTATCTGGCATTTTTTTACAGCAGTATTATTTGTGAAATTTTTACACTTTTTTATTCATTTTTATTGTCAATGTGATTTTTTTTGATTTTATGTTGATTTTTTTATACTATTGACTCAAATATCATCTGATGTAATATCGAGACAAATTTAGAAATGATGTCAGAATCGCTTCTGTGGAGCCGATCTTATCTGTTTAAAACAAAAAGAGTGATAATACGAAGATTTCATTGTATTTATTATAATACTGAAGCTGCTTGATCTTCGTCGTAATGACCATTGTCCTTGCTCCTGCCAGGAAGATGACCGCACTGATCGTTACCATCGCATTGATAAAGTAATAGCTGAATACACTGATGATCGTTGACAGAGCATTCGGTGTCACAACACGGATGATCGTCTTGATCCAGTTATCTCCCATCAGCATCGCTGTCGTTTCCCAGGAACCATTTAACTTCGCCAGTGATTCCTTCATCATCAGATGCGGTGTCGAAAAATAGTGGATCATGTTACAGAGAACAAGGATCAGGAATGTACTTTGCAGACTGCTTCCCGAAAAACAGAACAGGAACGCAAGTCCAAGTACCATTCCGGGAATCGTATTCGTAATCAGTGCAATTCCCTCGATCACTTTTTTTAATTTTTCCGACACATGACTTCTCGCTGTGACCAGCGCACTTCCATATGTCAGAAGCGTTCCGAACATTGCTGTGAAAAATGCTACATAAAGAGAATTCACATATACATTGGAAAGTTCCGTATCTTTCAGCACGTTTGCTACATTTTTCATCGTAAAATGTAGTTCATACGGCCACTCTTCTACAAATGGCACAATGAAGATCACTGCAAATCCGTATGTGATCGTCGGAAGCAGCATCGCAGCCATTTCGATCAATTTTTTCAGATACCGGTTCACATTCGTATAATGCACGGTATATGCGATCAAAAAAGTCAGAACTGTCGTTACCAGTGCACTACTTCCTGCAATCAGGAAACTGTTCTTTAATGCTTTAAGAAATCCTCTTGTCTGAAAAACTTATTTATAAAATGCTGTCGTAACTCCCTATTCACCAATCACAGATTTTCCCAGAAGTCTGACAACCGGAATAATCAGAAATGCCGCAAAAAGAATTGCAATCAATACAAATATCAGTTTTATCTCTTTTTCTTTCTTCGTCTTCATCTTCTATTACTCCACTATGCCAGATTTTCCTTTTTTTCCTGATCTTCCTTATGAAATAATGTATAAATATTGTTCTTCTTTATTTCCAGCTGATTCAGAATAAATTTTTTTACAAACTCACTTCCCGGATGATTGATGATCTCCGACGGACTTCCATACTGGGCAATTCCACCCTTTTCAAGGATCAGCACTCTGTTGGAAATGGTAAGTGCTTCTTCCGGATCGTGTGTTACAATAATTGTTGTCAGATGATATTCTCTTGCAATCTATATAAAATCAAATGTTTTGATTTCCAGCATAAAACCCATCACCGGCATCCTCTTTTGCATGCTTAAACTTGTAGAAATCCTACAGAAATCCATTTACTTATGATTTCCATCTGTCATTTACTCTTTTATAAGGATAACACATTCACAAACTATACTTATGTTAAATCTTGGTAAATCTTCTTAATAAATACGCAATAAAAAAACAACCAACATATCGTTGATTGCTTCTTATCTTTCATATACCTTCAAAACTGCATACAAGAAATATTTTCTTCATCCTACCTATCACCTTGCTTGGTCATGCCCTCGACCGATTAGTATCAGTCAGCTCCATA
>JABLTQ010074897.1_pt1 | contig 20440 bp, 20 predicted proteins | sample 7160101 | NCBI WGS metagenome assembly JABLTQ01 (sample SAMN14651228, study PRJNA627086) | human gut metagenome | isolation source: feces | host: Homo sapiens
CGGGCCAGACTGCGCCCCGACGATCCTCGCCTGACGGTCATCGCTGCCCTGCTGCAGGACGGTGGCCAGGAAATCCGCGGCGTCCTGACCCATGCGGGGTCTGCCTACGACCTGCCCGCCACAGAGGCCATCGCCGCTCTGGCCGTGCAGGAATGCGCCGCGGCCAATACAGCGGCCCGACGGCTGCGGGAAGCCGGCTTCCCCTGCCCTGTGGTCAGCGTCGGTTCCACGCCCACGGCCTTTTTCGGCGAAGATTTTTCCGACATCACGGAAGTCCGGGCCGGCGTCTATGTCTTCCAGGATCTCGTCATGGCCGGTCTGGGCGTCTGCCGCCCCGAAGATCTGGCCCTTTCCGTACTGACCACGGTCATCGGCCGCCAGAGCGACGGCAGTGCCCTGATCATCGACGCGGGCTGGATGGCCCTTTCCCGTGACGCGGGCCTGCCCTGGAAGCGGGAAGAATTCGGCTACGGGCTCGTCTGCGACGAGGCCGGGGACCTGATCCCCGGGCTGCGTGTCACGGAGACCAATCAGGAACACGGCATCGTCAGCGGGCCTTCCTGCCCTGCCCTGCCTGCGGGCAGCCGCCTGCGCATCCTGCCCATCCACGCCTGCGCCACTGCCGCCTGCTTCGACAGCTATACCGTCCTGCATGCCGGCCGGATCAGCGGCCGCCTCGAACGCTGCCGGGGCTGGTAAACAGCCGCATCTTTGAGCCGCACGAAATGCAATGCCCGTTTCATGCGGCCAAGAATCCAATGCTTTTCCCTGCTTGTCTTCTGTACGACTTCATGTAACCTACTCGTCACATCATTGACGCGAGGTCGTAACAATGGACGGACATGTCCTGCTTCTTGTGCTGGCCGCAGCCCTGCTGCATGCCACCTGGAACAGCATCGTCAAAGGCGGCTCCAACAAACTCTTTGAATCTTCCATGAACGCCCTGGGCGGCGGGCTGGGGGCCCTGCTCATCCTGCCCTTCCTGCCCGCGCCGGCACCAGGATCCTGGGGTCTGCTGGCTCTTTCCTGTTGTTTCCACCTGACATACTACATCTGCATCTCACAGGCCTATGACAAGGTGGACCTCTCCATGGGCTATACCATCATGCGCGGCTGTGCCCCCATGATCACGGCCCTGGCCCTGCTGCTGCTCGGCAATCACATCAGCCCCACCGGCTGGGGCGGCGTCCTCCTGCTCTGCCTCGGCATCCTGACGCTGACCCTGGAACACGTCCACAAGGGTGCCCGCGCCGCGGACATCCTCATCTGTCTGCGCACGTCCCTGGTCATCGCGGGGTACACGCTGGCCGACGGCTACGGCGCCCGGGCCAGCGGCAACGGCATCAGCTACACCTGCTGGATTTTCTTCCTCAACATCTTCCCCATCCATGCCTATGTGCTCTGGCGGCACGGGCGTACCTACATCAGCTATCTGAGGCAGCGCGCGGCCACGGGCCTGTTCGGCGGCCTGTGCGGTCTGGGCTCCTACGGCATCGCCCTCTGGGCCATGACCCTGGCGCCCATCGCCCTGGTGGCGGCCCTGCGCGAGACGTCCGTGATCTTCGGCATGCTGCTGGCCGTCATCTTCCTGCACGAACGGCTTTCCCGTTCGCGCATCCTGGCCATCCTCATCGTCATGGGCGGAGCCATGCTGATACGGCTCGGCTAGATACACCCAGCATGGCGAAGGCCGCCCCTGCGTGATGCAGAAGGCGGCCTTTTTCTGCCCGATATCAAAGCTGGGGACAGGGCACGTGCCCTCCCGGCCCGAGCCGCGACATCCGCTTCCGGGTGTCACCACCGTTTGCCAAAGGAAGCCCGTGATGCTCCATCCCCGCTACGACACAGCTTCATCTGTCCGCGGCACTCTCCATCGCCAGATGCCCTGCCAGCCAGGCCGCGCCCCACAGTCCACTGTAGGCGTCCGTATACCGGCGAACAGGGATGCGCTCCAGCACGCCCAGCTCCGGAGCCAGAGAAAAACCTTCCGCAAAAGCCGGATGCTCCGTGACAGCGGGGTTGCGCAACAGCATACCGCCGGTAAGGAACAGGCCGCTGTAGCACAGCGTGGCCAGCCCCCAGTGCGCACAGGTCCGCCCCAGGAAACGGGCATACCAGCGCAGGGTCGGCTGGTCCCCCACCAGCCCTTCTGACGCCGCAGCGGCAGGGGACAGCTCCCGGCCTGTCAGGAACTGATGCAGCACGACCAGCCCCCGCCCCGTGACCACATCATCAGGACGCAAGAACGGCCGCTCCAGCCGTTCACGAGCAAAGGCTGCAAAATCCTCTTCCTCCCGCCCCAGAAAGGCAAATGCCTGATGTCCGGCCTCTGACGGCAGGGGCAGCCAGCGCAGCTGCCCGCTATCCGCCTGCGGGACCAGCCAGCCGGAGCCCAGTCCCGTACCGGCCCCCAGCACGGCCACAGGCGCAAGCGCCTCCCCAGGAGAACGACGCGACGGGCAGGGCATGTCGGCCGGTCCCAGCAGATGCCGGGACCGCTCCCCCACCCGGGTCAGGCAGGCGCAGGCCTCGCAGACGAAATCATTGACCACGCGGGCGCGACGCAGGCCGAACTGCGGCATGACGGCCTTCAGATCTATCCGCAAAGGAGCATTGCTCAGACGGGCGCGCAGACCATCCTGGACAGGCCCGGCAACCCCCATGACCAGCGCGGCGACCTGTGACAACGGGGTATGCAGACAGCTTTCCCACCGCTCAAGGAGCGCGACACTGTCCTGCAGGCGAGCTGTGGGGCACGTTTCCACAGCGTCCAGGACCAGCCCCCAGGCCGTCACAGTAAAGCGGGCAAAACGGCAGTGGGTCCCGCCCAAATCGATGGTGGCAAGCATGTTCATGGTCTTCGCTCTCCGTACGACGTGTTCCCGCCAGCCTACGCATGACGGCCCTTCAGGTCAAAGCGGAAACGTCTGCCGCGGCTGGCAACGACGCCTGCTTTCTCCCTATCCCGGCGGGATACTTTTCCTTCGTGTCTGCCTGCTCGACTACGGCCGCACACTCTGTCATACTGGCGGGAGCAGTGGCCGTCCCGTCCCCTTCAGCCCCGGAGTGCCCATGGCCCGCAAGAACGACAAGCGTTTCCTTCAGGCGAACCGGGAAGCCCTGTTCGCCCTGGCCGCTTATGCCCTGTATTTTCTTTGGTGGTATCTGGCAGCCTACGGACTGGGGAACGATTCCCCGGACAACTACAGCTATACGCTGGGCATGCCGGACTGGTTCTTCTACAGCTGCGTGCTGGGCTATCCTGTGGCCTGCCTGCTCGTCTGGGGACTGGTGCGCTTTTTCTTCAGGGATATGCCCCTTGACGATGACGGCACGTCACAGACGCCGGAAGCGCTCTCTTCCCGCGAAAACCGCCCCGGTCAGGAGGAGCGTCCATGACCGCTGCGTCCTCCACGCTGCTCCCCATCGTCCTTTATCTGGCGCTGTCCTTTGTGGTGGCCCTATGGGCCGGAAAACTTTCCCGCAGGCACGAGAACGCCTCGGGCTTCCTTGAGGAATACTTTCTGGGCAGCCGTTCCATGGGCGGCTTTGTGCTGGCCATGACCGTGGTGGCCAGCTACACCAGCGCCAGCAGTTTCATCGGCGGGCCGGGAGTGGCCTATACCGTGGGCCTGAGCTGGGTCCTGCTGGCCATGATCCAGATGCCCACCGTTTTCCTGACCATCGGGGTCCTGGGCAAACGCTTCGCCATGGAAGCCCGGGCCATGAATGCCGTGACCATCACCGATTACCTGCGCGTCCGCTACGGCAGCGACGCTGTGGCCATCCTCTGTTCTCTGGCTCTGCTGGTCTTCTTCGTGGCCGCCATGACGGCCCAGTTCATCGGCGGGGCACGTCTGTTCCAGGCCATCACCGGCTACCCCTATGAAGCCGGGCTGGCGCTCTTCGGCATCACGGTCATCGCCTATACCGCGCTGGGCGGCTTCCGTGCCGTGGTCCTTACCGATGCCATGCAGGGCATCGTCATGACCGTAGCCTCCGTCGTGGTGCTGGTGGCGGTGATCCAGGCCGGCGGCGGCATGGAGGCCTGCATGCTGCGCCTCAAGGCCATCGACCCCGGCCTCATCACGCCCACAGGGCCCAAGGATGCCGTGCCCCAGCCCATGATCCTTTCTTTCTGGATACTGGTGGGCCTGGGCGTGCTGGGGCTGCCCCAGACGAGCCAGCGCTGCATGGGCTACAAAGACTCGCGGGCCATGCACAGCGCCATGATCATGGGCACGGTCATCATCGGCTTTCTCCTGCTGAGCGTCCATCTGGCCGGAGCGCTGGGGCGGGCCGTCATCCCCGGCCTGGCCGTGGGCGACATGGCCATGCCCAGCCTTATCCTGGAGCTGCTGCCGCCGTTCTGGGCCGGTGTCTTCATCGCCGGGCCTCTGGCGGCCATCATGTCCACGGTGGACTCCATGCTGCTCCTGGCCTCAGCGGCTATCATCAAGGATCTTTATGTGCAGTACATCCTGAAGGGCGACAGCAGCCGCATGCCCTTGCAGCGTATCAAGCGCTTCAGCCTGGGCTGTACGGCCGCCATCGGTGCCGTCGTCTTTGTGGCAGCTCTGGAGCCGCCGGATCTGCTGGTCTGGATCAACCTGTTTGCATTCGGCGGTCTGGAAGCTACCTTCCTCTGGCCCCTGCTGCTGGGCCTGTACTGGCGCAAGGCCAATGCGGCCGGTGCTCTGAGCTCCATCCTGATGGGCGTGAGCTGTTTCTTTGCCCTGAGCCTCCTCAGGCCCCCCATGCACGGCATCCATCCCATCGTGCCCTCGACCCTCGTGGCCCTGCTGGCCTTTTTGCTGGGGAACAGGCTGGGAACGTCACAGCCTACCTGTTCATCCGGTGACAACGGGCAAAAAAGCTAAAAGCATTTCCAATGGGGATGCTTTGTTATGGTAAACGCTCTCCCTTCCCGTCACCAGCAACAGGATAGAGAAGGGGACGGTCCCCTGACAACAGGCCGACCATGAAGACACCGTCCCCTCTTCCAGTTCCGCAACCATTCCTTCAAGGCCGCCACCAAGGCCGGGCAGCATCTGGCCGATGACGAGGCCGGGGCCCTGCTTTTGCCTGGGCCTGTCCCTATCCTGCCCAAAAGCCGTCCGCCCCGGCAAAAATCCGCCACAGCGCACATCCCCCTGATACGGGAGCGTCCTCCCATCCCCCAACATGGCCGACAGCCTGCCAACCCCAAACCACAGGCCATAAAAAAGGGCCCCCGAAGGGGCCCTGCATGAGACAGGAAAGCGGATCAGCGCCTAACCGCCACCCATAAGCCAGTTGAGCGGCGTAAGGGAGAGCGTGGGGAAGAAGAGGAGCAGGAAGAGCATGATGATCTCCGTCACAAGGAACGGCAGCATGCCCTGCACCAGCTTGGTGATCTTGATGTTGCCCACGCCGCAGACCACGTAAAGAACCGTGCCCACGGGCGGGGTGATGACACCGATGCCCAGGTTCAGGATGAACAGCAGGCCGAAGAAGTACGGATCGATGCCGGCCTGAGTAATCAGAGGATAGAACACCGGGGCAAAAATCAGGATATTGGGGGTCAGGTCCATGACCATGCCCACCAGGAACAGGAAGACGTTGATGGCCAGCAGCAGGAGCACGGGGCTGTCGATGAGCGGCCGGAACAGATCGGTCACCTGGTTGGGGATCTGGGCGATGGTGATGAACCAGCCCACGGCCGTGGCCGTGGCCACGATGAGCATGACCACAGCGGTGGTCCGCGCAGCACGGGCGCTGACGCGCAGCAGGCCGCGGAAGCTCAGTTCCCGGTAGTAGCCCACACAGACGATGATGGCGTAGATGGCCGCGAAGGCGCCGCCTTCCGTCGGCGTGAACACACCAAAGCGGATGCCGCCCAGCAGCAGCACGGGCATCATGAAGGCCGGGGTGGCGTCACGGATGATCTTCCACTTTTCTTCGCGCGTGAAGGTGATGGTCTCGTTGTAGCCATCGATGCGCACGATGAAGAACCAGACCACCATCAGGGCCAGGCCAATGAAGATGCCCGGGAACAGGCCGATCATGAACAGCTTGGTGATGGACAGGCCGCTGATGGTCGCCCCCAGCAGGATGAAGTTGGTGCTGGGCGGGATGATGGGGCCAAGGATGGCGCCCGAGGCGATGACGCCGCCCGCGCGACCGGGCTTGTAGCCCACTTCGGCCATCATGGGCAGCAGCAGGCCGCCTAGGGCCGCGGCTTCACCCACGGAGCTGCCCATCAGACCGGCAAAGATCACGCTGGAGATGATGGCGGCATAACCAAGGCCACCGCGCACGCGACCGATCATGAGCTGGGCCAGCTGCACCACGCGTCTGGACAGGCCGCCCTCGGCCATAATCTCGCCAGCGAAGACGAAGAAGGGGATGGCCATGAGGGGGTAGTTGTTGGCCCCGTCCAGCATGGTGGAGGGGATGATCATGCTGTCCCACATGCCGGAATGCCACATGAGCACGATGGAGCACAGCACCAGCACCATGGAGATGGGGATGCCTACGAACAGGAAAGCAAAGAGGCTGCCAAGGAAAAGAAAAAGCTCCATACCCTACAACTCCTTGCTGATTTCCTGCTCGATCTTTTCCTCTTCCGTCGCCTTGGCGAAGCTGCTGGCGGGACGGCGCACGAGGGCGATCAGATCCCGCAGGCAGATAAGGATGGCCGTGAAAGCCATGATGGGCAGCGTGCTGTTGATGAAGGCCATGTTGACGTTGGTGGCGACCGAATTGGTGTCGATGGTCTGCAGCACATAGGTGATGCCACCGTCAAGCAGCAGCCCCAGGGCGCCCATGGTCAGCAAAATGGCCAGGATCTCTATGCATTTGCGGGGCATGCCCGAGAACATGTCCACAAACATGTCCACCGCGATATGCTTTTTCCAGTAGAACGCCTCAATGGCACCGAAAAAGGTGATGTAGATGAAGAGAAAGCGCGCCCATTCCTCGCTGGGGGGATAACTTCCGCCAAATACATAGCGCAAAAAGGCATTATAGAAGACCAGACCGATCATCCCCAGAAAGATGACCGCACAGAAAATTTCAAAAAGCAGTTCGCCAGACAAACCGTGCCTGGTTTCGGCAGCCGGCTGCCCGGGAGCCGTCGCGGGCGTCGTTTTGGTTTCGCTGCTCATCGTATCCCCCTGCATATCGGAAGAAAGACCGCTGCTGCGGTATCTGCATGCGTGGTTCAGGGTCGAAAAAGGGGGACGCCGCCCCATGCGGCATCCCCCGGTATCCAGATGTTACTTCGCGTCGCGGTAGCTGGCGGCGCTTTCCAGGATTTCCTTGGCGTTGGGAACGGTGTCATAGAACAGCTTCCAGCTGCGCTTGCCCGCTTCCACCATGTAATCGTGGAATTCCTTGGAGGGCGTGTTCACAGAACCCTTGGCGGCCTTGATGGTCTCGATGGCCTTGGCGTCGCCTTCTTCCACCATCTGCCAGATGTCGTCAGCAGCGCGCTTGGCGGCTTCGTTGAACCATGCCTTGTCCTGTTCCGGCAGGCTCTGATAGAACTTTTCGTTGATGTACAGGGAGTGGATCACCAGGATGTGACCGGTCAGGGTGATCTGGGGGGTGATCTCGTACATCTTCAGAGCCACGATGTCGGACAGGGGGCTGTCACCGCCGTCGATGACGCCCTGGTCAAGAGCGCTGGGCACTTCGGCGAAGGGCATGGGCTGGCCGCTGATGCCGCATTCCTTGGCAAAGTTGGTGTACAGAGGGATGTTGGGCACGCGCATGCGCAGGCCCTTCACGTCATTGACGCTGTTCAGGGGCTTCTTGGTGTAGAAGTGGCGGAAGCCCAGAGGGAAGGCGTTCAGGGTACGCAGACCGGACTTTTCGGTGAAGCCTTCATTGATCAGCTTGAAGGTCTCGCCTTCCATGGCGCGGCGGGCGTGGTCATAGCTGTCGTACAGCATGGGGGTTTCCAGCATGGCCATGGCAGGATGCAGGGCCGAAGTCTGGGTACCCGTGGCACACATCTGGATGATGCCCTTGCGGGTGCTGGCGATGTAGGCATCTTCCTTGCCCAGGGTACTGTTGGGGAAGACCTGCACTTCGTATTTGCCGCCAGAAAGTTCCTTCAGATACTGGCCGAACTTGTGCATACCGATGGTTTCCGGTTCACCTTCGGGCTTCATACCGGCGATCTTGATGACGACGGTCTTGGCAGCCATGGCAGGCGCAGCCAGCGCACCCATGACAAAGGCGCAGGCCAAAAGCAGTGCAACGATACGTTTCATCATCCACCTCTGCTGATTTGGGATTGTGACAAGGAGTACCTTTTCCGCACCCTGACGGCCCTTTGCCCGTCAGGCCACCTGTTTCACAAAGCAAACCATCTGGCCGGGCCGGATACCGGATCCAGGGGCCGATCCCGACAGGATGCCGGGAAAACAGGCGTATATACTTGTTTTTGTCATAAGCCTTAGACAGGCTCCGCGTCAATCAATTTTCGTTTTTTGATAATAGAAGTTCGAAAACGAAACCTTTTTCCCCGATATCCAGGAGCAGCTTGCGCGGTCCCTGTCATTCCAGTATATTGCAGCATCCCTATCCCCATCAGGAAGCTCCATGACCAAGACAACGGAACGTCATCAGGCCCTGCTGCACATGCTCAACGCGCGCGGCTATGCGACCATCGACGAGCTCACCAAATGTTTTTCCGTGACACCGCAGACCATCCGCAAGGACATCAATACCCTGGCCGGACAAGGCAAGGTACAGCGGTTCCACGGCGGTGTCGGCATGCCGCTGAGCACGGAGAACATCCTTTACGAACAGCGCAAAAAGCTGTTCCTGCCTGAAAAAAAGGCCATTGCCCAGATGCTGGCCAAACATATCCCCGACGGAGCCTCCATCTGCATCAATCTGGGCACGACCACCGAAGAGGTCGCCTACGCCCTGCTGGGCCACAACAATCTGCGGGTGCTGACCAACAACCTCAATGTAGCCGCCATCATGGCCCGCAACCCCAACTTCGACGTGGTGGTTGCCGGCGGCACGGTACGGCATCACGACCATGGCATCATCGGCCCCAGCGCGGAGAACTTTATCCGGGAATTCCGGGTGGATTACGGCATCATCGGCATTTCCGGCATCGACCAAGAAGGCAACATGCTGGATTTCGACTACAGGGAAGTCTCTGTGGCCCGCACCATCATCGAATGCTCGCGCCGGGTCTTCCTGGCCACGGACAATTCCAAATTCGGCCGCTCCGCCATGGTCCGGGTGGCCAATGTCTGCGACATCGAGGCCGTGTTCTCCAACGCCCCGCTGGAGGATCACTGGCAGCACATGCTCCAGGAAGCCGGGACGGAACTGTATCTGGTCTAGCCGCATCCCGATGCCGTTTTGGGCAACAAGGCCCGTTTTTCCTGTCACCAGCCTCACGGCCCGCGACCTGCCGGGAACGGGAACACCTGGGGACTTTCCTTGCCCCCGCGCGGGAAAGCCGCTTTTCATACGATCATCTCAACGGGTATCGCAGCAAAGAACACACTACCGGGGAAAATGGCCTGATTCCAACAGGAAAGCCTGTTCACTCCCCCCAAAAATCGCTGATAAAAAGCCCCGACGCTTCCACAGATGAGAGAAGTCGGGGCTTTTTACATACAGGACACTGTCGGGAAATATTCCCTGCCAGATGCCGGGACTGCATACGGCACGATAGAAAAAAACACGCAGAAAAGGACGCGGGACACCTGCTCCCTCTCTACCTGCCAGACATACCGCCTCAGCGCCGCCGCAACAGCATGTCCGCCAGCGGCACCATGTACAGATAAAAGGCATAGGGCAGGCACTCCGGCCCCACGCCCATGATGGCGCAGGGGACGCTCCCCGCGATGCTCCAGGGGATGATGGCCGCCAGCAGGACGATGCCGTTTTCCAGCGGCAGGACCATCTCCTTCCTGTCCTGCCAGAGGGGCGCGCACAACTGCCTGGTCAGCATGATGCCGAGCGTCTGGTTGCAGCTCACGGCAGCCACGGGCAGGCCTGCCAGCACCGTTGTCCGAAAGGCCCCCAGCCGCAAGGACAGCCATCTGCCAAGAGAAGACAGCCCGTCCAGCAGGCCGGTGGCCTCCAGCAGGCCCGCATAGGCCGAAGTCAGCAGGACGATGCCCGCCACCTGCGCCATGGAGAGCAGGCCGCCCCCCGCCAACATCTCCATGCCCGCCGGAGGCTCATAGCCGAGCATCAGACAGCGCAGCAAGGCAGCCGGTGACATCTGCTGGACAGACAGAGAGATCACGCATCCGGCAAGGATGCTGCATGCCATGATCTTTTTGACATCCCAGCGCAACAGCAGGGGGACCAGCATGAAGACGGCCGGCAGCAGGGCCCAGGCATCCAGCACCAGCCCGTCGGCGAACAGGCCGTCCACATGCGGCAGGCTCTCTGCCCGTGCCGACGGCAACAGGATGTAGGCCAGGCAGACCAGGAAAAAAGGCAGCAGGGACGTGCGCCACATGAGCCGCACATTGTCATAGATGGACGTCCCCGTCAGGGCGCAGACAAGGGCCGCGCTGGACGACATGGGCGAGCTGCGGTCCCCCACATAGATGCCGCTCATGACCGCACCGGCCGTCAGGAGCGGATCGAGCCCGGCCGTGCGCGCCAGCAGCATGAAGACGACCCCCAGGGTACTGGCCGTACCGAACGAGGTCCCCAGCAGCAGGCTCAGCAGGCTGCACAGCAGGAAGACCCACAAATGGAAATGGGCAGGGTCCACCCACGGCAGGCAGTGATGGATGATATAAGGGATGGTCCCGGCCGAACGCCAGACCGCTGTCAGCATGCCGATGAGGATGAAGATCTTCAGGATGTTGCCGATGGTCCGCACGCCCCTGCCGCACAGGCCCACGATCTCTCGGGGCCGAAAGCCCAGCCGGAGAGCATGCCCGGTAAAACACAGCAGACCGAAGGCCAAAGCCCACAGCAGGGATGCTCCCGTGACGATGCACAGGACAAGCCCCCCCAGAAACAGCGATATGACGACGGCGTTCATGGACATGATTCCATTCCACGCTCGCCCGGGCCTGTCAAACGCTTTTCCGCCGGGAAAGCCCCCTGCCTCGCCGGCAGACTGCCGCCTGCCTGCACTACCTGGACAACTTTCAGCAGAAGCCGCTACCAGCTCTCCCGCATGACGCCAAAAAGCCCGGCCCCTCGTGTAAAAGAGGCCGGGCTGCTTTTCTTTTTCCCTCCGCGGGCTCTCCCCCGCAGCGCAGGAACCCGGGCGCGTCCTCTCCGCTGCCCTGAACTCAGGCCATCCCGCAGACGGTACGCAGGAAGTGGGCAGGACACGCTCTGCTCCTGTCTTCCCGCTGCCGGAGGAGCCAGCCCCTCGGGGGCAGCGCCTCCGGCAATAAGAGGAAGGAATATGTCTACAGCGCCTTGCCGAAGAAGTCTTTCAGGGCCGCCACCACCTGGGTGACGTATTCCGGCTTGTCGTACAGGTCCACATGGCTGGCCCCTTCCACCACATGTATCCTCTTGGGCTCCCTGGCCCGCCGGTAGGCATCTTCCGTGAAATAGAGCGTATCCGCCCGGCTGCCCACGATGAACAGCAGAGGACGGGGCGACACCGTATCCAGATAGGCAAAGGCATCGAAGGCTGCCAGCTTGTCATTGCTGGAAACAAGGTAGCGGTTGACGGACGTCGGATAACCGCAACGCGGCGTCCTGTAATATTCATAGGCTTCCCGCTGGATCACGGACGTATGCTCGTCGATCTCGTCCGGGCCGTCCGGGACATACTTCCAGCAGGGAGCTTCTTCTCCCCGGGCAGCCGCCGTTCTGGCGCGGGCCACTTCCTGCAGCAGTTTCTGCATGAAGTTTTCGATCTCGACACCGGGAAAACCGTTTCTGGCGCTGTCGCCCACGTCCCAGGTGCTGATCCCGGCCGCCGCCTTGATGCGCACATCGGTCTGGATGGCGCTCATGGTATAGCCGCCCCCAGCGCAGATGCCCATGGCCCCGATCCGTTCCTCATCGACGTACGGCAGGGTGACGAGGTGATCCACAGCCGAACGGATGTCCTCCACACGCGAGGTGGGATCCTCCAGACAACGGGGCAGGCCTTCGCTCTCGCCCTGATGGGAGGCGTCGAATGCCAGGGCCACATAGCCGGCCCGGGCCAGATGCCAGGCGTAAAGGGAAGAACACTGCTCCTTCACGCCGCCGCCAGGGTGAGTGACCACCACCGCCGGGTATTTGCCATCCGCATCAAAACCATCGGGCAGGAACAGCAAGCCCGCCAGATGCAGATCGAACTTTTTGAACGAAACTTTTTTCCCTTCCTCGTAATGCGTCGCGTACTGCATGTTCTCTTTCCCCTGTCCGGCTTTGGGCAGCCGGTGTCATGACCCGGCTGGACGGCCCGCGTGACGGCGTCCTGCGCGCAACGGTACGGGCCTACGCGCCCTGCTCCACACTTTTGATGATCCTGGCCGGGACCCCGGCCACGACGGTACGGGGCGGCACGTCCTCACGGACCACAGACCCCGCCGCCACCACGGCACCATCGCCCACATGCACTCCCGGCAGGAGGATGGCGCCGGAGCCGATCCAGACATCCTTGCCGATGACGATGGGCGCGATGCTGTGGACATGGCGCTGGTCCGGCGGCAAACCGTGGTTGATGGTGGCCAGGGTCACCCTGTGCCCGATGAGCGTCCCGTCACCGATGCTGATCCCGCCCTGATCCTGGAAGCAGCAGCAGGCATTGATGAAGACACGGCGCCCGATGCGGATATTCTTGCCGAAATCGGTATAAAACGGTGGGAACAGACGGAACGTCTCATCTATCGGACGCCCCGTGATCCGCCCCATGATCTCCCGGATCTCTTCAGGCGTATGGAAGGCATTGTTCAGCTCAGCGGTCAGGCGCATGGCCTCGTACGAACAGGCGTGCATGCAGTCAAAAGCTTCTGTACCGGTGACCAGCGGCTGTCCCGCATCCAAGTGTTCCAGCAACGTATCCAGAGACATCATGGCTCATTCTCCCCTCATGACGAAAAGCAGGCTGCACGCTGCAGCAAGGTTGCTGGCGACCGCCTGCCGTTCCAGAAGGGATAGCAGAAAGGGACTTATCCGGTAAAATACCTATATCAAATAGATATCCATGCCTTTTAAGCATGATATGAAACCATCTTGCCGGATGTCCCGCCCGGCTTTTGCGGGTACAACCACAGGCATCACTGATCCAGCAGGGACCAGGCACAACCGACAAGCATCGCACCCAGCAGCCAGTTCGTCACACGGGCATACCGCCGGAAGAGGCCCTGCAACCTGGCCCCGGCCACGGCCCACACGATAGTGCCCAGGCTGCCCATCATGGTCAGGAAAACCATCCCGGCAAGGAGCGCCGCTACAGAATCGTGATACGGCAGGATGAACGCGGAATAGGCCGTCATACCGTAGACCATGATCTTGACGTTGACGAACTGAAGTACGAATCCGGTCAGGAAGCCCGCACCGGTACGCCCGCCGCTGTTGCTCTCCGCCTTCGGCATGGCTGTCTTCCATGCCAGCCAGAGCAGATAGGCGCTCCCCACATAACGCATCACCTGCAGGAACGAGGCGGAAAGCACGGAAAACGAAAAAGAAAGCACGCCACAAATGGCCATGACACAAAGAAAGCCGCCGCAGATCCCGGCAAGTACAGGGATGCTGCCCCTGAATCCTGCCCGGCTGCCCGTCGTCAGGGCCAGGATGTTGTTGGGGCCGGGCGTGATGGCCGTGATGAAGGTAAAGACGAAAAAAGCCGAAAGTACCGATGCAGGCATGCGCTCCTCCATTTGTTTTTGATGACCGTCGCGGCTGTGTCCCGGTCCCATCCCGGGCCACGTGGCATCCCTGAAAGGTACGCTGATGACTTTATGCAAAAAAGCAAATATATTTGCAGCAGTGATTCTATTATTTCGATATGTCATGGAGGGGATCCATGGATACGCGCAGCATCGTCGTCATCAAGACCATCCTGGAAGAAGGCAGTTTCCAGAAGGCCGCACAACGGCTCAACTGCTCCCAGTCCACCGTGACCTTTCAGGTGCGCCAGCTCGAAAACGAGCTTTCCGTACGGCTTTTCGAGCGCCTTGGGCGGCGCATGGTCTTGACCCCTACCGGCAAGGACATCCTGCCGCATATGGAAGCCATCCTGCATTCCATGCAGGCCATCACGGCATGCAGCGATCCTGCGTCCCTGCACGGGGAACTCCGCGTAGCTGTTGCGGAATCCCTGCTCTCTTACAAACTCCATGCTCTGCTCGGGGCATTCGTGGAGCAGGCCCCGGCCGTGAAGATCCAGCTGCACAGCCTCAACTGCCACGACATCAGGGAGGGCATCCTCTCCGGCCAGTACGACCTGGGAGTCTACTATGACGTGGGCGGCCATCCGCACACGCTGGAAGTGCTGCCGCTCGGCCAGGCAAAAGGGATCATCGTCGCCTCGCCCCTGCTTGCTCCCGAGCTCCGGGATTTCGATACGCCCCACCAGAGGAAAGAGACCAGCTTCATCATCAACGAGCCCCGCAGCATCTATCGGGAACGTATGGAAGCCCACCTTTGCGCCAAGGACATCCTGTTCCGCAACACCATAGAACTTTGGAGCATCGAATCCATCAAAAAAACCGTGGCTGCCAACCTGGGTGTCTCCTTTCTGCCGACGTTTGCCGTGGAGCGGGAATTGTCTGCCGGAAGCCTGATAGAACTGCCGGCAAGCATGTCCGGCTGCCTGGTCCAGGCCATCTGCGTCTGGCATAAAAACAGGGAAAGCACGCCTGCCATGCGCCTTTTCAGGGATCTGCTGCAAAACGCCGCCCTGTTCGAAAAGTAATGTCTGTGTGGGCCACACCTGATGCATGTGGTTCCCGCTCCCATCCTTGCCACCGCTTTCCGCATCCCCTCCCCCATTTCCGCATGACAAGCCCAGGCCAAAGCTGTAGGGTGCCCTCCGTAACGATCAACGGAGGATGATCATGCCGGGTTCCAACGCTACCGGGTTGATGCTGGCCCTGCTCACGGCCTTATTCTGGGGGGCCCTGCCGCTGGCCCTCAAACACCTGCTTTCCTCGGTGGACGCGCTTTCCATCGTCTGCCTGCGCTTCTGGGCGGCCGCTGCCTGGACCTGGGGCCTTTCCTGCCGCCATCCCGGCAACAGCACGCCGCTGGGCCGCCGGGAAAAGATCCTGCTGGTCCTGGCCGCTGCGGGCCTGAGCTGCAACTTCGTGTTCTTCAACTCGTCGGTGGGCTACCTCAGCGCCTCTGCCTGCCAGATCCTGGCACAGGCGGGCCCTGTCCTTCTGCTGCTGGGCAGTGTGTTCGTCCTGCGCGAGCCCTTCCTCCCCATCCAGGGGGGCAGCGTCGTTGTCCTGCTTGCGGGCCTTTTGCTGTTCTTCAATACCCGGCTGCTGGAGCTGGCCAACGGCGACATGCTCATCGGCATGGCGCTGGGGATCATGGCCGCCGTCGTCTGGGCCAGCTACGGCATCGCCCAGAAAGTCCTGCTGCGCACGATCTCGCCCGGGCGTATCATGCGTTTCATCTATCTTGCCAGTGCCCTGGCCCTGACGCCGCTCTCCACCCCTTCGGCCTTCCTTGAGCTGGACTCGCTGCAGACGGGCTGCCTACTGTTTGCCTGCATCAATACCATCATCGCCTACGGCGCTTTTTCCACGGCCATGAAGAACTGGCATGCCGCCAAGGTCAGCGCTGTGGTCACCACCACCCCGCTATTCACGCTGGGCCTGGAAGCCCTGGGCTCCATGGCCCTGCCCCAGGTCTTCCCCCTGGAACACCTGGGCCTGCTCAGCCTGCTGGGGGCCGTTGTCGTCGTGCTGGGCGCCATGGGCATCGCGCTTGGCCCCATGCTGCACCTGGCGCACAGGCGATCCTGAGCAGACCGCACGCACACCGCAGAATCTCTGCAAAGGATTTTTCCTGCATCGCGGTGAAGCAAAGACTGCCTTCCACCCCGGAAATACAGGATATTTTCCCCCTCCAGCTTCAACTTGACAGTCCGCGTCAGACTGCTTTACAAGATACGACGCGCGCTCGTAGCTCAGTCGGATAGAGCGATTGCCTCCTAAGCAGTAGGCCGCAGGTTCGATTCCTGCCGGGCGCACCACAACAAAATCAAGAGGATACGTGCGTCACGCCCGTATCCTCTTTTTTATTTCCCGCCCATTTTGGTGAATCTGTCACCCACCTGTCACCCATGTGCAGTTGTGAGCTGTCACGCAACTTGAGAATTTCCGTCACGAAACCTGAGAACAGTGCGGCACTTTTTCATGTCTGACACGATAATTGCTTAAGAAAGAGGCGTGGGAGCCGTGTAAAGGCGGTACTCCCACGCCTTCCCTCCCCATATTGGACGCAGCTCTCGTCGCTTCTATGTATGAGTGTGAGCTGTCACGCAACTTGAGAATTTCCGTCACGCAACTTGAGAACGGTGCTCGGCGTTTTTTCGTACCTGGCACGGTAATTGCTTAATCTAAAGAGGCGTGGGAGTACCGCTTTTACACGGCCCCCACGCCTTCCTCATATTGGACGCGGCTCTCGTCGTTCTATGTTTTTTCTGCAAGGCTTGCTGTCAACCGGTTACGGCTGATCGCGTAATATTCCCGTGACAACTCCATCCCCACATAGCTGCGGCCTGTTTTGATGCATGCCTCGCCCACACTGCCGCCGCCCATGAAAGGATCAAGTACGCTGGACTGTGGAGACGTAATCGCCAGCAAATCCTCAATCAGGGCCACGGGCTTGCTCGTCAAATGAACCTTCTGCGCGGAAATGACCGGATACGTGTACACGCCCGGCAGGCAGGCTCGCGTATGGGCGACAAAGCGTCCCTTGACGGCGAACAGCACATACTCGCATTGCTGGCGGAACTTGCCTATCTGCGGGCGGGCACTGCGCTTGTCCCACGGAACGATACCCAGCCATTTCCAGCCCGCCGCCTGTACGGCGTCGCTCAGGGCCGGGAGCTGACGCCAGTCCGTGAACACCATGAGCGGTGCTCCGTCGCGGGCAATACGCCAGCATTCACCAAGCCACAGCGTGCACCACATGGTCCAGCTTCGCTGATCCTTGGCATCGCCCAGCATGGGCGGATAGCGGCGTTTTGTCCCGCTTTGCTGGTATTTCTGTGCAGGGTCGGCCTGTCTTGCCCCCAGAGTGACTCCGCCGCTGGAATACGGCGGATCGGTCAATACGGCATCCATGACGGCGTCCGGCAAGGTTGCCAGGATACTCAGGGCATCCCCCTGATACAGGGTAACGTCATCACGCAGACAATCTTTTATCACGGTTCGCTCCGTTCTGGCCGTCTGGCGACTCGGAGCAGGGGCGCTCGGCCCGCAGGATGGTGAACGCCCCGCAACGGGGGCATTTGAACTCCATGATACTTGCCTGACCTTTGGCCAGGAGCTTGCCGCAATGGCGGCATCTGATTTCTTCGAGAACTTCCTTTTGCATGATGGGGTAAAATCGTTGCACCCCAACGAAAATCTGTCTATCGTGCCTCTTATCTCGTCCAGAGACGACACGACAGGCGGATACTCTGCAAGCGGCTGCCTTCCGCTTGTGGGGCCGTGGTGCGACGTTAGGCCGTCGCGCCGGTGGGGGCGTTGCTGCGCCCCCGCCACTGTCAGGCTCTACTATGCGGGAACGCGCCGCTCCCTGCCCGGAAACAGCGCGTTCCATGCACATTATTTTCCCAGCCCCGGTCCCGCCGAAATGGCTTTCTTGAGCTGTTTCCACTTGATATGTTGGTATGTTTTCAGTAACATAGACGGATCGGAGTGCCCCATTATCTCGGCAACGGCTTTGATGTCGGCGTCATATTCCAGGGCGCTTGTCGGGAAGGCGTGTCGCAAGCTGTAGGGCGTTATGACACGGGAAATTCCCGCTGCCTTCCGTGCCGCGTGCCACGCATGGCCGATACACATGACCTTTTTCCCCTGCCAATGGATAACCCACGGGCAGTCTATTTTTGCGTCCTCTTCCCACCACCTACGCAGTTCCGGTAAAACGTCATCCCGTACAGGAATCAGGCGGGATTCCGCGCGTGCGCCTTTCCGGGCGTTGGGCATGCGGATGATCCCCGCGTCCAGATCAACGTCTTCCCAGCGCAACCGAAACAGCTCCGAGGGGCCGATGCGCGGCCCGGCCATCATGCCCAGCGTGATAACGCGCGCCACATGATACGCGGCCACGTCGCGCATACGCTTGGCTTCGGCCAGTGTGGGCGGCATGACCCGCCGTGCCCTGGGCCGGGGAAAGCGAACCCCCTCCAGCGGATTGATGGCCAGTCTGCCCGTACCGACGCCCCAGCGTAGTATCGTGAGCAACAGCTTCGCCCGCAGGACAGCCGTTGCCAGGGATACCCCCAGCTGCCGCTGTCCCTCCATAAACTCGCTGATGTGCTGGGGCTTGAGCCTCCGGGCCTGCCACCCTCCGACCAGACGCAGCACCGGCCGGATGTGGTAGCGCCCGCTTTTACAGGTCACGGGGTGGGTACAATGCACTGTGAAATAGGCATCCGCCAGCTCCCTGACGGTGATTCCTTTTGCCATGCGAACCTCCTGTTATATGGTCCGCACGACTTTTTACCCTGCACATCCTTCTGTCAAAAACTACAGCCGCCTTTCCATGTCCTGCCGCATGGCTTCCAAGCGCCGCACCATCTCGGCCGCGTCCTCCTGGGACATATCGCCGTGTCGCTCTTCAAGGCGTATCCACCAGCGGGTGGCGCGGCAATCCTCGGCCCGGACGTGTCCGCCCGCCGTGGCAATCAGGCCCCGGCAAACGCCGGGCAGCCAAGCGGCCGGGCGCAGCAGGCCGCGCAGGCCCTCGTCGTTCCAGCTTTGGCCGATGTGGGCCAGCCAGTCCCTCACCATGACCCGCCAGCCTCGCCAGAAACGGGGCTGATCGAACACGCAGCTCTCGGCCTCGATGCGGCCGCCATGATGTGCCCAGGCGGCAAAGGTCCGCACGTCGAACCGTCCCGGCTCCCCCCAGTTGCGGATCAGGCAGCGCCGCAGGATGATCCACATACAGGATTGGACTTCCGGGCCGCGCCTTCCGAAGTCTTCAAGGATGCAGTCCTCAAAGATGACTACTTTGCCGCGTTCCACCGCCAGCTTGTCCGCATCTCCTGAGCCGCAGAGGATGAGCTTTCCCGCGCCCCGGATGACGCAGCGCCGGAAGATGGCGCAGCTGCCCCAGGTGATGCCTGCCGCCTCGTCCAGCCGCTCCAGTGGGCAGGCGGACAGATCTATGATGCTGTCCTCCACCAGCCAGGACTGCCCGTCGCTGATTCCCATGCCGTGCCCGCCAGCGTCCGGAGCGGTGATACGCTGTCCAGCGACTCTATACGTCATAGCTCACGTCCACGGCCTGCACGGCCTCCACGCTGTCCGCCGCGTCCACAGCGGCCAGCAGCTCGTCACGGCGAGCGGCGTGCCGTTCCTGGATAAATGCCAGACCTTCCGCGTCATCCACGGCAAAAAGGGCCGCACCCACTGCTACGTCCTGCGAGGTGGGCATGGCGGCAGGCATAGTGAGGGAGGCGGCCAACGCGGCGTCGTAGCCGGACAGCACCTCGGCAGTTTTGGCCTCCTTGGCATCGGGGAGTGCGCGGGCGGCGGCTTCCTCGGCGGCCTTTTCCTCACGGCGTGTTTTCTCCTTCCGCCACAGGGCCACATACGGCGCGACCTGTTCGTCGTAGTCCGCAACGGTCAGGGGCTGGTTGGGGCCGTCCGTCCACTCCGTATGGCCCGCGTCATCGCGCCATTGCAGGGCATGCAATCCGTCAGGAGCCTGGAAATCAAAAACCAGGGCTACCCCGTCGCAAATAATCAGCTTATCGGCGGGGACAACCGTAACAGTCGTAACAGTGGACATGGGAGCAACCTCCAAAATGGTTGGGAATTGAGGGGATAGCATGACTCGTTCCGGGTATCTGCCAAGGGTACAGGACAGGTCCGTCCATCTCACGCCGGGCCTTGATCTGTTCCGCTCTGGCCAGAATTTCTTCTTCTGTGATTTCCCGCAGACCATGCGGGGTGTGTTCAAGCCACATAATAGCCTCCGGTTATTTGTTTTTTTAGGGAAAATGTCGGTCTTGCTGGCACTGTCGGCGAAACGACCCTGTCTATTGAGCAGATACCAACACATGGGCACGGAATTAATGTGCCGACAGAATATAACGGTGAAGGGACTCGCTATCGTCAATGGGTTAATACCAAGGCCGGAAGTACATCTACTACGGGCGGTTCCCAGCCCCACGGCCATCCGTTTGAAGGGGGTACGGAGCAAGCCGACAGCCTGCCGCCGTTCCTTTCTTTTGAGATGGTGGTCAGGGTGGCATAGGGGCGTCCTCCGTGGGTTTGCGGGCGGGGTGTGGGTCTTGCTTGCA
>JABLTQ010125534.1_pt1 | contig 20434 bp, 15 predicted proteins | sample 7160101 | NCBI WGS metagenome assembly JABLTQ01 (sample SAMN14651228, study PRJNA627086) | human gut metagenome | isolation source: feces | host: Homo sapiens
AGCTGCGTCAGCACCCAGCCGCCGAGCGCGCCGAGCGCCAGCGAGCAGACGATCTCGATGAGCGGATCGACGACAATGGAGATCACGTCGAACGAACCGGTATTGAGCGCCTTCGCAATACCGAACGACACCGCGAACACCACCAGACCGACCGCGTCGTCCAGCGCGACGATCGGCAGCAGCAGATCGACCAGCGGGCCCTTTGCCTTATACTGCCGCACGACCATGAGCGTCGCAGCAGGGGCCGTCGCCGTGGCAATCGCGCCGAGGGTAATAGCCTGCGCAATGGACAGCTTGCCGTTTGTAAGCAGCGCGATGGCAATCAGGGCGATATCGACCAAAAAGGTTGCGGCCAGTGCCTGCAGAACGCCGACGACAAATGCCTGCTTGCCGGTGTGTTTGAGTTCGGACACGCGAAACTCGCTGCCGATGGAGAACGCGATGAAGCCCAGCGCGACCTCGGAGATCAGAGAAAGACTGTCTACGTCTTCCTGCGTCGGGAAGCCGAGCCCCTCAATCCCAAGCAGACCCAGGCAATACGGTCCAATCAGAACACCTGCGACCAGATACGCCGTCACAGACGGCAGCTTCAGGGGCTTTGCAACGCGGGTCATCAGAAGGCCCGCGAGAATGGCAATAGATAATGATAACAGCGTGCGCATTTTCAAATTCCTTCATTTCTACTTTTTTGCACACATCATTATACGCACTTCCAAGCAAAATGCAAGAAGAACTTGTGAAAGATGAATGAAATCTAAACGATATTTTATTCAATCTGCCAGTATTTCCAGTGGAACAGATTTCTGCTGGACAAACGCTGCACGAGTCTGCTATGCTTGGGCATATGGAGGCGAGGAACATGGAAGATCAGATTACAGTCAACGGCAGAGTGTTTTCCATCCGGCGGCTGCTCGGCAAGGGAAAGGGCGGCTATTCCTACCTTGCTGCGGACGAGCACGGTGAATACGTCGTCAAGCAGATCCACCACGAACCGTGTGAGTATTATCAGTTTGGAGACAAGCTTGCCGCAGAGCAGTATGACTATGCGCGTCTTTTGGCCGTTGGAATCCCCATGCCGCGCCTGTTGGATGTTGACGTAGAAAACGAACGAATTCTCAAGGAATATATCCCGGGTTCCACAGCCGCGGAGTTGATCGCGGAAAACCGGCTTCCGGGCTTCTGTCTCCGGCAGCTGAAAGCCATGTGCGCCCGCCTGTATCCTGCAAAGCTGAATATTGATTATTATCCGAATAACTTCGTTCTGTCCGTTGACCGGCTTTATTATGTCGATTACGAATGCAATGACTACAGTCCCGAGTGGGATTTCGAGCACTGGGGCGCACAGTATTGGAAGGGAAAATAAACCGGGAAAACGGATGCAGTTGGTAGGGAGCAGAGCAAGGTACTGTCCCCACACTATCCAAGCTTTATTCAGATACCGAAGCGGGAGTTGATTTATTAAATGATTCTGAAGCAATGGCGTTCATTCTGTCTCGGTGCAGATGACGAAGTGCTCTTTCCGCGGGATGCGCAGCCGTGCGGCGCTGTGTTCGCACCGCTGGTGTTTCTCGTGCGGCGCGACCCGCTGCAATCGCGCGGATTATTTTATATCCATGATCTGGATGAACTTTCCGAGCTTGAGACAGTCCGCTGCCTGACACCGTGCAGTCCGGCCTTCGGTGAACTGGCCGATTTTGTGCGTGTGCATGGGGCGGGGGTTCTGAATGTTCGTTTCCAAAACGCATTCGCTGTGCTGGAGACGTGGCATAGGCAGAAAAAAACCGGTCTTGTCCTGACACTCGTCGGCCTTGGCGACGTGGGCGGCACGGCGCTGCTGGCGCTGAAGCTGCTGGGACATGAGTTTTCTAAAATCCAGATCTTTGACCCCAACAAGGCCCAGTGTGCCCGCTATGAACTGGAACTGAACCAGGTGCTTTCGCCGGACGGCCAGCCGCTGCCGAAGGTCGTGATATGCGAGGAAAAAGACCTGTTTGTCTGCGACTTGTTTGCGTTTACGGCCTCGCGCGGCGTGCCCGGACTGGATACGACTGTGCAGGACGTACGCATGGCGCAGTACGAGGCCAACCGGACCATGGTGGGCGCGTATGCCCGTATGGCGCGAAGCGTCGGTTTTACCGGTCTGTTCTGCCAGATATCCGACCCGGTCGATCATCTTTCCCGTTCTGTTTTCCTGCAAAGTAATCAGAATGAGGCAGGGGAGTATGATTTTTCCGGGCTGCTTCCCGAGCAGGTACAGGGCTTCGGCCTCGGCGTAATGGCTGCGCGCTGCGCGTATTACGCGCGGCAGTTGGGCGTAAGCGAGGAAACGCTGCGTGTTTACGGACCGCACGGACAGGGACTTATCTGTGCAAACAGCTGCGGCCCGGACTACGATGCGACCCTCTCCGCGGAGTTGACCGAAAAGACCCGCACAGCAAACCTGCGCGTGCGGGAACTTGGCTTCAAGCCATATCTGGCGCCTGCACTGTCCTCCGCCGCGGTGAGCATTCTGCGGCTCGTGCGCGGACAGGAGCACTTTGGTGCGGTTCCGCTCGGCGGCGCATATTTCGGCTGCCGCAGCCACATGATGCCGTTCGGCGTCAGCCTTGTTCGGGAGAAGATTGCCCCCGCGCTTCTGGGGGAATTACAAAAAACACATGCCGCATTGGAGGCGTTCAGATACTGACATGGAACAGGAACTGACGTTGGTGCGTATTGGCCGCAGTGCGCGGCTGGAGCGCCTGCTGCCGCAGGCGCTGGCTGGAATCCGTGTGAAAGAACTTTCGCCGGAGCAGATCGCCTCGGCGGCGGGGCGTCGGCTGCTTTTTGCAGCCGCGCTGGACGAGTACGGTCCGGATGAGACGTTTTTTGGCCTGCTGCGGACGTTCCGGAAGTATCCGGATTGCCTGAACGGCTGCCTCGGCGGCGTAATTATCGATGGGGCGGGGGAACTTTATACGAAGCAGGCTGCGCGGGAACTGATTCTTGCGGCAAATCTGGCGGGCTGTGCGTTCCCTGGCAAGCCGCTCGTTGAGGGGACAGGCTCTCTTTATAACCAGCATATCCAAGCAGGGCTCCTGCACTTAAGTTGGGAGCAGACCTATGCGCATCAGCTGGCGCAGCTGGCGCAGCGGCTTTTGCAATTTGAACTGCCAAGCTTTGACCGGCCAAAGCTTCTCATGCTCCACGCGTCGGACAACATGCGCTCCAATACGGTCTGGCTCGGCAAGCAGGTGCTCGCGCATCTGCCGGCCACGTTCGAGACAAAGACCATCTCTCTGCAAAACGGCTCCATCCATGACTGCCGGGGCTGCTCCTATGAAGCCTGCCTGCACTTTGCCGCGCAGAGCCGATGCTTCTACGGCGGAAGCATCTCCGATGAGGTATTGCCCGCCATCTGCGCCTGCGACGCGATGCTGTTCCTGTGCCCGAATTATAATGACGCAGTCAGTGCCAATATCATGGCGCTGTTCAACCGCTTGACCAATCTGCTTGTCAAGCAGGATCTGTATCAGAAATATCTGTATGGCATTGTTGTTTCCGGTTATTCCGGCAGCGATATCGTTGCGCGGCAGCTGCTGGGCGCGATGTGCCTGAACAAAACGGCCATCCTGCCGCCGAAATTCTGCCTCATGCAGACGGCGCACGACCCCGGCTCTGTCCGGACGGTGGCGGGGATAGACGCGCGCATCACGGAATTTGCTGCGCGCATTGCGGCAATTCAGATCGCACAAAAATGAAGAACCGGCGGGTATGTATTTTGTCAAACCTGCACGCTTGACGAAACAGGCCGCCGGGTGTAAAATTGCTTTATCATTTAAAGCTTCACTCAATAAAAGAATATCGCCAAATGCAATGAGGAAGAAAAGTAACGCGGGACATGGCCACAGAGAGCCGGGGATGCTGGGATCCCGGCGCCAACGCCTTCGTGAACGAACACTTCTTAGCAGCAACCTGAACCGGAAAAGACCACAGTAGGGAAGACGCGCAGCGCGGCGTTAAAGCGCAGGGGCTTGTCAGAGTCCCGGAAAAGAGACTGGGCATTCCAGTAAGTTAGGTGGCACCGCGGATCGGCAGCAATTCGTCCTAAAATTTATTTTAGGCAATGCTGCGCAAATGATTCGGAGGTGCTTTTTATGTGCGCAATTCTTGGTTTTACGTCCCCCAGTCTCAAAAAGGAACAGGTGCTCCCGTATTTTGAAAAAACGAAATCCCGCGGCCCGGACGATACGCGGCTCGAACCCGCAGGCAGCGGCATGCTGGGCTTCCATAGGCTGGCCATCATGGGTCTGCATCCCGAGGGCATGCAGCCGTTCCATCGCGGCGGTGATATGGCCGTGTGCAACGGTGAACTGTACGGCTTCCGCCCGGTCAAAAAGGCACTCGAGGCCAAGGGCTATGTGTTTGCATCCGATTCCGACTGCGAGATCATTCTCCCCTTGTGGCAGGAATACGGCACCGACATGTTTGCCGGGCTTGATGCGGAATTTGCCATGATTATCTATGATTCCGCGTCCGATTCCCTTGTCGCCGCGCGCGACCCCATCGGCATCCGCCCGCTGTTTTACGGCTATCTTGCCGACGGCTCTATCATCTTCGCCAGTGAAGCGAAGAATCTCGTCGGCCTCTGCGCGCACGTCTTCCCGTTCCCGCCGGGGCACTATTATAAGGACGGCAAATTCGTCCGCTACGCTGATCTGACCACCGTTACACGTTATTCGGATGACGATCTTGACACCGTCACGAAGAAAATCCGCGAAAAGCTGATTTCCGCCGTGGAAAAGCGGCTTGACGCGGACGCACCACTCGGATTTCTGCTCTCCGGCGGCCTCGATTCCAGCCTTGTCTGCGCAATCTCGGCAAAGCTTCTCGGCAAAAAAATCCGCACATTCGCCATCGGCATGGACTTAGACCCCATCGACCTCAAATACGCGAAGGAAACCGCTGATTTCATTGGCGCGGAGCATACCGAGGTCACCATGACGCGGCAGCAGGTGCTCGATTCCCTCGAAGAGGTCATCGCACTGCTCGGAACGTATGACATCACGACCATCCGCGCCAGTATGGGCATGTACCTGTGCTGCAAGGCCATCCATGAGCAGACGGACGTGCGTGTCCTGATGACCGGCGAAATTTCCGATGAACTGTTCGGCTATAAGTACACAGACTTTGCCCCCAGTGCCGAAGCGTTCCAGCAGGAGGCGAAGAAGCGTGTCGATGAACTGTATATGTACGATGTCCTGCGCGCAGACCGCTGCATTTCTGTCAACTCGCTCGAAGCAAGAGTGCCGTTCGGCGATCTGGATTTCGTCCGATACGTCATGTCCATCCGCCCAGAACTGAAAATGAACACCTATGATATGGGAAAATATCTGTTGCGCAAGGCATTTGCGGACGATCATATCCTGCCCGACGATATCCTCTGGCGGCAGAAGGCGGCTTTCTCCGACGCCGTCGGCCATTCGATGGTCGATGATCTGAAGGACTATGCCGAAAGCCTCTATTCGGACGAAGCGTTTGCGGAGGGCTGCGCGAAATACGAATTTGCAAAGCCGTTTACAAAAGAAAGTCTCCTGTACCGCGATATTTTTGAAAAATACTATCCCGGTCAGGCCAAAATGGTCAAGGATTTCTGGATGCCGAACAAAGCATGGAAGGGCTGCGATGTGAAAGACCCATCTGCCCGCGTTCTGTCCAACTACGGCGCCAGCGGCGTATAAGGTGCACACAAAAGCCCGGCGGATGGAACACCCATCCGCCGGGTTTTTATGGTGTTATGCGTTGGGTGAGAATGTCCCGAACAGCGGAGCGTAGGTGTCGGTGCGCAGCAGGAAGCATTTGATTTTCGCGCCAAGCTGCACCTTGAAGGTATATATGCCGGATTCGGGCGTGATATTCTCACTGTGCACGGCAAGCAGCCGGCCGTCCGCGTCATACTCTGCCACAAACAGTACAAACGCATCGGGCTTGTAATTGCTGCTGGTCGAGACGGTCAGCGTGTCGCCCTCAAGCGTGGCCGAAGGCTTTGCGCATAGAGTCAGCGCACTGCCGGAGAAGAGTACGAAAGCGTCCGGATCATCCGGGGTGAAATACGCGCTGTAATCCTGCGTGCTGCCCGTAAGCAGCATGGGGTACGAAGCGGAGATGCCGCCGCCGAGGCCGAAGGCTGTATTGCCGGTGATCTTACCGGTTTTGGTGCAGTCAGAAAGCACCAGCGTCGAACCGCCGGCAATATAGATCTGATCGTAGCTGGAGCCGATGACGTGTACGGCCTTGTTGTACAGGCACAGATCGAGCGTCTTATTCTGACCGAGAACCAGCTCGACATTGACGTTGGGCTGTGCACCGGAAAGATAGCGGGCGGCCGTTCCTCCGGACGCGATGGATAAGCTGCGGCCATCCCACGCCTCATAGGTTTTCTGATTGTGCGTGTGTGCTCCGCTATAGTTGTCGCGGACTGTGAAGTAGGTATGATTCGTTATGCCCCCTTGTAATTCAGGCTGGGTTCCACAACGGCATAGAAACGATACTCTCCCGAATATGTGAAAACAGAATCCACTGTCAGAAGTTCATCCAGTTCGGGATCTGGTTCCGAAGCGCCCGGACGCAGATGATAGAACGAGTATTGGAAACTATCTTCGGACGTAATAGGACGCACAGCAACCCTTTTCTTCTCGGCATCATACATATTTCCTCTAAGCTGAAGATACGGCAAAACCTGTTTGCCGATGGAAGCGTGGCCGTCGCTTTCGATGATATCATCGTTGAGTCCCGCAAAGAATGCCTTGTACTGTTGTTTGCTGTCGCGCCATTCGCCTTACACTGCGGGCAAAAAGTGCCCTCGATGTTTGCAGACATGACGAGCGCATCGCCGGGCTTCCACCCAGCCAGAGGTTTGTTTTTGACGTCTGTAGTGCGTGCTTGAATGCTTTGTACAGTCATATCGGCGTCATCTATATGCCGATACCCCTTGCAGACATCGCACTTGTAGAGAATTGAGATGTTGGTGGAGACTTTCTTTTCAGTCTCTTCTGTGGTGTACTGTACTGCCGACACCGCTGCCGTCAACGCGATCAGCAGCAGACCGAGCATAGAAGATTTCTGAACAGTCGTTTTTTCATTTGCGTTCCTCTGTTTCCGTGATTCCCTGTAGTGAAAATTCAAATCGCATGGCCAGCACCTCGAATAGCGCGTGTATGACCTTTTCAGAAATGGTGCGAATGTCCAGTCCCTCGACGAAGCGAATATCCTGCTCCAGTTCGTCCTCCGGTACGCGGTAGGCACGCAGGCTCATGCTGAAAAACAGCCGCAGCTTCTTTTCCAGCGTCAGTTCCGCATCGCACAGATGCGCCATGTAGCCGCGCATGATGCTGGCCGAGCCGATCTCCATGCCGTAAAAAACCCGTGCCGTCAGGCTCGGCAGATACGGGCCGAAGATCTGTTGCAGTTCCTTCGCCGTCTCGCGGAAGATGTAGTCTGAGGCTTCCTTCTGTGTATAGGCTTCGATGTAGATCTCGCGCAGATTTTCATTTAACTCCGTCAGCGTCATCTGAATCGCGGTCTCCACCGCGTAGACATGTACCGGCGGCAGCTGCGTGCCCGTCATGCTGCACGCCATGGCAAACTGATTGGAGAACATGAACTCCACCAGTTCCGTCAATACGCCGTCCTTGGCGCGGAAAATGTTCTGGAATGTGCTGTAGGAGGCGTCGGCCTTTTCAATAATCTCCGCCAGCGTCGTTCATTTGTAGCCCTTTTCCAGAAAGAGTTTGACGCATACGGTTAAAATCCGCTTCTTCGCGGGCAGGCTTGCGCTTGTAATGCCGATTTCAATCACATCCTTTATCTTGGTGTATACACCAACAGCATAACATACCCATGCGTCGGATAGATGCACGATTCTTCCGTTACGCATGTCTTTTTGATTGCGGAGCAAATGCTGTTTCAAAAAATTCCATGGAAGCTGACCCGCGAATTCCCATTCATAACAAGCCTGCATCGGGTCAAACTACGGTTGAAGGAAATCAAAACGGATTTCCCCAAAACAAGTAAGGAGATGCAGAAACATGACGAACCGTAATTCTTCCAACATCAACATCCCGGAAGCCCGTGAAGCCATGGACAAGTTCAAGATGGAAGCCGCCTCTGAGGTCGGCGTCAACCTGAAGAACGGCTATAACGGCGACCTGACCTCCCGCGAAGCCGGCTCCGTCGGCGGCCAGATGGTCAAGAACGTGTGCCCCATACGAACTGCGAGATTTACAAGAAATAACCGGATCATGGAGGGGCATATGCAGGCGGTGCGGTACATAGTGCGGATCAGCGTATAAGAAAGTCAGCACGGGCAAGTGGAAAGTCATCCGCTGTCCGTGCTGACTCTTTGGGATTCGGGAACCACCGGCTATGTCGGTGGGGGACTGCATAAAAATGCTTTTGCTTCAATCATGAGCGATGCAAACACCAAAACGAAAATTCGCAAACCCGAGGCACTATGATGATGCAAAATCAAAAAACAAGTGATGCAATGTTATTTCATGATTATCAAGGGTACGGACATGGCTGCTCTTATATTGAGGTTCAATTCGTGCCGTTCGTGCAAGATTGGAGAGTGGTGTTTCTTTTGCCATTTCTATTTTTAATTCTTCCGTGATTTCTTGTATTTTTCCAGAAAGTACATACCCTATCATTGAGGATTCAGAAGACTGTGAGCCATAACGACCGGTTGTATAGTTTTCGACCCCGGTAGAAACGTATCGTTTAATTTTCTCTGGCCTATTTTTATACAGATTCTTTGCTTCTGCTCCAAAGTAGCTATTGCTAGTCGACCAGTCTTTAAAACAGAAATCAATAGTAGGGGCTTTTGCTCCCCTACGCTTTTTCATAGTATTGTCTGCATATTGATGCATCGGGCGAAGGCTATTTAAAGTAATTGCCGTTGCTCGATTTCTGGAATCCCATAGTGAAATGATTTTCTCGGCCCATTTTTGAGTTATATCGTCTTCTTCGGATGCGGAATTAACAACAAATGAACTGTCTTTTTTTAGCTCTTGATAGCCTTTCCAGAAAACATCCAAAATCTCATTTATTCCACTAACACCAATTTTTCTTGCCAAATCAGGAGGCATAGGAGTAGATGACGTTATATTTTTGATGCTGCCCATTTTATACTTACCCCCTTGCTTTCATAATATCTGAGAATATTTCATCCGCGTCTCTACACGCAGATGAGAAATTCCAGTATTTTTCTTGCTTCGGTTTTATGATGTAGATTGCATCATCTCCATACACCCTAACGTTTCTTCGAATATAAATATTGTGTCGTTTTTCGGTCAGTAAAGAGTCTAACTGGGTAAGGCATTGTTCTGTAAGCTCACAGTTGTCAAAAAAGCGTAATGTTTCTTCAGGAGTATCTACAGACAACATTAAAACAGATAACGGCGATTCTCCAATATAGAATGAAGCGCTAGGAGAAAAGGGTTGACCTAAAGAGTTATTCAGTACATCCATCAAAGTAGAATAGTATCTTTTATATACTTCCCTTGTCGGCTTTGCGAATGCAACCGATTTTGCTTTCTTGTCAAAATAATTGTAGATATAATCTAAAGCATCTAAAACCAAACGTACCTCATAGTCCCTCAATCGGTAAAGATCAAACACAAATGCATCTATGCCTGATTCATCTCCGGATTGCATTATATATCCAAATAATTCTACTGCTTTGCTTAAAATTGTCTCTGAGGGTTCAGGAATAGGAATGGTACGAATATCTCCAGCCTCCAACGCATCTCGTTCGACCATCCATGTACGACTTGTCAACAAGTGATAATATGAGAAAAGCTTCGAATTAATAATCAAGCAGAGGTATTTCAGGATGTCTTTGTTACCGGAAATGCCCAAAAAGCTATGACTAAATATCGCATCGTAATCAAGAACTGCTGCATAGAAGCGGCCCTTTCTATGGGATTGTTTTAAAACTAGATGTGGAGCTTGAAAAACTGATAAATTATTTTGGCAAAAACGTTCAAATGTGTTATCTTCGTTTCTTTCAAGCCGACTTTCTGGAATATAGAATGGCGAAAAAGAATCGGAATCGACAATAGGTATTGTGTTGAACCCATTATAGATTTGTTTTCTGTTTCCTCTTTTATAGCCTTCTGCATTTTGCATTCCATGGCTTGACAAGAATGTTTCTAATGAAGGATATGTACTTTGGATTCTGTCGATTAATTCCAAATCCCGTGGGCTCCCCCACATGGCGATTTTCCAAATCCGATCATCATGGATCAAGTCTGACGGAATTGCACATATATCTGTTGGATCGATAGAAAACTTTTTGGTATCTTGTAACGAATATTGAGGCTTTGGTGAGCAGTACGTAATTGTTGAATAATCCTGAGAATTTTTTTTTGGCCGATAAATGATGGCAGTACATGGTGCTGTTGCGTTATCAAATAGTACTTTTCGATATATAGAAAAGTTAATAATAACCGACACTGCATTTTCCTCGAAGAAACGCTTCCTATACGCACAGCTTTTAGGCCAGCGGTTAAAAAGAAGCCCCTTACTTGGCATAAGTAAGCATACCAATCCGTTTTCCTTGCAAATAGTTGCACACTTGATCGAAAATGCCTGTGCAATTTGTTTATCTCCAACAATGTACTCGTTTTGTTTTAGATATTTTTTTGCTGCCTGTGTAAGCTGACTTTGCCATGGAGGATTACCAATAACAACATCATATTCTGTTAACCGGTTACGTAATCTGTCGTCAAAGAAATCACTTATAATTAGATTTGTATTTACCAATTTGGGAAAGGTCAATTCGTTCCATATGCTACGTGGATCCAAAAAATCACATAGTGCAAGGCTTAGACTAAATGATGCGACTCTGACGGCCTCTTCATTTAAGTCGACACCAAATATACAATTTTGTAGAATGTTTGTAAGTTGCGCGTTATTGATCTGAGAAGTATTATTAGTCTGCATCCACCGACATACGATTCTTCTATATGCTTCGACTAAGAAAATACCAGAACCGCAGGATGGATCGATGAAAGAAATCGGCTCATATTTGCCTTCCCATGGGTAGACTTCATCCAATAGTGTATCAACTAAATGTAACGGTGTGTAATATGTTCCCTTGTCGTCATTACCATCATCGGAAAGATGGAAAAAGAGTTCGTATATGCTGCTTATTATTTTAATGGGTATGATATTGAAATCATATAAAGGCCAAAGTGCCATTTGTTGACTTTCTAAATCTGAATTTCCCAGCAAGAATGATTGGAGCTCTTCTAAATCATCATCGGTGATTATTTCTCTTTCGTTAGTGATGATCGGGAACATATCACCATTAAATTTCTTTTCTAATATATCAAACAAGCGGTATGTTGCTTCTTTGCTACCAAGAACGTCTGTGTAGCTGCGGCAAATTTTTCCGCGAAACGAAAACTGGCTATAGAAATCATCCGGAAATACTGACTTATTGTTGGTGTCTTTCCGTTCTTCTAAGTACTTAATTAGAATTGAACGACTAAGCAGTCCGTGAACGATTGAAACAATATTCTCTGGGAGCGGCCGCGATGGATTGGCTCTAGACTTAATACGAGTGATTAGCTGTCTTCTCATAATCCGCAGATTGTTCATTAGCGTGGTATCTATTCTAGCGCTGGTATCAAATCGTCCTTTTACACGGTTCCAATATTCTCCGCTTTCTAACAACGAACGATTATACGGGTGCAATTTCTGCCGTTGAGTTTCAACACTTGTTAGTAAACTAATTGTTTCAATCAATCCAGCTTCCGGATCTAAACTGCCATCTTTCTTCTTAGGGGTTTGATAATTATTAAACACTTTTACGGCAGTAGGCGTTACGACAAATAGAAGAGGTGCCTCCCCCATATTCCAAGATAAACAATGGAGCTTTGCAGCTTTCGAGGCATCATTTTCTTCAACCATTGAAAAGTAAATTAGTGGAATTTTAGCTACACCTTCTTCGTCTCTCAAGAAGTACACCGCATCAACACCGATTTTACTTTTTACTTGGTTATAAAAGAACTTTTGATAAGTTGTAAGACTATCAAAGTTGTCTTTAGATGCTAGACCAGTTTCTCCCGTGATATCAAGATAGGAGAGAATACTACTGAGCTTATCGTCCATTTGAGATTCCCACTTTCACATATCTTCTCTTTATAGCAGCCAAGAATAACGTTATCAGTTTAACATACTGCCCACACTGTTTCATCGCCGCAGATATTGCGGATTTTCAGTCGCAGAGGTTTCTTCTCGCTGCGAATCGTGCCACTCCAGAATTTCTTGGTTTTTTCACCATTGCGAATGACAAACCCGTTTTTATCAATTTTGATTTCGCTGTCAGAGTGCCACTCACCATCGGCGGCAGTACAGTCAAGACTGAGAAATTCAATCAGTTCCAGACCATCCTCACTGATCTCGATTGGCTTGAATGGCTTTTTGGCAGAAGCGTTCATTCTGGCCTTGTTGTTGAAATCGGTGATTTTTTGCAGCACTCGGTCGCTGACAAACGTGTCGATCATAACCTGCCAGCCGCCAAACAGGTCTTCATGGATTTCCTCTGTATGGAACTTGGCATAGTCACCGATGACTACATCATCCAGAATCGTTTTCAGGTCACGCAGTTCGATTTCCACCGTGGTGCTGTCATCTTCAGCAATGAACTTACGAATTTCTTCTTCACTGGTAATGTCGATGTAATACAGGATGACCTTTTTGATATTGCTGTCGAGATCAGGAATTGCCTGATGGATCATGCGGTTTATCAACACCACGTCTAGCAGCTTGGAACTGCTGTCCATTAGATTTGGCACATACACCGGTACCAGCCCCAGTTTGCTGTCGGAGATTGCGCCTGCCCAGAAGGAGTCCAAAGAGTCCTCGCTTTTCAGACCAGGAATAAGTGATTTGATTTTATCCATGGTTTGCACTGGATTGCGATAGAGTTGGACCCCGTCTTTGATCTCCAGCACACCAAACTCCGCGCTATCTGCTACCAAGCGGTCGCGAGCCGTCTGAATGGAGTTCAGGCCAATATCACAATGAATGAACCGGCGACCTAATTTGTGAGCAGCTGCGGCGGTCACACCGCTTCCGCCAAAAAAGTCAGCAACAACCATGTTCTCATCAGAAGAAGTCTTTATAATTCTTTCAAGAAGTGCTTCTGGTTTTTGTGTAGTATAATTCGCATTTTCAATGGAACCGCCTTGAACAGGTGCAATATCAGTCCAAACATCCTGTAGCGGAACACCGGGAGATTCATCCAAGTAATTCTTTTTTTGAGGAACTGCTCCCGGCTTTGTCTGAACAACTAATCCCTTTTGTACTAATTCTTGGATCGTCTTCTTACTATAACGCCAATATTTGGAAACACCCATAAACTCATAGAAAGGGTTGCCCTTTGCTGCGCCGCCTGTACCAATCATGGATACTAAGCGATAACGGCGGCCATCCCTATCAGTATAGCGGAAGAAGTTATCAATGTACTCTTTTGAATAGGGCGTATAAACCGTATTTAGTACATATTCGTCGCTCATGCTGTATAAGAAAATCACATCGTGGAGACGGCCAAGGTGTTTTGCGCCTTGGCCAACATCAGAATGAGAGAATGTTCGTTTCCAGACAATTTCATTTACAAAGTGGTCTTCACCGAAAATCTCATCCAACAGTATTTTGACATAATGACCAATATGGTTGTCTAGTTCAACCCAAATGGAGGCGGTTTCGCTCATAACGCTCTTAATCGCCATGAGGTTTTCGTACATCCAGTTTAGGTACTTCTCCTTATCCCAAACATCGCCGTACATTTTCTCTTCAAAAGACTTTAATTCGTCAATATCTAGCGTCTGCTCCGCTTCGGCAATCGCCTCGGCCACCTTGGGATTGCGGCGGATATATACCTGTTTGGCATAGTCGGCGCCGCTGGCAAAAGGCGGGTCAATATAGACCAGATCGACCTGAATGCCTTGCTCCTTGAGGTAGGCGCAGGCGGAAACACATTCGCCCCGAATAACCATATTGCCGTCAGCATTTTTGCCCACAGTTTCCTGTTTTTCCATTTCATATAGCGGCATACCGCGTTGGAGCGTCATGGACATTTCATCTGCGCCTTTGTAGCGAAGGATTCGATTGAAATTCCCCAGAACAGCCTGCCCCTCCACGGGTTCTGGAATGAATGGTACATATTTAATCGGCATGATCGAGTACCTCCGTCTCTTGCGCCTGCTTTACTGATAACACCATGCGAATCAAGATGCCTGTCTGGTAGAGTAGGAATTCCAACAGTTTTGCATCTACGGCATCATTGTGCTTTGCGATCTTGTCGTTCATATTCTTATACGCATTGATTAGTGGCTGGAACAGGCCGGAAATACCAGCATCGACGCCCTGTCCGCCTAAGTATTTGCATATTTCGTTCTTATTCGTTTCAAGATTCTTTGTGTTCTTAAGAAACTCCTGAAGGAAAGATTCCAACGCTTTTCGCAAGTTATCTGCAACATCACGGATATAAATGCCGTCAGAATACTGTTTCAATGCTATAACATAAGTCTTACGTGTAGCGGGGTAATCTTTTAACCATTCAAGCGGCTCTGAAACAAGCGCTTCATCCAATTCTTTTGCGCCTTTCGGAAATACAAAAAGGCCATCGTCATCGTGTACAACTTCATAAGGAATCTGGCACTCATCCAAAGCATTTAATAACTCGTCAGTCAGCACATTTTTTATGTTTTTCTTCCTGCCTCCGTAACAGTTGATAAGCATTACATAGCAGAATAGAAAATCGAGAAAAATATCTGTCCGTTTTTTTAGATATTTCCATGCAGCCGGTAGACCAGTTGGCTCTTCAAAGGTGCACCAATCATTATTGTCCTCCATGCGCTCTCCTATCTTATTGCAAAATGCTTGCTCAATAAGAGGGGGGAAGCTATCATGATCTGCGCTTGCATTTAGGAAAAAATTATGTATATATGCGATGAAGTGCTCATGCTTCTCCGCGTCAGAATAGCCCAATCCCAGTCTTTTTCTATAGTCAATAATAGTCACAGTATTTTCTCCTTAAAGAAGTCACAAATCTTTTTATGTGTTATCTGAATCCGCTCCGTCTCTGTCAGCGTATCCTCCAGATATAAGTAATCAAACCGTCTGTAGCCAAAGGCGCTGTTGTTATATTTGGAAAACTCCGTTTCCATGAATGTCCGTTTGTCTATGAATGCAGGATCATTTGCATAAATCTGTCCTTTTGTCTCAGTTATGATGGCTTTATAGATTTTACCATCTCTGCGTTGAATGATGAGGAAGTCAGGCGTATACATACCAACATAGCGCCAGCCTGTTCCAACGCGTTTGTAACATTTGATCTTAAACTCTGTCATCGCGCGGTCGCCGTTATAATAGACCTCCAACCCAAGCCGCTCGATTTCATCAAAGACCAGCACCTCCTTGAGAAACGTCTGCTCAAAACTGCTGTCAGTCCGATAGGGCAGGTAATGGAACGAGTGGTTTTTCTGTGGGTAAGAAGCGTTCTGTTTCCGCATGGCCTCCGCTAACTTGCGGTTATGTTCGCTGCCATCCGCCTCCAAAGCCAATATTGCAGCTTCAATAGCGGGGTTCATTTTCAACTTTCCTTTGTCGTCCAGAATGATGCGCTCCACACCATCCTGCTCGGGGTAGTAATCCGCAGGAGTTTGTGTATGAACAACAGACGTAAAATTAGTAATATTCAACAGACAGGCTGCTTCCGGAATCAGTTCTTCCTTCGTAATGAAGGAACGTTCTTCGCAGAAAGCTTTGCGGATGTTTGCTTCTACCATGGCATGGTCATAGCGGGAACTATAAAACCGAATGCCGTCTTTTTCGTAGGTGATGGTATGATATACAGTATCCAATACCTCGGAATGTGCTGAGAGTTCCTGCATAGTGAGAGAACCGAAGCTGCCTCTTACAATTCGGTGCAGCCATGTGGAGAATGTCGCCTGCTCTGTACCGCGTTCCGAATCATCCACCTTAATATTTTGGGTTTTCATACTCAAATCAGTGGTCTTGATGATACTGCCTGACAGCTTTGCTTCGACCGCAACGGTTGGAATCTTTGTTTCAGGCGCGGCTGGTGCTATGGTCAGCGTCTCATAATTGACTTTGAACTGGTAGAAGTCAATTTTGGGCAACTTTAAATAAGCGGTACGGTCATACCGCCTGATTTCAGTTCGATCAGGGCTGTTCTGTGTAAACTCTTTCAGAGAAATATGGTGCTGCTGTTGGAGTTGTGCGTTGAGCTTGTCCGCATTGCCGTCGTTCAGATAAATCAGTGCAGTTTCTGCCGTGCTCTTATCCACCTGACGCAGGCAGCGGCAAGAAGCCTGCAGCACCATGTTTTTGGGGCAATCTCCCTCCTGCGAGAGAATAATGCCGGTCAAGCTGCGGCAATCCCAGCCTTCTTTTCCAATTTGAACAAGGAGAATCACACGGATTTTAGACAGAGGCTTGTCAAGCGTGTCGAACTGCATCTGGCTATCTACGGGCTGGGGGTACTGCTTATTGCCTTTGTGAAATTTAAGAATCGTATCGCTGCCCAAACCATACGCTGAGGCAATTTCAGACACAAGAGGATAAACCAGCTCCTCCAGCTTTTCAATCGTACCGCAATAGATCCCGAGCTTTGCAGTCGTTCCGTCTGTATAAACAGTGTTCTTATACCCATCAAAAAACTCCCGAACACCGTTTTCGATAATGCGGCTGCTATCAGTCACTTCTGCAATCTTAACTACCGGTCGCTTCAGAAAATTCCCGATGCCGTTGATCAACGGATAGTAGTAGACGATATTGGTAATTTCAGCAGTGGCAACAGACAACTTATCGACAACAGGAATCTTCTCCGCTTTTTCCAAATATGGCGTGCCAGAGAAGCCGATGACGGAATTTATGGTATCATTTTTTGCCCAGCGGGTAACGACAGCACGGAGCTTGATTTCGTCACTGATTGCGTGATGGACTTCATCAATAAAGATGGACAAAAAGGGAAGTTTGCCAATCAGGTTGCGAAGTTCATTGGCCTGCCGATCCTTTTCATCATCGCTTTCTTCGAGAAAACTGAGCTGTCCGTCTTTCTCCTGAATACGGTCGAGGATGACTTTTTCAGCATTTGTAACGGCAACAAGGCCAAAAAGTTCGGACAAAGGCTGGTGAGTTGCGATTTTCTGGACATTGGGATTTTTCGTCTTGTTGGACTTTTTTGCTGTCTTGCTCTGGTCAAGCATCTCAAAGGAGATCAGACGCTTGATCTCAGTGGCAGCAGGCTCTGGGATGACCCATGCAGGGTTGAAGTTCTGAATCGTCTTCAAACTTGGGACAACAGAGGATTTCAAGCCGGAAGGTGCAAAGATGATGAAATTGTGAGCGAATGCAGGATTCTGTGGTTCATTATTTGCAAAATACAGATCGAGATAGATGAATGCGGCCATCAGATATGTTTTTCCTGCACCCATAGGGAGGCTGAACAGATAATCAGTGTAGGATACATTGAAAAAAACTGCTTGGAAAAATGCGTGATAGTCAATGCTTGACGGGTCCTTCTTTATCTGCTTTTCAATACCTTTGGAAACTTGTTCCCCTCTGTCGTTTGTTAAGAGAGCGTATTCAAACAATGCTGCTGCCGCCGGATTTTCTTCTAGGTAAGTACGAGTCGTGGTGGACAATTCTACATCGTTCAAGTTGATAGAATTGAAGTATCCGTGTCTGAACAAAAGCTCTAATGGCTTACATCCGCAACCGATTTTGAGAAACAAATAAAGCTTAATTGCTTCAACCTGTGCATCTCTCATTTTTCCGGTCTTCTCTATATATTCAACCAAACTATGAACAGTGCATTCCTCGGAATGGTACCATTCCCTGCACTTGTTCTCAATCATTTTATAGAACATATTAAACTTCCAATCATTATTTTACATTGATGGCATCTAAAGCAACAAGCTCGTGCAGTGGATTGATGGTATAAACTTTTACAGTTCTTCCGCCCTAAATGTCGTATATCCCTCGTAATAATAGCTGTGGTCAAGCCCTTTCATAAAGACCTCGCGGCTATTCACATCATCTGTCAGCGCGGCTTTCAGCAGCACTTTAATCTCCACATCCTTAATCGGACTGCGCTCCATTGCAAGCAGATAGTCCTCCTTATCGACCTTGCTCCAATCCACGACCTGACCAATACCGTTTTTCAGCATCAAATCAAGCCAGATACGCATACTGCGCCCGTTACCCTCGCGGAACGGATGCGCGACGTTCATTTCTACATACTTTTCGATGATTTCATCAAAAGTACTCTGTGGCATTTTCTCGATGTTTGCCAGCGCCGCTTCCAGATACATCAGCGGCGCAAAGCGGAAATTACCTTTCGCCAGATTCACCGTGCGAAGCTCGCCCGCGAAGTCATAAATATCCTCAAAAAGCGCCCTGTGAATCGCCTCGAGCGACACGAACGTGCCGACAGACAGCTTGTCCAGTGTGCCGCTTTCAAATAGCCATACGGCCTTTTTCTTGCTGATCCGTTCCTCCTCGCGCGCAAGGTCGGCAGAACTCGTCAGTCCCAATTTATTTTCCAGTGCCATGACGCACCTCCACTTTATTTCAATTTATATGTTTTCTCCGCCCCTCTGCCGACGACCTCGATCAGCCCTTCCTCGCTCATCTGGCGGGTCAGCAGGTAGGCTCTGGTTTTTTTAATATGCAGCAGCTCCTGCAAATCCTCGTCGCGCATTTCGCCGTATTCCTTGAGATATTCAAGAACTGTCTTCATCTGCGGCGTAATGACCGGTGCAGCGGGCTTTGCTTCTGCCGCATTTTCCGCGCCCGCAGAAGCGGCGTTCATGTTTGGCAGTACGATTCGGAACGCATTTGTCGTTGCCTCAATGCTGGGCTGGACGGGGCAGCTTGCATAGAGCTTGAAAATGCGGCGGATGCCGGTGCCGTAGCTTTCAATCAGGCGCAGACGGTGAAAAATCTCCGCCAGCTTCTTATTCCTCGGCTGAGAAACGCCGAGACGGATATCCTCCGTGGAAAGACCGGGCAGGAGGCCGCCCAGAGAAATAAACTCCATTTTGCTGTCGTTTACGTTGATGATAATGCTTCCGCTGAAGCTGTAGTCCCGATGCACCAGCGCGTTGAGCAGCGCTTCGCGGATGGCTTCCTCGGGATAGTCCTGTTTATCCGTGCGGACGACACCCTTGATGGTAGAGACGGTTCTGTTGCACAGCGCCAGATAATTGATCGAGTTTTCAAACTGCTTGAAGATCGAGCCGCCAAACTCCTTGCTGTCCCGGAACTCTGTACAGGATTCATCGTTGAACACCGCGATTTTCGTCGTGTGCTGGCACTGATCGGACAGAAGCAGCGCCAGATTGGTGTACTGATCGTCGTGAATGTTCCGAAGCCCCAGTGCAATATACTTGTCTTCTGAAAAATCCACCTTGTACCGCTTGAACGCAGCCGCTGCTTCGTCAAAGGTCAGATCCTGCCGCACGGTGCGCATTTCTTCAAACACGTCGCCGTCCGAGTCCTTAATCATCTGCCGGATCTGCTCCGGCGACGCCTGTACACTCGTCGCGCCCTGCCGCACATAAACGCCGGCGGGCTTCAGACCCTTGCCCTTCAGATAATACGGCTTATAGCTGCCCTCACCGACTTCAATGCGGATGACCTTGTTCTCCTGCAGCACATAGCGCACGAACATCGTCACATCCGGTTGAATGGCGTCGCGGATGCCGTTTGTCAGCCGCGTGTAGGTCTCGTCCACATTGTCAATGCCGGTCACATTGCCCTGATCGTCAATGCCGATATAGATCACACCGCCATCCGTGTTCGTAAAGGCGATGACTTCCTTGTAAATGTCGTCCGTCAGTTGGGATTTAAATTCCATGCGCTCATTTTCGTACTGCATCGATCACACCTCCGTGTTGGTTATTTTTATTATACCACTATTTTCACTCGAAGCAAGTGAAAATAGTGAAAATTCACATAAAGATTTACAGAAATTGAACATTCAAAACTTCTCTGCCTTAACATAAAGGTCTGCACTGCTTTTCACCAGTGCGAATCCTTTTTATATGTCTTTCAGCGCATGATATACATCCCGCCAGAGATGCAGGCCGCTGCCGGGATACCGGCTGCGCAGGTGCTCCAATGCGGCTTTTCTGGCTTTTGTCACGCCATCCGGTGAGAGCATTTCACGCAGGCCCAGCTCGTCCGCAGACAGTTTTTCGTAGCCGAACACGCCGTAGGTATGACCGAGGATTGCACGGTCTTTCGCGCTGAGCGTGCGGAAAAGCTGCTCCAGTTCCTCCGTGCAGACCTGCCGGTAAACAGCCTGTTCCGGCGTGAGAGCGTGCTGGTCGAGCAGCAGCCACGCAAGCGGATC
>JABLTQ010016570.1_pt1 | contig 20372 bp, 15 predicted proteins | sample 7160101 | NCBI WGS metagenome assembly JABLTQ01 (sample SAMN14651228, study PRJNA627086) | human gut metagenome | isolation source: feces | host: Homo sapiens
ATATACTTCTCCCATAGGTGCGACATCCCTTCGGACTGGTTTTCTAGGCAATTTCCAATCTAACGGGTGTTGCACTTTCATTTAGACAACGGGGCGGCGCTTCCCGTTCAAATTATGGAAACGTGCAGATTTGGGCCAAATAATGGAACCAATGCTCAGAAGTGGAAAGTGACGCATGATTCCAACGGGTATGTGACCTTGACCAGTGTGAACTCCGGCAAAGCGTTGGATGTGAATGGCGGCGTATCTGCCAGCGGAACCAACGTACAACATACGATTCCAATGGAACATACGCTCAGAAGTGGATAGCTGTCAAGAATTCCGATGGCTTATACACGTTCCAGTCGGCGCTCGCGGAAAATGCGGTGTTGGATGTGAATGGTGGTTCCAGCGCAAACGGCACTAACGTGCAGTCGTATACTTCCAACGGAACAAATGCCCAAAAGTGGGTGAAGTAGTTTGTGTCTGTATCGCGCAGTTTGATCCAGACGATCAAACTGCGCGATATGCGTTATACGTTTGCGGACGGTGTGAATCGACGATCTTCCCCGTCCGTTTCTTTAGTGAGATAAAGTGGACGATGCTTGACCTCGGTATAGGTCTTGGATAGGTATTCCCCTACGATGCCTATGCAAAATAGCTGAAGGCCGCCAATGAGTAGCATAATGCTAATCATGCTTGGCCATCCTGCAACTGGATCACCAAAAAGCAAGGCACGGACTACAACGACGATGATGCCTATGAATGCGATGAGACAGCAGAAGACGCCTAGGAAAGAAGAAAGCGCAAGCGGGACTGTAGAGAATCCGGCGATTCCTTCAATGGAATATTTAAACAATGACCAGAAATTCCATTTTGTTTTTCCGGCTGCTCGTTCAATATTTTCATATGAAATCCAATGGGTTTTAAATCCAACCCACGAAAAAATGCCTTTAGAAAAGCGATTATATTCACTTAATGATAAGACCGCGTCAACAAACTTTCTTGTCATGAAGCGAAAATCGCGTGCTCCATCTACGATTTCCGTTCCAGACATTTTGTTGATGATTCGATAGAACATCTTTGCGAAAAAACTGCGAATTGGTGGTTCGCCTTTACGGGTTTTCCTGCGTGTTGCGACACAATCATAGTCCTTGTTCTCAAGAAGGAATTGAAGCATCTCTGGTATCAGAGATGGAGGGTCTTGAAGATCGGCGTCTAAGGTGGCTACATAATCGCCTTTCGCGGCTTTTAATCCCGCATATAAACCAGCTTCTTTGCCGAAATTTCGGGAGAAAGAAATGTAATGGACTCGTTCATCTTTCGCATGCAATGCTCGAAGCTTTTCGAGAGTTTTATCGCCAGAACCATCGTCAACGAAGATGAACTCTGCTTCAGCATGAGACTGTTGACGCAGAACATTGGCGACACGGCAAGCCTCATCGTAGAAAAGAGGTAGCGACTCTTCTTCGTTGTAGCATGGAACGACGAAGCTAATGAGCATTGGTACTGTGTCCTTTTCGCTAAGGTAATCAGCGTGTGAAATCATCAAGCTTCCACTTCTTTAGAATGATACACCGTTACTAGGTTCTTGTCTTGCGCTCTGGCGAGAGAGAGTTTTGCTAGGCCGAAAGTAATGCCGCCTGAGGCAAGTGAGCCAATATTCCAGCAACTGATTTGCGGTACGGTGGTGGGAGAGCTGAGGCGTGCTCCAAGGTGATGCCTCTTGCTAGCCTAGGGAATTAGATTTGATAAGGATGGTTCTTCAATGGGTTCTTTCGGAAAGAAAAATGCATTTCGCTTCCCTGAAGAAGGTGTAATTCGTTGCATCTTGCTGTTGGGCTGTTGCTTGTTCTACCTTTATATTGCTTTTCATATGGGTGTTGGTGCACAAACTGGCGGTCCTGATGAAAGGATGCGTTCACTGATTCCACAGTGTATTGTGAGCGGTCATATTTTGCCTTCCGGTTATGACAGTTGTGCGATTTATGACATCGGGTATTGGTCGTATGCGTTTTATCCGCAATTGCTTGGCGCATATGTCAGTGCCTCCTTTATGAAGGTGGCGCAGATTCTTGGATTGGGGGTTGCCCTTACTTACCCGTTTGGTCGACTGGCGAGTGTTTTATTTGGACTTGTAACCCTCTTTTTTGTAAGCCAAACCGTGAGTTTGGCTCTTGATAAAAGTAAATATAAAGGTGTCGCTGCGTGCGGTTCGGTTGTTATTCTAGGGTTTTGGCCTCAATTTGCTTTTCTATGTTCATATATGAACAATGAGATAGTAGCTCTTTCCGGGGTTGCTATTTTGATGTATTCCATGGTTTATGGCGGTAAACGAGGTTGGGATCTAAAATCCGTATTGTGCTTATCTGCGGGAATCGTTGCGTGCGGCCTGGGCTATCTCAATTCGTATGGATTTGTTTTGATTTCTGTTCTGTTCTTCATCATCACAGTTTTGAGCCAATACCGTGAGAACAGAAAGGAATCTTGGAAGCTTATTTTCATTGCAGGTGGCATTTCGGCTATTCTTGTACTTCCTTTCTTTTCCCTTAATCTTTATCGTTATCACGATCTCTTGGGAATGAACGTATTCCACGAGCGTCAATTGCAATGGATGCAGGATACCGGATCGGCGAGTCCTCAGCACCCGTGGACAGAAGGATTGGTATCGCTCCTTCTTAGATCTAATTTTGTCATGGATACATTCCAGAGTTTCGTCGGTAATTTTGGATATATGGCAATTCCTATTCCTTTTATTTTCTGTCTTTTCTTCTTTGGTAGTCTGCTTACCAGCTTTGGTATGGCTGTTCCGGCTATTTGTGAGGCGATGAAGAAAACCTACTGGCGGTTATTCGGAATGGGAGTTTTGATCGCGTGCGCGATAACTATTTTCCTGTTCTTGTATTACGCTGTCTGTGTTGATTATCAACCCCAGGGACGTTATGTGATTTATTTACTGATTCCCATGGTAATTGTCTCGTCAATTGGTGTCGGGAAAGGACTTCCTGTTGAAAAGCGATACGTTCGTGTGGCGTTTTATATTTTCTGCCTGTTTTACGCTTTTGTGACCATTTGGGAATTTAAGAGTGTTATAGCAATTTATGGCTGGAATGGAGTTAGTGCATCTGCTTTAGTGTGAGAGGCGTACGTTTGGAATTGTTTCCTTCGAGATAGTTATGGGACAATGTAGTATTGCTGGTATATCTGAAGAACTTTTCACTCCCAAGAACATCATCGTGACCGGTGGCTGCGGTTTCATCGGTTCGAACTTCGTGCATTACGTGGTCAACAACCATCCGGACGTGCACGTGACCGTGTTGGACGCTTTGACCTACGCGGGCAACATCGAGAACATCGCCGGTCTTCCCGAAGACCGCGTCGAGTTCGTGCACGGCAACATCTGCGACGCGGAGCTGCTCGACAGGATCGTGCCGGGCCACGACGCAATCGTGCATTACGCGGCCGAGTCGCACAACGACAACAGCATCGCGAACCCCGAGCTGGATTGGCTACAATGTATTAGACAGTCTGATGAGGGACGATTGACGTGGGATTGGAGGCCGATGATGGCCGGCCCGAAGCATTCCCGCCACTACGAGGAGTCGTTCAAGCGGCAGATCGTGCGGCTTTACGAGAACGGCGAGCCGGCGCGCGAGATCAAGGACGAGTACGACATCTCGCATTCCACGCCGCACTGTTGGGTCCGGGGCATCCGCGACAGCGGCTCCACGAAAGCCGCCGACAACCGCACGCCCGGGCGGAACGAGCCGGTCGGGCCGGGGAGGCGCAACAGGCAGTTGGAGATGGAGGTGGACGTTTCAGAACGAGCGGCGCCGGTATTCGCACGAAGGCAGCAGTGATACGGGCCAACGCCTCCCGTTATCCGATATCGGCGCAGTGCAGGATACCGGGCGTTCCCCGCTCCACCTACTACTGGATGACCGGGCATCCCGAAGCCGAGCGGGTGGACCCGATTGCCGGCGACGTGCGCGCGGTCCGGCGCGACAGCCATGAGCGCTGCGGCGCCGGGAAGATCAAGGCCGCGCTGGAGCGGAGGGGCGTCACCGCGTCCGGGAGACCAGCCTGGTGACAAAATACCGCATTGGTATCGAGTGCAGTGAGTGTGACCAACAGACACTGATTACACATTCATGAGCCGTCCGCAACAAGTCAATCTAGTTGCGGACGGCTCATCAGTATATAAGAGCGTTTCCATGCTCTATTCAGAACGTTGACGCTTAGTGAAGTGTCGCCTGAGGTATGCGAATTAGTTGGTGTCGGTGATGAAGGTCTTGCGGTCGTTCTTGGCGATGACGTCAAGGATTATCCCAGTAACAAATAGCAGCAGGCCGACGATGACGAGCATGATGGCGCCGATGAGCGTGGGGAAGCGGGCCACGAGCCCGGTCTTGGCGAACTCGTAGGTGACGCCCCCGCACAGCAGGATGCCGACGATGCCGATGAGAAGGCCGATGGTGCCGAAGAAGGGCAGGGGCTTGTATTCGCGGATCATGCGGAATATGGTGCTCATGACCTTGATGCCGTCGCCCACGGTGTCGAGCTTGGATACCGATCCGGCGGGCCGGTCCCGGTACTGGATGGGCATCTCGTAGAGCCGTAGGTTGTTGTTCAGCGAGTGGATGGTCATCTCGGTCTCGACTTCGAAGCCGCGCGAGAGCACGGGATAGGTCTTGACGAACGTGAAGCTGAACGCCCCGTGTACGACACTTAAGGAAGTATTTTGGCAACAAAGCGACTGCAAGGGACGCGTTACTCTAAGCCATCACCTCTTGCTGCCCGAGGTTTTCTTATCCGCCTGATAGCGGTATTCATATGCGCAGCAGTGGCGTCAAGCATGGTTATGTCGGCGTATCCAAGCATTCGCGAACGTCTGTTTCGGCTGGCTCCTGTTGCTTCAACGGAGTCTGTTCCGGTACTGTGCATCCGGTTCCTGCTGATATTGATGTCTCTGCTGGTGATTGGCGTCATGATTGCTTTTGGCGTGAAGCCGGTGGGTATGTGGATGCACCGCCATCGCTTCATACTCGGAGCAAGTGTCATAGCGGCTTGCGTGCTGTTGAATATTAGCGGCTCATCCATAGGCATGTGGAATTACTGGCTGGGACATGACATGTCTACGGACGTGGTATGGGGAACCCCTCGCATAATACGAACCGACGAATATGTGGTGGGCACTCCTCTGGCTTTTTCGCAAAGCTACTCCGGGTATAGCTACTTTAATGATTTGTTTGGCAATAAACCGGCGGACATGTTCATCGTCAAGGATGCACCTGTGCTGGCTCTTGCCGAGTTGTTTAGGCCGTTCCATTGGGGGTATATCCTCTTCGGCAGTAGCCGAGGACTTGCTTTTTATTGGTCTGCGCGCCTAGTGGTACTTTTCTTGGCCGCATATGAGTTCTTCCTCTGCATCAGCAATGATCGCCGGCAGGAGAAACACAAGGGTGTAGCGTTCGTTGGTGCAATCCTCATTGCATGTGCCCCGTTGGTGCAATGGTGGTTCGCAGTCAACGCACTGCCTGAGATGCTTATCGCAATATTCGTGTCCATCGTGTGCTTTGATCGATATCTTGGCGATACCGAGTCTGGCCATAGGGCCGCATATGCCGCAGTGATTCTGATATGCGCCGGGATGTTTGCATTGACCTTGTATCCCGCATGGCAAATCTCTCTGGGTTATCTTCTTGCGGTGCTGATTCTTTGTATTGTCATACGGCATTGGGGACATATTCGAATTTCAAGGAAAGACGCCCTGATTTTTGTGGGCGAAATTGCCTTATTCTGTGTGATTCTTGGCTCTGCAGTGGTGACTTCGTGGGGCACGATTCAATCCATGCTGCACACGGCATATCCGGGCGCAAGGCAATCCATCGGAGGAGGGCTGCCCCCTCTGTCGCTGATATCATCCGTGGGCACTCTCTTTTTCCCGTTCAAGGATTATGCCGTTGACTCTGTAACAACAAATATGGTTGAGGCATCACGTTTCGTAGATCTATTCCCGCTCGGAATAATTCTTGCCGTATTCGGCATGATAAAGCGCAAAAAAGTGGATGTGCTTAGTGCCTGGCTTATTGCAGTCATAGCGTTGTTCTCAGTATTTGCCTGCGTGGGTATGCCGCTTTGGCTTTCTAAGATAATGATGCTGACTTCTGTGACTAGCGGCCGATGCGTGGTGGTTTTGGGCGTTGCGAATATCGCAGTGTTGGTGCGTGCGGCGGCCATTATCGATGGCAGACTTTCTTGGAAGCAGTCATTACTGGTGACTTTTGTGTTTGCCGTGATATTGGCATGGGCTAATCATGCGATGTATCTCTCGTACATTGGGCGGCTGCTGGTCGTGGCGTGTTTTGCCATAGCAGGTTTGCTCAGTTTCGCTGTTCTGAATAACGGCGTAATTGCTCGCACAGTTGTAGCGCCAATTGTGTCCGTTGGGCTGTTGGTATCAGGTTTGTCTGTGAATCCTGTGCAGTATGGGAGTGCGCCCGTGACTAAGCAGCCGCTGATACAACAAGTGCAGTCGCTGCAATCTGAGAATCCAGGAATGTGGGCAATAGATGACGCATTCGGCTCTCAGCTGGCGAATCTTGCAGTGGCAAATGGAATACACACATTGAATGCTTTGGAAGTCACTCCTGATCTTGCCACATGGAAGAAGCTTGATCCCAATGGACAATGGGAAGAAATCTACAATCGGTATGCATTTGTTTCTGTGAACGTCGTGGAACAGGAGTCGGCCGATGTGTTCACATTAGTCGCGCCTGATTCGTTTACCGTGCATGTCACGCCGGAGCAATTGCGCAAGCTAGGTGTGAGCAATGTGCTTTCTCCGCAGAAACTGGATGCGATGCAGTTCAATGGGTATTCGTTCGAGCGCATTGGCGAAACGATTGATGGGCGAACCCCATATCGAATTGTTCAACACCAGTAACAATGTCTTTTCTCGCCGTCTCGGTATGCCTGACGATATGCTGTAGGTTATGGCTGAAGAACTGTTTACTCCCCATAACATCATTGTGACCGGTGGCTGTGGTTTCATCGGTTCGAACTTCGTCCATTACGTGTACAACAACCATCCGGACGTGCATGTCACGGTTTTGGACGCGTTGACGTATGCGGGCAACTTGGAGAACATCCGGCCGATCCTGGGCGATCGTGTGGAGTTCGTGCACGGCAACATCTGCGACGCCGAGTTGCTCGACAAAATCGTGCCGGGCCATGACGCCATCGTGCACTACGCCGCGGAATCCCACAACGACAACTCGATCGCGAACCCGGAGCCGTTCCTGAAGACCAACGTGGAGGGCACGTTCCGCCTCTTGGAGGCGGCCCGCAAGTACGACGTGCGCTACCACCACGTGAGCACGGACGAGGTGTACGGCGACCTGGCTTTGGACGATCCGGCCAAGTTCACGGAGCAGACCCCGTACCATCCGTCCAGCCCGTACAGCTCGACGAAGGCCAGCTCGGACCTGCTGGTGCGCGCCTGGCACCGCACGTTCGGCATCCGCGCCACGATCAGCAACTGCTCGAACAACTACGGCCCCTTCCAGCATGTGGAGAAGTTCATCCCGCGTCAGATCACGAACGTCCTCGAGGGGCTGAAGCCGAAGCTGTACGGCAACGGCGAGAACGTGCGCGACTGGATTCACACGGACGACCACTCCACCGGCGTGTGGACCATCCTGACCAAGGGCCGCCTGGGCGAGACGTATCTGATCGGCGCGGACGGGGAACGCAACAACATCACGGTGCTGCGTGACATCCTGACCGTGATGGGCAAGAGCCCGGACGACTTCGACTGGGTCAAGGACCGTCCCGGCCACGACCGCCGCTACGCGATCGACAGCACAAAGCTTCAGACCGAGCTTGGCTGGAAGCCGACGCACACGGACTTCCAGAAGGGCCTGGAGCAGACCATCAAGTGGTACACGGACAACCGCGCCTGGTGGGAGCCGGCCAAGGCCGCCACCGAAGCCAAGTACAAGCAACAGGGACAGTGATCCGATCATGGCATTTGAATTCGAGAAGGAACTGAAGGTCGAGAAGACGAACATCCCGGGCCTTCTGGTGTTCGACCTGCCGGTGCATGGCGACAACCGTGGCTGGTTCAAGGAGAACTGGCAGCGCGCCAAGATGATGGGTCTGGGACTGCCGGACTTCGGCCCGGTGCAGAACAACATCAGCTACAACGCCACCAAGGGCGTCACCCGTGGCATCCACGCGGAGCCGTGGGACAAGTACATCAGCATCGCGGCCGGCGAGATCTTCGGCGCGTGGGTTGACCTGCGCCCGGGCGAGAGCTTCGGCCAGGTGTACACGACCCGTTTGGATCCGTCCAAGGCAATCTACGTGCCTCGCGGCGTGGGCAACAGCTTCCAGGCACTGCAGGACGGCACGGTGTACACGTATCTGGTGAACGCGCACTGGTCGCTCGAGCAGAAGAAGACCTACACGTTCGTGAACCTTGCGGATCCGGAACTGAACATCCAGTGGCCGATTCCGCTGGAGGAGTCCGAGCGCTCCGAGGCCGATCTGCACCACCCGATGCTCAAGGACGCCAAGCCCATGGCTCCCAAGCGCACCCTGGTGACGGGCTGCAACGGCCAGCTGGGCCACGCGATTCGCGCCTACGCGGAAGCGCATGGTCTGGAGGGCTTCGAGTACACGGACATCGACGAGTTCGACTTCTCCGACCCGAAGGCATACGAGGCATACGATTGGAGCCTGTACGGCACGATCATCAACGCCGGTGCCTACACGGCCGTCGACAAGGCCGAGACCGCCGAAGGCCGTCCGATCGCGTGGAAGGCGAACGCCCAGGGTCCGGCTCTGCTGGCCAAGGTGGCCAAGGACCACCACATCACCCTCGTGCACGTGAGTTCGGATTATGTGTTCGACGGCACCGCCAAGGAACACACGGAGACGGAGGCGTTCGCCCCGCTCGGTGTGTACGGCCAGACCAAGGCCGCTGGCGACATCGCCGTGGCCAACGCACCCGAGCATTACATTCTGCGTTCCAGCTGGGTGATCGGCGAGGGGCGCAACTTCGTGAAGACCATGATGATGCTGTCCAACAAGGTCGCCGACCCGGCCGACAAGCTGGAACAGGTCACCGTGGTGGACGACCAGTACGGTCGCCTGACCTTCACCAAGGACATGGCCGAGGCGATCTTCCACCTGCTCGACAGCCACGCCCCCTACGGCACCTACAACTTGACCGGTTCCGGCGCAGTGAAGTCCTGGGCTGACATCGCGGCCGAGGTGTTCGACCTGACGAACGGCAACGGCAGCAAAGTCAAGCCCATCAGCACCGCCGAATACTTCGCGAACGCGACCAACCCGGTATCTCCGCGTCCGGTCAACTCCGCACTGGATCTTGCCAAGATCGGTGAAGCCGGATACGTGCCCGCTGACTGGGAAGAGACCCTCAAGACCTACGTGCAGAAGGAACTCGGCTGATAGCTGTTCATAACAGTTGACTTCAAGTGATAAAACCGCGCAGGCTCTCTGCGCGGTTTTTCATTTTGAATAAGAGTTAGCTAAGCTGAATATGTTTGTAGACGAATAATGAGTAAAACGTTGTGGAAAGCAGGTTTTTCATGAAAGGCATTATTCTCGCTGGAGGTTCGGGCACGAGACTGTACCCTCTGACCACGGTGACCTCGAAGCAGCTGCTTCCCGTATATGACAAGCCGATGATCTACTACCCGTTGAGCGTGCTGATGATGGCGGGCATCCGTGACATTCTGATCATCTCCACGCCGAAGGATCTGCCGAACTTCGAGCGTTTGTTGGGAGACGGCTCCCAGTATGGCGTGAGCTTCTCTTACAAGGTGCAGCCTTCCCCGGATGGCCTGGCCCAGGCATTCATCCTCGGCGAGGAGTTCATCGATGGTGAGCCGTGCGCGCTGGTGCTTGGTGATAACATCTTCTACGGCAACGGTTTGGGCAGGACGCTGCGCAAGGCCGCCACGGTGGAACATGGTGCCACAGTGTTCGGCTACTACGTCGACGATCCTGAGCGATACGGCGTGGTCGAATTCGATGAGAACAAGAAGGCCATCTCCATCGTTGAGAAGCCGGAGCACCCGGCCAGCAACTATGCGGTGACCGGCCTGTACTTCTACGACGAACGCGTCACCGAGTTCGCCAAGCAGGTCAAGCCGTCCCCCCGTGGCGAGCTGGAGATTACCGATCTGAACAAGATGTATCTGGAAGACGGCACCCTCAACGTGCAGACGCTTGGCCGCGGCTATGCCTGGCTGGATACCGGTACCATGGACTCCCTGTATGAGGCAGGCGAATTCGTGCGCACCGTGCAGCGTGCTCAGGGCCTGCCGATCGCCGTTGCCGAAGAGATCGCTTTTGAGAACGGTTGGATTACTCGTGATGAGCTGATGGAGGCCGCTGTGAAGTATGGCAAGAGCCCGTATGGCAAGCATCTGAAGGATGTGGCGGAGAACAAGATTATTGTTAAGCCGCGCGACGCTCGATGATGTTGTTGGGTCGTGGTTACTGTGCCGTTGCTGTCTTTTGTCGTTATTGCCTATAACGTGCAGCCCTACATTATTCAATGTTTGCAAAGCGTCAAGGCCCAAACTTTGGATGATTTCGAGGTCATCGTAGTAGATGACGCGAGTACTGACGGTACGCTGGAATGCATTACTCGTGAAGTAGCGGATGATCAGCGGTTCCATATAATCGCAAAATCGGAAAATGAAGGTGCACACCTTGCCCGGCGAACTGGTGCGTTGGCGACCAAAGGACAGTATGTGTACTTCGTTGATGGTGATGACAGTATCAGTGCCTTACTATGCGAACAGGTATCCATGCTGACTCGTGCCTCATCTCCTGACATTATCCGCTTTGGATTGGATGCCTTTCCCGAAATCGGTGCGGACGATGGCACGGCAATAGCTGTGGAAGCGGTCTTTAATAATGCCCAAGGCATGAGGACCTCTAGGGAAATTATAGAGACTGCATTCAGCGACATAATTTCCCCTCGTGACGTATGGAGCGTTACGGTATGCGCTTATCGAGGTGATTCCATCAGAGAGTCTTTTTCCAAGATGACATCCAAGCGTCTTGGGTATATGGAAGACACCTACGAATTTTTTGTCATCGCAAATGAGTCTCAGACATTACAGAATTACGCTGATTTTCGTGCTCTGAAGTACCGTATTGGAGCGGGCAGATCCGGGCGAAGATTGTATTCGGCAGAGGAGTTCTCGAAACGGCAACGAGAAGTGCACGAAATGTATCTTTTGCTGTGTGAGTATTGCAACTCTCAGCGAGACGATACCGATTTCTACAGTCGCACAAGCCTTTGGATGAAACGGCAATATCTTCTTATGCTTGTTACTGACTGGGTAACTCGTTTGCCAGCGGCGGATCAAGACAAAGGATATACGGCTATCGTTGAAACATGGGGTGCTGCTGACGCAGCAATCATGTTATTTGATCCCCTTATTGCACGTGGTGAGAGTTTGTTGAGCAAGAATTCGATTCCTCCCGGGAACGATGAGTTCTACCGGTGGGGGCAGATTCTCGCCAAGATAGTTCCTATGGTTGATGACGGCCGGAATTTACCTAGGTATGATCAATACCGGCAGTTGGAACAAGCTTTAGAGCATCATGTGGCGGAAATCCAATTGAAAGAGCAGCAGGCGCTGCAGGCAGAACAAGAACGGATAGAGGCGCAAGCGAGATTCAAAAAAGGTACACTCATGCGTCGCGTGATTGACAAAGTCATGCCGGCAGGCTCGCTGAACCGAGATTTGGTATCTGTGATACGCTCACATGCACAGCGTGCGAAGAGGGAAAGATAGCATTTTGCAGAATGATGTAGTGCGTGAAAGGACGGAGATGAGCGTTAATAGCGGGCATAAACAGCGACTGGGTATCTACTGTTTCTATGACAAGTATGGTCATGCCGCATCCTTTATCAAGACCTTTCTTGATGATTTGATGGATAACTTAGATGATCTAGTCGTAGTTGTAAACGGGCAACTTAGCGATCAGGCTCGTCAACTGTTCTCTGAATACACGAAGACGATCATCGTTAGAGAGAATAAAGGACTTGACGTCGCTGCGTACAAGCAGGCCATTCTCACACTCGGTTGGGAAAAACTTGAGTCATATGATGAAGTCATTTGCCTGAATGACACAGTTATGGGACCGGTGTATCCGTTCCGTGAAATGTTTGCGTGCATGGATCGCAAGGATGTGGATTTTTGGGGTATCACTGCGTATGCGGGTGAGACAGTTGATAAGGAGCAGATTCCAACGCATCTTCAGGCCTATTGGCATGCGTACAGGCGCTCTTTAGTGTCTTCCCCGGCGTTCCACGAGTACTGGGAGACCATGCCTTTGTGGAAAGACTACGCAGAGGTTACCCGCAAACACGAGATGACCTTCACCAAGCATTTCACTGATTTGGGCTTCACCTGGGCCTCGTACATCGATTGGCGAAAATATCAGGGATATTCTTCATACCCGTTGCTGTACATGCCGATGCAAATCGTGCGAGATGATCGATGCCCTATTTTCAAGCGCCGTTCTTTCTTCGTGGATTACAGTGCTTATTTCGACCAGACGGCCGGTCAGCCAGCTCTGGATTTGTACGAGTACCTTCGAGATCATACTGACTATGACGTGGATATGATCTGGGATGCTATTTTGCCGTCCTACAACATTGACGATATCCGCAAGGCCATGCATCTTGATTATGTGCTGCCCTCACAGGCCATCAATCCACAGACGCATGATCGTCCTCGTTCGGCGTTCATCTATCACGTCTACTTCATGGATTTGCTAGAAGACACTTGCCACTACATTGCATCGTTGCCGGAAGAAACAGATCTATACATCACCTCTACCGAAGATAAGATTCCCCAGATTCGGGAATACATGCAACAGCATGGGATTTCTCATCAGGCGACATTCATCCCCGTTATCAATCGTGGTCGTGATGTCTCGGCTCTGCTTGTGGCCGCTTGCCCGGTGGTGTTGAGCGGAAAATATGACGTCATTGGTTTCGCTCATGATAAGAAATCCAGTCAGAATCAGGAAAATGGACATCATGGCACCGAGAGCCAAGGATTCGCGTACAAGCTTATGGAGAATACGCTTGGCAGTGAGGCATATGTCAAGAACATTCTGACGTTATTTGCGGAGAACCCGCGTCTTGGTCAGGTGACGCCTCCGCCGCCATATCACGCTTTGTACTTTGCGCACACCATTCCTCACGATTGGGGTGCAAATTATGAGATCACGAAGGAGCTTTTGGAAGACAGGCTGGGCATTCATGTGCCGCTCTCTCCCACTAAGCCAACTGCATCCGCGATGGGGTCGTGCTATTGGTTCCGTGTTGAGGCATTAAAACCGCTGTTCGAGTATGGGTGGAAGTATGAAGACTTCTTGCCCGAAGGACAGATGGGCGAAGACGGTACTATTTCGCATGCCATCGAACGAGCCAACGGATATATATGTCAATCGCGTGGATATTATCCGGCATGGGTGCTTTCAGATCGATATGCTCGCATTGAAGTGGATTCGTTGTTCTATACCACTGCCATGATGATGGGCTCGTCTGCAGAAGCACGTAGCGGAGAATCATTGCTGACGAATTTGCGTGGTTTGAATTTGGCGACTTCTCGTTGGAGAACACTGAAAATAGCCAAGCATCGCACACATTTAGGACTTCAATGGATCACGTCACGAACTGTGCTTAAGCTTCCTAAGCCAGCACAGAGCGTCATCTACACTGCAGCATGGGCTCCAATCACCGCGGTACGATTTGTGATTGGACAAATCAGGGCGGTGCTTCGTGGTGATTTCAAGCACAAAAGTGCACCTAAAAAATAATAGTTGATGGCAAATGAGGATATGAATACGATGCTGATAAAGCTAAAAGAGCGCTACCGCTATTCGTTCATTGTGCTTAAAGAGATGGTGAGAACTGATTTTAAGCTGCGCTATCAGGGATCATTTCTAGGAATTGCGTGGTCGGTCTTGAAGCCGTTAATGCTGTTCTGTGTGATGTATGTGGTGTTCGTCAAATTCCTGAAGTTTACCGATGGCACGCCGACTTTCCCGTTGGTCTTGCTGCTGGGTATCAGCTTGTGGAATTTCTTCGCTGAGGCGACGAATATGGGATTGACGGCTATCGTAGGCAGAGGGGACATTCTGCGTAAGATTCATTTCCCCAACTACATTATTGTCGTCTCTGCAACGGTCGGCGCTTTAATCAGCTTGGCCATCAACATGTGTGTAGTGCTGGTTTTTTGTATTTTTAATCAGGTGCACTTCACCTGGAATGTGTTGTGGCTCCCGCTTAATTTCATAGAATTCTATGCTCTTGCTTTGGGAACGGCCCTGTTGCTAGCCGCATTGAATGTGTATTTCCGTGATATGCAGCATATTTGGGAAGTGCTCATGCAGGTGTTCTTCTATGCAACGCCTATTATCTATCCTCTGTCGCTGGTAACTGAAAAAACGAATAATCCTATTTTCGCGAAAATTATGTTGCTGAGCCCGCCGGCCCAGATTATTCAGGATATTAGGCATAACCTCATCGCGCCGGATACCACGCCAACAGTGTGGAAGGAGATCAGCAACTGGGGTATTCGTCTCATCCCTGTTGCCTTGACTTTCTTTATCCTATGGTTGGGTATTCATATATTCCGTAAGTACAGTCAGAAATTCGCGGAGGTGCTGTGATGAATAACGCACAAGAGGGCACGATGGACAATCGTAAGACTGTGCTGAAAGTTGAGCACGTAGCCAAATCATTTCGGTTGCCGACGGAGCAGGCGTCAGGCCTGAAACAGGCCGTTATCAACTGGACTAAAGGAATTAGCGGATACAAGATGCAGCATGTGCTGCGCGATATCAACTTTGAGGTCAAAGAAGGGGATTTCTTTGGCGTTGTCGGTCGAAACGGAAGCGGAAAATCGACACTGTTGAAGTTGATTTCGGGCATTTATATGCCGGATCAAGGTTCAATCTCTGTTGACGGGAAACTGGTCTCATTCATTGAGCTTGGCGTTGGTTTCAATCCTGAACTGACCGGTCGAGAGAATGTGTACCTTAACGGTGCCCTTTTAGGATTTAGCCAAGAAGAAATCGATGCAATGTATGACGACATTGTTGAGTTTTCAGAGCTTAGCGAATTCATGGACCAGAAGCTAAAGAACTATTCCAGTGGTATGCAGGTGCGTTTGGCATTTGCGGTCGCCATTAAGGCTAAGGGCGACATACTGGTCTTGGATGAAGTATTGGCTGTGGGCGATGAAGCGTTCCAACGTAAGTGTGATAATTTCTTCACCGAAGTGAAGCAAGATCCCACGAAGACAGTTATTTTGGTAACTCACTCCATGGATTCGGTTAAGAAATATTGCAATAAGGCTATCCTCATAAAGGATGGAGAGATTATTGCGTCCGGAAACCAGGACGATGTAGCAGATCGTTACACGCTGGAGAACTTCAAGAAGAATGCAGGTCCCCTTGGTGATGATGCCAATAATGAAACAGACGATAAAGAGTATCCTACGGGTCTTAGTGAACGAGTGCCCACCCTTAAGGTCAATATATCGAGTTCATCGGTGGCTGATGGTGTTGAGCCGCTCGAATTTGAAATCGAATATGAGTTTAATGAAGACCGGGAAGCGTACATCGGTATTGCATTGCTTGATTCTCGTCGCAGTGGACATGCTTATGATGCGGGATCGCAGACCGACAATCTTGGCATGGTCATCACGCAGCGTGGGCACCGGACTATGCGTTTTGAAATGCCGCTTGATATCTTCAACAATGGTGAGTTCAAGATTTATGCCACTCTGCGATCTGTTGAAAAACCCGGCGATGATCCGCAAATGATCGCATTCACGAACGATGAGAACAGCGGTTATTTTGCTATTCGCAATGATCGCAACGGTGAGGCTGGCATGCTGAGCAGCCGAGCGATTCAGATTAATAGACTCGATTGATCTTATCTTCGATAGAGGCATGTATTGGATATTGCTGAATATGCTGACGCATTGGTGAGCGGTGAGCCATCATTACGAAAATCCTTACTTGTTGAAGCTTCCAATAAGTACGGGGTCGCGGGAATCGTATCTGCCGTTGCTTCCAAATACTGGATTAATTCGGTAGAGGCCGTGCGAGCATTAGGGCCGATAGCGGGCCTGGCACAGCCAAAAAGGACTGTTCATACAGTTGCGCTCTATTACTCGGGGCTATCCATCGGCGGTGCTGAACGCGTGACGGCATTCCTTGCCAACCTTTGGGCCGGCATGGGATATCGGGTAGTGCTGATTACCGACGATGACACTAGTGCATATGAGTACGAAGTGAACCAGATTGTTGAGCGCCGCATTATTCCGAGTTACTGCAAAGCGAATGCGGAGAACTACGAGAACCGGGCAAAAACGTTAGCGGATATCCTCAATGCGGAGCAAGTTGACGCTCTAGTGTACGGGCAATGGCTTGGACAAACGCTTCCCTGGGATATGCTGCTCTGCAAGATGAGCGGCGTATCTTTCCTCATCTACACTCATGGCGTCATGCGTTGCATGTTCGACGCAGATTGTATGCGCGCCGAGTTGGCTTTGACGTATCGATACTCAGATGGCGTCATAACGTTATCTGATGTGAATACACGTTTCTGGCAACTATTCAATGCTCATGTATGGCAGACCATTAATCCATTAACCATCGAGCCGGATTCGTCGAAACGCGCGGCGCTTGATTCTTATAACATTGTATGGGTTGGGCGCCTGTCATTATTCGATAAGCGTCCGGATGAGGCATTGCGGGTTATGGCTGAAGTGGTCAAACAGTGTCCTGATGCACATCTGATTATGGTTGGTCCTTTTGCAGATGATGCAACGGAACAACAGCTTCGTCAGTTGCGAGATTCTCTTGATCTATCTGATGCTGTGAGTTTTGTAGGTGCTCAGGATAATGTACTTCCTTACCTACAGAAAGCCAGTGTGTATCTTCATACATCTCTATATGAGGGCTACCCTGTTGCTTTGGCCGAAGCGAAAACAGTGGGCATTCCAAGCGTTATATACGCTTTGCCGTATCTGACTTTGGTTCAAGACGAGAGCGTTATCCAGGTGGGGCAAGGAAACCGATCTGCAGCGGCATCTGCTATTTGTGGTTTGTGGCAGAACCCCGAAAAGATGAAGCAGTTGGGGGATATTGCCTTCAACAGCATGGTGGGTATGTCCAATTATGATTTCGCGCGCCTGTGGAGAGGAATATTCGATTCACTGGGTTCCTCAACTGCCTCTAGTGCCGATGATGATGTGATGGTTGACTTGATGATTGATGCGCGTATTGCATCCTCGAAGAGTTATGAGGAGCGCATAAATTCTTTGTGCTCGAATCAAGCGCTATTAGAACAGTCGTTGTCTTCCAAGAGCATGGAGATTCAGTCCGTAAAAGAGTCGACATCGTTCAAGGTTGGTTTGCTGATTACCGCTATACCGCGCAAAATCAAGGCAATTTTGAATTCACTACGCAGATAACCAATTTTGTGGTGTGGCTTGCCGGTTTACTTCACGTCGAAGAACTTTGTGCTGCTGAGATAGTTTTTCCCAGCAGTCATGTCGTATTGAATAAGACGATAATCGTTGAGTAGCTTCTTCTGCTGTGAGGACAGTTCTTTCTTGCTTACAACGTTGCCGTTCGCGTCTAAATAGACAGTTGGTGTATTGTCGGTGACGCCGCTGACACCAAGCGTGAGTCGCTCCGTGGCGGGTATCTCAGCCCGCATTGCGGAGAGGAACGCAATATAAGCAGATACTTTGGTGTTCATATGGTCGCTGGCCATGGCCATGAAATAGTTTGGAGAGGTGTAGCTAGTAGCGGCAGCTGCCGGATCGAGTTTCGTCCCGGCTGACGCTGATGCCTCATTGGACCAGATGAAATAATCTGTCTCCTGCATGGTAATGGTATTTTTCGAGCTGGCGCGTGCAGTCGTGTACACGCCGGGTAGATGGTCTCCATAGAATATGACGGTAATCGGCTGGTCAATTGCATCAAGCTGATTGAGGAAATCGGTGGTTGCTTGATCGGTAATGCTGACGCCCTTGATGTATGTATCGACTCCTGTTTTTTCATCGGCCGGCAAATTGGTGGTGTCGGCATCCTTGAACTGATTATCAGAATACCAATCGCTGTATGGAGGATGGTTTTGCATCGTCGCTAATTGGATGAACTGCGGATGATTGCTGTTCTGCAGTTCATCAACTACATTTTGATAGGCTTCCGCGTCGCTGGCATATGGAGAGTTGTCTAATCCATCATGATGCGTGATTGGCGGATTACTGTCCAGCGTATAAAAATGGCTGAAACCGAACTTCTTATAGTCGATGTCACGCAAATACATGTTTTTGTAATACGGGTGGAAAGCAATGGATCCGCTAGCACCGTATCGGTCATTCCAGAGCTGATTGAAAGTTTCTGTGACTTTCTGGTGTGGGACGAGCTGCTGATAGGGCACCTGCATTGAATTGTCGAATAGTGCCAAATCCCAGCCGGTGAGAGCTTGGTATTCGATGTTGGCTGTGCCTCCGCCGTACCCAGGCGAAAGCATTAGGCCGGAAGTGGTGGTATTTTTGAGCGCTCGAATATCAGGCATCGGGTCTTCCGACAAGGTGATGCCGGGAACGCGCGTTGGGTCAGAGAACGATTCCGACAGAATCATGATCATGGTATTGTCCGTGAGATTATTGCTGCGGGACTGGTTGGTTTTTTCGGCTATCTTGTTATATCGTTGAGCGATTTCCTGCATGGTCGCTTGACTGTAGTCGCTTGGCTTCGTCATGGTTTTTGGATTCGCCAAGCGCAAGAAATTGATTGTGGGGCCATTCAGACTGGCATCGCCGGCAGCGTCCCATAAGGTAGGGCTATCACCCAACGCCTGTGCCCAATTGTGGCTCCATGAACCTACCGTGTTGAGGTTCAAGGTGAACGAGCACAGCAGGGATGTGCTGACAATGACTGCAACAATACGTGTGCAGTTACCGATTATTGTTTTTGTGTTGCGTAATGGATGACGCCAGTGGAAGGAAATCACACAACGGCGACCATCAATAAATTGAAGCAGCAGGCATGCAATCGTAAGCCAGACGAGCATGGTGATGGTGTTGTTTACTAATGCCTGGCTGTCTTTGGGGATAAATGATGCGACTTCTCCTCCGTTGCCGCTGGAAATGAAGCTCAAATCCGAGGGAATGACCGGTTCATTGCGCAACTGGATTTTGATGTGATTCGCCACAGCGAATACGCTCGTGATAATCGCAAATAAGGCTGTTGCCACCCAGAATCGGTTTAGCACAAAAATCAGCACCAGGTAGACCATGCCCAGAACACAGAAATTAAGCAGCCAGATGTATTTTTGCTCCATCCACATCTGTGCGACGAAGCGCGTGAGTTGACCGCGGATGCTGTTCAGCAGCCGTGTGGTTTCGTCCACTGTGCTCGGGGCGGTATAGGTCGGCTCCGTATAGGTTCCCCATTGAATGAACAGCACCGCGGCTGAATCGACGATTGCCATCACCATTATGTACAGGAGGTAAGGGAATCGAGGTCGTTTCTTGAATACGGAGTGCAAGACTGTCAGGGCTTTGGAAAGCGCAGTCATAGTTTGAGAGGCCATCAACGTGTTGAGCTGTGCTCGGATCTGCTGGAAGATTGGAGGCAGCGACGGTTTACTCTTTTGAGCCTCTTGAGAATTATCGTCTCGGTCTGAATGAGCAGAGGATTGGCTGCTTTCCGCCGAAGTCGTACCGTTTGTGTCGGCTTCTTCTACTGTGAACTCCTGATTATCCTGGGTATCGTCCACTATGCTCACTCATTTCTTCAATAACGTACCTGAATATTGTAATAGGAAGTCTGAAATACGGGTAGGGGGCTGCGGACATTTTCTTGGAGATAATCACGCAGCCATTCCTTGGCTTTGACGGTATTGTACCGGGCTCATCCAACCAAGCGACTGTTTGATGCGCTCGTGGTTGTACCAGCGTATGTACTCATCGACCAAGGCGAGCACCTCGTTGCGGGTGTGTTCCTCCCACTTCTCGGGGTGGACCGCCTCGGTCTTCATCCTGCCGAAGAATCCCTCCGCGGCCGCGTTGTCCGGCGAACAGCCCTTCGCGCTCATGGAGCGCGTCAGCCCGAAGCGTTCCATGAGCCCGAGCCATCCGGGCCACCGGCAGTGGCATCCACGGTCGGAATGCACCAGGGGACGCGCGTTCCCCGGCAGCGTGTGTTTTAGCAAGTTGGCGTCCGCTTTGTGAGCGGTGTTTTTCCGCAGTGTAGGCAGCGGGTTTTCCGCAGGGTGTGCGGTATCGGCCGCTGCC
>JABLTQ010089078.1_pt1 | contig 20197 bp, 9 predicted proteins | sample 7160101 | NCBI WGS metagenome assembly JABLTQ01 (sample SAMN14651228, study PRJNA627086) | human gut metagenome | isolation source: feces | host: Homo sapiens
CTCCTGCCGAAATCCTTCGGCGTGCAGACAGCGAGTCTTCTGACTTGCGATCCGGCTATTCCGACGGCACCTTCCGACCCGACACCCCCGTGACCCGTGCGCAGTTCGTCCTCATGCTCTGGCGCATGTGCGGCAAGCCCGCCGCAGCCAAGGCGGCCTCGTTTGCCGACGCCAGCACCAGCTGGTATCAGGACGCGCTGAGTTGGGCCGTGGAGAAGGGCTATGTGAACGGCCTGTCCGATACACGCTTCGGCCCCGACGCGCCTATCACGCGCCAGCAGGCCATGGCCATTCTCTTCCGTCTGAACGGCGGCCAGAGCGGCTCGGAACAGATGCTGACCGGCGTTTATGAGCAGACCTTCACCGACAGCGGAACCATCGCCTCCTGGGCGAAGGATGCGACATGGTGGGCGGTTTACCACGAACTTGTTTCCGGCGTCGGCGGCAGCCGCATCGCGCCGGAAGCCAACGCGTCCCGTGCACAGATCGCGGCGATTCTGCTGCGGTATGCAGATAAATTTATGACGATGGAGGAAGCGGCATGAAAAGAAGAATGCTTGCGCTTTTGCTTGCGGTGCTGATGCTCGCCATGCTCACCGCCGCCGCATTCGCAGAAGACACAGTCCTTGGCGTTTACAATGTGACGGGGCCCCTGAGGGTGCTGAACGGCACAAAGAATGGCAGCTTCTACGCAGACGCGAACGAGTTTGAGTTGAACTGCAGCGGCCTGACCGGCGAGTATTCACTTGTGCTGCTTCTCGAAGGCGACAGCCCCGTCCCCACAGACGGGAACATCCAGTACATCGACCAGATGAGCATCGCAAACGGCGCAGTGAAATTCACACTGAAGCCTAAAGCGCTGAAGGTAGGTACATACAACATCTACATCAGCACGACCGACGAGGCGCTCAAGAAGGTCGCATCGTTCAAGTACGGCGAGAAGCCGGATGTCGTTCTGGGCGATGTGGATGGCGATGGAAAAATTAAAACGACTGACGCACTGCTGGTATTGCAGCATGTATCAGAAACAATTACATTGGAAGGAAACGAGTTTGTGGCTGCCGACGTTGATAAAGATGGCGTGATTAAAACAACTGACGCATTGCTGATTCTTCAGTATGTCGCAGAGAACATAGGTTCGTTTGACTGAGAGGTAGAAAAACATGAAGAAACAATTATTAGCAATCATTCTTGCGGTTTGCGTGCTGGTATCTCTTTTTGCAGCACCAGTTTCTGCAATCGTGTTTGAACCGACTCCGACTGCTCAGTTGGAAGCAGTTACTTTCACGGAAAAAAACACATCGAAGTACCCAGTTGAGGGCGATGCTATTACGGAAATTGCAGCAGGCAATACGTTTGCAATTAAGATTTCCGTAACGAACCCCTCTTCCGACCCGCTTCGCTTGTCTGGGTTTAAATTTAGATTTACTTATAATGTGGACGCTTTTGAGACGTACACCTACACATTTGAAAATGACGATGACAGCGGTACGGTTGGTCCAGACGCTATGCCTTCATCTACAAAGGGCGGTCTGAAGGGCTGGACAATGCAAAATAATACAGGAACTGCCGGACTGGCTGTTTTTGCAGGTACCTGCGAGAAACCAGCGAATCAGCCGGTGCTGGCATCCGGTGAACAGCAAACGATTGGCTATTTGCTGCTCAAGGCAAAGACGAACGTAGAAAACGGCAGTTACTCGTTTGGGTTTGAAGGCGAGAACTATTTCAACCATATTAAAGATGGTGAAACCAAGGATGAAGAAGTCGAAAATGTAGATTTCTCAAAAAAGCTTGCTCTGACGGTTACTGGTGGACAGAATCCAACCATTGGTGCTACCACTATTGACCCGACTGAAGTCGCATACGGTAGCGACGAAGTGCTCACCATGGGTGCAACGTCTACTTCTAATAAGGATATCACCAGCTTCGTCACCTTCAAGGTGAAGGATGTAGAAGGCAACGACGCTGCTGGCTTCGTTGTCAACAACGGCAATGAACTGAATGTTGCTGCAGCAGATGCCGGTACCTATACTGTCACTGCCGAGCCGAATGGAGACAACTGCAGAATCGATGAGAGCGTGACTGTTCAGAACGCAACCTTCACGATCACCAAGCAGGAGATCACCGCGCCCGTGGTAGCCATCAGCAACTTTGCCAAGGGACAGCTGGTCTCTGGCCTGACAGTAGAGACGGCGACATCTGGTCTGTCTGTGAGTGCCACCTGCTTTGATGAAGATGGCAATCAGCTTGAGGAAGAGAGATTCAAGGCTGGCACAACTTACAGTATCTCGATTGTTCTGAAGGCAGACAAGAACCATGTGCTTAATGCACAGACGCTGGCGGTTACGGTCAACGGCGGCGAAGAGCAGACGGTTGATATCGTTGGAAACGTAGCTGTTGTAACGGCTACGACTGCGGATAAGGATGCCCCGACGATCACGCCGAATCCGATCAACGCCACCTACGGCGATCTGCTCTCCACGCTCATTCCGACCGGCACTGCAACCTTTAACGGCAAGCCTGTTGAGGGCACGTTCGCATGGTCGAATAAGTACAATGCAGAAACCACGGTCGACAATGCTGGCGTGAATGAATTTGATGTAGTCTTCACGCCCACCAACACGGACCTCTACGCCACTGTTACCGGCAAGGTCACCGTGACTGTCGCGCAGAAGGAAATCGACATTACCGATAAGCTTAACACATGGAGTGCCAACGAGTTCACCTATGACGGGAAAAGCCATTCTGTCGAGCTGAAAATTGATGAGGATCTTGTTGGTATCGTCAAAGTTAAGGAGTATACTGGTGACACTGAGGCGCAGGCCGTCGGTGAATATACGGCCTCTGCATCGCTTGAACTGGTAGACCCGGCCAATTACAAATTCAACGAGGACAATGTTCTCACGCGCGAGCACACTTGGAAGATCAACAAGGGTGACCTCGCGCCGACGGACGCAGAAAAATCCGTGCTCTTCGGTACAAAGGAAGTCACGGTTACTCCGGCTGATTTCGGTCTGACGCAGGACGGCATTAAAATTGAGGTTACTCACGCGGGAAATAGCCTGATTACAGGTTACTTACCAAGCGATGACATGCGTTCTGTCACGTTTATGCTGAGAGATACGGATAAGACAGATGCTGCTAATAACGCGTCTGACACGGCTACATTGAAATTCTCTTCGGCGAATTATAACGAGGCGTCCGGTACGCTCACCATCAAGATCATTGACAAGAACACCGACGCGAATACGCTCCAGATCGACGTTCCTGCTACCGTCACCTACGGCGATACTGTTTCCCCCAGCGTCGGCGAGTCCAAGCCGGCAGGTGCAGGCGACGTTACGTTCAAGTTCTTCGACAAGGACGGCAATCAGGTCTCTGACCAGCCGTTCCCCGTTGGCAAGTACAAAGTGACTGCATCCTGCGAGGATGCTGACACCATCTACACTGCTGAGAAGGAATTTGAGGTCGTTGCCCGCGAACTCACAGAAGAGAATGTCACCTTTGGCGAGAATCTCGTCTACACCGGCAATGAACTGACTCAGACCGTGACTGTCACCGTCGGCGGCAAAGAGCTGACCAAAGACACGGACTACACCGTCACCGGCCTGACCGGCACTGAGCCAGGCAGCTATCCCGTTACCGTCACCGGCACGGGCAACTACACCGGCACAGTCACAAAGTCCTTCGAGATTGCCAAGGCGGACATCTCCAGCGCGACCATCAGCGACATTGATAGCCCCGTTGGCTATACCGGGACTGCTTATGAGCCTGAAGTTACCGTAACGTTCAACGGAACGGAACTGGCGCTTGACACGGATTACACCGTTGCCTACACGAACAATGTCAACGCAGGCGAGGCAACTGTCACCATTACCGGTACGGGTACTCACTTCAAGGGCTCGGTTGAAAAGCATTTCACCATCACGGCGGCGGATCTCTCCGGCTGCACGTTCGCGCCTATCGCTGACGTGACCTATAACACCAAGGCACATACTCCGGAAGTGACCGTTGCGATCAGCGGCAGAACGCTTGAGGCAGATAAGGATTACACCGTTTCTTACGCCTCCAACGTCCACGCTGGTACTGCCACCGTCACCGTCACCGGTAAGGGCAACTTCACCGGCTCGGCGAACACGACCTTCACGATTGCAAAGGCTGACCTGAACCTGAGCGTCTACACCATCTCGAGCCTCTGCACCGAGACTGAGGTGAAGACCAGCACGCTCCCGTCCAACTTCTTCCTCGCCGACGAGACGGAGACTGGCTTCTCCATCGCACTCACCGCCGCTGGCGGCGACGCGATCTTCACGCAGGAGCCCGCTGTGGTCGATGGCGAAAACATGATCACCTACCAGCTGAACGGCGGAACCGGCGAAGCAACTTTCAACGTGACTGTCACGCCAGTCTCCAGCAACTACAAAGCCGGCACCTATGATCTGAAGATCCAGGCCTATGACAAGACCAACGTCTCCAACCGCATCGTCTTTGAATCCGGCTCCGCTGTCTACACCGGCTCCGGCATCAAGTACGAAAAGGCAACCATTGCAGGTCACTCCAGCGGCATGCGCTATACCTACGCCCCCGATGTAGCGACCGGTGCAACGCTCGACGCAGCTGCCCTCCCGCTGACTGTCGGCACCTACACCGTCACTGCGACCTACTCCGATGCAAGCAGCTACGGTTACAAGACTGCGACCTTCACCATCACCAAGGCGACCCCGGCCGGCACGCCCGCCTACACCAAGATCGAGACGAGCGGCAAGACCCTTGCTGACACCAAGCTGACTGTCGGCACGATTCGCCCGGCCGGTACCATCGCATGGGATCTGCCCCTCACGACTGTGCTTAAGGATGGCAAGGAATACGCATGGACTTTCACCCCGACTGACACGCACAACTATACGACGCTCACCGGCAAGTTGATTCCCTATGTTGACGACGGCACGGATTATATCCCCGGCGTGATCGACGGCAACTCCGGCAGCTTCAACTTCCATGATGTGAGCCGCTTCGACTACTTCTACGACGCAGTCAAGTGGGCCGCAGAAAACGGCATTGCCTCCGGCACGGGCCGCTACACCTTCTCTCCCGACGCCGTCTGCACCCGTGCACAGACTGTCACCTTCCTCTGGCGTGCAGCCGGTTCCCCGATGCCCAGATATCGCACATGCGCGTTCACGGATGTGGACTCCCGCGATTACTATTACAACGCAGTTCTCTGGGCAGTTGAGCAGGGCATCACCACCGGCCTCACGGCTACCACCTTCGGCCCCGACGTCACAGTAAGCCGCGGACAGGTTGCAACGTTCCTCTACCGCGCAGCCTCCGCATCCAAGCCCAATACGTTTAACCCCTTCACGGATGTTAAGACTACGGCTTATAACTACGACGCCATCCTCTGGGCTTATGACAACCGCATCACCACCGGCACCAGCGACACGACCTTCAGCCCGGACGCTTCCTGCACCCGCGCACAGATCGTGACTTTCCTCTACAGATATTATCAGGGGCGCTGAAGCTAGATAAAAAAGGGTCGCTGCCCCGCGCAGCGGCCCTTTTTCTCATCCATGCGCAAAAGAGAGAGGAGTATTGACATGAAAACACAACTCAAGCGCCTGCTGGCGCTGAATCTGGCGCTTATTCTGCTGCTCTGCGCCGTCTTCCCGGCCTCCGCCGCAGGAACTGCGGCCCAGCCCGCCGCCGACGCCCAGCCCCAGCAAACTGCCCAACCCACCGAAGATTCCACCCAACCGCAGACCACCGCACCCAACCCCGGTACGCACACCCTCACCATCAATGGCGAAACCCGCACCATCGGCACGGAACGGCAATCTGGAGTAGGCTGGACTTCTGTTGCCACTATGAACGGTGATGGAGAGCCGGTATACGCACTGACGCTGAACGACTACAAAGGCGACCCAATCACGATAACGTCCAATCACGATTATACGGGCTCGACCCGCCCAATCGTCATGCTGCGCTTCATTGGCCAATGCAATATCAGAGGCAGACAGGACAGCGCGGCGCTGTCCCTCAGCGGATATCGCGGGCTGGTCATCATGATGGACGAGAGCACCGTGGCTGGCAGCTCAGCGCTCTCCATCGGCGGCAATCCCACCATTTCCATCCCGGACGGCTGGGTTCGTCTCGACAGCAATGAGATCACGCTCACCAGCTGGAACGGCGACCCGGCAGTGAACGCCCAAAGCGTGAACTGCGATCTGCCGACCTACAAAACCAAAGACAACGGCAATGGCGGGATCTGGTTCATCAGCACAGCCGAGCCGCGCACCGTCACCGTCAAGGGCAACGGCGGCACGAACTGGAACGGTACGACAGACGATGTGACCCTGACCTGCGAGGAAAACAGCCAGCTTGATCTGGCGAACGCCTTCACGCAGAGCAAAAAATACGTGGCATATTATCAGGGCGACGATGGGCAAACGTATTCGCCGTTCCTGATCTACCCCGACCTGAAGCCGGGCAATACAGTCCTGACCGCCGTCTGGGATAAATGCGATTATGAGATCCCTGCGATCTTCTACGGAAATCTCGGAGACGACAGAAACGTTACCGTGGTCGACGGCAGCAGAGAATGGACAGCGCCCATGTTCGAGCCATACGATATCTCGCAGTATCATAACACGCCGCTCTGCTGGGAAAATCAGATCGGCGACCGGGTCACGCAGCTGCTCTCCGGGCAGAAAATGCCCGCGCTGACGCGCCCGACCGCGTACCACGCCGTATATACCGTCTCGGAGACCGGCCTGATCTTCTGTGCCAACGGCGAGACGTTCGATTACGGCTGGGTCGTGTTGCAGCCGGTCTATACGTATACTGCAAATGAAAACTGGAGCCGGTGCGAAAGCGGGAAGAAGTTCCTGAGCTGGAACACAAAGCCCGACGGCACTGGCAAGACCTACGCCAACGGCGAGGACGTTCCGGAGTCGCATAACCAGCTCGTCTGGCTCTACGCGCAGTGGGAGCAGAACGGCCCTCAGCCCGGCAAGCACACCCTCACCATCGACGGCGAAACTCACACCATCGGCACAGGAACCGTGACCGGAGACGGCTGGGAAGCCTATGCGTTCCTGAACGGCGACAACGAGCCGCTGCTCGTGCTGGCCCTGAACGATTATAAAGGCGGGCCGATCAGAATTTCCGATCCAACCGGTGTCGGAACAGCCAAGCAGGTCTACGCGCTGGTCAGCATAAGCGGAACCAACACCGTCACGGCGCAGTCCGGCGCAGGCATCACCGCGGAAGGCTATACCGCTCTGACCATTGAACGCTACAGCCGGACGGCATCCCTCACCGTCAGCGGCCAGCCCGCAGTCCAGACGGGCGGTCGGCTGCAAATTTTCAGCGGCGGCATCACCCTCGACGGCGGAACCGCCGCGGCATATGCGGCTGCGAACGGCTTCGTCTATAACGACGGACGCTGCGAGGCAAACGAAACGAAAACAGGCGACCTCGTGACGAAGCTCGTCATGCGGGATGTCTCCCATTATCTGGTCGTCGACGGGCAGCGCTATTATCTCAGCGAACAGTACCCGCATGTCTCCGGCAGCGGATGGGGCGCGTCGCTCATCAAAAACGGCGACGGCCTGCCGACCCTCTGCGTTGACCTGAACGGCTATACGGGGGGCGCGATCTCATTCAGCGCGCCGTATAACGCAGGGGAGACAGCAGACGTGATCGCGATCCTCAACTACACCGGGCAGAACAAGATCACAAACGAGGCCGGGCCTGCGGTCAGAGCCAGCGGTTATTTGTGGCTGACGCTTCAGGAACAGGCAAACGGCAGTTCGCTCACCGTCAGCGGCAAGCCCGCTGTTCGGACAGACAAGGGACTGACCCTGAGCGGACGGAACATCACGCTGGACGGTCTGAACGGCCCAGCATATACGGCAGGTTCGTTCAGATACGACGGAAGCGTATGCAGCGTGAACGAGGAACGGCAGGATGGTGTCGTTGTGCGCGTCACGACAGGCGAGCCGATGCGTGTCACGATCACGGTCTACAGCGACGAGGCAAAAACGCAGACAGTCACACGGACGGTGAATCAATACGGCCTTGTCGACCTTACCAACCTTTTCACGCAGGCAAAAAAGTATGTCAGATTCTATAAGGACGAAAACGGCAACTGGTATGGGGCGCTGTTCAACGCAGACCGCGATCTGGAGCTGACAGCGTTCTGGGAGGACTGCAACGCGGAGGTTCCTGCCGTGTTCTATGTAAACGCAACGAACTTCACAGAGGTAAAGGTCGTTGACGCGGCGGCGGACGGATGGAAAGCGCCGGAGCAGGCCGGATATACCAACGAGTACGGGCAGACGTCGGTGACCTATGAGTTCCTCTGCTGGGAGCGGAAAACCGAAAACGGGTACACCTATCTTCTGCCCGGACAGGAGCAGACTGCGCTGACAGCAGGCGTGGGCTATTATGGCCGGTATACAAGCAGCACAACGGGCATCGTCTTCTACGCAAACGGTGAGACATTCCCGAACGGCATGGCCGTTGTGGAGGACAGCAATGCCCGCCGGACGATGAGGAGAGGCTCCCAGAACGGGAAAGTCCTGACCGGCTGGAACACTGAGCCCGACGGCTCCGGCACAAGCTATGCGGCGGACGGCGAAGAAGTCCCGGCGGCGCACACCAGCCTTGTCCGCCTCTACGCACAGTGGGACGACCCCGAAAACAGCGTGCGCGTCAGATTCTACGCCGGTGCGGTGGGTTATGACGAAGAAAAATGGCTTCCGCGCGGCAGCCAGATCCAACTACCGGAGTTGGGGGCGTTGTACGGACAGGAACAGCCGTATTGGGATGTGGATTTCATCTATGCGGATGGAAGAAGAATCCGTGAGAACAAGCATCTGTCCGGCCAGACCATCACGATCCCGGCAGATGCAGCTGAATGCAGACTCAACGCCTATTGGCTTCCGGCGGAGCCGCTTGTGATCGGAGGTAGAAGCTTCTCGCTTTCCAATAGAACCAGCAGCTTTTTCGGAGAAAACTGGAGCGTACGGTATTATCCATATGAGGGGCTATTTATCGTGCAGCTGTACGGATATCAGGGATCGGCGATCAGCCTGCCTGCGTATACACAGCTGAGAGTCGGATTTGGTGAAAACACGATCACAGCGGCAGCGGGAAAACCCGCAATCGCATGTATCGATGGACTGGAACTTGTAACCGCGTGCAGCGACGACAGCCATGCGTCACTTCGGGCTTTCGCCGGTGAGGGTGCGCCCACAGTCATGGCAGTCCGCGTGATAAACAGCCGCGCGCCGCATATGGAGTTCCACGCAGGCGCAGGTAAAAATGTATTTGCGGATGGAACAGCCCTTGAATTGGGCACAGCTGCTTGCAGCTATTCCGGCGTTCTGAACGGAGAAACAGCTGAAATTACGCTCGATCCTTCGGACATGCCCGCCGCGATCAGCGACCTGTATATCCACCCGCATATGAGCACACTGACCGTAAAGGGCGGAGGTGCGACGACAACGGACGGTGGAACGCAGGTCAGCAAACAGGTCGAAGCCGGACAAATGACAAGCTACCACACGATTGGATTTACCTATCCGGGCTATTGGTGCTCCGGCTATCATAATGTTGTTGGCAATGTGGCTGGCAGCACCTATGAAGTGTCTGTCCCAGAAAGGGACTGCACGATTGAACTGGAATGGGTGCCGACTGGCTATGCGTCCTTCCTTGCCTTCCGTGTCAGCGGTGAACTGAAGAATGAGACGAAATTGGATCCTGCGCATTTCTTCAAAACAAGGAGGGAACGTGTTGTATTTGTAGATTACCAGAATGGCACAGCAGCGGTTCCGGAACTGCAGTTTGAGAATTATGCCAGCTACGGTGATCTGCTGTACTGGTATACCGAGGACGGCAAGGCATCTGAAACGAAGGATAGCCAACAGTTCTTGCCGGGGGAGAGCATCACAGAGAAGGAAAACGGCATTCAGAGCGGCACAACGCTCTGCGCTGTGGCAGATGGAGAGTATCGCCTTGTCTTTTATGCCAACGGTAAGCTGTTTGATAACGGCGGTAAATACGGCAAAAAGGTCATAGGGTCTTACGGAAACTACAGTGAACGCTGGGATGCAACGGATGGTTCGCAGCTGTTCAGCTGGAACACACAGCCGGACGGCACGGGAACCAGCTACGCGTTCAACAGAGGGATTCCCGGTAATGTCAAAAAGCTTTACGCGCAGTGGCTGGAAACAGGGAGTGTCCCGGTTAAACTGTATAATTATGTGGATTACAGTCAGGAGATCAGTTCTGCGAAAATCGGCTCTTCCTATGTCCTTCCAGAACCCTCCGAGACTCCGGATGGCCTTCGGTTTACGCAGTGGCGCTGCTATTACCGCGACCAGAACGGAAGGTATCAACAGATCGGCATGATCGCAGCAGGCGAGTCCCTAACCGTTACGGAGGATATGAAGGAAATCAATGCGGTTGCCCGCTGGCTGCCAGACGGAAAGCTGACTGTCGATGGTATAGATTATGCGGTTGAGGCTGGACACACTTCTTTCGAGTTTGATGGATGGTCGGCATACTTCTATGTTGAATCCGGCAGGCTTGAAATGGAACTGCGCGGCTATCAGGGCAGCGACATTTCTCTCCCGTGTGCGGCGAATGTACGCGTAATAGGCGGTGAGAACTGGATTGACGGAACACTCAGCTGTGTGGGGGAACTCTGTCTCGATGAGAGTTGCGCATGGGGGGAGCATCCCAGCCTGACGATTACGGCAAAAGAGGCGGACAAGCCCGCAATCCTGACGAACAAATTGACCCTTGAACGCGTCCCGCACATGACGCTGACCGCTGGTGCAAACAGCAAGGCGATCGCCAGTCTGAGCGGGAAAGAAGAGTTCAATATCGATACGGATACTACTCACTATTACGGCAGAACCAGCAGGGAAGCATCGGAGAACTCCGTAGGCGAGGGTGAGATCGGCGACATGTGGCAGCTGCGCACCGAACCGGTCATGTGTACGACGACAGTGGATGGTAACGGCGGCACGACAGCCGACGGCGCTGCATCCATTACGCTTCAGCTTGAGTATGGCGAAGGCTACAACCTGCGCAGCGCTGGGTTTAAAAAACAGTACGCCGATCTGATCGGTGCAGAGGGCAGCACGGGCAATTCTTATGGCACGACGATCTGGAGCTATCCGCAGCTTGCGTTCACGCTTACATGGAAGGACCTCGGTTATCCGTACATCGCGTTCCGGGGAAGCGGCATCCTGAAAGGAGAAGACGTTCCAGCTGACAGCTATGTTGCCTATTACCGCAACAGCGACACGCTGACTGCGCCGAAGCTGGTCTATCAGAATGCCGCCAGTTATGGCGATCTGGTCTATTGGTACACATCCGAAAATGGAACAGAAACGGCAGACAGTCGCTGCTATCTGCCGGGCGAAACAGTTCAGGAGCCGGATGACACGACGCTTTTTGCTGCGTCGGTCAGTCCGGGCGAGGTTGCGCTTGTGGCGACCGGTACGACCTTCAAGAACTGGAGCCGGATCATACGCGCCGAAAGCTGTCTGCAGCTGGTTTCCGAGGACGGCAGAGTGGTCGAAAGCTGGAACACCAAGCCGGACGGAAGCGGAACACGTTATGAGATCGGAACATACGCCATCCTGATCAAAGATTCGCCGCGCGTGCTCTATGCGCAATGGAAATCTGCGTTTACCGCGTCTGCCAGTACCGACAGCGCGACAGGCGAGACGACACTTACCATACAGTCATCCAGCGACCTAATCGAGCCGCCGAGAAATACGGACGATAAGCCGTTTGAGCAGAGCGTCCGCGTCATTCTCGCGGCCTACCAGAACGGACGCTTTGTCAGGATGGTCTACGCGGAGGCGCGGGACGGCGTAATTCGCTGCAAACTCCCGCGCGGGCTGGATTACCGGAACTGCGAACTGAGGCTGTTCTTCATGGAGGGCGGCAAGCCGTCCAGGGCGCCGGAGAACATTCAGATCGAAGCTTGAGACTGTCCGCAGCTGACAGTGCATACGCGCTGTCAGCTGCGGCGCAATGGAAAGGGAGGACGACATGAGAAAATATCTGACCCTGATTCTGAGCCTATTGGCCCTCATGTGCGCGCTGTGCGTCAGCGCACAGGCAGAAGCGCCGGAGACGGAACAGGCGGTAGGGAAACTTTACATCGAAACCGTCGATGAGATCGATATTTCAGAAGCGCGGAGGCTGGCGGAAGCGCAGAGTACACAGTCGCCGGTCAACACTGAAAACTGGGAAGCAGCTAAGCGAACGCTGAAACAGGGCATACAGGAAATGCAGGACGATATTAATGTTTCGCGCTATGCAATCCCGATAGAAAGCATAAAGGAACTCTATCTTGAGGTTGCATATGAAAACCCGGACTTGTTTTACGCAAAAACCGGCTATATATGTAGCTATAGCGATTCTTCAGGCGAAAAGATTGCATGGGCGATTTCTCCATGTTATACGACAGATGGAAGCGATGAGAGGGACCAGCTGACGGACGAAGACAAACAGGAGATCAGACGGCAGCAGGCAATACTGGAGCAGAAGCTTCTGGAGATCATGCAGGAGGTCAGAAGCGACTGGTCAGACCTGACGAAAGCGATGTATCTGCATGATTATATTGCCATACACTGTACCTATGATTACGATTATAAGTATTATGACGCATACCGTATGCTGATCAACGGAACAGGCGTTTGCCAGGGCTATACGATGGCGTACCGTCTGCTTCTGAATCGGGCTGGCGTTACCTCCAGCTGGGTGCAGAGCGACAGCTTGAGACATGTCTGGTCGCTGGTACAGCTTGACGGGGCCTGGTATCATGTAGATGTCACATGGGACGATTCGACGTGGTTCGCAAAGTCCGGGCGCAAGTATTTCTGCATCAGCGAAGAAAAAATGAAGTCTGCAGAACTTAGACATCTGGAAAAAGACGACTGGGTATATGGCACAGATGTGCAGGCAGACAGTAAAAAATACGATAACTATTATTGGCGCGATCTCGATAGTCCGATTGTGGCAGTTGGAGAAAACCTGTATTATCTGGATGGAAACCAAATCATGGAGACGAATGACCCGGAATATCAGGGAACCGCGAAAAAAACGATTTATGGGCAGTGGCGTGGATGGGGCTGCTATTCAGGATTGTCGAGTTACAACGGCAGGCTGGTCTATAACACGATGGACAAGATTTACAGCTATGATCCGGAAACGGAGCAGGAACAGGTGCTTTATACGCTTACGGACGAAGAGAAACAAATAGGCGATATTTATGGCTCCGTAGTAAATGGAAACCTGCTGCAGTATGTACTGCTGCAAAGACCGTCGCGGCCGGAAACGATATACAGCATCCAGATCAGCCCCTACATCACCGTCACGGAGGGCGGCTATGCCTATTATCTGAAGGATGGAACGCTCCATCTGAAGCGCAGCGGCACGGAAACCGGCAGCGTTATCGCAGCGTGGTACGACGGGAGCGGAAAGCTGCTTGGTATGCGGATCCTGAATCAGCAGGAACTGGATATCCCCGTGCCTGGCGCGGCAAAAACCGTGAAGATTTTCGCCGCCGCAAAGGGAAGCTATGCGCCGCTCTGTAAGGCGATAGAACTTCGTGCAGCAGGATAAAAAACCTCCCTCTGCCGTATGGGCAGAGGGAGATTTTTCATAACAAGACTTAGTTCGGTTGATTGACCAGACCGACGAACAGCGGCAGGCCGTCAATGCCGGTGATGGCGAAGACGAACGGCTTGTCGAGTGTGAAGTCGATTTCCTCTTCCGGTCCCAGCATTGCTGTCGCCTCAACGCCAAGAACGGTATAGGCCGCGGCTTCGCAGCCGTCCTCGTCGATCTTCACGCGCGCAGCGTGTTTGGCCTGCGTCAGCGCCAGCGAGTCGTCTGTGACCGCAAGCGGCGTGAAATCAGATTTTGTGCCGTCCAGCACATCTGTCATGCCAAGCTGGGCCAGCGTGTCCAGAATGTCCAGATCGGAAGAAACGTCAAATTTCGGCAGACTCAGATTGACGATTGCGCGCTGCGTCTGCGACCATTCGCCGTTCGCCAGCAAAAAGCCCAGCGTGTCCTCGTTTTGCAGCAGTTCAGCCGCGTCTACACCCTCATCCGGCTTCAGCAGCCACATCCGGCCGCTGTTCTCCAGCGAAAGCCCGATGGCCGAGAAGCCATCGCCGTAATATACCGTGTTGGAATCGCTGCTGTGCAGGAAGTCTGTGCTCACATCGCCATTCGGCGCGTGAAAGACGTCCTGCGTGGTGGCGGCGCTGGAAAATTTGTCGTGCCACGACGCGCTGTAGTAGAGCGTCGATACCAGAGCCAGAACCGTATCGGCATTCAACTCCAATTTGCCTGCCTGCTCGGTCAACAGGTTCCCGGTATGCTCATTGATCCAGTCGCGCAGTATATTGTTGTACGCGTCAGACCCCATTTCCCCGGAAAACGCGGAAGCATAAAAATCTTCCCCCAGCGTTTGGAGCGTTTCACTGTTATAGTTGTACCCATCCCTCAGCCAGATAGAGTTTGCAAGCGTGCTGGTGACGAGGCCATCGTCCCAGCTGTTTTCCGCCCAAAGCTGTGCGGCCTGCTTTTGAAGCGCGTCCAGAGACTCTGCGCCCAGTGCGTCGAGAATCTGCTGCCGTGTTTCACCGCCCGTCACAGCGGCCAGCATGGAAAGCGCCATGTAGATATTCAACGGCGAGCACACGCGGTTTTCCTTGCCTGCGTTCTGCATCAGGGCTGGAATGCTGGTCGTGAACCAATGCGTCAGAGCGGCGGGGTCGGTCATATCTGCGGTTTTTTCCTGATAGCTTTCCCACCATGCGTCCCAGTCCTCGTCGTATTTCTCGGAGTCAAAGTTACCATTGCTGGCTGTGTACTTTGCTTCGTTCGGATACTGCGGCATGGAAACAGCAACAGGTGCAGCCAGCTGCTGCGTCGTCGGGTCGCCGATGCAGTCCAGCTGCTCCTCTGTTGCTGGGGGAGCGGAGGCGTTCGGGGTATCTGGAGTGGCCGCGCAGGCTGCCAGCGAGAACGCACACGCGGCTGCAAGTATAATCGCAAGAAGCTTTTTCATAAATGATCTCTCCTTTATCATAAAATGTGATCTGCTTTTACAGACGCAGAAAAACGATAGAAGTTGCATCCTTTGATTTTATGAATTTTGCCGACTTGCCTTTTTCCATGATTTGTGTACAATACGAATAGAGATTCTATTCCAAGGAGGCTGTTTTTATGGCTGTTGATACAGAAAAAACCATTCGCAATCAGGTTTTATACTCCATCTATGTCCGCAATTATTCCGAAGCGGGCACCTTCACCGCTGTTCAGGCGGATCTCGACCGTATCAAGGCCCTTGGCACGGACATCATCTGGCTGCTGCCCATCCACCCGACCGGTGAAAAGCATCGCAAGGGCACGCTTGGCAGCCCCTACGCCATCCGCGATTACCGCGCTGTGAACCCAGAGTTCGGCACGCTGGATGATTTCCGGCATCTGGTTGACGCCATCCACGACCGGGGCATGAAGTGCATCATCGATGTGGTCTATAACCACACGTCGCCCGATTCCTGGCTGGCAGAGCACCACCCGGAGTGGTTCTTTCACAAGCCGGACGGAACGCTCGGCAATCGCTTCGGCGACTGGTGGGATGTGGCAGATCTGGATTACAGCCACAAGGAACTGTGGGATTACCAGATCGAAACGCTCAAATACTGGGCGCGCCTTGTTGACGGCTTCCGCTGTGACGTTGCGCCGCTTGTCCCGCTGGAATTCTGGAAGCGGGCGAGGGAAGAGGTTGCGGCCGTTCGTCCCGGATGCTTCTGGCTGTGTGAATCGGTCGAGCGCGGCTTCCATGTCGCAGCCCGCGCACAGGGTTTTGCAAGCCTGTCCGATGCTGAACTCTATCAGGCGTTCGACGCAGGCTATGATTACGATGTCTACCCTTATTTCCGCGACTATCTGGAGGGTAAGATTAGCCTGACGCAGTATGCCGACCGGCTTGACGCGCAGGAATGGATCTATCCCGATAACTACGTCAAGCTGCGCTTCCTTGAAAACCACGACCGCGCCCGCGCGGCCCATATCTTGCCGGACGAGAAAATACGCCGGAACTGGACGGCATTCCTGTTCTTCCAGCGCGGGCTGACAATGATCTACAACGGGCAGGAGGCCGACAACCCGCACGTCCCATCGCTGTTCGATAAGGACCCCATCAACTGGAATACCGGCCGTGACCAGTCCGCGTTCCTCGCGCATCTGGCAGAACTCAAGCGCGACGCGATCTTTGCGGAAGGCAGCTATACGCTCACGGCGCTGCCGCATGACGTGCTGCTTGCTGTATACGAAAAGGACGGCCGCCGCATGGCTGGCCTGTTCAGCCTGCGCGGCGAAAGCGCGCTCGTCCGCTTCCCTGCGCCGAACGGCGTGTATCAGAACTGCATCGATGGCAGCCCTGTTGAGATTTACGAGGAGCAGCTTGCCATCCATGGCGAACCCATTGTGCTTGCGTTCTGAAATTTTTTCCGGTTCCGGGAACAATCGGTGTGCAGCGCCGTCTAACCTATATCAATGAAACGGAGGAACTTCTGATGAAGAAACTGTATAAAAGCAACAACCGAATGATCTGCGGTGTCTGCGCAGGTCTTGCCGAGTACCTCGGCATCGATCCCACCGTCGTTCGCCTGATCTGGGCGGCCCTCGGCCTGACTGGCACAGGCATTCTGCTCTACATCATCGCGGCCCTTGTCATGCCTGAAAACATGGACATTCTGTAAGCTGCGGAATAGATGAACTGCGCGAGATAGCCGCCCGCATAGAAAAGCGCGGCCAACGCGACAGGCAGGAAGCAGACCCGGCAGCGTGATCTCCACCAGCCCCGGATGCGCAGTGATCGTGATGCCGAGGACATTGGCGGCAGAGGTCAGATCTTCATGCTTCTGCACGGTGGTGAAGCCGTAGACCAGATGCCGCATCCGGCAGGCGATCTGCTCCGCGCGGAGCGCCGCGTCGGTGGAAAGCAGCTCATAGTTTTCCGGGTAACGCTGCAAGTCCATCGTGTTCATGGCACAAAGTGCGTTGCTCATCCTTCTGTGGATATAAACCCAAAATCTGTTTCTGTGTAGAACACCATAGGTGAAAATATCCCGCAGAATGCCGCTGGCTTCGTGCGAGTAGATCTGTGCGCGGGTTTTCATAGTCGTCACCTCTAATTTTTGTGCGTATAACTGCCGCACAGAATATGAAGTACGAATAGACGTATGCCCATGTCGGACAATGCCATTGAAAGTTGACGGACTCACTTTATGGCGTTGTCCAGCAGGGGTATTTTTCTATGCGTGCGGATATGGCTTATCCGGTCTTGCCGTTTCGTTTCAGCAATTCCTGCAGCGCTCTGCGGCCGGTTGTGATAAGTTCCTTTTCCAGTTCACTGCACTTGATCTCGACGGCGACATGATTGTCGTTCGTGCTGGTGAGGGCGCTGCCGGGATCGTCAAAGTCCGTGTTGGTGTTGCTGGCCTCCTTGATCTTGCTGCGGTTGATGCGAAGCTGCTGCCCGAACTTACGGATCATGCGATTCTTTGACTGGCGCGTCAGAAACACGTCGAGGTCAATGCAGAGATAGCTGCCATGCGTGAAATCCAGCAGCGAAGGCGCAAAAAAATCACCGACGGGAATCTCGTCGATGGAGCGGCCTGCCTTTATATAGTTGGATGTAATATGAGAAATGCGCTGCAAAAACGGAACATCCGTGCTTTCTCCGCGGCAAAGAAACGTATAGAGCATGTCGGCAGTGGTTTCGTGCATCCAGCAATGCTTCATACGCCTTGCCGCGCTCAATGATCGGCAGGTCCTGCCGCCGCAGAAGATTTGTTGCGATCGCAATGCTGATGGCGTGCTGGTCATTGACGGTCAAGCGTTCCTGCTTGAGTCCGCAGTCAATAACGAAGCGCACTTTATATCAGACGATGCAGATCCCCGCTGCTGGTCCAGCACAGAGGCGCGGGGAAAAAGAAAACTTGCAATGTGCATTTAGACCGGAAAACGCGGGGGTTTACCAATAACTAACAAAACAGTCGGATTATAAATACCGACTGTTTTGGAACACTGGCCCGGAGCGGAACTGCTCCGGGCCGGGCTGCTTTCAGGGATTGACGACGTTTTGCGGCGTTCCGTTTAAGAACGCACGGATATTTTCGGCGGTTATCTCCATGATCCGTTGGCGGCTCTCCTTCGGAGCCCAGGAAATATGCGGCGTGAGGATGCAGTTTTTCGCCGTCAAGAGCGGATTGTCCGGCCGAATCGGCTCTGTATAGACTACATCCAGTCCCGCGGCTGCCAGCTTGCCGCTGTTCAGCGCATCTGCAACGTCTTGCTCCACGATCAGCTGTCCGCGGGCGTTGTTAAGGAGAATCGCGCCGCCCTTCATTTTTGCGATCGTTTCTTTATTGATAAGTCCCGTGTTTTCGGGCGTCAGGTTGCAGTGGAGCGACACCACATCCGACTGCGCAAGCAGGGTATCCAGATCAACATACTCGCCGACGGCATGGCCGGAATCGTTGGGATAGACATCGTATGCCAGAACGCGCATGCCCATCGCCTTTGCGATTCTGCCCTCGGCCTGTCCGATGCGTCCAAAGCCGATGATGCCGATGGTTTTGCCCGCCAGTTCAATGAGCGGATAATCCCAATAACACCAGTCGGGATTTGCAGCCCAGTCTCCGTTGTGGACAGACGCGCTGTGATGGCCGATATGGTGGCAGATCTCCAGCAGCAGAGCAATAGAGAACTGACTGACCGATGCTGTTCCATAGGTCGGCACGTTGACGACCGGAATGCCCTTTTCCCGTGCGTGCTGATAGTCCACAACGTTATAGCCCGTCGCAAGGACTGCAATCAGCCGGATATTCGGGCACGCATCAATCGTCGCGCGGGAGATCGGCGTCTTATTCATAATGACGATTTCCGCATCGCTGATGCGCTGCGCGATCAGCGGGGATTCTGTATACGATGTGCGGTCATAAACGGTCAATTCTCCAAGCGCCTCCAGCCCTTTCCAACTCAGATCGCCGGGGTTTTCCGTATATCCGTCCAATACTACAAGCTTCATAGCAGTCCATTCCTTTACCCGTTAAATTTGGCGCGTCTGCGCGCCGGAAACTCAGATTTAGCAGCCGCTGCCCAGCAGCAGAAGGTGCTTTCATGATACACGATCCATCCGCGTTCGTCAAACCGAACCGCACATCTGGGCACAGAAAACCGTAGTGCACCGGAGCTCGGATGACAGTGTAAAAGCGCCTCGCGGCCTACCCGAAAAACACGTTTTATACGGGCCGTGGAGAGGTGGTTTACGGAAAAATCTTTTTTTTGGAAAATCGCTGAATTGAGGGCGAAGAGTATTGAAAAATTGGAGGCTCCGGATTATAATAGCTACAACATATTGTGGTGGAGGACGGCAGATTGCCGGGCTTTAGACACAAATGAACGACAAGGAAGGAGAAACATTCATGAGCAAGAAAACAAGATGCCGCGTGCTGAGTCTGCTGCTGGCGCTCGTCATGGTTCTTGGCATGGTTCCGATGGCTTCGGCCTCCTCGGCATACGATGTCAAGCTGACCGAGACGACTCCGGATGCAAGCAAACTGAGCACCGCCATTCAGCAGAACAAATTCAAGCTGCAGAATGGTGAAGAGGCCTACGCGGACAACGATACCGTCCGCGCGATCGTTATTTTTGAGGGCGACGCAGCTTTGCCTGCGGCACTGAACAAAAGCAGTGTTGCAACGCAGAGCGCTGTCGCAGCTGCAGCGAAGTCCCTCGTTTCGCAGCACAGCCGCATCAAGACCGCAATCAAGCAGGAGGCGGTCAACTATGACGTCAAGTACGAGTATACCACGCTGCTCAACGGTATGTCCACCGACGTCAAGTTCGGCGACCTCGAGAAGCTGGCTAACACGGACGGCGTCAAGGAGGTCTATCTGGCCAACTATTACGACGAGCCCGTTGTCATGCCCAGCATGGATTCGGCCAACGACATGACCAACATCACCAAGGTTCGCGGCTATGATACCGGCAAGGGCACCGTCATTGCGGTCATCGATACCGGCATCACCCCGGGCCACGAGGCGTTCACAGCGTATGACAGTATGCTGAACAAGGCTGC
>JABLTQ010030166.1_pt1 | contig 20116 bp, 14 predicted proteins | sample 7160101 | NCBI WGS metagenome assembly JABLTQ01 (sample SAMN14651228, study PRJNA627086) | human gut metagenome | isolation source: feces | host: Homo sapiens
AGATACTCTCTAAATAGGGCTGCCTAATAAATTTTAAGACTCAACAAAGGGAAAAAGAGGATGTATCAAATCTTCTCAATTTTGATACACCCTCTTTCGGTGCCAGAGCATCCGCTCCGGACAAGTGTCATAAATAAAGTATCCGATTATTCGTTGAACCAGCGGACATAGCAGAAGTCCTGACGGTGCGGCATGTCAGCATTCTTCGGGAACATACGGTAAGAAACCTTGAAGCTTCCTGCATTTGACAGGCTGGCCGTCAGCTGGAATGTATACAGGTCGCCTTCGTTCTTCACCATTTCCATCGGAGAAACCGAGTAAATATATTCCTTTCCTTCAGCGTTAGTGTAAGTAACCACCATTTCAATGCCGACAGCATCCTTCAGTCCCTTCTCGTCAACCACACAAGTGATGGTGTAGTCTTTTCCGCTCTCAACATTGCCTTGACGCAGTTCCTGGTCTTTGCTGAGTGAAACCACCTGAATAGAATCCCATTTGGCCACAACTTCTTCTTTCCATGCAGCCAGTTCCTTAGCCTTGGCAAAGTCGTTGGCAATCAGCTTGCGGTAACGTTCAGCCTCCTTGTTGTAGAACTTCGAGAAATAGTCGTCAAGCTGACGCTTCATTGTGTAGTGCGGAGCAATCTGTGCGATAGAATTCTTGATTGTTCTGATCCATCCTTCAGAGAATCCCTTCTTGTTGCGCGCATAGTACAGCGGAAGAATTTCTGTTTCCAGAATGCTGTAGATTGTTGCAGCATCCAACTGGTCCTGATGTTCCTGATTCTGGTAAGTACGCTTTTCCGTCAACGCCCAGCCTGCACCTTCACGATAACCCTCGAGCCACCATCCGTCGAGTACGGAGAAGTTGATGACACCGTTCATCAGCGCCTTTTCGCCTGATGTTCCGGATGCTTCAAGCGGACGTGTCGGCGTATTCATCCAAATATCAACGCCCGAAACCAGACGGCGGGCAAGCTTCATGTCGTAGTTTTCCAGGAAAATGATCTTTCCGAGGAATTCCGGACGCTTGGAAATCTCAACAATCTTCTTGATCAGTCCCTGACCTGCACCATCGTGCGGATGAGCCTTGCCTGCAAACAGGAACTGAACCGGATAGTCCGGATTGTTGACAATCTTGGCCAGACGGTCCAAGTCGGTGAACAGCAGGTGCGCACGCTTATACGTTGCAAAACGGCGGGCGAAACCGATCAGCAGCGCGTTCGGATTGATCTTGTCCATCAAAGCCACCACGCGCGAAGGATCACCCTGGTTCTTCAGCCAAGAATTGCGGAACTCGTTGCGGATATAGTTGATCAGCTTGTTCTTCAGTGCCACGCGCGTATTCCAGATTTCTTCGTCGGGCACATTATAGATGCGTTCCCAAATCTTCGCGTTCGACTGGTCCTTCATGAAGTTCTTGTCGAAGTATTTGCCATAGAGTGCCTTCCACTCAGAAGCGCACCATGTCGGGAAATGCACACCGTTCGTAACATATCCCACGTGGTTTTCTTCGGGGAAATATCCTTTCCAGATACCGGAGAACATCTCCTGTGAAACTTTCCCGTGCAGCCAGCTTACACCGTTCACTTCCTGACAAGTGTTGCATGCGAAAGTAGACATGCAGAAGCGTTCATTCGAATCGCCCGGATTGGTACGTCCCAAATCCATCAGATCCTGCCAGCTGATGCCCATACGTTGCGGATAACCGCCCATATATTTTCCGAACAGACCTTCGTCAAAGTAGTCGTGGCCTGCGGGAACCGGAGTATGCACGGTATACAACGAAGAAGCGCGCACCACTTCGAGTGCTTCGTCAAATGACAGACCGCCTTCTACGTATTCGCACAGACGCTGCACATTGCACAGAGCCGCATGTCCTTCGTTGCAGTGATAGATATCCTTCTTGATACCCAATCGCTTGAGCAGCAGCACACCGCCGATACCCAACAGGATTTCCTGCTTCAGACGGTTTTCCCAGTCACCGCCATACAGTTGGTGAGTGATGGGACGGTCGAACTGGCTGTTCATTTCGTTGTCAGTATCCAGCAAATACAAAGGCACACGTCCTACATTAACTTTCCACACGAATGCGTGTACATAATAGTTAAGATACGGCACATCCAGCACAAGCGGCTGTCCGTTTTCATCGTTCACGCGTTCGATAGGCAGACTTCCGAAGTTCTGCGCTTCATAGTTTGCAATCTGCTGTCCGTCCATAGACAGGCTCTGAGTGAAATATCCGTAACGATACAGGAAGCCGATACCGCACATGTCAACATTGCAGTCGGAAGCCTCTTTCAGGTAGTCGCCGGCCAAAATACCCAGACCGCCGGAATATATTTTCAACACATGGGTCATACCGTACTCCATGCAAAAATAAGCTACAGACGGGCGCGTAGAATCAGGCTTTTCGCTCATATAAGCCTTGAACTTTGCATAAATTTCTTCAATTCTCCCCAATACCTCTTTGTCTACAGACAACGCCTCCAGTTTTTCATAGCTCAGACGTTCCAACAGGGCGACAGGGTTCTGTCCTACCACACTCCACAGTTCCGGATCGAGTTCTTTAAACATTTCAATTGCTTCATCGTTCCATGACCACCAAATGTTGCGGGCCATTTCTTCCAGCATCTTCAATGATTCAGGAATACGAGATTTCACAGTAACCTCTTTCCAAACAGGAGCATTCGCACAATTTGTTTTAATTCTCATATCTCAAAAACTTAAAAAAAATCACAAATCAGTTGTCTTTTCGAGCCAGACGTTCCGTCCTGTTCCGCAGAGCGAAATCGTATGCCTCATAATAATATTTTATAAAATGCTTCCACAAGGCTTTTTCCGCAATATTTTCCGCTTTCTGCCGGATAGCAAGCACATCCTTTCCGTCAAGCGAAGAAAATTCAGAAACCGTATCCTTAATGGCATCGGCCACTTCCGAATAGTTGTAGTCGGTGCGGTGGATAACTTTCACGCCGTCTTCCAGCATGCCATAATGTCCTTCAACCGAGTTCACCCACAGTCCGAACCCCGACAAGTCAGTCGTGATGGTCGGCACATGGAAAGCCACGCTTTCAAGCGGCGTATACCCCCACGGCTCATAATAAGAAGCATAGACAGTGAGGTCAAAGCCGATAAGCAAATCATAGTACGGCATATTCACGATACCATCCCTTCCGTCAAGATAACAGGGGACAAAAATCACCTTCACTTTCGTATCGGCCGCATTTGATATGTTCAGATACTTCAGCATGTCCAGTACCTGGTCGTGGCTCATGTTGTGAAGCCAATGGGTGATAAACGGCACATGCAGCGGAGTATCAAACTTTTTGTCGCTGGCCAGACGCTCCTTCAAGTCTTCGCGAGCATCTCCCACCCATCCGGGCACATTGATGAATGCAACCACTTCCTTCTTCAGGTTTTTGTCGCGCGTAAGGCGGTTCAGGGCTTCCAGATAGACATTTATACCTTTGTTCTTGAACTCATAGCGTCCGCTGGTTCCCACAATCAGCGCATCCTCACTGATATCAGTACCCAGCAGCTTGTTTGCCAGATTCAGCAGAACCCCGCGTGCCTTCCTGCGCTTTTCGCTGAACGCATCGCCCTTGGGAACGAAATCGTCCTCAAACCCGTTCATCAAAACCACATCAGCAGGCTTGTCAAGCAATTCCTTGCATTCATTATTGGTAATTTCACTTACGGTGGTAAAGCAATCAACATTGTGCGCTGTCTGTTTTTCGATGGAATGTTTCGATTCCATATTCAGTTCGCGCGACATCTGGTCACCGTTGTAAGCAAAAAGATAATCATAGAGAGGCTTGTTGTTGCCGGCGATCGACCTGCCGATGGAAGTGGCATGTGTAGTGAAGATTGTAGCAATCTGCGGCAATGTTTTTCGGATATATAAGGCGCCCAATCCGGTCATCCATTCATGGGCTTGATAAATGACATTGTCTGAAGGCTTCAGGCAGAAACGGTAAAAACTTTCCAGCACTTTTCCTGCGGCATAGGAGAACATCGACGCTTCATCATAGTCACCGTAAGCGTGCAGCGAATCAACATTGAAATCTATCCACGCCTGCGTATAGATATCGTTTTTCTTAGCATAGAAAGGCGTAAAATCAACCAGAATGGCCATCGGTTTGCCGGGAATATTCCAGCGGCCCACTCTCACATTAAGCCCGTCCTTCTCTACCGCATGTTCACGCCATGCTTTCAACAGTTCATCATCAGAAATAAACGAAGGATTATCCTTGCCTTTCCAACAGTCAGGGCCAATAAAAAAAATCCTGTCCGGAAAATCTTCCTGCAAAGTTTTTGCTCGTGTTGACAAGACGGTATAAATACCTCCAACTTTATTACACACTTCCCAACTCGATTCAAAAATGTAATCAGGTTTCAAAAGCTGTTTCATCATCAATTTTTTTATCCGGCGCAAATGTACAAAAAAAACCTTGAATTTGAGCAATTTTTGCTCAAGAAACTACAAAAACTTAATAAGGAGGACCGTTTTTTTACAAGCCACACACACAGGGCATATCCACAGCAATCCGGCAAACGCAAATCCCGGAAACGTCAGCGCAACAGCAAAACACAAAAGCCCCGCCTTATGCTTTTTCAGGCACAGGCAGAGCTTTTCATTTATACACCTTTAAACAAAATGAATTTTTACTTATTTGCGTGCTTCGGCGATATAGCCAAGAGCCTCCTTACACTTTTCAGTAACGTAAGCCCAGTCTTCTGCAGCCACCTTGTCTTTCGGGAAGAGTTTGGAGCCCATGCCCACACAGAAAACACCCGCCTTAATCCAAGAGGTCAGATTTTCCTGAGTCGGCTCTACTCCGCCGGTAACCATCAGCTTTGACCACGGCATCGGAGCCAGCATACCTTTCACCAGTTTCGGCCCAAGCACATCACCCGGGAAAACCTTGCAAAGGTCGCACCCAAGTTCCTGAGCAAAACCTACTTCTGAAACGCTGCCACATCCCGGAGTGTATGCCACCAGACGACGGTTGCAGACTTTTGCTATTTCAGGGTTGAACAGCGGACCTACCACAAAGTTGGCACCTAGCTGCAAATAAAGGGCAGCCGTAGCCGGATCAACGACAGAGCCGACACCCATCGCCATTTCAGGACATTCCTTGGCAGCAAACTTAACAACTTCAGCAAACACTTCGTGTGCAAAGTCACCGCGGTTGGTGAATTCAAACGCACGGACACCGCCGTCATAACATGCCTTTACAACTTTCTTCGCAACTTCCGCATCCTTGTGATAGAATACGGGAACCATTCCGGTTGAACCGATCTTGTTCAACACAGCTATCTTATCAAATTTTGCCATTTTATTTCCGATTTACAGGATTCATTTATAAATTATCTCTGAACACGTCCGCTTGCATCACCGCCAGCCAAAGCTTCAACTTCCTCAGCAGAAACCAGATTGAAGTCACCGTTGATGGTATGCTTCAAGGCTGATGCCGCAACAGCAAATTCCAAGGCTTCACCCTGATTCGGTTTGGTGAGCAGTCCGTGAATAATACCTCCGGAGAACGAGTCACCGCCTCCTACACGGTCAATAATCGGATTTATATCATAGTGCTTAGACACGTAGAAGTCCTCACCGTTATAAATCATAGCCTTCCAGCCGTTATGTGTTGCGGAGTAAGATTCGCGCAGCGTAGAAATGACATATTTGAATCCGAATTCCTTTGCCATTGCAGTAAAGATACCTTTGTACCCTTCCGCATCGGTCTTTCCGCCTTCAACGTCAGCATCCGGCTTGAATCCCAGACACAGCTCCGCATCCTCTTCGTTGCCGATGCAAACGTCCACATACTGCATCAGCGGCTTCATGATAGACTGCGCCTTTTCCTTAGTCCAAAGCTTCTTGCGGAAATTCAGATCAACGGAAACAGTTACTCCATGACGCTTTGCAGCCTCACAAGCCAGCTTGGTAAGTTCGGCAGCCTTGTCAGAAATTGCCGGAGTAATGCCCGACCAGTGGAACCAGTCAGCACCTTCCATGATAGCGTCAAAGTCGAAGTCAGAAGGATCAGCCTCAGCGATTGCAGAATGAGCGCGGTCATAAATCACCTTGCTCGGACGCATGGATGCTCCTGTTTCAAGATAATAGATTCCCACACGGTCGCCGCCACGAGCGATGTAATCGGTTTTCACGCCATACTTGCGCAATGCGTTCACTGCGCTCTGCCCGATTTCGTGTTTCGGCAGCTTAGTTACGAAATAAGCGTCGTGTCCATAGTTGGCACAGCTCACAGCCACATTTGCTTCACCACCGCCATAAACAACATCAAAGTTGTCTGACTGAACAAAACGAGTATTGCCCGGAGTAGACAATCTCAACATGATTTCGCCTAAAGTAACAATTTTTCCCATTGTAATTCTTTTTATGCTTGTTGTAAAATTAATGTGTCTTCCAAACACAGCGGACTTCAATTTTATGACAAATCTCCCGTTCTGTGCACGCACACAAAGGTACGATTAATTTTTTAAATACCAAAAAAAGTAATATATTTGTATCGATAATAATTTTTTTTACAAAAAGCTCTTCATGAAGACAAACATAGACAATCAGCAAGAACGGATTCGGATCAAGGACATCGCACGCCTGGCAGGAGTTTCCGTAGGAACAGTAGACCGGGTGCTTCATTCACGCTCCGGCGTATCAGCAGCCAGCCGGGCAAAGGTAGAAGAAATCTTGCAGCAACTTAACTATCAGCCGAATATGTACGCAAGCGCCTTGGCATCAAATAAAAAATACAGGTTTGCCTGCCTCTTTCCGGCGCACGCCGAAGAAGACTACTGGGTAGATGTAGAAAACGGAATGGGCCAGGCCATAACCGCCTTTTCAGACTTCCACGTATCGCTCCAGTCTTTCTGCTACGACCAGTACGAATCCGGATCATTCACAGAAGAGGGAGAAAAAGTGCTGAACGCGCGCCCCGACGGTGTAGTTCTTTCGCCCGCCAGCGAAGAAGAAACCAAAGAACTTGCACACAAACTGCGGGAGGCCAATATACCTTATATATTTATAGACTCAAACATTCCCAATCTTTCTCCACTCGCCTTTTTCGGACAACATGCCCAGAAAAGCGGCTACTTTGCAGCACGCATACTTCACCTGCTCGCCATGGGAGCTAATGAAATAGTCGTATTCCGGCTGATTTATGAAGGACGGCTAGGCTCCAACCAGCAGCTCCACCGCGAAAGAGGCTTTTATGAATACATGAAAACATGTTGCCCGGAGATGAAGATAAGGGAACTGAATCTCTATGCGAAACAACCGGAACAGAACGAAAAACTGATGAATGAGTTTTTTAGCGCCCACCCGGACATCAAGTGCGGCATTACCTTCAATTCAAAAGCGTATATAATCGGCGAATACATGCAAGCATACGGGAAAAAGGACTTTCATCTCATGGGATATGACCTGCTGCGAAGAAATGTCGCATGCCTTCAAAACGGCTATATCGACTTCATTATAGCCCAGCAGCCCACCGTTCAGGGATACGACAGCATCGAATGTCTTTGCAATCATCTGATCCTCAAGAAAAGGGTAAAGAGCTGCAACTACATGCCTATCCACCTGATTTCTGTAGACAACATCGACTTTTACTTCGACACACATGTCTATGACAGTGCGAACGACTGACATTCAGACGGAAAAGTGTTATATTTGCGCGTTCTTAACTACAGATATGGAAAATGGACTATAACAAACTGACCCCTATTGTCAACAAGCCGAGCGCATGGGCCTTAAGCCCGTTAGCGGTATTCTTGTGCATGTACCTTGTCACATCGTTAATAATCAACGACTTCTATAAAGTGCCCATTACCGTCGCTTTCATGGTGGCTTCCATCTACTCAGTGGCAACAACCAAAGGACTGAGTCTGAACGACCGCCTTATCCAATATTCCAGCGGAGCAGCAAACAAAAACATCATGCTCATGATCTGGATTTTCATCATGGCGGGAGCCTTTGCCGAGTCGGCCAAAGCAATGGGTGCTATTGACGCCACCGTAAATCTCACCATGCAGCTGCTTCCGGGAAACCTGCTTCTTGCAGGAATCTTTCTTGCATCCTGCTTCATCTCCCTGTCAATCGGAACTTCTGTAGGAACGATCGTCGCACTCGTTCCCGTAGCAGCAGGCATTGCTTCCAAAACGGATGTCAGCGTCGTATTCATGACTGCAATCGTAGTTGGGGGAGCGTTTTTCGGCGACAACCTATCGTTCATTTCCGACACAACCATTGCCGCCACGCGCACTCAGGGCTGCGTAATGCGCGACAAGTTCCGCGTTAATTTCATGATTGCAATACCCGCTGCCCTCGTTGTCTTCATATACTATATTATATACGGCAGCCACATAGAAGTCACCCATCCTGCCAGTCCGGTCGAATGGGTCAAAGTGATTCCATACATTATCGTATTAGGCACTGCCATAACCGGACTGAACGTGATGCTTGTGCTGATTCTCGGAATACTCTCGGCAGGCATCATCGGCATGTGCTATGAAAGCTTCGACGTGTACGGCTGGTTCGGAAGCATGGGACAGGGAATCGTAGGCATGGGAGAACTTATCATCATTACCTTAATGGCAGGAGGCATGCTCGAACTCATACGCTTCAACGGAGGGATAGACTACATCCTGCATAAGCTTACCCGGCATATCAAAAGCAAACGGGGAGCTGAGCTGAGCATTGCCGCCCTTGTGAGCCTGGCCAACGTCTGCACCGCCAACAATACCATTGCCATCATTACTGTCGGGCCTCTCGCCAGTGACATTGCCGACGAGTATCATGTGGACAAACGGAAAAGCGCCAGTATCCTTGACACATTCTCGTGCGTGGTGCAGGGCATCATTCCTTACGGAGCACAAATGCTGATAGCGGCCGGACTGACGCAGCTTTCTCCTCTCAGCATCGTCTGTTACCTATATTATCCGATGGCTTTAGGCATAGCGGCATTGCTCAGCATCCTGCTGCGTTATCCCAAGCGTTACTCCTGATATGCGGCTGCATGATAAAAAAGTCAATCCGTTATTTGTATATCTCGAAAGAAAACTCTACCTTTGCATCCGCAATTGAGGATGGTTCCGTAGCTCAGCTGGATAGAGCAACAGCCTTCTAAGCTGTGGGTCCCGCGTTCGAATCGCGGCGGAATCACTTAAAGGATCGGACAATATCTGAAAATAAATCAGATTTGTCCGTTTTTTGTTGCAATTTCTTATCTTTGGGGCAATGTATAAACATCGCCTTCTATGGACAGGAAACGAAAAAGAATACTTCTATATATCTCTGCGGGAATCCTGCTGGCTGCCGCAACTTATGTCTCACTCCCCTATTACGCACGCCAGGCACTGATTCATCTGATGCCCGTCATCGACGACCTCAACACATTTCATCGTGACACGGTGCATAACACCCCTTCTGCGGTATGGTTCTGGCCCCATACCAACGACTATAACCGTCATCGCCTTTCACCCGAAGATTCCGCTTATCTGGATGAGCTGAAAACTGTAGCCTTTCTCGTTATCCAGCACGACAGTATTGTATTCGAGAGTTACCGGAACGGGTGGAACGACAGCCTTACATCCAACATCTATTCAGCAACAAAGACCATAGTAGGACTTCTTGCCGGAATAGCTCTTGACGAAGGAAAAATCCACAACCTTGACGATCCGGTGAGCACTTACATTCCTCAATACACAAAAGGAAAACAGAAAGAAGTAACAGTCCGCAACCTGCTCACCATGAGTGCCGGAATGGCCTGGGACGAATCGTATGCCTCCCTGTTCTCCGTAACGACCCACGGCTATTACGGAAACGACCTGTACAAGCTGGTTACAAAACTGGATGTCAACGAACAACCCGGCATACAATATTCTTACCGGAGCGGCGAAACGCAGTTGCTGGCATTTGTCATCGAAGCCGCCACCGGACAGACGCTCAGCAAATATGCGGAAGAAAAATTATGGAAGCCGATGCAGGCGGAACGCAATGCCTACTGGCTTTTAGACAAGAAAGGCGGTGACGAGAAAGCATTCTGCTGCTTCCACACCACCGCCCGTGACATAGCACGCCTTGCACGGCTCATGCTCCATCGCGGAAACTGGAACGGCCGGCAGCTTGTTTCGGAAAAGTACTTGAGCGAAGCCATGACTCCCGCATCCTACCTCAAAGACCAATGGGGCAAGGATTCGCTGGACTATTATGGTTTCCAGACATGGATCATGCACTACCGCGGACAGACAAACCCCTATATGCGCGGCATGCTCGGACAATATGCCATAGCCATCCCCTCACACGATGCGATCGTTGTCAGGTTGGGACACAAGCGAAGCGACATATACCGCCGTGAACTTACCACCGACATTATCCGTTACATGGACATCGCGATGAAAATACTCAACCGCTGACAATTACTTGTTATTCTTCACGAAAGCAAGAAAACGGTTCAGACCGTCCGCTACCCTTTCACGCGGACAGGCAATATTCCAGCGCATGAAGTTATCGCCATCCTTACCATAAATTGCTCCCGCATTCAGCCAGAGCTTTGCTTCCTTCTGAAGCCTTACGCCCAGTTCTTCCGAAGGAATGTGAAGAGCGGAACAGTCCATCCATGCGAGGTAAGTGCCTTCAAGCACCGCCAGCGGAAATTCCGGCAGATTCACTGCACAGAAATCCTTCATGAACTTGTAGTTTTCCCCAATATAGCCTACGAGCTGGTCAAGCCATTCCTCCCCTTCATTGTATGCCGCAATGGTAGCAATTACACCGAACGGATTCACGTCGCACACTTCATTGACATTGATGGCACGGTCTATCTTCCGGCGGATTTCATCGTCCGGAGCGATTATATTTGCAATCTGCAGTCCGGCAATGTTGAAAGCCTTGCTTGGAGAAATGCAGGTAACTGAATGCTTCAGGAATTCTTCAGAAATGGAAGCAAACGGCAGATGCTTGTGTCCTGGATAAACCAGCTCGCAATGGATCTCGTCTGAAATGACCAGCACATTGTGACGGATGCAGATTTCGCCCAGCCTTACCAGCTCTTCATGCGTCCACACTCTTCCGGCTGGATTATGAGGATTGCAGAGAACCAGCACTTTGGCACGCGGGTCTGCAGCCTTGCGCTCCAGATCTTCATAGTCCATACGGTAAGTCTGTCCGGCATAGATAAGCGGATTGCTCAAGATTTCACATCCGTTGTTACGCACCGAAGAAAAGAAACAGTTGTAAACAGGAGTCTGGAGAATCACCTTGTCACCCGGCTCAGTCATAGCCTTGATGATTGCCGAAATAGCCGGAACCACCCCCGAAGTATAAATGAACCAGTCTTTCTTTGTCTTCAAGCCGTGCCGGCGGTCCAACCAGCTGATTACAGCCTGGTAATATTCGTCCGGCACACGGGTATACCCGAAAATGCCGTGAGCCACACGTTTCTGTAATGCTTCCACGATGGCAGGGGCCGTTCGGAAGTCCATATCAGCCACCCACATGGGCAGCACCTCAGAATCGGCAGAAGCATCCCATTTGATACAGTTCGTGTTCCGCCTCGAAATCATTTCATCAAAATTGTATTTCATCTTCTATGCTAAAATATGTTAGGTTTGACTTATCTTGTATCGTTTTCCATCCATTTGCCGCGCTCCAGACGTATCAGAAAAATCGTTCCGCGGAAACACAGCTCGATGCACATGGCCAGCCATACTCCTCGCAGCCCCATAGTCGGAGCCAGCCAGAAAGCCAGCGTCAGGCGCACCGCCCATATACTGAGGAAATTCATCAGACTGGGCACCAGCGTTCCGCCTGCACCCACAAACACACCGTATGCAACAATAGACGCAGCAAACATCGGTTCGGCAAACGCCTCTATGCGCAACACAGAAGTGCCCAGTGTGCGAATTTCTTCGACAGGCGTCATTATACCTATAATCTGGGGAGCGAACACGTACATCAGCACGCCCATAAACGCCATTACGCCCATTCCCATATAAACCGTCATACGCGAGAATCTCCGTGTCAGCTCCCTTCTTCCGGCACCCAGACTCTGCCCCACCAGGGTTGTAGCCGCATCCGAAATACCGTAGCCCGGCATATAGCAAAGACTTTCGGCAGTGATGGCAAACGAATTGGCTGCAATGGCAATAATGCCGAGCGGGGCCACGATTACAGTTGTCATGATTTGCGCCCCGCAGATCACCACATGCTCCAGTCCCATAGGCAGACTAATATGGGCTGCCTGCTTCAAAACGGCTCTGCGCGGAATAAACCGGCCCTTCTCGCCCGTAAGTTTCAGTTCAGGCGAGCGGGTAACCAGGTAACCCATCATCAACGCAGCCACAACGACCTCGGCAAAAACCGTTCCCAAAGCAGCTCCTTCCACTCCCAAGCCTGCCCCCGGCATCCGGAACGTGCTGCCGAACAGCTCCACATCGCGCGTAGGGAATATCAGGAAGAAATTGAATATGACATCAAGCACACACATCAGTATGTTCAGCATACTCGGAATACGCATATTGCCGCTGCACCTGAGCATGCCTCCGGCCAGAAAGTTCAGTTGCAGCATAGGCAGGAAAAGCGAAAAAATGAGAAAGTACAGCGAAGAATCGCGCCGTATAACCGGATCTCCTCCCAGCCAACGGGGAAGCGAACCGCTGATGGCCACCCCGGCCAGTCCAAGCAGCAGACTGAAGACAAAGACGGAAACGATTGACTGGCGCAGCACAGCCCGCGCCCTTTCCATATCGCCGGCTCCTATCAGATGCGCCACCTGCACGGAGAAACCCGTAGCCGCAGCAGAACATACTCCCCAAAACAGCCACGTTGTTGTAGATACCAGTCCGATGGAAGCCGACGCATTGGCTCCCAGACTTCCCACCATCGACGCATCGATATACTGCATAAGGATGGACGAAAGCTGCGCCACAATTGCGGGCACACTCAGTTGGACGGTCAGCCATAATTGCTGCCTTCCTGTCATGGGCTTTCCCTGACGGATCATCGCCAGCAGGCTGTTGGTTTCGTTCTTTATCTTGCTCACTTTGTTTTTCTCTTTTTGACGCTGCAAAAATACAAGGATTGTCTGATATATGTTGTATATAAATTACGGCTTTCACAGATAATAACAGAAAAAGAAGGCTTGTCCTTTTCTTCGAGAGAAATTGCGAATTGTGTAACGAAGAACTGCCTGGTGCGCGTAGCAGACAAAATCCTGCCGGTGCACCGCTGGATTTCAATTTTTTCAGCTTAACTTTGTAATGGTTTAATCAAAAAAACACAGAAGCAACATGAAGAAGCAATTCCTTTTCTCCCTGCTCGCCCTCAGCGCGGCGACGGGAGCCAAAGCCGACGGCAACGAAGCACGGCTGCTCCGCTTCCCCGCCACAAACGGCACGGACATCGTATTCTCCTACGCCGGCGACCTCTACACAGCACCCATTGCAGGCGGTGAGGCCCGAAGGCTGACATCGCACGTGGGCTATGAAATCTTTCCGTGTTTCTCGCCCGACGGCAAAACCATTGCTTTCACCGGCGAGTATGACGGCAACCGCGAGGTTTATATTATTCCCGCCGACGGAGGCGAACCCCGGCGTCTGACCTACACCGCTACCAATGCGCGCGACGATGTGGGCGACCGCATGGGGCCTAACAACATCGTGATGACCTGGACACCCAACGGCGAAGGTGTCGTCTACCGCAACCGCATCAGCGACGGCTTCGACGGACGCTTGTGGACAGCGCCTCTGTCTGACGGCATGCCTCAAGCTCTCCCTCTACCCGAAGGCGGCTTTTGCAGCTATGCACCGGACGGCAAACGAATGGCCTACAACCGCGTCTTCCGCGAATTCCGCAACTGGAAATATTACCGCGGCGGCATGGCAGATGATATATGGCTTTACGATCCCGATGCCAAGAAAGTAGAGAATTTAACAAATAACGTGGCACAAGATATCTGCCCCATGTGGATCGGCGATGACATCTATTTTATCTCCGACCGCGACCGGACAATGAACCTTTTCGTCTACCACACCGCTACCCGACAGACGGAGAAAATAACCGACTATACCGACTACGACATCAAATTCCCCAGCACCGACGGCAAGCAGATTGTGTATGAACATGCCGGTTACCTCTACCGTTTCGATCCGCAGACAGGCAAGAACGAGCAGATCCGCATCACGCTCAACGCTGAAAACATCTATGCCCGCACCGAACAGAAGCATGTAGCCGACTATGTGACCGCAGCCAGACTTTCAGCCGACGGTAAACGCCTGGCCGTAACCGCACGTGGCGAAGTATTCGACGTGCCCGCCACAAAAGGTGTAACACGCAACATTTCCCGTACCCCCGGCGCCAACGAACGCGAAGCCGACTGGAGTCCTGACGGACGATACATAGCCTACATCTCCGACCGCACGGGTGAAACTGAAATCTACTTGCAACCCGCTGAAGGAGGCGAACCCGTCCAACTGACCACAGGCAACGACACCTATATCCGCAGCCTCAGTTGGAGTCCCGACAGCAAGACTGTACTCTACACTGACCGCAAGAACCGTATTGTCACCGTAGACGTGGCCTCCAAGACAAAAAACATAGTCATGCAGAATCCCGAACAAGAATTCTACAGCGTGAACTTCTCACCGGACAGCCGCTGGATAACCTACACCAAGCCTGCTGCCAACGACTTTTCGGTAGTCTATGTCTACAACCTGGCCACAAAACAGGAATATCCCGTTACGGAGAAATGGTACAATTCCTCTTCGCCCGTATTCAGCACTGACGGCAAATACCTGATTTTTGAATCCGACCGTGACTTCAACCCCATCTACGGACGTCTGGAATGGAACCATGTCTACACCCGCATGGGCGGCATTTACCTGGCTCTGCTGACAAACGACACGCCTTCGCCTTTCCTGCCCGCAGACGAAGCGGTGAACAGCGACAAGGAGGAGGAAGCCGGCAAAGTTCCTGCCAAGGACGCGAAGAAGAAAGATATCAAGACTGAAGACAAGGCTGTAGAGATTGCTCCCGAAGGAATCGCAGGCCGTATCGTCAAGCTGCCCCTATCTGCCGGCAACTACTGGAACCTGTACAGCGACGGACAAACCGTGTGGTACTACGGCGACAATGGCACGCACGCCTTCAGTCTGAAAGACCAGAAAGACGAACTGATAGCCGAAAATGCTGTCATGGCACCCATGGATGGCAGCAAAAAGGTTCTCTACATGCGCGGCAACTCCCTCTATGTGGGCGAACTGTCCACACAAAAGGTTACACTGGACAACAAGGTATGTCTGGATGACATGGTGGCTCCGATAGACTATCAACAGGAATGGGCACAAATCTTCGACGAAGCCTGGCGTGCCTACCGCGACGGCTTCTACGTAGAAAACATGCACGGGGTGGACTGGAAAGCCATCAAGGAGAAATATGCCGTGCTGCTGCCTTATGTCAAGACACGCCTTGACCTGAACTATATCATCGGCGCAATGATTGCCGAACTGGCATGCGGACATGCTTACGTCAACCCCGGTGAATATCCAAAGCCCGAACGTATCGGCATGGGCCTGCTGGGTGCCGAACTGAGCCGCGACGAGCAAACAGGCTTCTACCGTATCGACAGAATACTTCCCGGCGCGCCTTATAGCGAAAAGCTCCGCTCGCCTCTCACCGAACCGGGCATGAACATTGAAGAGGGCGACTATATCACAGCCATCGACGGTGTGCCTACCACCTCCGTGCGCAACATCTACCAGCTTCTTATCGGCAAAGCAGGCGTACTGACCGAACTGAGCGTCAGCTCCAAGGCCGCAGCCGACGGTGCCCGCAAGGTTGTGGTAAGACCCACGGACAACGAATATCCGCTCTATCACTATAACTGGGTGCAAAAGAACCTGCATCGTGTGGAAGAAGCCACCGATGGGCGCGTAGGATATATCTATATTCCCGATATGGGACCTGAGGGCCTGAACGAATTTGCCCGCTACTTCTACCCGCAGCTCGACAAAGAAGCCCTCATCATCGACGACCGGGCCAACGGCGGAGGCAACGTATCGCCCATGATCATCGAGCGCCTGCTCCGCAAGCCCTACCGCATGACCATGTCGCGCACGTCTACCCGGACAGGCACCATTCCCGATGCCACACAGTACGGCCCGAAAATCCTGCTCATCAACAAATATTCGGCTTCTGACGGCGACCTATTCCCCTGGAGTTTCAAAGCCAACAAGCTGGGTACGGTCATCGGTACCCGCACATGGGGAGGCATCGTGGGCATCAGCGGTTCCCTGCCCTATATGGACGGCACAGACATCCGCGTGCCATTCTTCACCAACTACGATGCCAAGACCGGCCAGTGGATTGTGGAGAACCACGGCGTTGATCCGGACATCCTCATCGACAACGATCCCATCCGGGAACAATCCGGTACAGACCAGCAGTTGGAAAAGGCCATCGAAGTAGCTCTCGAGCAGTTGAAAGAGCGCAAGCCTCTGCCAGGCGTTCCTGAGCCTCGGACAATGAAAGATCTGGGAGTGAAATGATTCCGGAAATGCCAGAACCTGTTTTTTAACGACAGCATTCATTTCTGACCAACGGGAACATAGCGGCAACGGCATCAAGCGACAGCCGCTATGTTCCCAATTTTTAAGCGTAACCATATCCGGCTCTGCCTCAGTCCGGACATCGCTTTCAAGAATGCTTTTCTGCTTTCGGAACATGCGCCGGCATCTCGCAGTTATCAGCTGCTTTCTTTTCAATTGGCGGCCGGCGAAACATAATTTATATCCTCCAGCCAGTCTGCCAGCATAGAATGACAGGCAGCAGTCTGCGACGAACGTATCCACAAGCTGGGTTCCATGAAATTCCCTTCCGGAATAAGGCGCTCGGCATCTGCTTCCACACCGCTGATGCCGCTGCTTGCACTCGACACGACAAGCCCGATATGCTTGCCAGCCATCCGATCACCGTACCTGAAGAGAAAGGTCTGCATCGGAGCGGCCATGTTGCTCCACCACAACGGAGCGGCTACAATGATGATGTCATACTCATCCAGATTGTCTGCTGTCGTCCGGATGTCAGGGTAAGATGAAGCATCATCCGGATTGTTCCGTATGGCAGAAATCAGAGCACTCCCTACAGCATAGTTGTTGGCCGCATAGTCAATTCCCTCTTCGGCCGGCTCTACGCGCAGCATATCCGCATCGATCTGGGTCTGCAAATCAGAAACAATGGTATGCACATTGTTCGTGAAACTGTAATATACGATCAACGTATTTCCCGTCACCGGATCATCCGCCGCGCCAGGTTCTCCCCCATTACCACTGTCGACATCTTCCCCGTTGCTTCCGGGCTCTTCCGTCGGAGGTTCCTCCGTTGCCGGTTCGTTATCACTACAGGCTACAAAGCCTAATGTCAGTACTGTCATAAGCAGAAGATAAAAGAACTTTTTCATACGTATTTTATTTTTAGAAGATTTTCCATTCAAGCAATATTCACAAAACAGAAGCACGTCCCCGATAACATCCGAAAAATAAGCCTGAGCAAAATTAAACGACAGACTCTTAATGAATGAAGATATTGTGCATATTTCTCAAATCACAGGCTTTTATTCCGGAGAAGTCTGTAAAACAGACAAACAGCCCTTAAGGTTCCGCCAGTCCGACCAATTCCGACGGATTGCGGCGTACCAGCAAGTCCACATCCTCCTGAGCCAGTCCGTTCCGTAACAGAGCCTCAATGCAGCGGCGCATTCCCTCAATCGGGTGCGGCATACCTGCCTGCCCCAGGTCTGTCGTAATGAAACTCCGTTCCGGATTGATGCGGGCAAAGGCAGCAAACGCCTCATCACTCAGCCGGATGAAGTCCGGCAACCCGGTTCCCGGTCCCCAAAGGTTGGTAAGGTAACTGTATTCTATCCATGCGCCGAGATCGATGCAACGTTTTATCTGCTCGTGGGTCATCGTCCAGATGCCGGAATTGGCATGAGTGACGACAAATTTCCCTACACCCACCTCGCGTGCCTTGCGTGCCAGCGTGATACATTCTTCGGGCGAAGAATGGCCGGTGGCAAAGATGATGCCGGCCTCCGCACAGATTTCCATGACACGCACCACTTCAGGCAACACCCTGCCACTGTCGTCCAGCACAGGTATACCCTCTTTCTTGCCGCAGCAGCTCAGATTCTGATACACGGCATCCTGCGTAGGCATCCAGATGCACCGGCACAATCCTCCGGTAGTGTTCACCGCTTTCTCGGCAGCAAAGGGATTAACCCGCCCGCCATGCACACGGTTCATGCACATGCTGCCGAACACCTCGAAATCTGGTACTGCCTGACGGATAAGATAAGCGCGGTCGTGACAACTGAAGTCGTTAGATTTGAACATTACAGCACGATAACCCGTCCGCCGGGCATCACGGACAAACGAAAGTTCGTCCGTGATCCGAACTTTGCTGTCGGGGGCACAATGCAAATGAATGTCGCACACACCGTGCAGCATTCCGTCCGCTGTATTTCCCGACTGTTCTTTTGGGCTTTTTCCTGACACGAAAGCACCGGCAGAAAGCATACTGCCTGCCATCACCGCACTGCCTGCCGCCACGCTCCGCTTCAGAAACGTGCGGCGTGAGATAGTCGTTTTCAATTCCTCATACATTTTTATAAAGCAATCCTGATTTCCTACAAACTTGTGCGTATTTTCACCTGTCTGCAACACCTAGAAGAACAATAGCAAAAGCTTTATTTGCAGCATAGACAATCAGCTGCATATCAAATGAGAGCAGGTTTCTGTTTCGGCACACCCACTGTTCAAGCTTCAGAAGCCCACCTGCTTCTGCTGTTCGGCGTTGTAGCGGTCGCCCGTCACCGGAATGGCGGCGACAGCATCTTCCAGCTGCTTCCATTCTTCAGCAGTCAGGGCAAAATCCAGCGTGCGCAAGTTCTCCTCGAGGTGCGAAAGCTTCGTTGTGCCGGGAATAGGAACAATCCACGGCTCTTTCTGCAAAAGCCAGCCGAGTGCAAGCTGCGCCGCAGTCATGCCCCGTTCGCGGCCGAAGCGCTGCAGGACATTCACTATACGGTAATTGGCACGCATGGCCTCGGGAGTGAAACGAGGCAGCGTAGTACGGTTGTCGTTGTGCGGATCGAATTCGGTATACTCATTCAGATCGCCGCCAAGAAAGCCCCGGTTCATCGGACTGTAAGGCACAAAGCCGATCCCTAGCTCACGGCATACGTCCAACACACCGTTCTTTTCCACATCACGGTGCATCAGGTGGTACTCGCTCTGGATAGCAGTCAACGGACAGACAGCATGTGCCTTGCGGATGGTTTCAGCACTGACCTCACACATTCCCCAGTGCAAGACCTTGCCTTCCTTCATCAAATCGGCGATAGTCCCAGCCACGTCCTCCACCGGCGTGTTGCGATCAAAACGGTGTTGGTAGAACATCGGGATGACATCGGTACGCAAACGTTCCAGCGATTCCTCACAGTAACGGCGGATGGTAGCCGGACGGCTGTCCTGACGTCCGGTAGCCTTGCCGTCTATGACTTCGTGTCCGAACTTGGTCGTCACGTTTACCTTCCCATGGAATGCGCCGAGAGCCTCACCAGCCAACTCTTCGTTGTTCAACGGACCGTAGATAATGGCAGTGTCGAACAGCGTCACGCCCCGGTCCATTGCCTCATGAAGCAGGCGGATACACTGCTTCTTGTCGGGATGACAGCTCCGGTTGTAAGTCATGCCCATCACGCCGAAGCCCAACGCTGATACCTCAAACGCCGCCTTTCCCGTGCCCAGCGTGCGGCGAGCGGCAACGGTTGCTGCTTTCGCATCGCCGGCAGACGTTGCCTTGCTTCCGGAAGCCGCACCAGTGGCTGCCTGTATCTTATCCAAAGCCGGAGAAACGGCCAATGCAGCACTCACGACAGCCGCCGTTTTCAGAAACCCCCGACGGCTGAAACCTTCTTTGTTGTTCAAATTTCCCATGTCTACGTGAGTTCGGGATAATCTTAAAACAAAACCAATTGTCTTGTATGTTCAATGGTATATCCCTGCAATGCTTCAGGCTTATTGTCATAAAAGCA